>ODAJ014764775.1_pt1 | contig 36604 bp, 45 predicted proteins | sample 1539241 | NCBI WGS metagenome assembly ODAJ01 (sample SAMN02144231, study PRJEB22623) | gut metagenome | biome: sheep rumen | host: Ovis aries | place: New Zealand
CCCTGCCACAGCTTTCCGGCGTTTGTCCTGAAAATGATACAGTCCTTGGAGACTGCCACCCTGATCTGATTCTGAATATCTGTTTCTGTCATAAAAACCACTCCTTTTCATACTTGGGGGACGCACCCAGGGAAAGCTTGGCGTATTTTTGCCCTTAAAACTGTGAGCAAAAATACACCAAGGGGTGCTTTCCCCCAAACCCCCTATAAAAACCCCCTCGCTTTCGCCTGGTAGTAAGCCCATCCCGATTTATAGCCCTTTTTCTTGGCAAGTGCATACAGCTCTTTCACGCTCCGGCAGTCCTCCGGGCGGGTGATCTCCTGCAATCGCCGTTCGATTTTTTGTAGCTCCTGCTCCTTCTTTTCTTCGAGGATTTCTTCCTTGGTTTTCTCATAAATATGCCCGCAGTTCGGGCAGATCGGTGCTGAATTGTGCGTGAAATAACATTCAGGACACTGCCGGACATGAACTTTGTCTTCAGCAGATTTCTGAGGCTTCGGTTCGAGTGACCACGTCCTGTCCTGATCGGGAAGCCCGAACCGGTGAACATTGCCCACATGGTCGATGATGACCGCCCGCTTACCGGGAACGTACCGCATCGAACGCATCGACTGTTGGATGAACAGCGTGAGTGATTTGGTCGGACGGAGCAGAATGCAGCACCCGCAGTCCGGAACGTCAAACCCCTCGGAGATCAAGTCCACATTGCAGAGAATCCGAATTTTCCCGTTTCGGAAATACTGAATGATGGCCGCCCTCAGTTCCTTCGGAGTATCGCCGTCAATATGTGCTGCTGGAATGCCTGCTTCACGGAACCGATGTGCCATCTCCTTGGAATGGTCGATGGTTGAACAGTAGCAGACCGCCTTCACCCCGTCCGCAAGTTTCCTGTAATGTTTCAGGACGTCCCCGTAGATCGCCTTGTCCATGAGCAGCTCCGCCGCCTGATTCTGGTCGAAATCACCCGTGGATTTGCGTTTCAGGTCGGATAAATCTGCAACCTGCGGCGCGTAGTAATCGAAATCGGCAAGGCAATTCTGCGCAATCAGCTCCCGGACTGACGGTCCGATAATCAGCTTGTCATTGACATCCCCCAGACCGCCGCCGTTCAGCCGGATCGGAGTTGCCGTCACGCCGACACCATACGCCCCCGGAAATGCTGCATAGATACGCTTGTAGCTGGTTGCAAGGCAGTGATGGTTCTCGTCTGTGATGATGAGCTTCGGCGCTTCGATTCTGTCAATACGTCTGGTTATCGTCTGCACCATGCCGACCCTGCAAAGCTCCATATCCACGCCCCAGCTCGTGAACGTGTTTTCGATCTGCTCGCACAATTCCCGGCGATGAACCAGAAATAAAACCCGGTTTCCTCTGTCAGTCGTCCGCTTTGCCATTTCTGCGGTGATGATGGATTTCCCGCCGCCGCAGGGGAGGACGATGCAGGGGCGCTTAAAGCCCTGCCGCCACGAAATCGACACCTGTCGAATGGCTTCCTTCTGGTAGTCTCTCAGTTCTATGGGAATCGCTCCTTTTCGGATGTGTGGCACTGTGGAACATGTGTGGAACATGTGTGCCACGGAATTCATTTCGCAGATTCGGCATTTTTTCTATGCTGTGGCACTGTGGCACTAAATCGCACATTTCCCTTTAGAAAAAATATTTTCTGAATCCGGATGTTTTTATGACTCCGGAATTTTCTTTCTATAGATGGCGTGTATGCGGGGGATTTGTGCCACAGTGCCACAAAGACTGCTTTTTACCGAAATGATGCGCTTTTTCATTGTATGAATTGTTCCACATCTGAGCCGCATCTGTGCCACACTATAACAGTTCGTCCTCCCTTTCCAACGCAGCCTGCGGAATCTGTAAACGAAGCACAACGCATTCGACCAGCACGCCGTTGATGCGTTTCCCCCTTGTCATCCTGCGTCCCCGCGTCAGAATCAGGCTTCTGGTTTTCAGCCATGACAGCAGCGCCGACTCATCGAAGCCGCCGTCCTTGCAGGCATTCCGGAACATGGTGCGGTTGATATACGCCAGATCACAGTCAATGAGACCGTAGCTGTCACCGTTACCCTCACCGGAGAACTTGGCGCTGTTGATTGCCACCCAGTCGCAAAGGTAATCGTAGCCGCGTTGACCGGCAGAGACTGCTGTTTTCGTTTTCAGAAATTCGGAGATCTGCTCCGCTGTCAGGTGCCTGCCGGTCTTGTAGATCGTTTCATCCGCAATGGCATCCGCTGTCAGAATCAGTGCCGCCGCCATCGCCTGCTTTTCGGTTGTTTCGCCGTCGGAGAGCTGCTGAAAATAGAGGTCATACATTCTTTGTGCGAGTGCCAGTTGGGTCTCGGTTAGCCCCTCGATGAAGCGCCGACCAGCACCGCCGTAGTGCTGTTTGATGACCTTGCAGACCGCAGCACCGTCCAGGATAACAGCTTCATCTGCCTTGCATTCAATGTCGATGACGCGGTTCACGGCACCTGCTCCGGCATTCGCATGCACGATGGGACTTTCGCCCGTGGTGAGGATGCACAGCGCCCATGTCGGCGTGGCATCAATACCGCCTGCCTTGTTGCCGCGTGTTCTGCCCACGCCCTGAGCGAGCTGGTACACGTCAAATTTCGAGCGTCCGTGGCTGTCCTTGGAGAGCTGGAGCTCGTCAATGCACATCGGGATATTCCCCAGAAATGCAGCAGTTTTCTCATGCCCGACCGTGGTCGCGTTGAAGGTCTGCGGATACTGCCCCAGCTCCGGATCGCCCCAGACGGAAGCGGCAAGCATCAGCGCCACCGTCTTGCCCGTGCCGGAGTCCACGCCCCAGAGATGCACGAAAAACGGCAGGGCACCGAGCTTTTTGATCAACACGGACGCAAAGCTTGCGGCAAGCATGATCTGCGCCGTGACGCTCTCCAACCGGCATCTGATGGCGCATTCTTTCCACTGCTCGAAATCGCCCTGCTCCCGGATTGCTTTGAAGATTGTCCCATAGGCGGCATCGCCATCGAAAGCAAGGTTGCTGACGTAAGGAGAGAAGCCACCGTCTGAGAGCCATCCGAGACGGGAAACAGAATCCTGCTCCGGAATTACCTCATAGTTCAGATCCTCAATGTCACAGAGGAATTGTGCGAGGGTCGCGGCGGTTTTCGAGGTCACGGCAACGCCGACGGCAGAAAGCTCCAGAATCTTCCGGGAGTCAAACAGCGCCTGCTTGTCCCGTGTCAGATAACGAATTCTGCCGCCGCGCTCGTAGGCAATGACAAGTTTCTCCGCGCCCGTGTCGATGTTCGTCAGCCGTTTGACCGGCGCAATGGGGTGGGTGCAGGCGTACTCATCCCGCAGCCCCACCGCCTTCCAGATGCCGGACGAATCAATATGCCATTCGCCCGGCTCCAGCCGTATCTGTTCATCGCTGTTTGCCAGTGGAAAGACGAAATGCCGCCCCTCTGCGACCTGCACTTCCAGCCCCCGGTCATACTGCGCACAGAGAGCCTTGAAGCCGGTGACACCAAGCTTTTTGGCAATCTCGGCAAGCTGCTGCGTGACCTGTCCTCTGGCAAATGCCGTCTTTTGCTCCGCGATCTCCCGGTAGGGCGCATCGGTGTAGAGAAAGTCGTCCTTCGTGTAGGGCATCCGCAAAATCAGCCCGGTTTCCTCGTAGCCATCGCGCCCCCGCAGCGCCCCTGCCATCCGGGTGAAGAACTGGACAAAAATGCCGTCAATGTTCTGTTCCTTGTAGCACTCGCGCAGGGCGGTGAGGTTTTCCTCCAAAGCGGTCTGCGTCATGCCGGGGGAATACAGGATATCCCCCAGCTTTTCGGCAAACCATTTCAGGTCTTGCAGGTCACGCTTCATGATCGCGTCCTTGTTCAGCATGATGGGCAATGCCACCACCTCCTCACCCTTACCGGAAAAATCTCAATAATTGTACGGCGGCGTACAATTTTCACAGAAAGTTTACAGATCAGAACGGAACCTCGCCATCCGACAGCAGCTCCTCGAAGTCCCCCAGAGACATATCCACGTTCGGAGGCGGCTGGTTGTTCTGCTGATAGCCCTGCGGGGGCTGATTCTGTGCAGGTGCATAATTCTGTGGCGGAGGTGCCTGACGGTATCCCTGATTCTGCTGCGGCTGCTGATACTGCTGCGGAGCGTAATTCTGATACGGCTGCTGGTATCCCTGATTCTGCGCATACCCCTGCTGATACTGGTTCTGGTACGGCTGCTGTGAGGGCGGTGCCTGCTGTCCGTTCTGCTGAACTCCGGACTTGTCGCCGCAGAATGCCACGTTATCTGCAATAATTGCATTCCGGTACTGCTTCACGCCGTTCTGGTCGGTGTAGTTGTTGTTCTGGAGCTTGCCTTCGATCAGGATGCACTTGCCCTTGGAGAAGTACTTGCTGACGAATTCGGCTGTCTGTCTCCATGCCGTAATGTCAAAGAAATCCGTCTGCTTTTCCTGCCCTTTGGAATAGGCACGGTCAACGGCAATCGAGAACCGGCACATCGAAATGCCGGACTGTGTGGTTTTCAGCTCCGGGTCACGGGTCAGTCTGCCCATGAGAATAATTCTGTTGTACATATCAGTTACCTCCCATAATATCGGCAAATTCATCACGCGGCGGTGCCGTATAATCCGGCATCGGCGCAGGGGTGTCCGGTACAGGCTGAGCGCTGACATAGACCGGTTCCGACTGCGCCGGATTCACGGGAGCGTCCGGCAGATTGCTGTAATCCATGCCGTATTCCTCCGCTTCGTGCATCCCTGCCAGATCCTCCGGGAACGCTTCACGCAGCGCCTGTGCCTTGGCGACCTTGCGGATCATGGTCGCGGGCTTCTGCGCCCATGTGGATTTTCCGGAATTGTATTCCCGCATCGAAACCGCCGCCTCGACCGGGTGCGTGAAGCCGTCCACATAGACCTTTGCCCAGCCGCCGACCAATTGATCTTCCGGCAGGTAGAACGTTCCCGTGCGCCATTCCAGCGCACCATCCGGGCGGCGGACGATGATGCCCGCTTCAAATCCACGGTAACGGTCACAGCGGGCGGCACGCTTCTCCAGCGCACCTTTCCCGACAATGATCTGCGCGGGGCTGTTCCCGTATTTCACGAGGTACGCATCCCTCGTGAACGGATTGAGTCCCTGCGACTGGCAAAGCCGCATGAACAGGACTATTTCCGGAAGCGTGACATTCCGTGCATCGCCGTTGACGAGATAATTCACGACCGTGTCCGGGTCAAGCCGGATGTCAATGCCGCCGACCTTGTAGCTGACGATCTGGGTCTGTGCCTGCTGCTGTGCAGGCGCTAACTGATTCTTGACTGCCATGATTACTTCTCCTTTACAATTTCAAACTGAATTTTATTATGCCGCATCCAGTCACGCAGCATGATGATCTGCTCCTTGGTGCCGGTCACACGGAACATGCCTGTCAGCAGGTGTTGTGCAGGTGCTGACGGCTCCTGTACGGGCGGTTCCGGTGTCGGTTCATATGCGGGTGGTGGTGTCGGCTCAGGCTCTCTGACGGGCGGCTGGGCGGCTCTCTGGGCTTCCTGTCGCCGTTGCTCCTGCTGGATCAAGGCGGCGGCATACGCAAGCGCACACGCCTTGTCATAGCCCTGCACATAGGTGTTCATGATTGCGGTGTAGTGCGGGCTGCCGGTGTAGTAGCTGTTCAGTTCCTCCACGTCCGCCTTGATCCGGCACAGGGTATCCCAGATCTCTTTTTCCAGCGCATCCTCTTTCATGGTCTTATTCTTCCACTTGGGATTCAGAATGCGATCGAAATTCACGTCAATCGGAACATCCAGAGATGACACCATGCATTTGTCAAAATAGCCTTTCAGCCGGTTGTATTTCTCCTGCTGTTCCTGCTCGTCAAGTGCCTTGATCTGGGTGTCGATCTTGCCGATCGGCTCATCAATCAGGGCAAGCAGCTCCTTGTACTTCCGCTCGAAATCCTCATAAGGTGCCATGCACTGCCGCTTGACCTCCTTCCGGCGGTCTTCCAGAGCAGTGCGAAGCTTCGTGAGCTTCGACTTGTCATCCTTTGCCGCCTTGATGGTTTCCGGCGTGACGACAATTTCATTGTACTGCGTGAGCTTTTCGGAAAGCCATGCTTTCAGCTCCTCCGCGTTCGTTTCAATGACCTGCGGGAGCGCCGACAGGTCTGTGATGATCTTGAATTCCATGTAAACCTCCTATATTTCCGGCAGTGTATACGGCGGTTCTGTGCCAGCCTGCCATTGCTTATAAAATGTGATCTCACGTTCTTCCAGATACTGCATGACTTCAACCACATTTTTATCCGTCCGTTCCATGTGGTATTTCCGCAGTGTGGCACGGATTTCTTCACCATGATAATAACGGATATGTGCAAACAATTCTGCAAATTCAGCCCATTCACAGGACAAAAATTGATGTACTACCTGAAAGAAATAATGCTGCGGAATGTTGTCATCATCCCACTCGTCCCACTGACGGGCATTCTGAATTGTCGTTGTTTTAATCTCCAGAATTCCGCGCCTTCCGTCCTGATCGGTCAGCTCCCCGTCCAGCGTCGCGAAGATGAACGGCAGGCGGTCATTGGCGTACATCCGGAACTCGTGGTACTCGCAGGAGAATTCCGGATACGTCAGCAAAAACAGCGCCCGAAGATGCTGTTCCGCATCCTTCCCGAACTTCACGGCGGGCTTGTCGGAAATGTCCGGCGGGGTGTCGATGCCGGATTTTTCCCTCCACAACTGCCGCGCCGATTTCCACGGATTCGCGCCCACGATGCAACCCGCATCAGAACCGCCGATGCCTTGTCTGCGGCATTTCAGCCATTCTTCACGGGTTTTCGGGTCTGCCAGAATCACAGTGCATTCCTCCGTGTCTGCGTCATTTCCACGATGCCGTCCACCTTAGAGACGTACAGCGGCATATTGGCATCGTCCCGGATGCCCTCCAGATAGGTCATGAGCCGGGTCAGAGCATCGGCGGCGTTGGCGAGATACGCCTTGAATACCGCCTTGGTATCCGTGGCAGGCTCCTGCTCCGGCTGTGCGGACTGCATTGCGGCAAGCTTCTGCTCGTACTCCTCGCGGACGGCATCGGCAGCCTTCCGCGCCTTGGCTTCTGCCGATTTTTCGAGCATTGTCCGCTCCAGACTAGCATCCTCCAACTCCCGTTTCAGGCGCTGAATTTCCTCGGCGGCATCGGCATCCGTCATATCGTGGTCGATCGGCGCGTTTTCCATCTCCTGAATGCGGCTCTCCAGCTCGTGGATTTTGCCGTTCAGATACGCCTTGCACTCGCTCAGGGATTTTTCGCCGGACTCCTTGGCGGCTTTGATCTGCCTGTCCTTGGCATCCAGCGCCTCCTGAAACTGCTTGTCTTTGGATGCGAGGGAGCCTTTGGCGGCATCACGTTCATCGGCAGTCCGCTTGATGTCGTCGATCAGCGTACTCTTGGTCTTTTCAAGCTCCTTGACCTTATCCCGCAGTTCCCTGACGGTCACAGATTCCACGTCAATGGTCTCGGTGACGGCTTCGCGGGTTGGCTCGTCGAGCTTGGCGAGGAGGTAGAGCTTTGTTACTCCGATTCTGTCAAAATGTTGACTCGAATCAACATTTTCCATTTCGGCAATAGTTGCATACTTGTAAGCCTGATGCCGTAAAATCCCGACTTCATTCTCCGTGTAGTCCTCGAAATTCGAGTACCCGAGCTCCTTGTAAAGTTTCCCGTCCCGCATTTCCTTCAAGCCCTTGCACACCTCATACAGAGACTGCTGCGCCGCCTGTGCATTGGCGATGATGCTCCGCGTCAGGGTGACGGCGCGTGTGTAGTCCTCGGAGACGATGACGGTGGTTTTTTCCTCATTCATGCTGAAATCCTCACTTTCTCACGTTCCTGCCGCTTTGCAAACAGCGGCAGAATGTATTTCTTGTAATCCTCCACAAATGCCTTGACAGCCTTCGGCGGGTCGCAGTTCCGCAGTCCGCGCACCTGCACGACCTTGCCCTCGGCGGACAGCTCCATCGTGAAGTACGGCGTGTCCGGGGCGGCTGCTTTCCGGATGAACAGGATGTGCAGCTTTCCCTCAGCGTGGCGTGATGCGTAGCCGCCGACGCAGTGGTGCAGGGCTCTGCCCTCGTCTACGATCTCATGCAGAGCAGCCGGAATACGGATCATCAGACCGTCCTTTTCAAATCCAAGTCTGCGGCGTTTTCGGGTGGATTCTTCAAATTTCCGGCGGGCTTCTTCGTCTTTTCTCAGTTTTTCACGCTGTAATTCCTCATACCGGAGTGCGGTGACGGCATTGCTTGACCGCGTGTGCGCATCAGCCAGACAGCGGGGAAACCGGATCGTGCGGTCGTTCCAGTCGTATTGCAGCTGACGGCATTCACTGAAATAATCGCGGTATTCCCGCAGCGTCATAAAGCCCTTGCTTTCTGCGTACTTCTCATTCTGCCGCCGGATATACCGGAGCATTTCCCGCCTGCGCTTGTCATCGTCAAAAATGGAGAGATAGCCGTAATTGTACCGGACGATGTTCATGTAAATGAAGCATTCCTCCACGCTCAGGAACGGGCACATTTCTCTCATGGTGTGGTAGTCTGTGATGTCAATGCTCTGCTCGCGGATCCGGCGCAGCTCGTAGGCATTCACACCAAGCATTTTGCGGACATCATTCTGCTTCCAGTCGATCCAGTCCGGAATTGCTGTGCAATATCCGGTGAACCAGCCCGAAACCATTTTCTGAAATCCCAGTTTCACAAGATATTCCACATTCGGGTGTTTCAGATAGAACTGAATGTACAGGAACAGCGCGATTCCCTCAAATTTGTCAATCTGTGCGTATTGCAGGCACGTCCCGCCGAGATCATCATCTCCGACCGGGCAATACTGCTTGTCGGTGCAGAATCCCGGCTGATCCCATGTCGGCTCGGTGTACCTGGTGCGGTACTGCCACGGAGAAAAGCAGTATACAGCGCGGTTCTGCTTGGGGTCAAAATAACCATGTTCCTCTCTGCCGAACCGATAGGCAAGGCCGTCCGCGAAGATGTACCGCTGTGATTCCGTGTAGCTGTAATCCTCGACCGCAAAGCCGCCGATCTGCCTGTCCAGCCGGATCCGGATGCGAATGCAATACACATAGCAGATATCGCCCTCGCCTTTGCGGAAGACCGCAAAGTTGCTCGCTCCGCGTTCCACGGTGTTGGAGTAGTTGTAGCAGTCGCAGACCGCATAGCCCTCTTTTCCGCAGGCGGGGCAGGTCGTTTTCGTGTCGTGGTTCAGCAGCAGGAGATATTCCGGGTTCTCATCCATCGTGATGACCTTCCCGCAGTAGTTGCAGCGGCATTCGCTCCGATCGTGCCGGAACAGGATGTGGTGCGGCATCAACTTCATGCAGCGGTCAACGTCCTTTTTCCGAAGCTCCGGGAAGTCCTTAATGAGTGCAGCGGCGCGTTCTTTCTTCGTCATGGCACACCTCAGAAGTCGAGCAGGCTGTCAAAGCTGACGGTCAGAGGCTTGACCGGCTCCGGCTTGTCCGCATCTCCAACAAGATTGATCCGCATCTGGAAGATGACCTTTGCGCCGGGGAAGTAAAACTCGACTGCTCTGCTGTATGCCTCGAAGTCCGAGAGACTGCCGCTCACGCCCGCCGCTACCTTGTCAAGGCACTGCTGGAACGTCCTGCCGGACTGCTCGATCGCCTGCGTGAATTCCGGCTCCTGCCCGCAAAAGCTCCGGAGCGCCTGCCCGGTCTCCAGCGCAATGGCTTTCTGCACCTTGCCCTTGATGCCGGTTGTGCTGAAATATTCTTTGAGATCCATTGACATTTACCTTCCTTTCTGGTAAAATAGAAGTGTAGATTTTTATGTGCGCCTGTTCCCGGTCAAGCGGGGCAGGCGGTTTCTTTATTTTGGGATTTCCAAGCTCACCCACACGCGGAACAGATCGGCTCTCGCATCATTCTGCCGGGTGCTGATGTACCACTCAAAGTTCTCCCGGCGCTTGTCCTGCCGGAGCATTTCGCGAAGCTCAGCGGCTTCGGTTTCGCGTTCCTGCCTGCGCACGATCCAACACAAAATCACGATCACAATAAACGCCGCAATGAAGACCGCACAGGTAAGGATGCAGTACAGTTCGTCAGACATTCCGCTCCACCGCCTTCCGGTCGAGCAGATCAACAAATTCATCAGGTGCTTGAGGGTCATGGGTTTTCCTCCTTGATCTCAGTCGCGCCGGCAAAGTCCATCTGATCAATGACACGCTTCAAAGACTCTTTCAGACCGTCTGCATTTGTAAATATCGGCAGGACGCGAGATGCAACGACCTCCAGTGCCAGCATCACGATGTAAACATCGACGATGCCCAGCGCAGTTCCTCCGGATACTTCGATCTTGTCATGATGCAAAGAGATCTTCATTTCAGCGTTGATGCTCGCGCACAGCATATTTGCTAGATTATTGACGTTCATTTCTTCATTCATGTGGGGTTCTCCTTTCATGATAGCTTGTCCGCCGAGCCCGCTTTGGGGCTCACAGCGTGATGCGAATGGTCTCGAACTGGTACGGATCCACACCGCACATCTGGAACATGGCGCGTGTGAGGTCTGCGGCGATCTTCCGGTTTTCCTCCTCGGTATGGTGGGGGACGACGCACACGATCCTTGCGCCATTGTAGGTATTCCGGATCAAAGTGTGTGTCTTGCCGTCCTCCTCCCACTGGTCGAGCACCTCGTAATTGGTGCGGGTCATGATGTCCGGACGTTCCTTCTCAGGTTTCTTGTTTGCCATAAATAACACCTCCGGTATAGCTTATGGGCTTGCGGGTTGTCCGCATGATAAAATCCGTCAGGCGGATTTCTCCTGCTCGATCACCGGCAGGAATCCATTCTCTTTCAGCAAATCGTACAGGAACAGCCGCCCTTTCTGCGTCCAGTAGGTGTGAACCTTGCTGTGAACTGTGCCATCATTGCCGTTGTAGCTCTGTGTCTTGGTCGATGTGTAGCCCTTTTCAGCGTACTTCTGATACAGCAGCCAGATGTCGCCCTGCTTGTACTGGATGCCCTTTTCGTGCAGCCAACGGTTCAGCCAGACCGCAGACTTGCCGAAATCCTTGGCAATCTTGCCGATGCTCATGAGATCTTTGCAATTAAGTACAACATCGTAGTAGCTTGCTTTTGGCTGGAGCTCGGCAATCTGCTGAGACTGGACGGAGACGGTCAGCTCCGCAGCTCTCCGGCGCTCCTGTTCAGCTTTCAGCTCCGTGACAAGCCCGATCATGAAATCCGGGTTCTGAATCGTCTGCGCCAGAACGTCCGGGGTCAAATACGCGCCGTGCTTGCGGATGGTGGGCAGGACTTCCTCCGTCACCCAGTCCGTGAACTTCTCGGCGGTCGGAAGCTTTGAGCCGAACGCCAGACGATAAACGTCGGATTCTGGGATGAACTTCATCTTCTGAGTGCCACCGTTCGTAGGGGTGTCCATTTCAGACACCCCTTTGCAATGCTCACGAATTGCCTTGGCTGTCTCTTTGTAGCCGAGCGCAGCGGCTACGTCCTTACCGCAAAACAGCACCTTGCCGTCCTCGGTCTCCACTGTCCGGACTTCACCGAACTCCGGGTTGTTGAAAATGGTTACTTCGTGCATGTTAATTTTCCTCGTTTTCATCAATACCAGCCTTGACCGCCTTCTCCTTGACGATCGCAATGTAAATCTCGATCAGCTTCTTGTCATCGGCAATAATATCCACCTTGGTGAGCTTGTCGCGCTTGCTCTTGCAGATGCCCTCATCAGCCATACGGCGGCGCTTATTTGTCAGGCGGGTGCTGAGCGAAACACCGGCTCGCTCCTCCACAAGACGGTAGATCTCGTTGTAGATGTCTTTCATGCTGTCAAATCCGCCGTTTACGTTTGCAATCTTGGAAATCAGGTGCTGCGCATCCTTGCGCCACGAGTGAACGTCCAGCGCAATGACCTCCTTCATGTTGTCAATGCGGTTGTTCATTGCGGCAAGTGCCTTCTCCTGCTCACGCTGCCTTGTCTCGATGTTGATGAGCAGCTGGAGCTGTGGGGAGAGATCAGAGAACGCTGTGCGCATCTGCTCCACTCGGAAATAGCTGTTGACCAGCTCCCGCTGCACCTTCCACGCCAGATCATCCGTGAAGGACTTCACCAGCATCAGGTAGCCGGTTTCGGTGATGAGGGTGACCTTCTCCGGAACACCGCCCTGTGGTCTGGTGATGCCAAGCGTCCGTATTTCGGACGGCTGGTCAACCGTGTAGAAATCCTCTCCCTCAATGAAATGCGCCTTGTTGTCGTTGAACCGCTTGCGGGCAGTTCCGCCCGGTCGGTTGTGTACCGTGTCAATGTCCTTGAAGGTCACGACACGCTTTCCCTCGTACTCCTTCACGGAGAGAGGCATGTGGTTGATGGTTACTTCGTGCATGTTAGTTTTCCTCCTTTTGAAAAGTCGCGTTTATGCGACATATTGGCTAAAAAAAATGGATGTCGCTTCGTCCTTTGTGAGTTCCAGCAATTTCGCGATTTGATCGGCTTCCCCAATCGTAAACGGTTCACCGCCAGAGCGCAGCTTTCTGTAAAATGTTGACTCATCAACGCCAATTGCGTCAGAAAGCTCTTTTACACTTGTCTGGTTTTCTACAATTTTCCCCTTTAGCTTATTTACATTGACCAACTATAACACCTCCTTTAGTAGTCGCATAAATGCGAACGCTGTAATTTCAGTATAGCACATTGCGGTTAGTTTGTCAACCCCTATTTTCGCATTTTTGCAAATTTTTTGTGAATTTTACATTTGAGGATTGCATTTTTGCAAGCGATGTGCTATAATAAACACAATATCAATAGGAGGTGATACCGTGACTATTGGCGAACGTATTAAGAGAAGACGATTGGATTTAGGACTATCTGCCGACGAAGTGGCAGCTGCTCTTGGAAAGAATCGAGCTACAGTTTATAGATATGAAAGTAACGCAATAGAAAAACTACCGACCACAGTTCTTGAACCACTCGCAGAGGTTCTTGAAACAAGCCCCGCTTTTCTCATGGGGTGGACTGACGACCCAAGAGATTATGGAAATGATGAAGAATATCTAAACGCTCCTTTGGACGTTTTGGATTATTTTAACGGCGATCCCAAAAGAACGGTGGATTTCCAAGAAGCCGTTACGAGAGACGCACAATCAGAATCAGCGTTTGCCGAATACTTTGGGATAAGCATCTCAGAATTTCAGGTTTTAGTTGCAGCATTCACAAAACTCAACTCTTACGGAAGAGGGGTAGCTATTGACAGGCTCTGCGAAATGGGAGAGATAAAAAAATACACTGAGTAAAAACAAAATTTATAGTTACAAAAAATCCGCCCCGGCGCTACCAACACCGGGACGGACACAGAAAGGAGTATCCCCATGACTGCGATTCCAAAACCCAAAAAACACACGGTAGAAGAATACTTAAAGCTCACCGAGCATATGGAGGAGCGCACGGAGCTGATCGGCGGTGAGATCATTTATCTGGACAGAGACGCAAGCGGAAACATCCTTGCACAGGCGAAGCCCAATCGTCAGCACCAGCATATCGCCTACAACATGTACAGCGAGGTTCGCGCCTTTATCCATACAAACGGCGGGAGCTGTGAGGTCAACGGCGAGATCGACGTGAAGCTCGATGATGAAAACATCGTCATTCCTGACCTTGCTGTGATCTGCGACCCTGCCAAGCTCGATGAGCATGGCTGCAACGGCGCACCGGATTGGGTCGTGGAGGTGACCAGTACAAACCGGGAGAATGATTTCGACCGCAAGCTCTACCTGTACCGCACGTCTGGTGTACGTGAATACTGGATCGTTGATACCAAGTGCCGGAAGGTCTGGGTCTACCACTTCGAGCGGCATCCGAATGTCGTTGAGTTCTATGACTGGACAGACGCGATCCCCGTTGGCATCTATGACGGAAAGCTCGTGATCCGCATTGAAGATCTTGTATAAACAAAAACCGCCCGGCAGATCACCGGGCGGATCGTATAGAAGGAGGTCTGTTCATGGAAACCTACTGCATGTATCTTAGAAAATCCCGCGCAGATGCCGAGGCAGAAGCCCGCGGGGAAGGGGAGACCCTCTCCCGCCATCACCGGGCGCTCCTTGAGCTTGCAAAACGCCGCGGCATTCAGGTGACACAGGAATACCGTGAGATCGTCAGCGGTGACAGCATTGCAGCACGTCCGCAGATGCAGGCAATGCTGCAAGCGGTTTCAGAAGGGAAGTACACCGGCGTGCTGTGCATGGAGATCGAGCGTCTTGCCAGAGGCAATACCATTGATCAGGGCATCGTCGCGCAGGCATTCAAGGATTCCGGCACCCTCATCATCACGCCCGTCAAGACCTACGACCCGGACAATGAATTTGACGAGGAGTATTTTGAGTTTTCGCTCTTCATGAGCCGCCGTGAATACAAGACTATCAAGCGCCGCTTGCAAGCAGGGCGGCTCGCCACGATCAAGGAGGGCTGCTACATCAGCCCAACAGCGCCTTACGGCTACAGGAAGGTACATCCGGAGCCGAAGGTACACACGCTGGAGATCGTCCCGGAGGAGGCTGACACGATCCGTCTGATCTACGAGCTGTATCTGGCAGGGAAGGGGTCACGGTTCATTGCATCCGAGCTAAACCGGCGGCAGATCGCACCCATGAAATCCGAGCTCTGGGAGCCGCCGAGCATCCGGAAAATTTTAAGCAACCCGATCTATGCGGGCTTTGTGCAGTGGCACACAAAGGGGAGCGGGGACACCTGCTATCAGGCATTGCACCCGGCGATCATTCCGCCGGAGGTCTTCGAACAGGTGCAGCAGAAACGGCAGAAGAACCCGGCACCGCAGACCACCGTGCAAACTCAGCTCCGTAATTATTATCACAATATCCTGTTCTGCTCGGAATGCGGTCATCAGATGCAGCGGCGCAGGATCCCGAACACTGGAAAGGAGCACATTCTTTGCAGGACAGCGCATTGCAGGACAGTCAGCTCGACGCTTGAGAAGGTGGATGAAGCCATGATCGCGGCGCTGCGGTTTCGCATTGCAGAGCTCCGTGAGCTGATGGATCGCCCGGAGAAGCGCGAACAGCTTGTCAGCGGTGAGAGTGAAAGCAAACGTTTGCGGCAGGAGCTTTCAAAGCTCGGAAAGCAGCAGAACAAGCTGTATGATCTGCTGGAACAGGAGATCTACGATGCAGAAACCTTCTTGGAGCGCATGAAAAGCCTGAACGAAAAGCGAGCGGTACTGGAGGAGGAACTGACAGCATGTGAGAAGCAGACGCAGCAGGATAGGAGATCACCGGAGCAGAGCATCATGGCGATCCAGTATGTACTCGACCATTTTGGTGAATCCGATCCGGCGGAGAAGAATCGTCTCCTGCATTCCATCATCCAGCGGATTCACTACCAGAAAACTGAAAAAGGCTGCTATCGAAAACCCGATACGAATTTAGCGCTACATATCGAGTTTTATTAAATGCATCTTATATGTGTAGGATGATTAGGATAACAAACTGCAATGTTAATCCTCCACATATACATCCAACATCCTCGAATATATCCCAGATGACGAACCAACTGAAATCACAAAGACCCCCGGTCAGAGATAACCACTCCGACCGGGGTTTTTCATTTCACATCAAGCATTCCCGTTCAGAAACGCCCTGAATCCTTCCTCAGTGTCGGGATAATTCCCCGCGCCCTTCTCAGCGACCCACCGGAGAAGCGTCTGCACATCGCCCGCAGTCATGCCGTGCGCATATGCCACATTCGCAGCGTCAGCGTTGGTCATCCCAGGCGTGTACGGCAGCGGCTCCGGCTTCGGGAATCCATTGAACCCGCCGCCAACGATGATCTTTGCATAGTCGATATAACTCTCATCGAGGTCAACGTTGCCGCGAACACCGTCCACACGACCGGTCTCGCTTGACTGCCAGATGCCGACCGCGCCGTCATAATGCAGGCTGCCGCGCCAGTCTGCAAGCCAGAGCGCATAGCGGGTGCGGATGCTCTCGTCAGTACAGGATTTGAACGGCTCTGCACTCATATACAGCCCTGCAAAATAGCCTTCATTTTCAAGCTCATCGCAGAACGCACGGATCATCGCAGAGCAGTTCGCACGTCCGGTGCTGAACGCAGACTGTTTCTCCATGTCAAACCAGATCGGGAACTCGAACTGCTTGCCGCGAATGACCTCCAAGCAGACCCTTGCCTCCTGCCGCGCCTCGTCCGGGGTGGTAGCGTAGGAATACCAGTACGCGCCGACCGGGATCCCAGCCGCCTTCGCGCCTGCGTAGTGGTTCTCGAACTGCTCGTCCTTCTGCGAAATGAATCTGCCATACCCGGCTCGAATCATCGCAAAATCACCGCGACCCGCTGCCTTGACAGCGTTCCAGTCCACGTTCTTTTGCGAATAGCTTACGTCAATACCTTTCATTTTGATTTACCTCCATTCTATCCGATATATTTTAAAGCGCAAGCATCTCCTCATCATGGAAGGTACAGAAGACGAGTCCCGACGACTGAATATCCTTTTGCTTCGCTCACTGTTCCATTCACGCGAAATATTCCGCCGGAACTTTTCTGGTGGTTATAGGGAGCACCTGCGACTACACGATTAGAGGAGCTACCATACTCCACGTTATCACAGCAGTAAGTTGTAAAATCCGCATCGGTGCTTATTACACTACTCGGATATACAAACCACTCATATCCACTTACAGTTGAATCCTTCCACGCTTTTATTAGGCCCGATTGCGTTGGTCTCGTTCCAACAAGAACGCCGCCGCTATCGGAATAATCAGCAGGATTCTTAAAAGCATAGATGTTAGCAGAAGAAAAATACACGCCGTCTATCCAGTCATACACATTAGCCCACAAATCCTCAATCCATCTGTACTGCACGCCAACGGCATATGCCCCACGAGAGCTTTTTACCGTGCCTGTGTGATATGGCATTGTATCAGTCGCTCCTGTATTTTCGGTCGAAGATCCATTGCCACTTCCATATCCTATTTTTAGTTGAGAATCCCAGTGTGCGAACTCTACGAGATACAGGTGCCAAATTGTGATGAGAGCCATCATATCGAACTGACAATATCCAGTTCCCTTGTTAGCACATCCAGTTCTTGCATCGCCTATTGTAATACTTGCGAGGGGTTTTACGCCGCTCACAGATTTATAGCCGCTGCTTGAGTGATACCTGCCAACATAAATATAATCTCTTTCTCCTTTGCCATCCCCTCTATCTTGATGCGCCGGGGATACAGAGAATCCAGACACGGCTCTATCCGCGATCTGTATTTTTCTTTTAGTTCCGCTGGTAGTGATTTTAAACCAGTATTTCGGAATTTTTACAAACACATCCCCGTTAATAGTTTCTTTCACCATACCGCTCCACGGCATCAATGAATCAAACGGGGAGCTTCCCGGATGATTACCATCAGCAACATAAGGACTAGGATCAGCAAATGATGCAGATTCATCTGTTCTTGTACATTGCGGGTTTAAAGTTCCTGCCCATTCTACTCCATAAATATGCGGTACCGGTTTCTTCCAAACGGATGTGCCGTTATAGATAACCTCTGCAATATCTTGCCCATTGAAATCAACAGCTTTTACGTTGCTGTCAAGTGTGATGTTCATATTCAGTCACCTCACTCCGTTGCAAGATGCAGAATGGTATCGCTGCCGTCCGTCGTTGTCCATGCCTTGATCGTGCCACCTGTGGTCTGGGTAGCGTAGTCGGTTGCAGAGATTTTACCAGATACCGCCTGTGCCACTGCCACACCAGACTGCGCATTTGCCGACTGTGCGTTATACGTCTGATCAACTGTCACAGGTGACGGAATTGTGGGCTTATTCTTGATGAAATCCTCCGCTGCCGTATTATTCTGGTTCCAGTCCGGCTGAACGTTCTCCTGGATTCCCAGGTCAGCCGCTGTTTTGTTGCCAGAAAGCGTCACACCGTTGACAGACGGCTTATTGACGAGCTGAGTGTAGTCTGATGCGCCGCCTTGCTGCGCGGCATCCAGCGCCATCATGCGTGCAATTCTGTCCTCCGTCATACCCAATCACCCTCCGAATTCAAAAGCTTGTAGGTGTGCGTATCCGCGATCATGCACATGCTCCCCGCCGACCAGCTTTCACGCGGATCGGGAATGTCGTCCTCCGTGTCCACCTGGATCGTCACGATGAAAACCGGCAGACCCTGTTCATAGCGGACAAACCGCTGTTCAATGAGCGTGTATTCAGTCATGATTCTCGTCCTCCTTCACGATTTTCTCCTGCATCTTGCGCAGGCGTTTTCCGATGAGCCGGGAAAGCGGGCTGTCGGGATTGGCGACGGCAAAGTTTTCAAAAATGCTGATCGCTTCCATCAGCATCAGCACAATGAACACCGTCACCGCCGCGACCGTGCCGCCGAACACCGCAAGCTCCTTGCAGTCATAATAATTGCCGAGGAGCTCGAGCCCCAATTCACACCCGATGGCAAAGCCCATCACGAACCAGTTGAGCGCCTTGCTGTAAATGCCGCGCTTCATGACGGTGCTGTCATAGCTCGCGGTGATGTGCGCCTTGAAAATGCCCGTCACGATGTCCACAACGCTCGCCATCACGACCATCGTGAACATGATGATATACTGCATTTTGCAATCCTCCTTTCACCCTTAGCGAAAAAACGGGGAAAATTGTATAGTTCTGTGCAATTTTCTGAAAATTTTCTGCACCGGATGGCACTGTTTATCTAAGCCAGGTGATTTGCGCATTGGGCGCTCCCCAACAATAAGTCGTTGCCGGTGGATACCAATAGGTCGGCAAAATATGTCCCCAGGCGGCATCCACCACAATTGTCGCCAGATTGGTGCAGTCAGTAAACACCGTCTGCATTGTCGTCACGCTATTGGGGATCCAAATTTCCGTTAATGACGTGCAACGATAAAACGGGTCACCGAGCATTTCCGGAACGCCATTTTTGATGGTTACCGTCGAGAGACGAGTGCAATTGCGAAAAGCGTTTGTAGAAATTTTAGACACATTTTTCCCTGTCGTTGCGCTGATCAGGCTTGCACAGTCCTCGCAAATAGATATTAGTTCAGACGTTACGCTGTCGGGGATGACGATGGATTCCAGTCCGGAATTTTTAAATACGCCACGCCCCACTGTAACCAGAGTTCCCGGAAGATCAATATTTTTCAAGCTTGCACATCCATTAAATGCATAGTTTTCGATGCTGCTCACATTTCCCATGCCGTCGATTCGGGCAAGATTTGCGCTCTCCTGAAAAGCGCCGATCCCTAATGAAAGAACACTATCCGGGATACGCACACGGCGCAGGGTTGACGTACTCGCCAGCGAATTTTGCGAAATCTCAGTGATCCCGAGTTTTTCGCCGATATATAAAAGATATCGGTTGGAATTTGGGGCACTATACATATACGACTGTGCGCTTCTGATCGTGTAAAAATATGCGATCTGGTCGGTCGGCTTGTCGTTCCCATCCAGCAGCACAACAGAGATCCGCGTCTCATCATAAGACGGCGCGGGCGCGCCCTTCTCCCAGATCAGCTCATCGCCGCAGTACAGCCGTTTCAGTTCCGTATCACCGCAGTACATCCTCGCATAATGCAGCATCAGTTTTCCTCCTCCGGAATGGCGTAGAGCTTTTTCGGGTCATGGATCGGCATCGCGTCATACTCTGCCTGCGTGCGCTCGGTGACGGTTCTGATCGCACCGATCCGACCGCGCAGCTCACGCACTGCCTTGTCCGCCTTGGTGGAACGCAAACAGTCTGCCATTACGCGGGAATCCTCACCCGCGCAGGCAAGCACATGCCCGCCCCGAAACCGCCATTCCACCGAGGTGATAACGCTCTCATACGTCGTTTCCTGCGTTTCGCCAATGTCTCTGTAATGGATGGAAATGCGCTGTCCCAGCTCGAACCGCGCCTGCTTGTGCGTGACGGCGCGGAAGGGACGGATCGGAATATCCCCATAGTGATAGTAAAACGCCCACCACAAATTGTGCGCGATCGTCCACACGCTCGGAACGCTGCCTTCGTCAATGATCCAGCGCTTGCAGAAGCCGTCCAGCACGGGATTGCTCTCCACGGCAATCCGGATCGGCACACGGCTTGCATAAAGCGGATCCGTGAAAACACTCATGCCAGACACCCAGTATTCCGTCTCCAGATCCGGTGTCACCGACACGCGGTAGATCTGAAGGGTGTAATCTGCGACCTCGCAGCCGTTCTCTTCGATGTCTGTCGTCGTGATCACCGCCGTGCCAAGCTCCGGCATCGCATACTGCCGCAGGGTCAGAGCGCCGTTTCGTTTCGATGTGATGAATCCTCCGGCAAGCTGCGACATCCATCTGTAATAGTCACGAGGGCAGTCCGTTGCGGAAACGCCGTTGCCGTTCCAGACAGAAAACTGCGCAGGGTAGGCGGTTTTCCGCCATTTTGTCTGCCCGTCCGCAGGGTCAATATACTGTTCATAGATCCACCGGTTGCAGTAGTCCCCGTTGACCACCGTGTCAAAATCCTCCCACCGGATCATGTCCGGGATGCCGGTCTGCACACGGACGAACATGTTGACGAAATCCGTGACGCATTCCGTGGAGGATGTACGGTGTCCGAGCAGTTCCTGCAATGGCGCCGCAGCACCGTCCGGCGCGATGAGATGCGCCATCGACTCTGCCGCGTCCGCTGACAGTTCGTTATAGGATGACGTGTCCGTCCACCCGACCGCGCATTGCCCGGAGAGCGTGAAAATGTCGCCGATCTTCTGTGCATCCGTCACCCAGAATTCTCCAAGCGGTTCAGGTGCGTTTTCGCTCCCGTACTGCGACCGGAGGATGATCTTTGCACCACGGATCTGAAAGCGCGTCGCCCCCGGCAGCCGGCACACGAGCTGCATCGTCGCCGCGTATGCCGTGCCGATCTCAAACGTTCCGTCCGCACAGCACTGCCGTCTGGTCGATGCATCTATGACATTGGAATCGTCCAGCGTGTACCGCGTGACCCAGGTCTCTTCTTCAAAGTCATAGGTCTGCACCTCGCCGGAAATATGCTCCTCGATCTGCATTTTCTCACCCCGCATTCTGCCGGAGCACGGTCAGCCCGATGTACAGCGGACGGCTTGCCGCACCCAGAAATTCGAGCACAAGATCATTTGTACCCGGATCCGGTCCGACTGTGAATGCGTCCTGTGTTTCCGTCGAATCCGCTGCCGCCGTGCCGTTCTGCCAGAGCGTGACGCTCACCGCCGCCCCGGTCAGCTCTTCACAGCTGTAACCGATGGTCAGGCTGTCCGCACCTGTAACATAGATTTGTTTTCGCTGAAAGAACACCTCTTGCACAGCGCCCCATTTGCGCTTGCCGATCCTGTAGCCGTTCAGCCCGTCCGCAGCGCCGTCCAGCGTCACACTGCTCCGGATGACCGGCAGCGTGAGCCCGGATGTGTCAGGATAGCCGGACACGCCCACAATGAGCTGCACCGGGATATTGGCAAAATAGATGCCGCTTTTCGCGAATTTCTCCCCGACCTCGACCGCACCCGTGATGATGCAGGGAATGGGGCTTGTCGGGGGGAAATTGCCTTGATCCTGCGCATCGTATCCAAGGAGCGCTCCGAGCTTGAGCCCTGCAAAGATGATGTGTGCACCGGAAACAAGCTGCTCAATGGCAGCCGCCTCCGTCCTTGTACATTCCAGCTCCACCTCTGCGGTGCAGGTGTCCTTTGCCGAAGGGTAGACCAGCGGTGAACCGTCCGCCATGGTGTAGGTCTTGACGACGGGCGCACGCTGTAAGAACGGCTCTCCCGTCTGGATGCAGCCGCCAGTCACATAGCGGACGGAGTCTCCGACCTGCTTATAAATATCGATCAATCTCAAATCGTAACCCTCTTTCCGACTTGGGGGAACGCACCCGGGAAAGCTTGGCGCATTTTTGCCTTTAAAACTGTGAGCAAAAATTCACCAAGGGGCGCTTTTCCCCCAAACCCCCTCCGGCGGTCTAAAGCGTTACTCCGCCGGATCTCGCATTTGCGATCTGTGCCGCCTTGATGACGATGGTGTCGAGCTGCTGCCCGCCGATGCTGACCGGGATGATGATGTCCCCATTGGGTGCAGCAGTCTCCGGCGCCGCGTGATGCTCGCTGTTCGTGATGTAGCTCGTATCATAATTTGTGATGTACTGCGTCGATGCAGGCGGGTCAATGTAACGGCTTGCTGCCATTTCCGGTACGATCTCCCGCAGGGCATCAAAGGCGCTTTCATCCAATACCGGGCGAACTCTGAGCACCTCATGCTCCATGTCCCGGAAGGCATCCAGAGCGTCCTGCCCCACGTCCGGCATTTCCTCCACAAAGCCCTCTCCTACGCCGAGCGCCAGGTTTTTGCCGATCCGATCGCGCATGAGCTTTGACGGGGATCCGATTTCAAACTTTCCTTCAAAGCAGGCTAACCAGTTTTCCTTGAAATCCGAAATATAGGAATTGAGGTCAAAATCCACACCGAGCAGTCCGGAGCAGATGCCCTCCACAATTGCCTTACCGAGCTGTACCCAGTCAATTTCAGCGAGTGCGTTGCCGATATCCTCAAACAAATCGTAAGCAAATTCACCCAGCTCTGTTCCATAGGTTCCAAGCCCTTCAAAAAATTTCCGGATGAGCTCCCCGGCGGCGTGCATAAGCTTTTCCATCTGCTCCGGCTCTGTGAGGTTGTCCACGACTGCCCTGATGATAGCAAAAGCGGCTTCATTCAGCTCGTTCGCGTGCTCCAGAATTGCGGAAACGATTACCGTCACCAGCTCGATGGCAGCCGTGGCAAGCTCAACCGCATGGTCTGCGATCCAGACACCCAGCGTCTCCACGATCTGGATGGCGGCAGTGATGAGCAGCCCGATGTTGTCACCGATGATTTGCAGCAGGGATTCCAAAATAGCAAGTCCTGCCCCCAGCAGCGCAGTGAGCATCTCTGGGTCAGAGAGTGCCTTGACAAGAGACTGGATGATCGTGTCCGCGCATTCGACCAGAAGCGGCAGATTTTCGATGAAGACCTCACCGAGCATTTCCAGGATGGAGATCCCCGCCTCCAGCATCAGCTGCAGGTTCTCGGAGAGGGAATCTGCCAGCAGCTTCAGGGTCTGCCGTGCAATGCGCCGGATGCGCGGGAGCCGTTTTTCGATCCCTTCCGCAAGGCTTTGCAGGATGCCCGCGCCAAATTCGAGCATGTCGGCGGTCACTTCGCCGAAGCCGGACAGCAGCGTCAGGGCAAGGTCGATGCCGGTTCTGATGATCTTGTCGCTGTTCGCAGTCAACCCGTCAAACAGCGCCGAAACGATGGAAGTGCCAAGCTCGACCATGTCCGGCAGATAGTCACCGATCTTCGTGAGCGCCTGGCTCAGCACATCACCGAGCGCCTGTGCGGCGCCCTGTGCGCCGTCCGCATTGAACGCATCTGTGATCTGCGTCACATAGGTATTTCCGGTCTGTACAAGCTCCCGGAGCGTGCCGTTCATGGACTTGTACATGGTATTGTAAAGCCCGTCCACGGCAGATTCCAGATAGGTGATATCGCCGTTGAGGTTGTCCATCATGGCTTCGGCTTGTTCGGCAGCAGAGCCGAGCGCACCGTTTTCGTTGTATGCCAGACCCTCGTAGAACTGCGCGACCTTGTCCGAAGAGGATACGATCATCTTGTCGAACGCAGCTTTGCCCTGCCTGCCGAAGATCACATCTTCAAGCTTCGCAGCATCCTCCGGCGCGTAATTTTTGAGCGCAGCACCCAGGTCATCCACAACGGCGTTAAAATCACGCATATTTCCGGCTTCATCGTATGCCGAAACGCCGAGCTGATCCAGGGCTTCCTTTGCCTGATCCATCGGCGTGTAGATGTTCGCCATTGCTGCCGCCAGATTTGTGGCAGCGTTGGAGCCGGTCACGCCCTGTTCCGCAAGACGCAGGAGTGCCACCTCCGTTGCCTGCGAGGTCTGGTTGTAGGAGCCTGCGATCGCCGCCGCGCTCTGCATAGCTTCACCAAGCTGGTCAACATTGGTCGCCGCCATGGTCGCACCTTTGGCGATGATGTCGGCAAAATAGGAGGATGCCTCCGCCTCGTCTTTGAATTTTGCCGTTTCCTCTGCAAAGCCCTTCATGGATCCGGCAATGAACTGCGCCGATCGGGAAAGCTCCAGACCGCCCGCAGCGGCAAGGCTGAGCGTGCTGTCGATCATGGCAATGGACTGCTCCGCATTAAATCCTGACATTGCCAGGATGTTCAGACCGTCAGCCGCCTGTGCTGCGGTGTACTGGGTCGTGGCACCCATTTCCTCGGCTTTTTTGGTGAGGGCTTCCATGGTTTCCGCCGCGCCGTCCACATTGTTTTTCAGGTCAGAAACGGAAATGCCGAGGGTCGCCTGCACCTGAGACATACCGGCTTCAAATTCCCTTCCGACACTGACCGCAGCGGTGCCAAGGGAAGCGACCGCATTCACAGCCGCCGAAACCGCCCCGGCAACGGCATTCATGCCCGCCTGCGCGATGCCGCCGAGCGAGTCAACGCCGCCTTTGAAGCCGGACGAATCGAGCGCCGTGTCAAATTTCAGCGTACCGTCAAACGCCATATATTCCCCCCCTGTTTTTTTTGACTTGGGGGACGCAGCGCGGGAAAGCTAAGGGCAACGAGCCATCGCAAGCTCAGGCTCTTATGCCCTTAGGCGCTGCTTTCCCCCAATCCTCCTTTAAATACTGTCAAACACCTCCGCAATGTCCCCGTCATCGAGCTGAAACGGCAGTGCGATACGCCGCTGCACAGCGGCGATCTGCGCCCGGCGTTTCTTGTCCGTGATCTTCGAGAGATCCGTGCTGCGGATGCCGATGCGCTGCATGGTCTGGCTCTCCGGGGGCAATGCAGAAAAAAGCGCACGGAATTCCCACCAGTGCAGGAACTCTGTGCGCAAAAGGTCGATCCCGTAGAACCGCCGGAAATCTGCAAGGACAAATTTCGCGTCCACCGTCCAGTCAAAGGTCGGCGGCTTTCGCGGTGCAGGGTCTTCCGTTTCTCTGGACTTCTGTTCAGGCTCAAGGTCGGCTGCATCATAAAACCGCCGCAGTGCATACAGCATGTCGCCCGTGAAGATCTGCGGCGGCTCGAGGAACCATTCCGGGAGCAGCATGAGCTTTTCATAAGCCGTGCAGTCCCTGTCCTGCATCAGCGCCGCGAAACGCAGCCATTCCCGGAAATCCGTCAGCACCGGCATGGAGATGCCGCCAACCGTGACAGCCTCCGGGAGCGGTTCATAAAGCAGATGGATCATGCATTTCGTCTTGCCGCTCTGTTCGGCTTGTACTTCATGAGACGATTTGCGCGGCGCTCTGCCGATGCTTTGATCTGTCCGTGCACGAATGCCAGAAAGCTCTCGTACACCTCGTCGCACTCGGTGGCGCTCATCCGGTCACCGAAGAGCTTTTCTGCCGTTCCCTCGCCGAACAGCGCATCATACAGCCTATGGAACATCCTGCAATATGCGCGAATGCGGTCAGATGCCCTGCCGTCCTTCGGGATTGCCTGTTCATCCTTTGCCATCTGCGCGAAAGCCGCCTCATAGCGATCCATAACTTCCGCATCTCCCATATCAAGCGTCAGCGTGACACCGCCGACCTCCCATGTTTTCGCATCATCCATCGTTGCCGTCCTCCGTGAAAGTCGCGCTCTGACCGTCTGCCGCGATGGTCGCAGTGCCAGTCGTAAGCTCACCGTGTGCCTTGAATGTTCCGGAATGCGTGTAGGTGTTCGCGTCATCGCCCTCACTGCCGGGAATGACGGCGAAATCTCGCATGACGGCGGAATTGTCATTCGTGTCCACCAGAATGATCGGGCGGACGGAATCCGTGCCGGTCTTTTCGAGCGTGGTGATGCTGATGATATCCTCGAGCACCTGGTCGCCATTCGTGTCGTCAAATGCATACGCGATGGACGTGTCATAGCCGACCACATCATTGCGGTTGGTCGCCTCGTCCACATACTTCCGGTTGTGCTCGACGGGATTTTTGTTGATGCCAAACTGCGTGAAATACTTCATCCGCTTGAACACATACCCACCCTCACTGGTCGAGGGTACGCCGTAAAATGCAAGCTTCTTGTGTCGTTCCATTCTGAACTCCTTTCTGACTTGGGGGAACGCGGCGCGGAGCCCGCGCTGGCAGGATTCTCCCAATGCGCTGACGCGCAAAGGTCGAATGCATTTCGCTTCTTGGGCGCATGATGCCAGCGGGGGCTCCCCGTCCCCCAAACCCCTTGATTAAATTTCCTCGTAAATATATCGTAATTGCATCTGATACCGTGCGGTTTCCGCGTCCTCGGAAAACACATAGCCGCCGGTCTGCACCTCGATGCTCACAGGGCGGACATGTTCGCCGGGGTCGGGGAGGATCCCGGCGCGGTTCTGCTCACGGATCCACCGCCCGAAATCCTCATAGAATGCCTGATTCTCCACACACTGCGCCACATCGGGGGAATAGTATTCCCGTGACGCAAACACAAACAGGTACTGCTTCAGACAGCCGCCGTCCGTGTACTGTCGGTAAACCGGGTCAGAGGGAACCGGCTCGATGGTGTAATTTTCCCCGTCAGCGCCGAGGAAATCCACATGCAGTGCCGCGTTCCCCTCCGAAAGTCCCGGATATGTCAGGAGATACTTCCGGATCGCTTCGATCAAAGTCAAATTCCCTCACGCTCCTCATTTCAGCTCTTCCGCTGCTGCCTTGTGCACCTCGCCGATCTTGTCGGCTTTCATCCGGTCGAGCCATAATTTCCCGCGGTTCGGCCCCGAAAAGCCCTTATTCGTGTAATACTCCCGCCGCGCTTTCGGTTCCGGGTTGATGATAACGCCGGGCTTTTCCTGCCTGTGAGACTTGCTCATTTTACCCTTGTTTCTGAAATACACCCATTTGCGCGGGCTTGCCTTCGTGAATCCGCCCTTCATGGCGACCGGCGTGTAATCCTCCAGCAGCTCAATGACCTTCTTGTCAATGGCATCCTGCGCACGGCTGAGCTGTTTCTGCCGCTTGGTGAGATCCAGCGAAATCCCCTGGAATCCGATCACTCTGCCGTCACCTCCAGATGCTGCATCATTGCAGACCCATACCGGAAATCCTTGACCTGCATGACAGTGAGGGCAGTCTTCGGCGGGGATGCATCCGGAACGGAACCAGGCAGCACCCTGTCATCTTTTTTCGGCATATAGCCATTCAGGGAATCCGGCGGAATTGCCAGGAATACAGAATCCGCAGGCGTTCTTGCGTCGCCGGACTGCACGGACTGTCCGCGGGTATCCTGCCAATAGACAGCGCCGGTCTCATGCCGGATGTAGGCAGGAGCGTGATTGACAACGGTTTTCTCCCAGATTGTGCAAGCCGGTTTATTCGTGAACATCGTCATCACCTGCCCACACCTCAATTGCCCCGAACGTCTGACTCATGTAAAGCCCCAGCTCCTTCAATTCGTTCCGCAGAAAAAACAGGCTCTGACCGGGGTTAAAAAACGTCTGCTGCACCGAGTACGCGCCAAGGGTCTGGCTGCCCTGGGTGAGCATCCCGGCACCGCTGTTCGATGCGCTGTCAAGTGCTCTGCAAACCGACTGCACGATCACGGATTTCACCGCAAGGGCAAAATCTTCGCCGGTTTCCTCGTCCGCGATCAGCGCGTCAACGTCCTTCCCGCACCGTCTGGCAGCCTGCCGGAGACGAGCGCAGGCTTGTTCGATCAGCACCGCAGCCGTCTCCTCCTGTGCCGCTGTCAGCGGATGCCCGACCGCACGGATGTCCGCCGGGGTCGCATACAACGCGCCCATTACGCCTTGATATCGGACGCCTTGACGGTCATGTAAGCGACCGCCTTGACCTTGCCGGAGCTGAGGTTGACGATCTCGATGATGTCTCCCTCCCTGACCGCGATCTCGGTGGTGCCGGAGGTCAGGGACGTGCCGCCGTAAGCACTCGAAGTCATGTCAAATGCCGCACGGCTGGAAGGATTCAGCTTGTAAGCGTAGGTCGTGCCGGTATTGCCTGCGGTGACAGTTGCCTTGGTCGTGCCGGATGCCGCACCCGGTGCAAGCGTGACCGTCAGGCTGCCGGGTGCATAGACCGCACGGATGGCGATGCTGCGCAGCACCTTGTGACCGTACACATGACGACCCTGTACCGCACAAGCACCGATGTAATTGCCGGAGCCGGACAGATCCTGCACATGGACACCGACAGCCCATTCGTTGGCGCGGGTTGCGAACTTCGGGTGTCCTGCGATCATGGAAAGGTTTGCGGTGGAATCGTTCCACTCCTTGACCTTGAAGCCTGCGATCTTGCCGACCACGCCGTTTTCTACAGTCGCATCACCGAGCGCGGTGGAGCGGATGAACTCCGGGCACTGGAGCAGGAGCGCCATGACCTCCGGCATGACCAGCAGATAGCGCTTGCCGTCGTCGGGGATGTTCGCCTTGGACATATCGGTGCGGATATCGACGATCACGCTGTAAATATTCTGCGCGGTGAGCTGCTCCACGTTCTTCACAGTCGCACCGGCGAGCAGGGTGGTCGCGCCGTCCGTATCCATCTGACGGGCGAGGGCATACGCAGCGCTGTCCAGTCTGTCCGCGACCAGATTGTCAGGTACGGATGCCGCATCAAATTTGTCGATCAGCTCGTTGACAGCCTTGTCCTTGTCGATGAGCATGGTCGTATAGGTCGTCGAGCCGTGGGACACGCTGATGCCGTTGGCGCGGTCATAATCCGAGACCGTGACCTCGTCGTCACGCACGGGGATCCTCACAGCGTCAGCCGTGGGGTCACCCTCATAATCATTGTTGAACACGAAGCCGTCCGCAAGCACGAGCAGGGCGCGTACCTTTGCCAGAACAAGCCTGGAGTAACGCTCCTGAGAGGTGTGATTTGTCGTAGCCATAAACAGTTCCTCCTTATTTCTTCAAATCGGGATTCTTCTCGAAAAATGCCTTCTCTACGCCGTCCATTGGTGTGCCAGATGCATCAAAATGCGGGGTGGCAAAGCCGGATTTCGTGGCGGCAGAGAGCATCTGCGCGTCCTTTAGAATGTCCTCCTCGGTGTCGCCGGTAAGACGCGAAGCAAGGGTATCCGGCAGCCCGGTCATGAGCGCCGCCTTTTCGCAGTACGCCTTGCGGAGCGCGGACTTCTGCTCTGCGGCGAGCGCATCGAGTGCCTGCTGATGCTCCTCCGGGGAGATGAAGCCCTCAAATTCCGCCGCCTTTGCAGCGACTGCCGCGTTCACTGCCTCCTGCACAGCAGTATCAAAGTCCGCCTTGGTGGTGATGGGTGTGAAATCCTGTTCCATCGTGTTTCCTCCTTTTTCGTGATAGCTTTTGGTAACGCCCGCGTCCGGCTGAGCCGGAACAGGGGTGAAGCTGAGTTCATAGGCATCCGTCACGCCGTCAATGATGTAGTGGCAGAGCTTCCCGTCATACATCTGCCCGCGCTGGTGTTCGCACGGTGCATCCAGCACAGAAGCGCCGCAGACGGAGCAGATGCGCCGCGCAGATGCGCAGCTGACGCTGACCTCTTTTTTGATGCCTGCATCAATTTCTGTAATCAGGTCAGCGTTTTTCTCCGTGTACACGGTGTACGCAAAGCCTTTCAGATACTTGTATGGTCTGCCGTCCTTCGTGAGTGCTTCCGGGTCGGAAATGACCTGCACATCATAGAGCCGCGCGACCTGATTTTCCGCTTTCATGTCGTGGTCGGAAATGATGGTCTTGCCAATGAAAAGCGGTGCCATCTGTTCCAGCGCATCATCTGAAAACCGTTCAAAATCGCGGTCAATTTCATTCCCGCACAGCACGACCGGAAACGTGTAAAGCTCCTCCGCCTTGAATTCCCGGCGGGTCAGAGCATTGATTTTATCCAGAGTTTCCTGTTCCATAAATTTCACCTCTTTTTTTAGACTTGGGGGAACGCACCCGGGAAAGCTTGGCGTATTTTTGCCCTTAAAACTGTGAGCAAAAATCCACCAAGGGTTGCTTTTCCCCCAAACCCCCTGTTTCGTAAAATCTAATACCCCACGATCTGCACATGCTTCTTCGGCTTCTCCAATGCCGCCGCCCAGTGTGCGAGGGTCACGGATTCGAGCAGTCCCGCGTCCGCCTGTTCGAGCAGTGAGGTATAGCCAAAGCCGCCGGAAGTGCCAATGCTGCGGTGCTCGCTGTTGGAGACGATCTGCGTCAGAGAGGGCTGCCCCATGTGGGTGATCTTCCCGTCGAACAGATTCGTTTCAAAGAGGGAATTCGCCGTGATGATCTCCGCGACCTTCGGCAGGACCGGCTTGCATCTGACCTCCGCATTCTTCATGTCCTCCATGAGGATGGGAGCACCGGCAGCGCCGTCAATGACGACCTTCTGCGCGGAGGGCGACCGCAGGAATTCAATGATCCAGCCGGTTCCGTCCCGCACGCTGCGGCAGTCGATCGCTTCGACAAAAACCTTTCCGTCCGCCGTCCTTGCGGCAGCGGAAAGTGAAACGGTTTCCTGCCGGAATTTCACGCCATAAAACACATGTACAGGGCTTGCAAGCTCCGGAGCGATCTCCGATTTGTACCAGAGCCATTCCTTCTCCGAAATGGCAGATTTCTGCGAGTACGTCAGCCACAGCCCCAGACGCTGGATGTTGTCATCGACCTGATCGTCACCCAGCTCCGAGCGAACAGTTCTCTCGGTTAAAATCGTGCCGAGGGAGGGATTTGTCTCGTACCAGAGTTCGGGGTCATGCGCATCGGTCAGACGCGGCACCGACCATTCCGCCCAGCCCGCATCCTCCTCCTTGCCGCGGATGGTATCCCGGCGGTATTTCAGGAATACGTCACCGGAGGAAACTGCCGTCGGCGGCGTTCCGCACATGAGCGTCTGCGGGTTCTGCGAGCTGGTGACAACGTACTTCAAAGCCGATTCCTGATCGGCGGTGTACTCCTGCGCCTCGTCAATGATGAGCAGGTCATAGCCCTCACCCAGGCCGCCCTTCGAGGAGCGTGTCCGGAAGTTGATGAGCGCTTCACTGTTGTCAGCGATCCACTCGATGCGTTCACAGCCACGGGTCTTGTAGGTCTTGTAGTCCTCGTCCTCGCGAAATCCCATCTTGCCGAGCAGGGAACAGACCTTTTCCCATGCGTTCGAGGACGTTGACGTGCGATGTGCGGTGTAGAGCACGCGCTCGCCGTGGGTCAAAGCCCATGTGCTGCGCATGATGAGGATCTCGGACTTGCCGTTGCGTCGGGGGATGCTCCACCCGAATTTCATGTGCAGCCACCGGCCGTCCGCATCGAGTGCCATGATGTCCTCCATCATGAGTGCCTGCCAGTCCTGCGCGGTGCGTCCCGATCTGTTGTAGAGGTCAACCGCCTCGCTGCCGAGGGATTGGGTGTAGGGCAAAACGACCGAGAGGGTCGGGGTCTGCCTGCCCCTTCTCGCGCTGCTCACAGGCTCCTCCAGTCGAACGTCAGCGGCAGCTCCCGGTTGCCGATGGGCTCTTTCTGCTGTGCAAAGTCTGTTTTCGGCGTGAGCTTGTCCGATTTCTGCCGGTTGCAGCACATGTGCGCAAGCTGTAAATTGCCGATGTCGGACGGGTGCCCGCCCTTGGAAACGGGGATGATGTGGTCGATGCAGGGGGAGAGCGGATGCGGGAATTTCAAGCCGAAATCGACCGCCTGACCGCAGATGCCGCAGACCCGCTGCGTGGCGTAAATTTTCTTCTTGTTCGATTCAAACTGCGCACGCTGGGTGCCGTTGTGATCGGGGCGCAGATTCGGCTTGGCTCTGGGTGCGTTCGGCATGGTCTGACCTCCTTTTGGGTATAAAAATAGCACCCTTGGCAGGTGCTTTACTTTTGATGCGGTTTTTCTATGTCTTAATTTCAATTTTTGCAGAAAATTTGCATATTCCGGGTTTAAATTTCACTTTTTCCTGCATCTTGTTCCGTAACGTCTCCGGAGCAGGATGCTTGTGACGTACTCCCGATAGGTCGGGGTGAGACTGTAGATCATGGGTTCACCTCCGTCAGGGCATGAGAAAACCGCTCCGGGTGTCCGGGGCGGTTTATTCTTCTATGATTTCGAAGCATTCAGGTGGAAAAAGGTAGTCTTCGTCAAGCTCAGTCATGATTCTATACCAGCCTTTTTCTACAGCGATGACATCGTAAGTCTTTTCTGACTCAAATGCTGTTCCAAGATAGTCTGAACCGATGTACTTTACTTTCACTCTAACCACCTCTTTATGAAAAATTCTACTTTTCCGATACCCTCGCATTGCGACCAGTGCAGTTCTGCGAGAATGATATCGCCATAGTAGTCAACTTCGCCCTTTCCCTTAACGTGCTGCCAATTTTCCGGTCTTCCGCCATATTTCTCAGCAAATTTTTCGGCTTGTCGGTATGGCGTTCTGACCCCCTTACCGGCAAACACTTCCACATCTCGTAAGCGGCTGCCCTCGGCAAGTGAAAAGTGCTCGCCTGTTTGTAAATCCATAATATCATAATTTCTTGCGCGTGAACCAACAGAGCGACCAATCACAATATCATCTAATCTCATTATATCACGTTCCCCCGCGAAAGTCAACCTTTGCCGAGCAAAACGTTCCAGCTCCCGCGCCTCCTGCTGGGAGAGCGATGCGGGCGGGTTCGCTTGCAGATCAGAGGGGTCAACCTCCGTCCATGCCCGTGAGCTCCCGCCGTCCGCAGTCCTCACACCCCGCAGCACCTGCGTGTCGTAAATAATCACGCAGCCGCAGTTATCATGCCGCCGGAAAACGTCCTCCGGCTGTTCGCCGAAGCGGTATGTCCCCGCGACCTGTGCGCACCACTGGCAGCAGCCGACACCGAACCGCTTGATGACCGGTTTCAGACCCAGGCGGTTCCGGAATCGGGCATTGGTCTTGATATAGTCATCGTGAAAGGATTTTGCAACAGTCGCCACCGGCTTGTCTGCCCGGCGCTGGATGGTTTCCGGCTTCACAGTCGGGTCAACAAGGGAATGCGCAAGCTGATCCACGCGCTCAGATGGGAACGGCGCTTTCTGCGGTGTCAGATGCAGCCCCAGCGGCTCGTCAAGCGCTTCCTGTACGGCTGCAAGCGTCCCGTTCATCGAATCATACCGGTCTTTCAGCAGCGCCGTACAGACGGCTTCCCGCGCTTCTGCGGGGATGTCGGCAACATTTGCCCCGAACACCTCGCCGAGCAGATTGGAAGCCCGCTCCGAGAGGTGCGCCGTGTCCGAAAAATCCGCCTTGCCCTGTTCGATCTTCTTCATGATCTGCCGGAGCTGCGGGTCGAGGTACAGTCTTGTGCCAAATTCGTTCAGAAGCGCCTGGAAATACACTTGTTCATCCATCCGGTTCACTCCTATCTCCTGTCCATCAGCCAAGCGATCAGTTTCAAAAGCCCGTATCCGCCGACCCCGATCGCCGTTGCAGCCAGTCCGATGATGAGATAGAACGTTGCATTGTCGCTCATGGTGTGCAGATAGACCGGTGTGTTTACATACTGTTCTAGGAATTCAAATATCCAGCTCATTCCGCATCACTCCTCAGCCCGGTCAATGCCCGGATGTTTCTTGCACCCATGAAGCCCTCACTTGCCTGGTTGATTTTCAGAATTGCGTCACCGAGGACACCGAGCGCCCCCGCATCCGGCTCAAAGACCGGGAGCCAGCAGCAACGCGTATCCGCAAACGCATAGCGTTCATAGCTGTAATTGTCGCGGATGCACGCCGCCAGATACCCGGCATTGAGGAAGCCGGTGCCGAACGTCTGCTGTGCGCGTCTGGCAGTCAGGCGAAGCTGCTCATGGCTTGCCTTGATCGCCTCCTCACTGGAGGGATTTTCGGTCGTAAAGCCGAGATCATCGAGGGTCATACCGGTTTCGGCAGCGAACAGGGACGCGAGCATTTTCATCTGGTCGAGGAACGGCTCCATGCTGCCGTTCTGGAACTGACCGAGGGTCGGGGAACCCCCGTCCTCGTCCTTCGTGAAATATAAAAAGCTCGAAAGTGTGGCTTTTCTGCCGTCAAAATTGACGAACGTCTCACCGGTCTCGCGATTCTCCTGCGCGGCAAGTCCGAGGATGTATTTCTGCGGCACAGAGTAAAATTCCGCCGCAACCTCTGTCCGGAGCATAGTCCGCAAAGCGCTCTGCACGATGTCCATGCAGGCTCTCGAAATCCGGGAATGCCCGAACGGTCTGTGCGCATCCGGTCGGAAGATAACCGGCACGAGCAGCGGGAACGGCGCCGCATGACGGAACACCTCGGCGGGCTTGCCATCACGGAAATACTCCGTCCGGAACGGCAGGAACCGCGCTTCGAGCTCCGGATGGCCGTAGTCATCGCGTTGCAGGACGGCATACCCGTCATGCAGAAGGCTTGTGGTCGTGTCGATCGTACCGGTCGCATTCCCGCCGTCAATGACTTCGATGGTCGGGAACCCGTCTGAGCGCTGCCCGATGTAGAGGAAGCTGCACGAGGAAATGAGCGCGGAGAGGATCGCCGACCCGTGCAGAACGTCCGCATTATTGAGCTTGTAGATCTCGCCGAGCTTTGCCGGATCGTTTTCAAATCCATCAAACAGGATGCGGTCGGACAGCGTATCCACCGCCTTGGCGCACCAGCCGAGCGCATAAGTCAGCGACCGGAATTCCTGCGGAATGAGGGCAGAAACGCGGCGCATTGCCTGCTTCATTTCGTAATATTGATACCGCAGCCAGACCCGCTGCTGTTTTTGCGCGAGCCTTCCGCGAAGATCGTCAATGTCGTGTTCCAAAGCCAAACTCCTTCCGGGCAGATTTTTGAGCAGTGACGTTGTGTGAAGTCCTGCGGGCGGTCGAGGGGGTATTCCCCCCCATAGATCACGCAAAAAGCACCCGGCGCTGACCGGATGCTTTTTGAATTAACTGAAAGGGGTGAAAAGCCAAGCGGAGCGCCGAACCCCTGACAGAAATCAGGGGAAAGCACTGCACATTTCTCCGCGGCTTTTCATACTACCATTTTAGCACATTATGGAGTACCATTCAATACCAACATTTCAAGACCAAGCCGGTATTTTCTGTAAACAGTCGTCCTGCCCCAATGCGTATTTTCTGCCACACTGTCAAGCGGTTCGTAATTCAGAAAATGCCGCACAAGCACCGTCTGTGCATCCAGATCGTCCACCGCCTGAATGACGCGGGTGATCTCCTCGCGCACATCAGCAAGTGCTCTGAGCGCATCCTGCAAGCGCTCCTGCGTGTCGGCGAGCCGGATGAGGTAGTTCTCGGTTGAATTGCTCCCCGCGCATCCTGTGCCATTCTGAGTGCTCTCAGAGGCATTCCGGGTGATCCGCTCGGCAAGGCTGCGGTCACGTTCGAGCTTTGCCATCCAAGCTTTTGCATTCTTCTCCGCGTGGAAGGCACGGTTGAGCCAGTCCACCTTCCGCTTGCGTTCTTCCTGTGTCAATGGGGGTCACTCCTTTCATTTTTGCTTCGTTTTGATGCCCGATTTCCAGACATTCACGCTCAAAATCATTCAGGTCGGTGCCGGGATCCATGCAGTCACTGTAAACGCACCGGAAGCAATCCCGGTCACAGCCGTGCCATTTGCTGCGCTGTTCCGGCTCTGGCTCCGGCGCAAGATCGACCTCCTCACGCTCAGCCCTCCGGCGATTCGCCCAGTACAGGCGGCTCTGTTCGGTTTCGGTCATGGCTCATGCTCCAATCTTCTCAATTCCACCCGTTCAAGCACCCGATCCCCGGTCATCAACGCGATCGCCTGAATGCACAGTCGCAGGCGTTCCCGTTCGTCCTCCTCGCGTGTGATTTTTGTGCGCAGGTCTCCGAGCTTACGGATGTTCTCCTGCTGCTCCCGGTAGACGGCACAGGCATTATCATAGCAAGCCTTGAATTCCGCGTATCTGCGGCGAATCTGCATCTTCTCGGCGTGCGCCTGCTCCTTGTCAAGACCCTTTTTGTAGCGCTCCCAGAGCATCCGCATCGCGTCATAATAGCAGGCATCCGGCAGGGGCGTGAACTCCGGCAGGGGCTTGCCGTCTCTTGCAAGCCTTTCGATTTCATCCGGTTTCATGCTCCACCCCCAGAAGCCGCAGCGCATCCTCCGGACTGCGGCAGATGCCTGCGATTGCACCGCATTCCTGCATCTGATACAGAAAATGTTTCTGTTCATCTGAGACAACTCCCTTCGGCGTTTTGACCTCAATAAACACCGCACGTCCGTCCGATTTCCGGACTCCGGACAGGTCGGAATAACCGGTTGGAAGCCCGTCCACCCGCCGCAAATTGATGAGTACATTCTGCTGAAATTCCTTAGACCACACGACCTTGCCCTGCCACAGCTTTCCGGCGTTTGTCCTGAAAATGATACAGTCCTTGGAGACTGCCACCCTGATCTGATTCTGAATATCTGTTTCTGTCATAAAAACCACTCCTTTTCATACTTGGGGGACGCACCCAGGGAAAGCTTGGCGTATTTTTGCCCTTAAAACTGTGAGCAAAAATACACCAAGGGG
>ODAJ012173916.1_pt1 | contig 36583 bp, 33 predicted proteins | sample 1539241 | NCBI WGS metagenome assembly ODAJ01 (sample SAMN02144231, study PRJEB22623) | gut metagenome | biome: sheep rumen | host: Ovis aries | place: New Zealand
TCAACAAAAACCAGTAATAGCAGTTAAACCTGAGTCAACTTTCACACGCGATAAGACACGCAGACAGTCAACCAAAATCAGGAACAGTCATAACGGAGGTCCCGGCCCAGAACATGGACCGGGACCCGCACCAAACCTTTGCAAAGGTTCCGACCTGTACCGGAGCCAGGGACCTTTGCAAACCAACCGAAAAATCGAGCACTGTTTTTGCATGGGGAGGGGGAAAAGGAATGATATGTCAATCGGATCGATACGGCCTCTTGCCCTGGCGGTCCTGCTCCTTCTCCTGGGACAGGCGCCGGAGACATGGGCCCAGATGAAAAAGTTGAAGGTCAAGGACTTTACCGTCAAATCCGTGACTCCCAAGGGGTTGCGAACGGTGGAGGCAACCGTGGAACTGGAACTGGTCAATGCGGGGAAGCCCCTCCGACTCCAGGATGTGGACATGACGGTCTATCACGGGCAGAAGCCCTACGTGACCGGTACATGCACGGAGATACAGGTTCCCGCGGGGACATCGGCCCAGAAGGCCCATGGGACCTTCCAACTCAGCGAAGGAGTAAGCCTGTGGGAAGCGCTCCGAGCGCTCATGGACCCTGAACTCCATGAATACACCGCCGACCTCTCCCTCACCGCTCTCGGTGAAAAGGGTCTGAATCAGTCCTATAACGTTGCCGGCATCTCCATCGCCCAAATCACCCAGGGCAAGGCCGATGCCCAGGTTTCCGTACAGCCATCCACTGCCGACAAGGACAAGACCATCAAGGACGACGGCAAGGCCGTCACCGACACTCCCTCCGGCGATAGCACGCCCCGGAAGAAGGCCGACAAACCCGTCCGGAAGAAAATACGCACCCTTCTGGACCGTCTGTTCCATCGAAAATAGTGCGGGCCGATCCAATCGGTCAGGCCCACCTCCTTCCCAACCGCCCAACTGCACGTCCCGGTCCATGGTCTGGACCGGGAGTGTCAAAATCGGCCTAAAATGAAGGTCCCGGACCAAAATGTGGACCGGGACCAGCAGCACTTCAATAAAAGGGAAGACTTACCACCCGACAAAAACGGGGCGCGAAACGGGAATCACCCGGCCGGTGAAGGTCAAAAGCCCGGTCTCGGCGGAGCGGGCGTAGATTTCGATGGCGTCGGTGTCGCGGCAGGCGACGAGGACGAAGCGGCCGTTCGGGGTGATGTTGAAGTTGCGCGGGTGGATGCCGGTGGCCTGGTAGCCGACGTAGGTCAAGGTGCCATCGGCCCCGACTTCGAAGACGGAAATGCCGTCGCCGCGGAGGCGGAGACTGGCGTACAGGAAGCGACCGTCCGGGGAGAGGTGGATGTCGGCGGCGCCGCGGGCGTCCAGACGGTCGGCCTTGATGACCTGCCGTTCGGTCAGGGTACCGGCCGCGTAATCGAAGACCGTGATGTCGCCGGAGAGTTCGCCGATCACGTAGAGGTGGGTGCCGGAAGCGTCAAACAGCAAGTGCCTGGGCCCATAATCGGCATGCAGGGTCGCGGCGCGGCAATAGTTCCGGATGCCGTCCGAGCCGATGTCCATACGGCCGATCTCATCGGCACTGAACTCACTGAACAGCAAGTGCTTACCATCCGGCGTAAAGATGGCGCAATGCACATGCGGACGGTCCTGCCGGGTCATGTCCGGGCCGCCGGTGCCGGAGACCACGAGCGTGTCCATGGGGCCGATGCTTCCGTCCTCCCGAAGCCGGTACGTCGCCAGGGTTCCGCCGGAGTAGTTCGCGACGGCGAGAAAATGGCCGTCCGTGCTTACGTAGCAGGGGTCCTCGCCGCGGAAGGGAGATTCCTTCGCTTCGCTCGGAATGACAGAAGAACCGTCGGACGGAGTGACAGATTCCGAAACTGCCGGCAATCCGGTCGGGCGGGAGCCGATGGGGTCGAAACCGTTACCGCCCCAGCGCCAGGCCCAAACAGAGGCCGATGTGTCCGGCATCTCGCTCACCGCATAAACGCGGTTCCCGTGGACAGCCAGATAGGAAGGGTTGGGCATTTCCGCTTTCGCGATGGCGCCCTCCCCTACCATCTCGCCGGCATTCTGGTCGAACTCATACGCGTAAAACCCGTCGCTGTACGTGCCCACGAACATCGTAATCACATCCGGGGGGCTGCAGGAAGCGAGCAGCAGCAACGCAACTGACAAACGGGACAAAAAACGCCGCAAATCGTTTTTAGACATACAATTACACTAAAGCAGTTCCAGCAGGTACTGCCCGTACTGGTTCTTGCGCATGGGATAGGCGACTTCCTTCAGTTTCTCGGGGGTGATCCAGCCGCGCCGGAAGGCGATTTCCTCCAGGCAGGCGATCTTGAGCCCCTGCCGCTTTTCGATGACCTCGATATAGGTCGATGCTTCGGCCAGCGATTCGTGGGTGCCGGTGTCCAGCCAGGCGAAGCCGCGGCCGAGGGTCTGGACCTGGAGGGCACCCTCGGCCAGGAAGACCTGGTTCACGGAGGTGATTTCCAGTTCGCCGCGGGCGGAGGGCTTTACCGCCGCCGCGACATCGACCACCTTGTTGGGATAGAAATACAGGCCCGTCACGGCGTAATTGGACTTGGGCTGCGCGGGTTTCTCCTCGATGGAGATGCATTTGCCGGAGGCGTCGAACTCCGCCACGCCGTAGCGCTCGGGATCGCTCACCCAGTAACCGAAGACGGTGGCCAGGCCGCGGTCCGCATCGGCCACGGCCTTTTGCAACTGCGCCTCGAACCCGGCGCCATGGAAGATATTGTCACCCAGCACCATACAGGCGGTGTCGTCCCCGATGAACTCCCGGCCGATGATGAAGGCCTGGGCCAGTCCGTCCGGCGACGGCTGTTCCGCATAGGAGAACCGCACGCCATAATCGGAGCCGTCCCCGAGCAGCCGTCGGAATCCCGGCAGATCGTAGGGTGTGGAGATGATGAGGATGTCCCGGATACCGGCCAGCATGAGTACCGACACCGGATAGTAGATCATCGGCTTGTCATAGATCGGGAGGAGTTGCTTGGACACTCCCTTGGTAATGGGATACAGGCGGGTTCCGCTGCCGCCGGCGAGTACGATTCCTTTCATACAGATACGATATCTAAAATATGGAACAAAGGTTTATTTCCGGTTTCCGACCAGCCAAGGTGTATATTTGATGCAGAAACGGATCACAGGGATAAAGATAAGCAAAATCGCCGAAGCCACAAGGATGTCCGCCGGATTCTTGTCGATGAAATGGCGATAGAAAACAATCAGGTAACGATGGAAGCCCAACGTTACGATGGATCCCACGGCCAGCGTCCTGATCCAGCCGACCGGGAAGTCGAGCAGTTTGGACACGAAAAAGAGCAGCGCCGTTCCGGCCATTCCGCCCAACAGGCACAAGGCGAGATGATTTCCGAAGATGAAACGATAGAGAAAAACCTCACCGTTCGCCCGCACGATGAAAAACAGTGCAGCCATGGACAGGAGCATTCCGGCGATGCACGCCCACCAGGGCAGCGGTTTTTCCGCGAAGCCACCCGCCTTGACCAGATGTCCGATCACGAAGAATGGATAGGCCGGCAATACGCACAGCACTGCATTCCTCCAGTCATAGGCCTGGATCACCGCTGCAAGAAAGAAGGCGGCCACCAGGAAAATGACAGCCAGCAGAATCCGGAGCCCGTTCCTGCGCACAAAGAAACTGATGATCTTGAGCAGGATCAGGGTGTAAATGAACCAGCAGACGTCCAGAAACCGATGCTCCCCCGCCAGCATACCCAGCGGGAAAAGAAACCGCGATGTATCCAGTCGATGGTGCAGCAGGTCATTGACAATCAAATAGGTATTATTCAGCACGCAGATGGCCAGCATAGGCACGGCCAATTGCCACCACAACTTCCTCCAGAATTCGGATGCTGACTGGTCTTCCTTGAACAGAAACCCGGAAAGGACGAAGAAAACCGGGACATTGAAGGCATAGGCATACTGATACCCATAAGTGAACAGATGTCCGTAGATGATGAAGAACAATCCCAGCACCTTCATGACATCGACCCAGTGGAGACGGGACCGGGCAACAACCGCAGTTGCGTTCATAAGGTAATCACTTCTGTCCGGGTCCAGTCGACAGACTGTTCCGCAGAGCGTAAATCGACAGACGGGAATTCAGTCAGGTACCGGCGGAGTTTGTCTTCCGCCCCGGCCAGGCCGTAATAGGACTTGAATTGCCGCACCAGACTGAGGCCCGGGACCATCGGCTGGCCGGAATCCAGATCGCGCGGGTGGATATAACTGATGCTGTAATCTGGATGTTCCCGGGTCCAACGGCGCAGGAGCGGATAGGGACAAAGGCGGAAATAACCACCTCCGGAGAACACGAAAGAGCGGCCGGCAAAGCGCTTCATTGTTACCGGAAACTCTTTGATATTGAATCCATCACCTTGTACGAGCACGGGCTTTTCGGACGGGAATCCCGGCCATCCTCCGTGCGAGGCGTGCGCCGGGAAGATGGAACTGTCCACGGCAATTCCCTCCTCCGCAAGGATCTCGAAAGCCCATACTTCCGAGGGCCGGATGGAGAATCCGGGCGCCCGGAAAGCATCGACCCGCTTTCCCGTAATATCCTCCAGACGGTGGATGGAGGAACGGAGATCTTCCCGGAACTGTTCCGGCGTCTGCTGCCAGATCAGTTGGTGGTTCTCCGTATGGCTGCCGATGGGGTATTTTTCTGAGATCTGACGCACGAGTTCCGGATAGGTCTTGGCAATCCACCCAATCACGAAGAATGTGGCACTGGAACCCGTGTCATCCAAAATCCGGAGCAACCGTTCAGTGTTTTCGTGGATCCGCACCTCGAATTTGACCCACTCCGACTCGGTACGGGTCGCGTCATAGTCCAGCAGGTGGAACCACTCCTCCAGGTCGAAAGTCAAAATCCGCATGTCAATTCATCCCTGATTTTTTCCGTCGGAAAGATCTGTCCGCCAGTTTGAAGAGATTTCCCAAAGTACCCGCAAACCATGGAAGCGGATCGAACCCCATCCCCATATCCTGATAGTGGATATGCCTGCCCCAAAAACGGAGCCAGGAAGGTTTGGCCCGAAAACGGTCCGGACTATGGATAAACCAGAGAAAATCCAGGCCAAGGAATCGGAGCCATTCTCCCTCTCGAGCCTCATAAGTGCGATGCGGCAGATGCATGTACTCCGAAGCGAGAACATCTCCCCAATCCACACCAGCCACAAAGGCGGTTTTAATACAGGCAGGGAGCCGGGGATTCAATTCCAGAACCAGCAATTCCCCTGTGCGGGGATCCTCGATCGTATCGAAATCGGCAAAACCTGTCCAATGCAAGTCCAATAGGATGCGGTGGCATACTTCCACGATGGAGTTATCGCATCGTGAGACACAACAACAACTGCTTCCCCCTTTGTAAGGATACCAACGGTGTTTTTCGATGACAGAATGCTGGACCAGACATCCTTCCGAATCAACGAACAACTGGACCGCAACTTGACGGCCTCCCGGTGGTATGAGTTGTTGCAAATGGCATGGGCCATAGCAGGATTCCGTCACCGGCAAGACCTTTTCCAGTTCGTCGCGGCTATCCACCCGGGTAATTCCCCGCGCGCCAGAACTGATGTCCGGTTTGATCAGCAAGGGGAAAGGGAGATCGTCCGGCAGTCCCTCATCCGGAAAGAAAGTCTTCGGATGAGGATACCCCTTCCGCTGGCAAAGCCGCATCAGATTCTGTTTCTGAAAGCCGGCATCGAAAGTCTTTTTGTCCGGGAAGACAGGAATGGCCATCCGGCTCACCAAATCTGCACAGATATCCTCCAGAGGGATAACTATGTCAAAATGCCGGGACCGAAGCAGATTCTCCACATATGGCAATGCTGCGGAACAATCAAATAATTCTCTGAAAATGAGACGTTCATCCACGTATCGGCAGCAATACCCATAATTCAGCCGGCTCACATACAATCCAACCACACGGAATCCTTTTCCGTGCAACGACCAGGCCAACGGAAGCGTCTTGCAGGAATCCGCGCCAATCAGAAGTGCAGTTCTCTCTTCCATCAATTCATACAATTTCCCAGACGGGAGAACAAGATCCCTGTCAAATAGCGGAGCAGATAGACTCCATGCACGAAGTACCAGCCTATCTCTTTCCAGATTGAAGATCTACGCCGCATCTTCAGTCCGCTGAGCCCCATCTTCTGGAGGATTCCCCGATCCAACTCATATTCGCCCAGATACAAGCGGAAAGCAGCGCCGACTCCGACGAAAACCACACCATCCTCCACGAAGGGAAGAAGCCGGGAAGCCAGGAAATCCTGCTTCGGCGCCCGGAGGGAAGTCCAGACAATCCGGGCGCCGGAATCCGTAATACGCTTTGCAATCCCTTGCATGTCAAAGTCTTCCAGCGGGGCGAAAGGAGGAGAATATGCACCGGCGACCGGGCATCCTCCGGACGACGCCTTCGTCGTGACGGCTTCGAGTGTTTCTTCCGTATCGCCCAGGAAAAACTGAGGGACGCCGGCCTGCAGAAGAGCCGTGAACAGGTCAAGTCCCACGACACGTTCGACTCCTTTTTTCCCCCATGCCTTTCCGCACCAGACGAGCGGTGTCCCGTCCGGAACATTCAGGAGCGAATGCTCCATCACGTCCAGGTATTCAGGGTCCCGGTTCGCCTCGACCACCGTCCGCATGTTCGATACGCAGACATACCCCTTCTCCCCTGCCGCAACGGCGGCGAGGATCCGGTCCCGCGCATCGGAAACGGAAGTGACATGGACGGGAACCTTCCCGATCGGATATGACTCAGGCATGGTCACGATTCCTGGGGGAGACGATCCGGTCCGTCAGGAAACGGATCGCCAGATAATAGATGAGGATATCCGCGACGAACAGGACGTTCACGTTCACGTACATCGAGAAGAAGGCGTTCAGCACGATCAGGATGACATCCGCTGCAAGCAGCGCAAACAGCGCCTGCCGGGGCGTCAGGCCCAACTGCAGGAGTTTGTGATGGACATGGTTCATGTCCGGCTTAAATGGGTTCTTATGATGTTTGATCCGGTAGATGACAAGCCGGACAACGTCCAGCAGCGGTATCATCAGGGACGTGAAGGCGATGATGAAATACTTGCAGTTCCGCGTCGGGCCGTTATGACCGACAAAGGTCCCAAGCCCCAGGATCAAAAAACAGAGGATCAGTCCCAGTGTCAGGGAGCCCGTGTCGCCCATGTACAGTTTCGTCTTCCTTTCCGGACTGCCGAACATGTTGAACATCCAGAAAGCGAGGACCACGCCCAGGGTGGACAAAGAGGTCATCGCATAGACAAACTTCCTTTCATAGAGGTAGATGGCGGAGAAACAGGCCAGCGACACGATGGCCAGACCGGATGCCAGTCCGTCGATGCCATCGATCAAGTTCAGGGCGTTCATCACGAAAACCAGCAGGACGACCGTCAGCGGAATCCCTGCCCAGTCCGGAATCTCATGCACGCCGAACAGGCCGTAAAGATTCCTGATCCATAAGCCGGAAAAAACGAGGATCAGTGCCGACAGTAACTGGAACGCGAACTTGGTCTTGTAACCGATATCGCTCAGGTCATCCGCTACACCGACTACATACAGGACCATGGCGGCCCCTATCAGATAAGCCACCCGGACGAAAAGGACATTGTTGGCAAAACTGTTATGAACCAGGTCGAACCGGTACAGGCTACCGATAGTGAAGGCAATGACGATGACGATGGTGGGAAGAAAAGCCATGCCCCCCAAACGAGGTACAGGAATTTCATGGACCTTCCTGGCACCGGGCTGGTCGAACAACCGGTTATGGTAAGCGATGCGCAGCAGCAACTTGATCATCGCACCGCCCAACAGGAAAGCGGCGATAAAATCCAGCGTTATGATCAGGATAGAGGCATCCATCAGGCAAAAAGGGACTGTTCGACCAAATAACACAGGATATGACCGATGAGTGTCTGGCTCTCCTGGATGCGGGGAGTCACCGTGGACGGCACGTGGATTACATAATCGGCATCATCCAGCGGACAAGGGGCCGCCCCGACAATGGCGACGGAGGTGATTCCTTTCTCGCGGCAAACCGTCAGCGCTTCGACGATATTCTTGGAACGACCTGATGTGGAAATGCCGATGAAGACATCCCCCGGACATCCCTGGGCCTCCACCTGCCGGGCGAAGAGCCGGTCAAAACCATAGTCATTTCCCACGGCCGTGATGATGGATGTATCCGTGGAAAGCGACAGCGCCGGGAGACCCGGCCGGTCGAATGTGAATTTGTTCACCAGTTCTCCTGCCATATGCTGGGCGTCGGCCGCACTGCCGCCATTGCCGGCCCACAAGGTCTTGTGACCGGTCTTGTAAGCATCGATCATTACTTGGGCAATGGTGTCGATCTTCCTGACTAACGCCTCATCGTCGAGCAGCGCCTGCTTGACGCGGATGGATTCGGAGATATGGGCTCTGATGTTTTCTGTTCTGTTCATATGTTATCGGTTTCTATGGTTGATCAATTGTTGATTCCGTCGACCAGCTCCGCCAGGCGATCCTTGAAACGGTACGGATGCAAATTGTCCCGCAGGGTAAGCGGACGACCTTCAGGGAGCGTATCCAGCAACTGGCCGATCCGCCCGGTCAGGCCCGCCACGTCCGTCGGCTCCACCAGGAACCCGTTTTGTCCTTCCCGGACCAGGTCCGTCGACCCTGCCTTCCGGGAAACGATGACCTTCGCACCTGCCATCAGCGCTTCTCCCGTAACAGCGCCATATGCCTCCTGCGTGCTGGGAAGCACCAGGATGTCGATGAGGTTGTACCATGCGAGCAGATCGTCCCCGTACACCATGCCCGGGAATATGGCATCCGGCGCCTGGATTTCCAGTTGTGGCCGCAACGGCCCGTCCCCGATCAAAACCAACTGCGCACGGTCCCTCCATGGCTGGAAGGCCTCGATCAAAGCCGGGATATTCTTCAGACCGACAAAACGTCCCACGAAAGCGACGACGGGCTTCCGCGAAGGTCTGAGTGAGGCCGAGAGCGGGAGCAACCGTTCCAGTTCGGGGCGGATACGGCATTCGTCGGCCATGATGGGCATCCAGAGCGGTTTCAACCCGAAACGTTCCTCATACCATCGTGCGACTGCCGGACTCAGGGTGATGATGCCATCCAGAAGACCGGGCACCAGCCGGCGGGCCGCCCGGTGCATCAGACTGAAATCATTCCCCTGGATCATGTCCAGACTGTCATCGCAGAAGGAGACGACTTTGAAACCGAAACGCTTCCGAAGCATCGCCATCTGAACGGCCATCCCCGAGAACTCCGGAACGAGGATGCGCGAAGGATGTTCCCGGCAAAGCAAGTCGACCGGGTTCCTCAAGACTGCCTTTCCCGCCACGTTCCGTACGGGTATATCGCCTTCTTCGTAGCGGAAGACCTTGTATCCTGCCGCCGAAAGGCCCCGGCACAGATCTGTCCGATAAGGGACGGTCCGATTGGTAATGTAGAGGTCAGACATAGGACTGAAGGATTTCTGTCAACCGCCTTTCGAAACGGGATGCGGAAAAAAGACGTTCATAGCGTTCGCGGCCGGTACGGCCCATCCGCTCCCGAAGCGCATCGTCTTCCATCAGGTGTTTCAAGGCATCGGCCAAGGCGGCCGGATTCCTCTTTTCACACAGGATACCGGTAATGCCGTCTTCCACCTCGTCGGGGATTCCCCCTTCCCGCGTGCTGATGACGGGCAATCCTGCCGCCATCGCTTCCAGGATGACCAGCGGGAAACAGTCCTCCCGGGTCGGATGGACGAGGACATCGGCCTTATGGAGGGCGTCCATCTTGTCAGGTCCATATTTCGGTCCCTCATAAACGACGGTTTCTTCCAGATGACGGACCTCCACGCAACGCAGGAAATCCGCTTCGGAGACGGAGGCGGAGCGTGCGCCGACAAAGTGGCAGCGGAAAGGCATGCCTTCCTTCCGAAGGATGGCGCATGCATCCAGCAAATCTTCGTATCCTTTATCCTCCAACAGGTTGGAAAGGAAAAGGATCTGCAATGGGCCGTTCCCCGATTCCAACCGCTTCCCTTCCGGGAAGTCCAGGCCATTGGGGCATATGGCGATCCTTTCGGCCGGGACATACTTCGTCACATCGGGACGAAGCAGATCGGACAGGAGGATCACATCGGCTCCGTCGAACAGCCGGCGGTACACCCAGTCGTCCAACCTGTGTCCGGACCGGTTCGCAACACCTTTGTTATGGAAATGAAGGACACGCCTGCATCCATACCGCCGTACCAGACGGACAATGGAATAATCCTTGAACAGGGCCGGGAGCGTGGAGGTAGGCGTCAGATACACCAGGTCCGGTTTCCATTCCCGCAGTTCCTGCCGTACTTTCAGGATCAGGCCCAACACAAAGCGTATTTTCCGGAGGCGGCCTTTACCGATCTCTTCCAGGGAGGAAGAGGCGGACAAGTTGAGGAAACGGCATTCGAACTTATCTGCGACCAGTTTGCTGGCACGGATCTGCGCACCCATCACGGCGGCGCCGTGAACGGGAGGCGGCATGTGCATCACGAACAGGATCCTTGGCTTTTTCATTCGAATCGCATCTTCAGTTCTTTCATCCGATAGAAGAGCGGATAACCGATATTCAGCAGGCATGCGGCGAGACGCTCTCCTTTCATCGATGAAACCGGAATCGGAAGCGCTTTGTCCAAACAGGTAAGCCGTCTGACTTCCGATGGGGAGCGCCCCGTTCCGATCGCGACACGGGTCATTTCCTGAATGATGCTCAGGCGTACCCGGGCGCACATTCCCGTGTCGGGAATCATTTCCGGCGCACGGGTCAATGCGGCTGAAAGCCGGGTAAAAAAGGAATCGTCATAACAGCGGGAAGCGCTTCCCGGACGTTCGTCCACCTGATAGAACGGGATGTCCTTGAAACGGATCCGCCCGCCATAAGCGATGGCGGCATTCAGGAACAATTGGTCCTCCGCCATACTGATTTCCTCCGGGAAACGGAGCGATGTCCTGAGAAGGTAGTCCCGTTTGAAAAGGCACCCGCAGACGGACCCACGCATATATCCTTCTTTTTTGATATCTTCCAGCGAATAATCCCTGCCGGGTTTGAATCGTCTTTCCCAGGGATAATGCTCTTGGTCGGCGCCAAAACTCCGGAGAATAAGGATATCTGGATCGGCCTCTTCCGCTGCAGCCCGAGCAGCCCGGAGGGCATCGGGGAAAAGCCGGTCGTCCGCATCGACAAAAGCGACATAATCCCCTGTTGCGGCTTTCAAACCGGCATTCCTGGCGGCGGATACGCCCCGGTTCGACTGCCGGAGGACAGACGCGCCGGGAAAGGACCTACGGACCATATCGGCCGTACCATCCGTAGAGCCGTCATCGACCACGATGGTCTCAACGGATACGTCGACGGCCGAATCCAGGCAGGACGAAATGGTTTCAGCCGCATTGAAGGCCGGAATGATGACGCTTACTCGCATACCTTCCTGTTCTCTCCGATATAGGAGGTCGGATCGTCCTTCCGGATAAAAAGCCGGATATCGCCGTCATAGACGTTATTCCGAACGATGTTTCCCGTATTGGGCGCGGTTACCTTGGTATCCGGAAGCCACTTCACCCGGAGACACTTTCTCAGGTCGATGCAATAGCCGTTCCGGATCCGCAGCACCGTATTCCCTTCGATGGTGACATTCATGGTACCGTCATCGGCAAAGATGCCGCGGTTCCCATGAGGGCCGTCGATATCATGGATATAATTGTTCCGGACCACGGTCCGTTTGTTGCCTGTGCCGATGTAGATGGCACCGGAATCGATCAGTGACCGCATGGGATGCTGGCGGAAGGATTCCGACTGACAGATCTCATTCTGCTCCACTACACCGGATGTACCATAAGTATCCACCTCGGTATAGTGGACGCCGAGAATGAGAGCGGCATAGGAAAAATCCTCGAAATAATTGTCAGCAATCCGGTAATCCGCGCCGGCGCAACTGACGAGAGGGACATTGGTCATCATCCGGCCGTTCCCGATAAACCGGTTCCCGGTGATGGATGTATTCCGGCAATCCTGGGCGACGCGGAGACAGCCCTGGTAGTTACCGGTGAACAGACAGTCTTCCAGACGGAAACCGTCCATCCTGTCGATTTTGATACAGGAGGAGCGGATATGGCTGAAACGGCATCGGCCGATCACGGTCGAACCGGCCTGGAGGCCGTCGAGCCAGATGAGATATTTTCCGTCGGCATTCCCCAGGAAAGAGACATCCTCCATCGTGAATGCTCCCAGCCGGGAGTTGCTCAGAGACAGGAAATTCGTCGCCGTACATGCATGAAGTCCTTCCCGCTGCGGCTGCTTGCAAAGCAGGTAACGAGGCAGGCAACGTCCGAATCGGAGTTCGGACCACATGGCAGTACCCGGATCTTCCTCTTTCCGGAAATACAACCAGCCGTCCTTGATCCGGACAACCGGATAGAACGGTCCGAGGAACCATTGGGAGATATGCAGCCAAAGGTCTTCCGCATCTTCCTCGGAAAGGTCAGGTTCATGACAACGAATCTTATAGACCCCTTTCCGGGAAAAGACGGGGATCGGCCAACTGCCGGCTTTTTTCACCGCCGTCCATGTGTCCACCCCCTTCAAGGTATTCAAATCCACATAGTTGTATTTCATCGCATACCCGCTTCCATCATCCTTTGCCACCAGCGTACAGTCATCACCACGAATGACGATGCGGGTGTCCGGAAGGTCCAGCCCGTTCAAGTCCAGATGCCGCTCGCCGTAAAGGTAGATTCCGGGACCGATGGACACTTCCACCAGTTCCGGCGGGTCCGCGGTTCGCAATGCGCTGTCCAGGCGGGCTGGAAGAGCGTCAAAATCCTGCTGGGAACGGACAGACAGGAGGACGGACAGACAAACAAGGACGAAAGGATGGATCATGACCGCACGAGGGACCGATTATAGAGATACTGCGCCCTGTTCTGCTTGGCGAGAGGTTCCTGGAACTGGGGAGAACTGCTTGCGTAATACAGGTACAAATAGCAGGAAAACCACAACAGGGTTTCTCCAAAGGCGAAATATGACAGGGACAGGATTCCTGTCAGCGTATAGATGGCTGAGGCTTTGACCAGGAAAGTCTTCTTGCGCGAGAAGCCCCTGAAAGTAATGATCAGGACGGTAAGGACCGGGATGACCCCGAACTGATGCCATACCCCGAGAAGGCCCACATCCGAGTGGTCGATACCGCTCTCCTGCAAGACATGGATAATAGGGTTCACCTCGGCCGAAATGAATCCGTCTCCCAAAAGATACCGCAAGAAATCGCGGCTTCCCACCATATAGACCAGGGACTTGATCCGATTATACTCCGGATTGTTGAGTTGGTCGACGGTCTCATGATACAAGGCGACCCACTGGTCGGCCGTGTACATGAACATCACGAAGGCCGAGAGAAACAGCACGGTCACCAAGATCAGTTTCCGGGAACTCATCTTCATCGAAATGAGGGCATAGCAACACACGAAGATGGCGGCGATCAGCGAAGTCCGGTTTTGTGCCAGAAACAATACCAGGAAAAGGAAAACGACCCATCCATAATACTTGACGGAGCCCTGTCTTATCGCCCGGTGCAAGGCAAAGATGAAAGCCAGAAATACATGCCGGACTCCGGCCAGGACGTGGATATAATCTCCGTTTTCGACCAAGTTCCGTTTTTCGGGAATGACTATCAGGCCGGGTGCGATAAAAGTGACGGTCAGACAGAGAAGCAGGAAAAGGACCGAGAAAGCATACAAGGACGTACGCATTTCCTTTTCGTTCGGCCGGAGTGCGATGAGGATGGGGAAAGCCGCCATCTCGAAGAAGCGCCGGTATGTAAAGAAAGACTGCAAAAAACTCTGTCCATAATAAATCTGCGCAGGGATGAAGGAGAGCACGATGCCGAAGAGAAACCACCAAAGAGGGACCAGCCAATGCATGGACTCGCCGATCAGAGCCCTCCTGTTGAAAGTGAACATGAAGAACAAAGACAACAGGTAGAATGCGAACGGGCCGTTGACTCCGACCAGCCGGGTAATGGGGACAATGTCGAAAAAGTTCACGGAGCAGATAAGGAGCAGGAAAACCCACACCTCGATGTAACTCCTTCTTTTTCGGGGAACTCCCCAGACGGACCGGCTCATCTGATTCGCAAGATCAATCGGAACAGGACAGACAGTACATGGACGGAGAAGGACCCATACCCACGATATTTCCGGTAATAATAAGCCATGCTCTCGAACTGCTGCATGTCCTGACGGTGTGAGCTCAGGACCTTCCCGATGGTCTGTCCCTGCTGGTGGAGAACCCGGACGGCCGGGCAGAACCAACAGCATTTGCCGATAGCGGCCATCCTGTCGGACAGGATGTTCTCCTCGGCATAAAGGAATGTTCCTTCGTCGAAAAGACCCGCGTTTACCATGGATTCCGTATCGACGACCATGAAGGCGCCGACCAGTTTGTCCTGTCTTCCTTCGGTTGCGTTTTCCGCATAATCCAGGTCGAAAATGCGGCGTTTCGTCTCTCGGCTGAGGAAAGGGGTGGAAACATACATCCAGAAGAAGCGCTTCCACATGCCCTGGTAAGGTTCCGGCCCTTGCCGGTGTCCGTCCGGGCCGATCACTTCCGGCCCGACAACTCCCACCTCGGGATTCGAATCCAGGACATGGACGAGTGTCTCGACCACCCGGTCGGAAACAAATTCGATGTCATTGTTGGCCAGCAAGATCCGATCCGGGCGTTCATGTTCGAGCAAATACCGGATTCCGATATTGTTCCCTGCCGCAAAACCCTTGTTTTCTGCGGGCAGGACCACCGTCCCGGGGATGCGCCGCTGCAAGGCAGCCGCTTCTTCGGCCGTTGCACCGTTATCCACGACAACGACCTGGCAAGGGATCGTAATCCGACCGAGTTGGTCATCTACGAACCGGACGGTCAGATCATCGGAACGATAACTGACGATGACGACTCCCAGCATCAACTGAACAATTTACCGAAACCTCTGCGGATACGGCCGAGCCAAAGACTGAAAAGCTTTTTCCGATGGGACCACCTGTCCAGAACCAGACGGCTGTCCAGATACATCCTGCCCTTGTTCGCCCTGTTCCGTCTTTGTGCCTTTTCCAGCGGCTGTTCGAAGATGGAAAGCAGCCATTCCTCCAGCCGGGCATACTCTTCTTCCAGCGAAGGGGCATCCGGCCTCATCGCCGGATGACGGAGCATTCGAAGGTACTGCTTGTCATCCCGGTCCAATTCCTCGACACGCCGAAGCGCCTCGGAAAAGGAAGATCCGTCTTTTACCTGAATGAAACTCTCGGTATCGAACACCTTTCCAACCTCCGGATCCCCCCAATAAACAGGTATGGTCCGTGCAGCGAACGCTTCCATCAGTTTTTCGGTGGTATAGCCCGGATGAGAGCCGTTTTCGAAGCAGAGCGAGAACTTGTGTCTCCGTTCGAAGGCCAGTTTATCCTCGACAGGACCGCCCACATTATTCATGAACTGCCCTCCGGAATCCACTTTCCTGTAAGCGGACATCCTGTGGAAGGCATCGTTCCGAACCGGGTTGTCCGGATTGCTCACCACAAAACTGCAGAAGCCGTCTTTTTCTGCGGCAAGGTTCCAGTCCGGCCCGATTTCATGCTTGTGAAGCATGGCCTGCAGCAACTCTTCCTGATAAAAAAGATATATGGGGAAACGGATATAGCGGTCCCCATAGTCCATCCATTCGAAACCGATGGCATAGTCGCATGCGTTGAAATCCGGGACGAGGTTCTCCCCTGTGTGGCAAATCTTGATACACCTGTCCGGAACGCCCCAGTGTGTCTCCCCCATGACGGAATAGAACACGTAATCCGGATCGTCGCAGATCTGGACATCATAATGCTTCCTCAATATCCTCAGGAGAAGGTACTGTTCGCGTTTTTGCTGAAAATCAGCCCAGTAGTCCATAAACTGGACCTTGACGGTCCGCTTTACCGTTTCTTCCATGACAACAGGGATTGCAACAAGCCCATGACGACAGGGTCCTTGACGACCCGGCAGGATACAAAAAGGAAATACGAACCCGCCACCATCCCGTTGACGATACACCGTAACAGGGCAGTCGGGATGGGGATCAGGCGGATGGCCCACAGCAGGACCAGCAACGGCAGGTAGAGCACGATATCCTTCAACAGCCGCTTCCCGGGAAATCCTTTCAAGGAATATCCGAAAACGGCAAACGCGGCAGACAGAAGGACGGCAGTCTCCGAACAGAGCCACACGATGGCCGATCCTTCCGCCTTCAGGAGGCGGACAAGGAGCAGGTTCAGTGACAATCCGACGATGGCACCATACACGGAATTGCGGAGGATCCGCCTGTCCATTTTACGGGGCATCATGACCTGGACGATCAGAATCTCCTCCAGGCCGACAATCAGGATCAGGGGCGTGACGATCATCAGCGGGACGTTCGATCCTTCATATCCTGCTCCGGACAGGACACGGATAATATCCCCTGCCGTCATTTCTATCAGGATGACCAGCGGAACCCCGGCAAGGAACAGGATATTGAACGTCTTCTCCACAAAAGACCTGAACACATCCTCTTTCCCCTCGGACAGGACGGCACTCATGCGGGGCAGAAGGACGGTCGTACAGGCCGTAAAGAATGCTGTGACGATCGATAGGATTTTGGTAGCGGAGGTATAGTAACCCACTTGTTCCGGATCATGCACCATGCCCAGGAAGATGACATTGAACGACGTGTACATCGATGTCAGGACATAATTCAAGCCCAACACCAGATAGGGCATTACAAAAGGTCCCGGACTCAATCCGCGGAAGGTGACCCGGACATACTTCCCGGAATAGAGAATGTTCACCAGCGCGTTCAATACGGCGGAAAGGGTCAGCAGGAGGAAATAGACGCCATAGTCCTCGGCTTTCCGGACAAACAGGAAAATGGAGACGACATATAGGATCTTGATCAGGACGGAACGATAGGTAATATACCCGAACTCCTCGACCCCTCGGTAGAGCCAATCCAGGAACAGACTGTTGGCCAGAAGTTTAGCCACACCGACCAGCAACAGTTTCCGATATGGGACCAAGGAAGGGACCACAAAGATGGAAACCAGCAGGACTGCGGTGGCGATCAGCGTGGTAAGGACATTCAGGAAAAGCAGGCTGGAGAATACCCGGTTGCGTTCCTCCCTGTCATCTCTCGCCGCAGCGATCTCGCGTACACCCAGGACAGAAATGCCCATCGTCGAAAACACCAGGAAATAGTTGATGATATTGTCGACGAAGTTGCACATTCCTATGTTCGTCACCCCCAACACCCTGGACACGTAGGGATACGTGATCAGGGGGAACACGTAGTTGGCGACGGTAAGGAGCGCGCTGTAAAAAAAGTTCTTCTTCAGACTGGGCATCTACCGCCCCTTATACATCTCCTCGTAATACTTCTGATACTCCCCGCTGGTGACGTTGTCCAGCCAGTCCTGGTTGTCCAGGTACCAGCGGACGGTCTTCTCGATGCCTTCCTCGAACTGGAGGGAGGGTTCCCAGCCCAGTTCGCGCTGGAGTTTGGTGCTGTCGATGGCGTAGCGGAGGTCATGGCCGGCACGGTCGGTCACGTAGGTGATCAGGTCCATGTCGGCGCCTTCGGGACGGCCCAGCAGGCGGTCCACCGTATGGATGAGGACCTTGATGATGTCGATGTTCTTCCACTCGTTGAACCCGCCGATGTTGTAGGTCTCGGCCACCTTCCCTTCGTGGAAGATGAGGTCGATGGCACGGGCGTGGTCCTCCACGTAGAGCCAGTCGCGGACGTTCTCGCCCTTCCCATAGACAGGAAGCGGCTTGCGGTGGCGGATGTTATTGACAAACAGCGGGATGAGTTTCTCCGGGAACTGGTAGGGTCCGTAATTGTTGGAGCAGTTCGTGACGATGGTGGGCATCCCGAAGGTGTCGTGGAAGGCCCGCACGAAGTGGTCGCTGGACGCCTTGGCGGCGCTGTACGGGCTGTGCGGCTGATACTTCAGGTCCTCGGTGAAGAACTTCTCGCCGTAGGCCAGGTGGTGCTTCCCGCTGGAGGCCTTGGTCGTGAACGGAGGTTCGATGCCCTCCGGGTGCGTCATCTCCAGGGCGCCGTACACTTCGTCGGTGGAGATGTGGTAGAAGCGGCAGGGAATAGATGCCCGGTCGGAGCCGGGCATGACGTAGCCCATCGGCTCCCAGTAAGCCTTGGCGGCCTGCAGCATGGACAGAGTTCCCATGACGTTGGTCCGGGCGAAGGTGAAAGGATCCTTGATGGAGCGGTCCACGTGGGACTCCGCGGCGAGATGGATGATGCCGTCCACATGCTCTTCCTGCATGAGTTTCAGGACGCCTTCGAAGTCGCAGATGTCCATCCGGACAAAGCGGTAGTTGGGTTTGTCCTCGATGTCTTTCAGGTTCGCGAGATTCCCCGCATAGGTAAGTTTGTCCAGGTTGATGATCCGGTAATCCGGATATTTGTTGACGAGCAGCCGGACTACGTGGCTGCCGATGAAACCGGCTCCGCCGGTGACGATGATGGTTCTACGCATGGAGGAAAGGATGATGTTTGTCTTTTTCGGAAAGGATGATGTCGCCGGCCGGCAGGCGCCAGTCGATGGCCAGGTCCGGATCGTTCCAGGCGATGCCGCCTTCGGAGGCCGGGTAATAGAGGTTGTCGCACTTGTACTGGAACACAACCTCCTCCGAGAGAACGGCGAAGCCATGGGCAAAGCCCCGTGGGATGAACATCATCCGATGGTTTTCCCCGGAAAGTTCCTCCGCATGCCATTTCCCGTAGGTGGGAGAACCTTCGCGAAGGTCCACGGCGACGTCCAGCACGGCACCGCTCACCACACGGACGAGTTTCGCCTGGGCGTGTTCCCCTTTCTGGAAATGCAGGCCCCGGACGACCCCGTAGCGGGATTTGCTCTCGTTGTCCTGCACGAAGTGGACGGGTCCCACCTTTCCGGCGAACTCCCGTTCATTGAAAACCTCGAAGAAATAGCCCCGCTCGTCCCCGAACACCTTCGGTTCGATCACGACGAGACCTTCGATACCTGTCTGGATGATATTCATAGTCTGTCGATACATTTTTTCAAGGAAGCATACCAGTGCGGGACCTCCACGCCGAAGGTCTCCTTCACCTTGGTCTTGTCCAGGACCGAGAAGTGCGGCCGGCGTACCTTGGAGGGAAATTCGTCGGAATGGCAGGGCCGGATGTCGCAGGTGTTCCCGCTGAGGTCCCGGATGGCGCAGGCGAAATCGAACCAGGAACACACGCCTTCATCGGAGAAATGGTAGATACCCTGCCGGTCCGTCAGCCGCTCCGTAATGACCTTATGGATAAGCGCGGCAAGGTCCGCCGCATAGGTGGGCGTACCGACCTGGTCGAAAACGACCTTGAGTTGCGGCCTTTCGGCGGTGAGTTGCCGCATGGTCTTCACGAAGTTCTTCCCGTAGGGCGAATAGAGCCAGGCCGTCCGGAAGATCTGATGGCTGCAGCCGGCTTCCTGCACCGCCTGCTCGCCCTGGAGTTTGGTCGCCCCGTACACGCCGTTCGGATGCACCGGCCAGTCTTCCCGGCACGGAAGGGCGATGTCGCCCTGGAACACATAGTCCGTGGAAATGTGGATCATGTGCGCACCCCTTTCCGCCGCCACCGAGGCGAGGATGCCCGGGGCCACGTGGTTCAGGAGATCGGCCATCGGCAGGTCCTCCTCCGCCTTGTCCACATTCGTGTAGGCTGCGCAGTTGACGATGACATCCACCTTCTCCGACTCGCAGATGAGCCGTACCGCATCGCGGTTGGTGATGTCCAGATAGACCGTTTCCACGCCCGGAAGGGAGGCGACGTCCGTGAAAATGTAACGGTCGGAGGACCCGGCGGAAACATGGCGCATTTCCGTCCCGAGTTGTCCGTTGGCACCGCAAACCAGTATGTTCATAAAAGCATAAGTTTATATTCCTCCGCCTATTTCGCATAGACGAAGCAGGAAAGCCGGAGCCGCTTCCCTGTCCAAGGAAACCGTTCTCCGGCCTATATGTCTTCGCGGAGACCGCCCATCAAGGGGGCAAGTTTCCGAAGCGTATCTTTCTTCAGTTCCCGTGCCTTATACTGGGCCTGCAGGGCCCGGAAGCGGTGGCAGTCGGAACCGATCATGCAATACCAACCTCTGTCGAGCAGGTCCAGGGCACGGACCCGGGCAGATTCCCCGTAGAAACCGACGATGGAAGGGAGGTTCAGTTGCAGCAGGCAGCCCATGTCGTGCAGCCGCTCATAGTCATCCGGATCCATGTAACGGTACCGTTCGGGATGCGCAATGAGCGGACGGATGCCTCCCTTGAGCATGCTTTCGAGGATCTCCCACAGGTTGATGGGCGGTGCGACGGACGAAGTCTCCACCAGCACCGTATCCTCACCGTGGTAGAGAAGATCCCGCGCGGCGAGACGTTTCTCGAAGAGGGTGTCGATCATGTATTCGGCCGCAAGATGGAACTGCATATAACCGTCGTAAACGGATTTGAGTTCCTCGAATCTCGCCCGGATCCCCTCCGTGGTATTGGGGACATCCTCCATGACGTGGGGCGTGAACCAGACTTCGGAAACGCCCTCCTCCTCCAGGAACCGGAGGATGGAGAGCGCGTCTTCCTGTGTCTTTACGCCGTCGTCCAGGCCGTAAAGGATATGGCTGTGATTGTCCACGGCTCCCTTCAGGAGTCCGCCTTCGAGGATGGATTTGTGCCGATGGAAAAACAGACCCATCACTTACTTTTTCTCTTCGTTGCCATAGCCGTAGCCATAGCCGTAACCATAGCCGTAGCCATAACCATACCCGTAACCATACCCATGGCGGCCAGAGTAACCGTCCACGCCGTTCAGGATAATGGCCATCCGGTTGTACTTGTTCTCGTTGTACATCTGCTCGACGGCAGGGAGGGCCCGCTTGTCGAACAAGCCGGCGCGCACGATGAAGATGGTAATGTCGGCATGCGGGGCGATGATGCTGGTATCGGCGACAAGATCCACCGGGGCGCAGTCCAGGAACACGTAGTCATAGCGCTCCTTCATGGCCGCGATGAGCATGCCCAGACGCTCGGAGACCAAAAGTTCGGCCGGGTTCGGAGGCAGGGAGCCCACCGGAAGGAGATCCAGGTTATCCTTGATTTTCACGACATGCTCAAACGGATCCTCATACTTGGCGTTCAAGTAAGAGGCGACACCGGTCGAATTCTTGCCCAGGGACTTCGAAAGGGTGGCCTTCCGGAGGTCCATGTCCAGGATGACGACCTTCTTGTTGCCCTTCAGGGCCATGGAGGCCGCAAGGTTCATCAAGGTGAACGTCTTACCGGCGTTCGGATTGAAGGAGGTGACCATGATGGCCTGCGTCTCGGTCTCACGGTGGATCATGAGGTCCAGATTCGTACGGAGGACACGGAAAGCCTCATTGATGGGGTCGCGCTTGCCGTGCTGGACGATGATCTTGTTGTTCTTGCTGTCAAAGCGGTTGAGGCGGAAACGTTGCCAGTAATTCTTGGTGAGGCCCATCTGCGGCAGTTCGGCCAGGAAAGGAACGGAAAGCTTTCCGAGGTCTCCCCGACCCTTGACGGTGGTGTCCATGACCTTCATCACGTAGAACACGGCGAACGGAAGTCCGAAACCCAGGATGAGGGCGACCAGCAGGATCATCATCTTGTTCGGAGCGACCGGAGCGTTGGCGCCGGTGGCGCGCTGGATGAGCCGGGTGTTTCCTACGGTCAGCAGGCCCTGGAGTTCATTTTCCTCACGCTTCTGGAGGAGGAAGATATACAACTGCTCCTTGACTTTCTGCTGACGCTCGATGGAGAGGAGTTCCAGTTCTTGGCCGGAAGTGGAGGACAGGCGGCCCAGGATGGCGTTTTCCTGCGCTTCGATCTTGCTCACCTGCAACTGCAGCGTGGAGATAAGGTTGTCGATGGAACGGTTCACGGCGAGTTTGTACATTTCCAGACTCTTGTTCAGGTCCTGGACGTAAGGGTTGTTCTCGCTGGAAAGGGAGAGTGAACGGTCGCGCTCGAGGAGGGCGGTGTTGTAGTCCCGGATCTGGGATTCGATGTTCGCGCTCGACAGGCCGGAGTTCGCCGGCATGAGGTCGTTCACATGGGCCGGATCGTTGATGAACTGCTTGATCATCTTCGCGATCGCAAGTTGGTTGGAGGCCTCGAAACCCTGGGCCGAATAAGCAGTGGACTGCTGCATGTAGGCGTCACCTACCTGCTGGACGTTCGTGATGTTGTGGCTCTGCTTATAGTCCTTGAGGTCCTGTTCGATGCCGCCCAGTTCACGTTCGATGACGTTCAGACGGTCGTTGATGAACAGGGAGGTGTTCCGGACGGACTGGTTCTTGTTTTCCACCCACTCCTCGTTGTAGATGTCCAGGAGGGTGCCGAGGACCGCCTCGGCCCGGGAAGGGAATACGTCCTTCAGGGAGAGGACCACGACGGACGACTGCTTGCTGGAAAGAGCAGCGGACAGCCGGCCGCAGTAACTCTTGGCCCGGCTGGCGGCATTCACCCAGGAGACGGTAATGTCGTTCTTCCACGTATTGAAATTCGCCGTGGGATAGATGACAATCCGGCCGATGGGCGTATCCAGGGTATCCTTCACGTGCCCGGTAGCCTTGAAACCCTTGTACTCGCTGGAGCCGATGAAGAAATCACGGATGGTAACGGTGCTGTCCTTCCCGGCGACGATATTGAAGGAGAAACTCGACGCTGCGATTTCGTCCGGCAACTGGAGTTCGATCGGAGAGTTCTTGTACATCTCGCGGACCCGGAGGAACTGGTTGTCGATATAGGAGGTTTCCAGTCCGAGGCGGGAGACGACACGCTGCATCAGGTCGGGAGCGGCGAAGGCTTCGATCTCATTGTCCACGTTGGTGCCGGAGGAATACCGGCGGGCGGTCCCGGCGAAGGAAGTGAGGTCGCGCATCATGGAAGCCTGGGAATCCTCATCCACGATGACTTTTTCCGTCCGGCTGAAGGTCTTCGGAGTCTTGTACAGGTAGAAGCCGGCGATGAAAAGGGCGGCGAGGATGCAGGAAACGTACCACCATTTGTGATCCCATACGAGGGACCAAAGGTCGGCGAGTTGGAGGGCCTGTTCCTCTTCCTGCCCCTGCTGGCCGGTCGAGAGCGGAAGGTTGTTCTGAAGATTGTCTGCCATAGTCTTACTTGTTGACGCGGACGATATTGATGATGAGGGTGGCCATGGTGGCGCTGATGGAAGCGAGGGAAATCCAGAAACTGCCGGACTTGAAGTAATTCTCGTTGATCTCGCCCTGGCCGGCGCGGACCTTGGACGGCGTCACATAAACCACGTCGTTCTGTTGGAGGTAGTAGGCCGGGGAATTGAAGATGTCGCTCCGGGTAAGGTCCATCTGGAAGATCTGGCGCCGTCCGTTCTGTTCGCGGATCACCTTCACGTCTTCGCGCTGGCCATAGATGGTGAGGTCGCGGGCCAGGGCCAAGGCCTGGAGGATGGTAATCTTGTCACCCTGGACGGTATAAGTGCCGGGAGCCGTAACTTCGCCGAGGACGGAAACCTTGAAATTCAAGAACTCGACCGTCACGATGGCATCCTTCAGCAGCCCCTCGTCGGCCAGTTTCTGCTTGATCAGTTCCTGGAGTTCCCACCGGTTGAGACCACCAGCATGGACGGGGCCGAGAGACGGGAAATCGATATCGCCCGAATTGTCGACGACATAACCCGTGATGCGCTGGCTACCGCCGGTCGCTCCCATCTCCGAACCTGCATAATAGGTTGCGACAGAAAGGTTGAAAGGAACCGCCATCTTGGGATCGCGGCTGGTCACGACGATGGAGAGTTGGTCCTGCGGCTGGATGATGATGCCCTTGTTCACCTTCATGGTCATTGTGGTATCCTGCCGGACATCCTGCAGATAATTGATTTTCTTGTATGTCTGCGGATTGCAGGAAGCGAGTGCGGCTATCAGGACCGCTGCCACAACGGCATGTAGAATCTTCTTCATTCTAAATTCGATTAACACTATAAGTGTGCAAATTTACGGTTTTTCCGTAAGGAAAGCAAATTATTGACCGGAAAGTGCTATCTTTGCAATACCATGGAGCAGAACAGACCGCCCATTTTCCTGTATACTGACGGGGCCGCCAGCGGCAACCCCGGTCCGGGAGGATATGGCGTGGTCCTTTGCTGCGGGAACCTCCGGAAGGAGATGTCGGAAGGATTCCGCCTCACCACGAACAACCGGATGGAACTTCTCGCCGTCGTGAAGGGACTCGAGGCCATCCGTTGGGACAATGCCGAAGTGCACGTCTGGAGCGACTCCTCCTACGTGGTGAAGGCCATCAACGAAGGCTGGCTCGAGAAGTGGAAACGAACCGGCTTCGCCAAGAAGAAGAACGTGGACCTCTGGCTCCGGTTCGACGCCGTCTTCCGCCGCCACCGGGTCTCCTTCAACTGGCTCAAGGGCCATGCCGGGCATCCCGAGAACGAGCGCTGCGACGCCCTGGCCGTCGCGGCCTATCACGGAGAGAACCTGCAGGAAGACATGGGCTATATTGCTGAAACACAAGGATTGAACATCATATGAGCAAACCCAGACTCGTCGTCGGCATCACCCAGGGTGATTCCAACGGCATCGGATACGAAGTCATCATCAAGTCCCTTGCGGACTCCCGCATCCTGGACTCCTTCACCCCGGTGGTGTACGGGTCCTCCAAGATTTTCGGATTCTACCGGAAAGGCCTCCACGACATCGACCAGATGGACACGTACGTGATCCAGAGCGCCCGGGACGTCCAGCAGCGGAAGGTCAACATCGTCAACTGCCTTCCGGACAATTTCTACGCGGAGCCCGGCCAGTCCACGCCGGATGCCGCCAAGGCGGCGATCCTCGCCCTGGAAGCCGCCGTGCGCGACCTCAAGGAAGGCAACATCGACGTCCTCGTGACCGGCCCCATCAACAAGCGGGCGATGGCCGGCGAGGGATTCCGCTTTACCGGCCATACGGAATACCTGCAGGAGGCCTTCGGGGCGCAGGATATCGCCATGATCATGATTTCCAGTCAGTTGAAGGTGGCTGTCGCCACGGGGCACATTCCCCTCGCCGATGTAGCCGGCACCCTGACCAAGGAAGGCATCCTCAAGAAACTTCGCCTGATGCACGCCTCGCTGGAGCGGGATTTCGGCATCGTCAGTCCCAAGATCGCCGTCCTGGGCCTGAACCCCCACTGCGGGGACGGCGGCCTGCTCGGCGACGAGGAGAAGGACGTCATCCTTCCGGCCGTGCTGGAAGCGCAGGCGGAAGGCATCCTCGCCTTCGGCCCCTACTCCCCCGACGGATTCTTCGGCCTGGGGAACTATGCCAAGTTCGACGCCACCCTGGCGATGTACCACGACCAGGGACTGGCCCCGTTCAAGGCCCTCGCCTTCCATGACGGGGTGAACTTCACGGCAGGCCTTCCGGTCATCCGCACGTCTCCGGACCATGGTACGGCTTACGACCTCGCCGGCCGCGACGAGGCGGACCCGCGTTCCATGATGCACGCCATCTACGCGGCGATAGATATCTTCCACCACCGGCTCGCTTACGACGAGTTGCACCAGGGAAGGGACTAGGCGAGCCGCTGGACCGGACAGGTCCTTTCGCAATACTGCGCGATCTTTTCGCGGTGGGTAATGAAGATCATCGTCTTGCCCGCCGCTTTTTTCGTGAGGTTTTCCATCAGTTGCGCCTCGGTGGCGGGATCCAGCGAGGAACTGAACTCGTCCAGCAGGAGGATGCTGCCCGGGCGGAGGAGCCCCCGGGCGATGGCGATGCGCTGTGCCTGGCCTTCGCTCAGGCCCGCACCCCCTTCCCCGCATCGCGTGTCCAGCCCGTCGGGAAGTTCCAGCACGAAATCCGCCACGGCGGTCCGTAAGGCGTCCACCATCTGGGTTTCCGTCGCCTCGGGATTGCCCATGAGGAGGTTTTCCCGGACGGTTCCGCTGAAGAGGGTGTTCCCCTGCGGGACATAGACGAGGTTGCAGCGGGTGGCCGGAGAAGCATCCACTTCACGATGGGCATCATACAGGGTGACCGACCCCTCTACCGGCTTCAGGAGGGCCAGCATGAGGCGGATGAGGGTACTCTTCCCCGCCCCGGTCTCGCCGACGATGGCCGTCCGGGAGAGCGGCGGGAAATCGAAATCCATGTCCTTCAGGATCATCCGCGATCCGTCGGGATACCGGTATCCCAGTCCCCGGACACGGATACCGGCCGGACCGTCCAGTTTGACAGGGTCTCCGGCTTCGGCCTTGGGAGCGTCCTCCAGTTCCATCAAACGGTCGATGGAGGCCGTCGCATAGACAAAGGACGGGATCTGCCGGGTCAGGTTCACGACCGGACGCTGGATCTGACCGACAAGTTGCAGGAACGCCGTCATGACACCGAAGGTGATATTCCCCTCCGATATGCCGTACACGCCCCACAGGAAGGCGGCGATATACCCGAACGAGAAAGCGGCACTGACCATCGTCCGGGCGATGACATTGAAGCGGGTACGCTCCACGATCTGCCCGTATTCCCGGTCCTGGAGCCCGTCCAGACGGCCCTCCATCCGGCTTTCGTTCTCCATGGACTGGATGACCATCCGGTGCTGGAGACTTTCCTGCAAGTGGCTCTGCACTTCGCTCTCGGTTTCCCGGATGCCCCGGGTCATCTCCCGCAGGCGCCGGAAGAACAGTTTGCTGAACAGGACGAAGAGCGGCGTCACCACGACCAGCAGAAGCGCCAGCCGCCAGTCCATCGTACACAGGAAAACAATGGCCGCCACCAACTGGACGAGCGTCGTGAAGATTTGCGGGACATCGGAGCAGATCACCCCGGTCACCGTACTCACGTCCGTTTCCAGCCTGTTCACGGTATCACCCGTGTGCCGGCGTTCCTTACCCAGCCATTCGGACTGCAGGAGGCAGGAATAGAGCCCTTTCCGGATGACGAAATTCATCCTGGAATTCGTCAGGTTCTCCAGGCGCACGTTGACGGCCGATACGGCCAGCCGAAGGACCACCACCCCGAGGATGATGCCCGTATACATGGGAAGACTTCCCGGCACCACCCCGGTGGCGATGTCCACCAGGTGCTTGCACAGCCAGATGAAAAACAGGTTCAGGCCCACGTTCACGGAGCCCAGGAGGATGTTCACGAGGACGGCGCCCCGCGCCCCCTCCGAATGCGCCCAGAGCCAGCGCAGGTATTTCAGGATCGTTTTCATTCGCCGTCGGAAAGTCTTTGGAGTCCATAGCCGAAAGCCCCGAGGAAGAAACGCAGGGATTCTTTCGGGAAGGTGCGGAAATGACGCAGGCGGTCGCAGACCACCTTTTGCCAGAAGGAGTGGATCTTCCGGACCAGGTAGGCTTCTTTCCCCCGGGAACGGTCCCTGTTCTTGCCAAAGTTTCCGCAGCGGCGGATGTAGCGCCAGATGCGGGCGTTCTTCGCGGAATCGGGTCGGGCGGCAAGCGGAAGTTTCTCCGCGGGACAGCCCAGATACTCCTGCACAAAACCAGTGAAGATTTTCCACAAGTTCTTGATTCCCAGTTTATCAAGGTTGTTCTCCAGAAGTATCGGATGAATATCCCGCTTATGGACCGATATGAAGGTCATCCAGTCGGTGAGTTGCCTCAGGCCCACACCACCGGACCAGTAATGCTGCAGGAAATGGACGAAGATATAGACAGCGTTGAAGTTCGCCTCCGGGACAGGGATCTCCGCCTCGCCAATGAAGACGGCGGGAAGCGGACGGCCGTCGAACTGTTCCTCGAGCATCGCCGCAAGTTGCCGGTCCAACTTCCTGGACATCAGCGTACTGATACTTCCATGCAGTTCGACTTCGATGCTATGGAAATACATTCCTTGATGGTAGATCGCAAGGGCTTCCTCCTCCACCTTCGTGGCCTTGGGAAGCAGGACCGCCTTTGCTGCCTCATAGGAGGCCGGCGGCAGAAGGAGGTCGATGTCGCCGGGCTGCCGGCGGGCGGGATCCGGATAATCCTGCGCGAGGGACTGTCCCTTGACCAGAACGGCGGGGATCCCATCCAATGCCTTGAACACCTTGGGGATGAAGGCCTCCAACTGTGCATTCCGGCGGGCCGTACCCATCATGTCCCCAAGGAAAGGGTCCAGCCGTTCCGGCGCCGCGGGCAGGCACTCCTTCGGCAGACGGTTGATTCCGTCGGTCACGAGCCCGACCGACGTCTGCTCGTAGGAAAGGCGGTAGAGGGCCTCCCAATCGGTCTCGCCGGAGGCAAAAAGCGTCCTGTCCGGGACTTCATTCCAAAGCCCGGAGCGCAGGAGCGTGAAGAACTGTCCTTCTACTCGTCGATGATCCCGATTTCCTTCCACGTCTTGCAAAGGACGGTCGCGTCCTTCAGGGCCGTCGCCTCGTCCACCTCGTACTCCTCCAGCAGCAGCGCCGCCAAGGATTCCGGTGTGAATTCCTTCCCTTGCACCGCCTTGAACAGATAGGCGGCAGAGTCATTCAGACTCACCAGTTTGGAGAAATTGACGTTGGCCGCCCCCTCGCCGGAGACGACATGCTGGCCACAGATGGTCCGTAACACAAACCCTTCCTTGATTTTCATATATTCGCGTTTTCTTTGATCCAACTTCGGTTCCAGGGCAGGTGGCGGTAGACGAACAGGAGATACCGCCTCAGCGGGAGGATTCCCTGCCAAAACCGTACCTTGCGCAGTTCCCCGGGGCTGTACGGGTCCACGGGCCGTTTTCCGTCCCGGAGAATGGTGACGGCTTTCGCGTAGATCTGGCGGCGGTGCACATGCTCATGGGCCTTGGGAACCCCGTCGCCCATGATGTCCACGGCATCCCCGTCGATGGAAAGGATCCGGTGCATCACCCAGCGGCCGCCGTCTGCCGGACCTACCCGGAAAAGGACGATGTCGCCGGCCTTCAGATCCGCCGGGGCTTTCTCCAGGACCACGAGGTCCTTGCCGCCGCGGATGAACGGCAGCATGCTGTACCCCTTGACGGGAATGGTCGCCTGCCGGCCTTCCTCGAGGACGCCGAGGACGCTCACGAAAAACGAGTCGTTGTCCACCACCATCTTTTCCATACGGATGCAAAGTTAACAAAGATTTTATTAATTTTGCGCTATGAGCAAGGCGATGGAGACGGATGTGCAGTACCTTCCCGGGGTGGGGCCCAAGCGGGCCGCACTCCTGAGTAGCGAACTGGAGGTCGCCACGGTGGGTGACCTGCTGCACCTGTATCCCTTCCGCTACATCGACCGGAGTACGGTCCAGAAGATCGCGGACGTCCATCCGGACCAGGCCTACGTCCAGATCATGGGCACCGTCCTGAAGGTCCGGCTCTTCGCGAAGAACGGCGCGGAAATCACCGCGGAGCAGGTGAAATACAACCTCGCGAACCGGCTCTCGGTCATCATCGGCGACGATTCCGGGGAAATGGAAGTCGTCTTCTTCAAGGGCGTCAAGTGGATGCACGGCCGGCTCATCCCCGGCAAGACCTTCCTCTTCTTCGGGAAACCCCAGACGTTCAACGGACGGATCAACATGGTCCACCCCGAGTTCGACGCCCCCGAATCGGCCCAGGCCGGTGTCCTCACCGGCATCTACCCCTCCACGGAGAAACTCAAGACAGGCGGAATCACCGGAAAGGTGATGGTGCGGCTGATGTCGGCCGCGCTGGAACTGGTCCTGCCCACGCTGGAAGATCCGCTGCCTGACTATGTCCTGAAGGAAAAAGGGCTGGTACCGCTGAGTTTCGCCCTCCGGCAGATCCATTTCCCGGCCGACCAGAACGCGCTCGCGAAGGCCACCTACCGGCTCAAGTTCGAGGAACTCTTCCTCCTGCAACTGTCCCTCCTCAAGCAGAAGTACGTCCGCAGCCGGAGCGCCGTGGGTCTTCCGATGCCGCGGGTGGGAGAGGCGTTCCACCGCTGCTACCAGGCACTCCCCTACGACCTCACCGGCGCGCAGAAGCGCGTCATCAAGGAAATCCGGGAGGACCTGAGGAGCGGCCACCAGATGAACCGGCTCCTGCAGGGCGATGTGGGCAGCGGCAAGACCATGGTCGCCGTACTCACTTCCCTGATCGCCGTAGCCAATGGTTATCAAGCATGCTTGATGGCTCCTACTGAAGTACTTGCATTCCAGCACTTCAACAATATCTCCAGGTACCTCGCCCCCACCGGGGTGAAGGCCGCGCTCCTGACCGGCTCCACCGGAACGGCCGCCCGGCGGGAGATCCATGCGGGGCTGGAGGACGGCAGCATCGGCCTCATCGTGGGCACCCACGCCCTCATCGAGGACACGGTGACATTCAAGGCCCTGGGCCTCGCCATCGTGGACGAGCAGCACCGGTTCGGGGTGGACCAGCGGGCCCGCCTCTGGGCCAAGGGTGCCGGCGGGGTCCACCCGCACGTGCTCGTCATGACCGCCACCCCGATCCCCCGCACCCTGGCGATGACCTTGTACGGGGACCTGGACGTCTCCGTCATCGACGAGATGCCCCCGGGCCGGAAACCGGTCCAGACCCTCTGCGTGGGCGAGAACAAGCGTATCGCGATGTACAATTTCATCCGCGGCGAGATTGAAAAGGGCCGGCAGGCCTTCATCGTGTACCCGCTCATCTTCGAAAGCGAAAAAGTGGATTACAAGAACCTGGAACTGGGTTACGAGGAGGTCATCAAGCAGTTCCCGCAGCCCCGCTACCAGGTGGCGATGGTCCACGGGAAACAGTCGGCGGAGGAGAAGGCCTTCCACATGGACGCCTTCGTCGCCGGACGGGCGAACATCCTCGTGTCCACCACAGTCATCGAGGTGGGCGTGGACGTGCCCAACGCCTCGGTCATGGTCATCGAGAGTGCCGAACGCTTCGGCCTGAGCCAGTTGCACCAACTTCGCGGCCGGGTGGGCCGGGGCGCCGAGAAGTCATTCTGCATCCTGATGAAGGGCTACAAGGTGTCCAAGGAGTCCCAGAAGCGCCTGGACCTGATGTGCGCCACCGAGAACGGCTTCGAGATCGCCGAGGAGGACATGAAGATGCGCGGCCCCGGGGACCTCGAAGGTACCCAGCAGTCCGGTCTTCCCATCTCCCTGAACATCGCCTCCCTCGCCAAGGACGGCCTCATCCTCTCCGACGCCCGCCTCTACGCGGAGCACGTCCTGGAGCAGGACCCGGCATTGGAAAAGCCCGGCAACGCATCTCTCGCTGCCGAGCTTCGAAAGGACAAATACGTCCGGAAAGACTATTCCCAGATCAGTTAGCCTTGACCAGCCAGCGGTCCAGCCACTCGAAGTAGCTGCGATGCCAGTACAGGGCGTTCTGCGGCTGGAGGATCCAGTGGTTCTCGCCCGGGAAGACGATGAGCTTGGAAGGGACGCCCATCATCTGCGCAGCGTTGAAAGCGGCCATGCCCTCGTCGTAAGGGACGCGGAAGTCCATGCCGCCGTGGATGCAAAGGATCGGGGTGTGCCAGTTCTGGACCAGTTTGTGCGGGGAGTTCGCGTAGTGGCGCACGGCCTTGGGGGCGTTGGACCAGGGGGAACCGGCCTGCTGGAGGCCGCCGAAGGTGATGCCGTCGCCGGCAGGGCCCATCTGGCCCGCCTCGTAGGCGTACTCGTGCGGAATGCCGCCGTTGTCCCAGTTCGGGAACCACATTTCCTCGGTGGTCATGTACATGTGTTCCTCGTTGAAAATGCCCGCATGGGCAATGAAGCAGTCGTAGAGGTCACCGTGGATACCGGCCAGATAATAAACGCTATAGCCACCGTAGGAAGCGCCGCAGGCAGCCAGTTTCCCGACATAGGGTTCGGCCTTGATCATCTTGCCGGCGGCGAGATAATCCTGCATGTTCAGGCCGATGTAGTCGCCGGAGATCTGCTCGCACCAGGGCTGGCCGAAAGCGGTTGTGCCGTGGCGGTTCGGGAGGACGACGATGTAACCCTGATGGGCCATCAGGCAGTAGTTCCAGCGGTAGGACCAGCCCTGCGACAGGGTGCCCTGCGGGCCGCCCAGGCAGATCTCGATGGCGGGATACTCCTTGGTGGGATCGAACTGCGGCGGATAGAGGACCCAGGTGAGCATCTGGCCGCCGTCGGCGGTCGGAACCATCCGGGCTTCGGTCTCGTGCTTGTCCAACTGGTCCAGGATGCGGGCGTTCTCGTAGGTGAGTTGGTGGATGGAATTGTCATTGACCGCAACCAGTTCGGTCGGGAAGTCCATGGAGCAGTAGGTCGTGAGGAGGGTTCCGTCCTGCAGCACGGCGAACGGGGAACCGAAGTCGAACCACAGGCTCGGGGCGGTGAGACGGATGAAGGCCGGTTCGGGTCCGGGAATGACGTTGAAGATGCCCTGGACACCCTCCACGAGGGAATTGAAGTAGAGGGACTTCCCGTCGGCCGCCCAGACGGGGCCGTCGGCATTGTAGTCGAAACCGGCGGTCAGGTCCCGGATGTTTTCGACGGAAGGATTGGCGGTCTGCCCCTCCCCTTCCGGCGCATAAATGACATCGGCCAGCATCAGGCGGACCTTGTCGGCCTCGTAGCCGTCACGCGCCATGGAGAGCCAGGCGATCTGACTGCCGTCGGGGCTCCAGACGGGGACGGTGTCGTAGCCGCCGGCCATCGGGATGACGGTGGTCTCGCCGGTGAGGATGCAGTAGATGTAGATCTCGGTGTCGGTGGAGAAGGCGTACTCCTTTCCCGCCTTCTTCTTGCAGGAGTAGGCGATGTAGCGGCCGTCCGGGCTCCAGGAAAGGTTCTCGATGCCGCCGTAAGGAGCGTTCGGGAGGTGGAACGGGACATCGGCACCGCCCAGGATGTCCAGGCCTTCGGTGATGACGCCGTTCGAGAGCGGGGCGACGAAGGTATGGTTCAGGTCGGTGGCCCAGTGGTCCCAGTGGCGGTACATCAGGTCTTCGGTGGCATAGGCGTCGGCCTTGTCCAGTGCCGGGTCGGAATCCGAGGGACGCTTGACGGCACTCGGGACGGTACTTACGTACATGAGTTGGGCGCCGTCCGGAGAGAGCGTAAACTCATCGACACCGCGCGGGATGTCGGTGACCTGGGTGCGCTTGCCGAGTTTACCGGTCTTGTAAGCGGCCTTCCAGACCTGGCCGCCCTGGAGGAAATAGACGGCGTCGCCTTCCGGGGACCAGCGGGCGTTCGAAAGACTCTTCCCGTCCATGGTGAGTTGCGTGGGATCGCCGCCGCCCACAGGGATGGTGAAGAGGTTACGGACGCTGCGGTTGTCCGGGATGCTGGTGTAACTCACCCCGTAAAGGATGGTCTTTCCGTCGGGGGAAATCTGGGGGTCGCCGAGGCGTCCCAGGGAAAGGAGGACCTCCGGGGACATCCGGCCGTCGGTGACCTGGATGTCGGAGGGGCCGATGTAGCCTTGCTGCGGTTTCATCTGTTCCTGCTGGTTGCACGCGAGGACCGAAAAAGCGGCCGCCGCGAGGGTTAACATTTTTGTTTTCATATTAAACATATTTGTTTTATTCATACATTTTCAAAGCGTTACGCAATTCATCCACCACCTGATGCCGGAGAGACTCCGGTTCCAGTACTTCCAGCCGGTTTCCATGCTTGCAGAGTTCCATGACAAAGTTCGGATTGGGGATGAGGCGGAGTGCGAAGAGACTCCGGCCCCCTTCGTCCGTCCCCAGGAACACCTGGCTCTGGTGGAGCGGAAGGTCCCGCAGGTAGGCTGCTTCGCGGGCCGTCGTACGCAGTTTCACGAGTACGGGTTCCTCCCCTTCCGGCGGATAGATTCCGTAACTGTCCTCGAACAGTTCATCGACCCGGAAGCCCGGGGGCATCCGGAACTTTCCGTCCGATATCTCCAGGGAAAGGATGCGGTCCATCGCATAGACGCGGACGGCGCCGGCCTCCTCGCTGAAGGCGACGACATACCAGCGCTTGGCGAATTCCTTCACGGCATAGGGACGGATGTGGCGGACCTCCTCCTCGCCCATGTAACGGCGGTAGCGGAGGGTCATCTTCCGGTCGTCGAGCATGGCCTGCATCACCGTCGTCAGATACTTCTGCCCGGAGGGGATGTCTTCCACGGAGACACGGCCGGAAAGCCGCTCTTTCCCGAGGGTAAGGAGATTGTTCACCGTAAAGGTGTTCACCAGCCAGTTCACGGATTCGCGTCCGTCCACGGCGCTCTCCCCCTCGTCGATATAATAGCGGTTCGTCGCCCGGTTGCAGGCGATGGTGATGCCGAAGATCTCGCCGATGGCCTCCCGGTGGTTGTTGAACGAACGGCGCGCATATTCCGACCCGCCGTAGCGGGAGCACCAGCGCGTGGAAATCTCGCCGAGGGAAAGCCCCCGCGGCCCCGCGTCGATGAAGGTCTGGACCAGCCAGATGTATTTGTCGATGAGTTCGGAAACCATTGTGCCTCGTTTTGGCAAATGTACGCATATTTCGGGAAATAGGAAAGAAAACGGAGGGCACACTTGCGTTTATAAAATAATTTAATTAAGTTTGCGACGGTTAGTTATCTTAAGTGTATATAAAATGGACAAATTCACCCAGAACTACATCGACGGGTTCATGGCCGGCGTGATCGCGCGCAACCCGGGCGAGAAGGAATTCCACCAGGCCGTCCGCGAAGTGGTGGAGAGCGTGGCCTCCTATGTGACCGCCTATCCCCACCTGATGGACCTCAAGATCCTGGAGAGGATGGTCGAACCCGAGCGTGTCGTCATGTTCCGTGTCCCCTGGACGGACGACCGCGGCAGCATCCACATCAACCGCGGCTACCGCGTGCAGATGAACAGCGCCATCGGCCCCTACAAGGGCGGCATCCGCTTCCACGAGAGCGTGAACCTCTCCATCATGAAGTTCCTCGCCTTCGAACAGACCTTCAAGAACAGCCTCACCACCCTCCCCATGGGCGGGGCCAAAGGCGGATCGGACTTCAACCCCAAGGGCCGTTCCGACGCGGAAGTCATGCGGTTCTGCCAGAGTTTCATGACCGAACTCCAGCGCCACATCGGCCAGGACACCGACGTTCCGGCGGGTGACATCGGCGTGGGCGGCCGCGAAATCGGCTACCTGTTCGGCCAGTACAAGCGCCTGCGGGACGAGTTTACCGGCACCCTCACCGGCAAGGGGCTGGGCTGGGGCGGTTCCCGCCTCCGTCCGGAAGCCACCGGCTACGGGCTGTGCTACTTCACCGAGCAGATGCTCGCCACCCGCGGAGAGACCTTCGAGGGGAAGACCGTCCTTATCTCCGGCTCCGGCAACGTGGCCCAATACGCCGCCCAGAAGGCGATGCGTCTCGGGGCGAAGGTCGTCACCCTGTCCGACTCCAACGGCTTCATCCACGACCCGGAAGGCCTGGACGAGGAGAAGATGCAGTTCGTCTTCGAACTCAAGAACTGCCGCCGCGGCCGGATCAGGGAATACGCCGAGCGTTATCCTTCCGCCACCTACTACCCGGACGAGCGCCCGTGGAGAATCCCCTGCGACATCGCCCTCCCCTGCGCCACGCAGAATGAGATCGAAAAGGCCGATGCGGAGAACCTCGTCGCCGGCGGCTGCCGCTGCGTCGCGGAAGGGGCCAACATGCCCTCTACCCCGGAAGCTATCCGCGTCTTCCAGGGAGCGGGCCTGCTCTACGCCCCCGGCAAGGCCTCGAACGCGGGCGGAGTCGCCACCTCCGGCCTGGAGATGACGCAGAATTCCATCCGCCAGAAGTGGACCGCCGAGGAGGTGGACGCCCAGCTGCACCGCATCATGTCCGACATCCATGCCGCCTGTCTCCAGTACGGCACGGGCGAGGACGGCACCGTGAACTACGTCAAGGGCGCCAACATCGCCGGCTTCATCAAGGTTGCGAACGCGATGGTGGATCAGGGACTTGTCTGATTGAAAAAAAGTGCGTATCTTTGCGCGCTTAAAAAAGCGCAAGGCTTTTTGGTGCAATGGGGTCTGTGAAAAATCAGACTGAGTAACACATTTTTAAAACAAAAAACAATGAAGCATTTTCAGCTGAACGGCCAGATCCGTGAGAAAGGTAACAAGGCCGTGATCAAGGCGTTCCGCCGCCAGGGCCTCGTCCCCTGCAACCTCTACGGCGCCGGTGTCGACAACATTCTTTTCACCGTGGTGGAGAAAGAGCTCCAGGGCCTGACCCATACGCCCGCCTCCTTCATCGTGGACCTGAACCTGGACGGCAAGGTGTACACCGCTGTCGCCCACGAGTATCAGTGGCACCCGGTGGATGACAACTGCCTGCACGTGGATTTCCTCGCCGTGAACGAGGAGAAGCCCATCGTCATCAGCGTTCCCCTGAACATCTACGGTCACCCGGTGGGCGTCCAGGCCGGTGGTAAGTTCACCCAGCTTTCCCGCTCCCTGAAGGTCAAGGCCCTCATGAAGGACCTCCCCGACCAGCTCGACGTGGATGTCACCCCGCTGGACATCGACAAGCG
>ODAJ012189906.1_pt1 | contig 36495 bp, 30 predicted proteins | sample 1539241 | NCBI WGS metagenome assembly ODAJ01 (sample SAMN02144231, study PRJEB22623) | gut metagenome | biome: sheep rumen | host: Ovis aries | place: New Zealand
TACTAAGGGAGCTACACCGGCTACCATCAAACGGCGTCCTTTACCGAGACCACATCGCCACCACATCGCCACCACATCGCGACCACACTGTCAGCAAACCGATCAACCATATTTTAATTTGCGGTGCTGAATATGATCAGCAACACAACGGTTAAAAGCCCCACCTAACCCCTAGCCCGGAAAATCGTCATGAATGGCGATTTTTCTTGCATATATCGCGAAAAAGCAGTACCTTTGCACCCCAAAAGGAAACAACCATGCGAGTAGTAGTACAACGATGCAGCCGGGCGGAAGTGCGCATAGATGGCGCCACGTTCGGGAAAATTGAGAAGGGCTTTATGCTGTTGGTCGGCGTGACGGATACGGATACGCAGGCAGAAGCCGATGTATTGGCAAAGAAGATCGCGCACCTGCGCGTGTTCGAGGACGAGCAAGGGAAGATGAACCTCGCCATCCGCGATATAGGCGGCGCCATCCTCAGTATATCCCAGTTCACGCTTTACGCCGATTGCCGCAAGGGCAACCGTCCGTCGTTCATCTCCGCCGCACGCCCGGAGAAGGCTTCGCCCCTGTATGACTATTTCAACGACCGCCTCCGTTCCGAGTACGGCCTCCGGGTCGAAACCGGCCGCTTCGGCGCCGACATGAAGGTGGACTTCATCAACGACGGACCCGTCACCATCCTCCTCGACACCGACGGACTGAAATAAAAAATCGCAAAAAGTGGCATACACTCTTGTGTATGTCATTTTTTTGTTGTACCTTTGCAGCCGAAAATACATATAACTTAATTTAATATCAACGGACATGTATCAATTTAAAGCCTTCCGCATTTCGCAGAAAGACAATTTACTCTTTCCCGACAAATTAGAGATAGATGACAATAAAGTAATATACTATAAAGGTCGTATCTTTGGTTATGAATCCACCACTATCCAGCGCAGTAATATAGGCAGCGTATCCGTTGATGCGGGAATTTTGTTTGCTACCATATACATTGAAACAAATGGCGGCCAACGCACGGAATTAAACGGTTTTTCCAAATCCGATGCACGACAAATACAACGAATATTGTCTGTTTAGAAGTAGTGCAAGTATTGAGGAATACATATAAGTCGCGATGTATCGCATACGACGATGATGCGTATAATCTGCCGTTGGATACGATATATTTCATTGAGAGTAAATGGAATTATCGGTTAAATGAATATGTATTCAGTCATCAGCAGGAAATAACAAATATACTTCAAAAGGATTTTGGAGGTTTTTTTCCGTATAAGTTTGAAATCGTCTCCATAGAAAAGTTCCATAATCTATTGTTGCAAAAGGCTTTTAGCGACTTGCATCCTGAATGGGAGGATTGTATAGATTATTCTTTGCTTTACAATAAAGACATACAGGAACAAGAGCATACTTATCAAGCCGCCATGATTCAGCGGCTGACGAGCAAGAACCCCGTTTTTGAGGAGACTTTTATTGCCCGAATAGTACCTTCCGAGAAAGAAGACAGCTTTGAATTCTATGCCATTGACACTTCTTTATGTACCGAATCACTTGTCCCGGCTATTCTGGAGAAATATATACAGGACCTGACTGCGATCAATATATCTATTTTAGGAAAGCAAGACACGCATGACTACACTATCCATGATGAGGTATTAAATAGTAGAAAAGGGCATGGCGTTAGTTTTTGCGGCGCCATCCCTCAGCTAAACACAGAGCAACTCATTCCAAGCATTGAAATTAATAAACTGAATATTGATTCTAAGTTACGAGATTTGGTTTTGACGCTTAAGGACGATATTGATGCCTATCAGCGAACCAATGGAATCAATGTCTTATTGGAAAACCGGTTTGCTGAATTTATCAAATCATTTGAACACCTGGAAACAAAGCCTCTAAGTTCATTAGTCATTGATAACACCTATGCTATACTTTTAGCCGATTATAAAAAAGAAGTAAAGATGTATACATTGCCTAAAACTCTGTATATATTCTTCCTTCGTCACCCGGAAGGAATCTATCTGAAAGACATTGCAGATTATCGAGGGGAGTTGATTCAGATATATCGTCTTCTGACAACAAAAGGAGATTCAATTGAGCAAAGCGAAGCAGTAATAGACCGGTTAATCGATACAACGCAAGGCAACCTGCTTTGCCAATATATGTGTCGAATTTCCGAGGCTTTCCGAAATGTATTATCAACCGATTTGGCAAAAAAATATACGATTGCAGGAAAACGTAATGAGTTGCGACGTATTACTTTGGATACCACCAAGATCTTATTACCGGAAAAAATTAAAAATTTAACGGCAACGTTGCGGTTATAATTTCTTGATCAATTAAATTTACTACATTTGCAGCAAAATTACAAATTATGGGACTAAAAGGGACATTCAAACAAGTTCATTGTAATAAATTAGGCGGTCGGATGTGGTCGTTCGAATTGAGTAATACCAATATTTGGCAAAAGGAAGTATATACTATTGCTATCTATGATGTTTATCAACAAAACCCTTGGATTTGGCGCAATCAAGTGCTTAAATCAGACGAGACCGCAGTATTAAATTATGATAATATAGGCTGGTTTTTTTGTCAGGGAGATTTTGTTGCTATCCTTGATGAGAATGACAATATATTACAACAATGGACTTTGGAGTTGCATGAGTACGGGCCGGGCGAATGTCCGGAATGTCACGGCACGCATGTATGCCGCAAATGCGGAGGATCGGGATTCTTATTTCCCAAACAAGGCGACGAAATAGCCGTTAAGTGTCCGGATTGTGACGGATTAGGAGTTTGTCAGACTTGTTATATACCACGTAGAGAACGTCGATTGATATGAGTATGGATTTGGAATATGAATGGATGCGTTACGGCAGCCTGAGAAAGGGCGGACAACTCTCTTATGCTCTAAAGATTACTTGCACACGATGGTGGAAGACAGAGAAAGTGGCATACACGATTGTTGACGGTAGCGGACAATTACCGCCCCAGCAAGGTTATATAGAACTGAAGGCCGGTCAATCCCGGCTTATCGACTATGACCATACTCCCGGCGAGTGGGATTGGTGTGAAGGGGATTTTATAATTATCTATGATACCCAAGGAAGGGAATATGACCGCAAAGTCTTTAGTCTGACGACCTATGGACCGGGTGAATGTCCCGAGTGTCATGGCTCGCATCAATGCGCTGCATGTCACGGCACCGGACGGATAACAGATAAGATGCATATGGTATCTACCTGTCCGCGCTGCCTTGGTACAGGAGTATGTCAGACATGCTATGTACCTACACGGAACGGTGGAATGACTGCCAATATGGCTACATTCGGTTCTTCAGTGGCTACCAATACCAATCCGAAGGTGGAAATGTCGCGGCAGCAAAGGATGATTGATTTGCGTAAACGTATAGCGGAATTGGAAGCAATGATTAGTCGATGTGAGTTTGACGAACGGACGCGTATGACGCGCGATGCAAATTTCGGTTATGATACATCAAGAACAACGGACTATATGCGACAGGCGCAACTCAAAAATACGTATCAGACGCAATTGATACAACTGCGCTATGAATTGGAGCAATTAGAAAGTGGAGGATTTTAAGCCATGAGACAGGAAACCATCAATCAACTCAGTCAAGCAGCCATAGCCGGAGATACGTTTGCTATGACTTATCTTGGCGTGATTGCATACGAAGGTAAGTATGCGCAACGCGATACCCAAACAGCCTTGCAATACCTACAACGCGCCAGTCAAAACGGCGTGATATGGGCGAGAGACTTGTTGCTGTTTGCAATGCGTGTGAATCAGAATGAGACCAATATCTCCGAGCATGCATTGATAACAACCGGTGCCACTCAGCAGTTAGAGCAATACGCGCAGCAAGGTAATTGTTGGGCGGCTACGGCAATCGGAGAGTTATATATGCGTGGCGTGACAACATTCCGGAATATATCTGCTGCTTCGCAATACTTGCAGCAGGCTGCCAATGCCGGATGTTTGCTTGCGCAAGAGTTGTTGGGTGGTGTAAACGAGTCTCCGTCTTTCAATACAGGAATGCAAACACCATCCAAACCATGGGATCAACCCGTGCCGGATAACCATGATTACATGAAAGAGCTGCAAGGATTGATAGGTTTGTCTCGCGTAAAAGGAGAAGTAGAGTCTCTGCGCAACTTCGTATTGGTACAAAAGCAGCGCGAGGCTAATGGCTTGAAACCGGCATCCGTTTCGTACCATTGTGTATTTTCCGGCAGCCCCGGAACAGGCAAAACAACCGTTGCGCGTATTGTGGCGGGAATTTACAAAGAGATGGGCATTCTCAAAAAGGGACATCTGGTAGAAGTGCAGCGCGCTGATTTGGTCGGTGAATACATGGGACAAACGGCTCCTAAAACCAATGCCAAGATTGACGAAGCACTAGATGGCGTCCTGTTCATTGATGAGGCATACTCGCTGGCCGACGGTAGCCGCGATGATCAATATGGGCGCGAAGCGGTGGATACGATTCTGAAACGCATGGAGGATGACCGGGACCGATTAGTAGTAATCCTTGCCGGTTATAGCGAACCGATAAAGGGGTTTATCCATTCCAATCCGGGCTTGGAGTCGCGTTTTAATAGATACATCCATTTTGATGACTATACGGCAGATGAGTTGCTGAAGATCTTTGCCTTCAATCTGGAGAAAGCTCAATATACCATCACGCGCGACGCGTATCAAAAGGTGTATGAGGTTATCTCTAATGCAGTAGCACAAAAAGACGAGCGTTTCGGCAATGCCCGCTATGTCCGCAATCTCTTCGAGCGTATCATCCAGCGCCAGGCCGACCGCGTCGCCCACCTCCACAATCCAAGTAGAGAGGAGTTGGGAAAAATAGAAAAAGAAGATATAAATGATTAAATTGATAATATTATGATAAGAGTTAATAATGGAAAAGAAGACAAAACTTTTCCGTCACGTGTAGAAACACAAGTCGTTTCATCTCGACCCACTTCCACAACAGAAGTGATGACTTTTTTGGAAGATGATCCCAAATGGACTCTTGAAGAGATTGTCTTGCCCAAAGAGATTCGTGAAACAATAGAGGAAGTTATTTTGTTCTGCCAAAAACGTGACATATTGGTTAATCAATGGAATTTAAATCAATTTTTAAAGGCTGGTCAGTCAGTTGGTGTTAATCTATACGGAGAACCAGGAACGGGTAAAAGTATTACGGCCGACGCCATAGCAAAAGCTTTGGGTAAAAAGATTTTGCGTATGGATTATTCAGAGATTCAAGATAGTAAATGGGGAGGAACAGAAAAGAAATTAAGTGCTCTATTTAAGCAGGCAGAAGATAATGATTCTGTTATTTTTATTGATGAAGCGGATGGCTTGTTAGGGAAACGCACTTCTTCGGGCGCGAATTCAGAGGTATACAATGAAATGAAATCGCATTTGTTGACTCTTATCGACAAATCAAATGCTGTTATTATATATGCGACAAATATATTCAAGAACTATGACCGTGCTTTCTTTCGTAGGATATTATATCATGTGCATATTCCTTTGCCAAATACTGAACAACGAATAGCATTGTGGAAATTCCATTTAAACGAGAGTATTCCGCGCGCAGCAGCATTTTCTTTTGAGAGAGCGGCTGAATTATCCGAAGGATTATCCGGAGGCGATATTAAAAATATAACTCTTAAATTATGTATAAAATTAGCATCAGAGCATATATCGGAAATAACAATAGATGCTTTAACCAAAGAAATAGAAAAATATAAGACATCTCTTAAAGATATAGGTTCTATTACGGGAGATATAGTTGCTGAAGAAATAAAAGAATCAGAGTTGCCTAAAAATGTGAAGGAAGAATTTCTAAAATAAAATATTTTTCAAACATTAAAAATTTTGTTATTATGGAAGATTTAATTCAGTATTTAATTGAAAGTATTCAAAATGTGGATTTTGTGGAACTATCTATGAGAGTGTGGGATGCCATTGTTGGCGCATGGGAAAATGTGCGTGATTTCTTTGAGTTCATCGTCGAATGGTGGACAGAAAATGGAACGGCTGTTCAAGAAATCATAAGGACAGTGCGCACTCTCTATCGTAATTTAGAAGAAGTAGTGCCCCATATTTATCAGCAATTTCAATCCATTAGCGGGCAGACTCGTTATAGAGTGGTAAAATCAGAGACAGTTATTCCCGTAGAGAAGATTCCTCAATTTGGTGAGTTAAAACCCAATGTTGAGAATGTATTGACGGAAGCTCAATGTAATGAAATAGAATTAATGGTTGGACGCTAGTTTTATGATAATATGGTTGCTTTATGGATAGCCGCTTTTGTAGTAGCAGGCTTATTGATTAGTGCATATTTAGATAAAATTATAGCATGGGGAAAGAAAGTTATTGAAGCGATTATTTCTACAGTTCGCCATGCAAAAGTTGTTTTGAAACGAATAGGCGAACGAGTTTTTCGCGCTTTCGTCATTATTATAAATGGCGAAGGAAGACCAGTAAAACTATCCCCTCCAGATCAACCTATTGACCACTATATAGATGTAGAAGAGATATTAGATTTGTTAGAAAACAGACCTGATTTTCTCCTGACTTATTACCCAAAATTCAAAGATATGCCTTTTGATTTTCAAGACGCTCTGCTTCAACAAAATAGACCAAAGGTAGAATCAATTTGGCCAGATGCAAAAGTAATAAGTTATGTGAACCCATTTCAACTCCCGCATAATGTAAGGCAGCATTTTGAAGAACAAGTTGAACATGATATCATAATATATAAATAATTATGAAAACTTCAGTATCAGTTCCTTTTAGAGAACGGAAAAAAGGATTTTTTGCCAATTTATTGAAGATATGGCATAGTACAACTATAACGTTTCCGGATATCGTTCGGCAAATAATAGACACGACAGACGCTTTAGAATACACACAATTTATAGGCGTTATGGTGACTATTGATCAGCTAGAAACGGAACTATCTATTCATATTGAATATTATTACAAACAAGCCGAGGTCGCAAAAAAATATGATAGTGAAAATACCTATCCTATGATTATGCAGATTCCACTCTATTTATCCTCAGAGCTCGAAACATCAAGGAAGATAAAAGTATCTTTTGAAGAAACTGACTTATTAGTGATGAAGGAAGACCTAAAAGCACCAGTTCATCGAAGTATAACCATGGGTGATTTGCTAAAATTGCTGAACACCAAATTCTCAACAAATATTATTAAAATATCTATTCAAGATATGATTTTTTATACTAAAGTAATTGTTGAGACAAATAGTGGACAAACATGGCAGCAAATATATACTTGCATAGATAACCTTCCTGCAAAATGTGCTGAGACATTGATTAAAGAAAGAATTTTTTCTATAAATTTATAGATTTATGAAAGAGTATCATACCCCAACTATGTCGATTCAGTTATGTGTACCTTTCAAAGGTATACTAACAAGTTCTAATAGTAGAACTTTTACTGAAACTGAAAGAAAAAAAATTATAGATAAAATTCGAAACTCCATGGTAGAGATCAGTGGAGGACGCATGAAAATAGGAGACAGACATTCAGATTTCTATGCGATAATAAGTGACCCTATTAATACCACCAAGGTATTGATATATGATTTCAAATTATGTAATCATCCTGTTACAGAGGAAGAATGGGCGTGTATTATGGGGTTGCAATACACAACCTCACAAGTACCGGTTTCAAATATCACATGGCGCGAAGCACAAGCATTCAATTCGAGGTTAAATATATTAACGGGGGGTAAATATAGACTTCCGACAGAGGCAGAATGGGAATTCGCTGCTCGAGGCGGAGTTCTTGACGAGGACTATTATTTCTCAGGAAGCAATACACTAGATCGAGTAGGTTGGTATAGTGATAATACTAATAAAAAAAGACCAGTTATGCTCAAAAAACCCAACCAATTAGGTCTGTATGATATGTCGGGCAATGTGTGGGAATGGTGCTTTGATTGGTATGGCAGTGAATACCAACAAGGGGAATGGCATTTCATAGGAGGGAATGATGATTTACATGATCCTAAAGGAGCTCCTAAAGGGTCAAAAAAAGTTTACCGTGGAGGATCATATGCGAATGGTAAAGAGAAATGTCAGGTGTTTATGAGAGATTATAGTGCACCAGACTATTGTTCTGATAGAATTGGTTTTAGAATTGCGGAGTCGATCTTCGTTGATGAATGATTAAAAACATAATTAACATATGCCAAACTATCCATGGGAACGTCCGACGATGGACGACTTTTTGAGAGAAGCAGAACAAAAGTTCAGCAATCTGTTCAATCTGGATATAGCACAGATAACTGATGCTATCCAGTCCGCGTGTGCCTTTTTCGGGTTGTCTTATCCGAATATGGTGTTGAACCTTAGTCGCCAGCCCCAGGGGGGCACTATGGTATATAACCGAGATCCGAATACGGATGCAGATGATATACTGTGTTATGATCTGAATCAGTTGATGGCTCTTGGCATCAACAACAAGGATTCATTCAGCCTTATCATGACGCACGAATGTGCCCACCGCTATTTCCAGGGCTATACTTTCCCGGGTCTAAATAATGGCCAATGGGAGCAGGAGTTGGCATGCGACTTTTGTATGGGTGCTCGTGCTGCACTTGAGCACATGAGTATCGAAAAAGTAGTAAGAGGACTTGGCGGAACACAAGGGGCAGACACGCATCCGGACGGGGACCTGCGCGCAGAAGCAATAACAGGAGGGTATAACGTTATGCTTTATTTATTGCAGAACAACATGACTCCTTCGGTAGAAAATTGTATACGGGGATTCAATGATTTTAGAGCAACGTACGAACCGACCATTTTTGCAAGAGAGCAGAGATATATATAGAAATAAATACATTATTAGTGGTAAAAACAGAAGGGGAGAATGACCGCAACGTTGCGGAAATTTCTCCCCTTTCGTTTTTTTGTAGTAATTTTGCACCGTCAAACGACAAAAGCGATTGTTTAACCTCTAAAAATGTATGATTATGAGTTCATTTACAATTCTTTGCCTGCTGATATTGGCAGATGTGATCTTAGGAAGACCCGTTGGTCATTTGGTACAAAAGGTTCGTCATATAGATTGGTCGGACAAGTGGGACAAACTATTAGGTCAAGACTGTGCCAATCTCAAGGATTATGCGTTGCGTGTAGGAAGAGCGGCTGCAAAACCGGTTGTAACATTCTATTACGTAATGCGAAGCAGCGAGACCACTACTTTGGAGAAAATTCTTATCTTTGCGGCTATTGCCTATGTGCTTTCTCCCGGATTGGTGTCCAAACATGTTTTTGAGTGGCTCGGCCTTTTGGACGACACCATCGCAATCTCCTATGTTTTAAATAAGGTGAGCGACAAAGTGACACCCGCAGTATCGGCACAGGTAGAAGCTACCCTGGATCAATGGTTCGGTGCGGAGATAGTAGCGGTAATTGCAAATCAATAAAACAAAAATACAACTATGAAAAAGATTTTTAACACAATCATTGAGGCTTTGCAAGAAGCCGAAATAAAGCATTTCGTGGCGGAGGAAGAGAAAAGTTGTGTGGACTTCTGTATCGATGGCGAGAAAGCGACGTATCATGTACATTTGTATGCCGAGGAAGACCAAGAATTACTAATCTGCGCAACCGTGTTCCCGATTAAGGTTCCGCAAGACCGAATATCGGAGATGTGCGTTTTAATCAATCGGATAAACGACTCGAATCTGGTAACCTCTCTTGTCGTAGATCCGGAAGATGGACTGCTTCAATGCCGTTTCCCCGCAACTGTGGATGATGGCGCAATCAACAAAAAGATTGTTGCAGCAGTCATGTGCAATACTATTAACTGCTTTGAGACGAACTACGAGGATATCCTAAAAGGAATTGCCGGATAACAGACTATGCGCTTTGTTTGGACATATCAGGACATCGGTCTATGGATGCAGAATTTTCTGGATCTGGATGTGCAAGTTGTGGCATATACAACTGATAGCGGAGAGTTTACAGTTATCTCTCCCGCTATCGGTATCAGGAAACTTCTGCCTGAAAGTTACAATCAATATCAGCAGTTATTCCATATAGAGGATGTCGATACTACAGCCATTACAAGCAATATATCCGGCCCGTATGAGCGGGATGAGATGTTTCGCAATATGCTGGTAAAGTATGTTAATTATTGTCTGAAGGAAGACGTGATGGAAACCATTCCCCACGGACGAATAAAAATTCACTTGGATAAGATAGAGTGGACACGTCACATCAGTTTAAGTACGCTTGTGCTGACAGCGAGAGGTTTGGAGATAGAATTTGCAGAAGACCTAAACCTATACACCCATCTGCGGATGCTCCAAATGCTCTTACTGTCCGGTTACACACGAGTACACATCATCCCAACAGATATGCCGTATCAGGGATATTGGTTTTCTGACGGCACGTTAGAATATACACTCAAAATGTCAGACCACCCTGCAGATATCCGTCTATGTTCGTCCTTCCACGTGATGGAATGGATAGGATTGGAAGGAAAAATAACCCCAAAATCCTTCCATCCTTTACATCCGACAACGCAAATAGATTATCAGTATGGTGAAGTAAAAGTGGAAATTCCTGTTACAATCGCAGAACCGGAGATAAATACAACAACTCTCCAACGCAACAGCAAACGTATGCAAGAAGAAATAGCAGGTGCCATAGCCGAAGTATTAGAAGAATTACAACCAGCTCAATTCGATTGATTATGAATATCTATGATAAAATACAGCGTATGCCCGGTACTGAAACATACGAGCAGAAGATGTACCAATTGCTCAACACGGAGCATTATACCAAAGGGCGCTACAGACACGATGACATGGGAGAAGGAATGGCTCTTGTATGGCAGTTGGTTTGGAGTTGGTGGAAACCGCGCTTCTTGCTGGATCATACTACGCAGTGTGCCTATGAGATTATGAATACCAACTACGAACTGGTAACGGTCACAGATGATGATATAGATTGGAATAGTATGAAAGACCTGCCGGATAATGCCATCACCCGTGCACGGAATCACAACGCGATGTTCCCCACTTTAATACGGCATTTCGAGAATGGTCAGGCAAAAGTAGAATGGCAAATAAATCCTGACGGGAAATATTACATGGATGATGATGGTTTCGGTATGACGAGTGATAACGAACTAACACTGTTTGGTACCATTGATCGGACAGGAAAAGTAGTAAAGAAATTTGTATACGAAAAAAGCAATAATTTCTTATTGTTGTAGATTTTTGCAAAAAACATTTGTGCATTTCTAAAAATTGTCGTATCTTTGCACCCGAAAACTAAAACTACTATGAATGAGAATGTTTCTTACAACATCATAGGTGATATTCATGCCAGAACGTGCTGGAAGAACCTTGTGCGCGAAGATTGTATAAACATCTTCGTGGGGGATTATTTTGATCCGTATGAATATGTCCCGCAGGCCGAACGGATGGCCAATTTCCAAGAGATTTTGGATTTTAAGCAACAACATCCGGAGACGGTGTTGCTATATGGCAATCATGACCTCCATTATTTGATAGCCGATGAACACTACAGTCGCTATGAACCTAATTATGCTAACGAATACAGGCAAGCCTTTTTAAAAACGCATTCCCTTTTTTACGGCGTCGCCTATCCTATCGCAGATAAATTTATCGTCACTCACGCCGGTGTCACGAAAGAGTGGTATGAGAAATATTTCGGGCTATACCATTCTGAATCTTTGACAGAGGTAGCCGAGAAGATTAACTCCCTTTGGCATCAAAACAAGCAAGCTTTTTCTTTTGACACGAACGCTACCGATTGGAATGACCATTATGGCACTTCGCCAACCCACTCGCCCCTTTGGATTCGTCCGGACGTACTTGTTGGGCATGATTTATTCTCCGGTACCGGTATCAAGCAAATCGTCGGTCACTCTCAAACAGGAGCCGGAGTAACCAAAGATCATAACATCATCTGTGTCGATTGCCTCGGCACAAAAGAAAAATCGTATCTATTAGAAATATGAACTACGCACGCCTTCAACAAACCCGAATCCCTGACCTCGCACCTGTCTATGGCGGAGTACGGGGACGAACGATGTCTTCGCGGCATCAACTCTACGCGTGGAAGGCACTCAAGGAGGCAGGGGTGAAAACAATCATCGACCTCCGGCTAACGGACCACACAGATCGTTTGCCTGCTTTGTGCGAAGAGTATGGCATACACTACTTCCATTATCCGGTTGATACGTCTGCTGAGGCTATCACCAATATGGTGGAACTCTTTCCGCAGTTATGCCAACTGATTGATGCCGGAGATTTCTATATCGCCTGTGCTATGGGCTTGCACCGGACGGACATTGCTTTGAATGCCTACTGGCTCTTTCACGGAGCGGAAGAAGGCTTAGCGCAGCCGGAGATACGTGGTTACCGCAAGGAAGATGGTCATACGACCGATAAACTCAACTGCGTTCTTAATGCGCTTTATGCTGCATTTACCGAGCATAATGGAGTCGAACCTATGTCGCAACAGTTATTTAAAGAACGTAAGATTTGCATTACTCAGCAAACGTATATGAACTAAATTATAAAAAACATTTTAAACAAAAACAACTATGAAAACTTGGAAAAAAATCTTAATCGCAGCACTATGCGTGCTGGCGACTGCAGCATTGGTTTTTGCTTGCCTGTTGGCAAACATCTATTACGACAAATACCATAGGGTATCCTATTGGGACATTCAACCCCAATACGTATCGGAGAATATCTTGATGGTACATGGCTCTCGTGGACAGGAAGACTTTGTGCGACTCAAAGATGTGCGCACCGACAAGTTTACCACGCCCAAACTGCAACACATCTTCATCAACGAATTCAACACCGGCGACAGCCTCGTCGTCTTCCGTACGTTTGACCGCCTTCGCGGATACCTGAACGTCAATACCGGCGAAATCGTCATCCCTGCCCAATATAACCGCGCATGGAACTTCAGCGAAGGTATAGCCGGTGTACTCAAAGATGGCATTGTGTCCTTCATTAAAGAGGATGGCGAATTGGCCTTTGACAAAACTTTCCCCATCTATTATGACGATGATTTTTGCGACATCGCTTTTCAGTTCCATCACGGTCTATGCGTCATGAAGACGATGGATGACAAATGGGGGCTTATCAATACGCAAGGAGAGTGGGTGGTAGAGCCGGTTTATACCACCATCTCTGCTCCTCGACAGGGCTATCGCATCGTCTCGGACGGCAAGTTTTATGGCCTTATCTCCGAAAAGGGGCAGGTGGTGCTGCCTTTGGAGTATGATTTTATCCGCCTGTCCTCCAATCCCGCCGGCTTTACCGTTGCCAAAGACGGACTGGCTAAAACGATCGATTATGAGCTCAAAACGGTAGTACCTTTTGTGCATGACGGTCTGTATGTTTTGTCCTACGTGGATGACTATCGCTCTAATATAATTTATGAGAATGGAGAGGCGACGAAATATATCGAGCCCAAGTACTGGAGGTTTGATGTGGGGAGCGGAAGCGGAGTGATTGATTCGGACGGAAAAGTGATAATTCCCGCAAAATATTATATGGTGCGCATAGTGGATGATAACCTCTTTGATGTAGAAGTAACCTGCGGCGGAGATCATATCCTGTTTGATAACAAGGAAGAATATGTAGGAAAGGTAAAAGAATAGAAAATAAAAAATCGCAAAAAGTGGCATACACTCTTGTGTATGTCATTTTTTTGTTGTACCTTTGCAGCCGGAAATAAGAAAAACACTTATCATGGAAACAAAACAATCATCCAAATCACTCACTGTCATCACGATCGTCGCAATGATGTTTCTCTACGCGATGATCTCGTTTGTAACGAATTTAGCTGCCCCGGTTGGGAAGATATGGGGTGCGTCGTTTGAGGATCCTGCGCAAGCGGAGCGTATGGGTATGTTAGGTAATTTATTCAATTTCCTGGCTTATCTCATTATGGGTATTCCGGCTGGAAATATCCTGTCCAAGTACGGCTACAAAAGGACCGCATTATTCGCTATTTTCCTCGGTTTCATCGGGATTAGTATCCAGTGGTTCAGCGGCGTAGTAGATAGTTTTTATGTCTATCTGTTCGGCGCGCTGCTCGGCGGTTTTTGCGTATGTATGCTGAATACGGTAGTGAACCCGATGCTTAACCTCTTAGGTGGTGGCGGTAACCGCGGAAACCAGTTGAACATGATCGGCGGTACGCTGAACTCCCTCTCCGGTGCGCTGACCCCGATGCTCGTTGGTGCCATCATCGGTGAGAGCCTCGCCGGCAAGGAGATTGACGATGTGAATGTGGTTCTCTATATCGCGATGGCTGTCTTTGCGGTTGTCTATCTGGTTATCCGTCTTACGCCTATCGCAGAGCCCGGTGTTTCTGCCGAGAAGGTGGTTTATGAGCGTACCCCGTGGTCCTTCCGCCATTTGACGCTCGGCGTGATCGCTATCTTCTTCTACGTCGGTGTAGAGGTAGGAATACCGGCTACGTTAATCAGTTATCTGACTCCCAAAGTGGGCTTTGCTGCTGCAGGCTTGATTGCCGGACGGTATTGGATCCTGATGTTGGTGGGACGCTTCTTGGGTTCGGCACTGGGCGGTAAGATCAGCAGCCGCACGATGGTGACCTGTGTCGCTTCGGCGGCTATCCTGCTGATGGTAGCTGCGATGCTGATAGGCGACAGCATCATGGCGAAATCCATCGTGCAAGGCGAAGTGATCTCTATTCCGCTGGCGGCTACGCTGCTCGTCCTTTGCGGTCTGTGCACCTCGGTCATGTGGACCTCTATCTTCAATATGGCTACCGAGGGACTGGGCAAATATACCGCTAAAGCTTCGGGTATCTTCATGATGATGGTAGTCGGCGGAGGTGTATTGCCCTATATCCAGAGTATCATCGCTGCGCATAACCCGCTGGTAAGTTATATCGTACCGATCGTCGGCGTAGCGTTCATCCTCTACTACGCTCTCTGGGGTAGCAAGAATGTCAATACCGATATTAAGATTGACTGATCTTAGACTGTAGAAAGTTATGTTTTCCGAACGAGACACCAAAGGCCCGAGTTTGCGGAAGGGCTCCATCGAAGTGGTATGCGGATCGATGTTCTCCGGCAAGACCGAGGAACTCATCCGGCGTATGAAACGCGCGAAGTTTGCCAAACTGCGGGTAGAGATCTACAAACCCGCTATCGATGTGCGCTATAGCGACGAGGATGTAGTCTCTCACGACCGCAATGTGATCCAATCCACGCCGGTGGACAGCAGCCAGAATATCCTGCTCATGGTCGATGACATCGACGTAGTAGGTATCGACGAGGCGCAGTTCTTCGATATGGGTATTGTGGAGGTTTGCAAACAGTTGGCGGATCGCGGAATCCGCGTCATCTGCGCCGGTCTGGATATGGATTTCAAGGGCGTTCCGTTCGGACCGATGCCGGCGCTGATGGCGATTGCCGATGATGTGTATAAGACCCATGCCATCTGCGTGCACTGCGGCGATCTGGCGTATGTCAGCCATCGTCTCGTAGCTTCCGACAAGCGCGTCCTCTTAGGTGAGACGGACAGCTATGAACCCCTCTGCCGTGAATGCTACAACAAAGCCATCGCTTCCGAAGAAGCTAAATGACTTACCTCGACGTCATATTACCCTTAGCCATCCGAGATTGTTATACCTATAGCGTCCCGGATGGCTTGTCTATACCTGCTCCGGGAACCAGAGTAATCGTTCCGCTGATGAAGAAAGAGGTGCGGGGTATCGTCCTGCGCGAGCATACGGAACCTGTGGATGCCTCCTTTGCAACGAAGATCAAACCCCTTCTCTCTGTGAGCGACACGGCGCCGATGGTCTCCAAAGAGCAGTTAGCCCTATGGCAATGGATGAGTGCGTATTACATGTGTACGCTCGGCGAGGTCATGGCTGCGGCGCTTCCTGCCGGATTAGACAAACGTCTCCTGGATCCCCCTAAACGCAGAAGAACGCATATTGCTCCCTATACCGGACCGATTGAACCGATGCATCCGCTGACCGCTGCGCAGCAGAAAAGTGCCGATGAAATCGAGCATTTCTGGTCCTCCGGTAAGCCGATCGTATTGCTGCATGGCGTTACTTCCTCCGGCAAGACGGATATCTATATTCATCTGATTGAGCAGCAGCTGGCGGCAGGGAAGAATATACTCTATCTGGTACCGGAGATAGCCCTGACGACTCAACTGACTACTCGTCTTCAGCGGATTTTCGGCGGTCAACTGACAGTCTATCACAGCCGTTTTACCGACGCAGAACGAGAAGAACTCTATCATGCGTCGGCACGCACCGAACCGCATGTGGTCATCGGTGCTCGAAGCGCTGTCTTTCTGCCGATCCCGAACATAGGCTTAGTAATCGTTGATGAAGAGCACGAGCCGAGTTACAAGCAGGCGGAACCCGATCCGCGCTACCACGCCCGCGCTGCGGCTATCGTGCTGGCGCAGGAGCATCATGCAAACGTGCTCTTAGGTACGGCTACTCCCTCGATGGAATCGTACTATTTGGCACAAAAAGGGGTGTATGGCTTAGTCTCGCTGACAGAGCGATACGGAGGAGTGGAACTACCGGATATTCATCTCATTGATCTGCGTCAGCAGTATAACCGCAAGGAGATGTACGGCCATTTCAGCGACCCGTTGGTCGCGCGAATAGGCGAGGTGTTGGCGGACGGCAAACAGGTCATCCTCTTCCAGAACCGCCGCGGCTATGCGCCGCAGATCCAGTGCACTGCCTGCGGTCAGCCGCCGCGGTGCGTACAATGCGATGTGCCGATGACCTGGCATAAAAGGGAGAATGAACTGCGATGCCATTATTGCGGCTACCACATGCCCGTGCCGGCGGTGTGTCCTACCTGCGGAGGCGAACTGAAAGCTATCGGGTTCGGTACCGAGCGGATAGAGGATGAGATTCAGACGCTCTTCCCCTCAGCACGCGTGCTCCGGATGGATCTGGACACGACGCGCAACAGGTCTGCGTACCAGGATATCATCAATGCCTTTGCCAATCACGAATGCGATATTCTCGTCGGTACCCAGATGGTAACGAAAGGACTGCATTTCGATGACGTACGGCTGGTAGCGGTGCTGAACGCGGATCCGCTCTTCAACCAACCGGATTTCCGCGCCTATGAGCGGGCGTATCAGATGTTGGAGCAGGTGGCAGGCCGTGCCGGACGAAAAGGAGCGAAAGGCGAAGTAATCATCCAGAGTTTTGAGCCCCGGAATGTCGTTCTCGGTATGGTGCAGAATCATGACTACGAAGCGCTCTATAACCATCAGATAGCGGAGCGGAAACTATTCAATTATCCTCCATTTTATCGGGTGATCCGTCTCCAACTGCGTGATCATAACGGCGTGCGTGTGCATCAGGCCGTGACGCAACTGCAAGGCTACCTCTCGCGCATCTTCGGTCCGCGCGTTTCGGGCGTGATCATTCCTGCGGTGGAGAAGATCCAAGCTTATACCATTAGGGAACTCACACTTCGTATCGAGCAAGGAGCAAACATGGCGGAAGCCAAACGCAGATTGAAGGAGGCAATCGATCAAGTTTGGTCGATTTCATCGGTAAAGAATGTAAAACTCATCGTGGACGTAGATCCGCAATAGCGTATGATAGAAGATTCAAAATGCCGGGTGGCATATATTAATGAGATGATTGCTTCCGGACGTGCGGAGCAATTAGTGGCGGAAGGAGAGCAGTACCACGCAGATCAGCTGCGGCAGATAGCGCATGATATCTGTTCGCGGGAAAAGGTGCGCGTAGTGTTGATCGCAGGACCTTCCTCTTCGGGGAAGACCAGTACCAGTCATCGCTTGTGTCTGGAACTCTTGGCGCAAGGCAAACAGCCCGTGGCGCTGTCGCTGGATAACTGGTTTCTGGAGCAGGATCAGTTAGTGCCGGACAAGGACGGGAAGAAAGATTACGAGAGCGTCTATGCCCTGAACTTGGAGCAGCTGGATAAAGATCTGCGCGGACTGATAGCCGGTGAAGAGGTAGCGTTGCCGACCTTTAATTTCCTGACCGGCAAGCGCGAATACAACGGCGAGACCTTGCGCTTGGAGACAGAGACCATCCTGGTCATCGAAGGAATCCACGCGCTGAATCCCATCTTGACCGAACATATTGACGCGGCTTGCAAATACCGTATTTATGCGGCTCCGATGAGCCATGTGACCTTAGATGGCGAGCGATGGGTACCAACATACGTGAACCGTCTGTTACGCAGAATGAGTCGTGACTTGCGTACGCGCGGCAAGTCTCCTCAGGCTACCATCGCCTTATGGCCGTCTGTGATCGAAGGCGAAGCGCAATGGATTGAGCCGTTCAGGAATGAGGCGGACGCCTTCTTCGATACCGCTATGACATACGAACTATCCGCTATCCGGCTGACGGTAGAGACGGCGTTGCAGACCGTGCCGGCGGTAGCGGAAGAATATCAGATGGCGGAGCAGTTGCTGTACTTCCTCAGTTTCTTCGAGCCGCTGGAGGCTTCTTTCATACCACGAACCTCCATTCTGAGGGAGTTTATCGGTGGAAGTCAGTTCAATGTAGGATAAAAAGTAGCTTTTTTTTCAAAAAAATGCAAAAAAATTTGCGTATGTCAAAAAAAAGCAGTACTTTTGCAGCCGCTTTCGTTCAAAACGAGGTGTTGGCGGGATAGCTCAGCTGGTTAGAGCGCATGATTCATAATCATGAGGTCCCCAGTTCAATCCTGGGTCCCGCTACAAGAGAGGCAGCCATTTGGCTGCCTCTCTTCTTTTATCCCACTTGTGCGCCATTATGGACGGGCGCAGAGACGGTGGTGACGACGAGTTTGCCGTCTGCATCCACTGCGGAGAGAATCATTCCTTGGGATTCAATACCCATCATTTTCCGCGGCGGGAAGTTCGCGATGAAGAGGACCTGTTTGCCTACGAGGACGGATGGATCCGGGTAGGATTGCGCGATACCGGAGAGAATCGTGCGTCCTCCCATACCGTCATCCAACTTAAATTGCAGCAGCCGATCTGACTTTTTCACATTCGTACATTCCAGCACGGTAGCTACGCGGATGTCATTCTTGTCGAATTCATCGATGTTTGTGTCCGCTTTGATGGGTTCCGGACGCCAGTTCTTGAGAGCCTCGGCTTTGGCGGCTTCTTCGTTCTCGCGTTTGATGCGCTCCAGACGATCGAGTTGTGCCTGAATGGCGGCGTCTTCGATCTTCTCAAAAAGCAGGGAGACTTCGCCTAATTGCTGACCTTCTTTCAGCATATCAATGCGACCCAGATCATCCCATCCGAAGGATGCATCCAGCTGCAGCATGGCTTTCAGTTTCTCGGAGCTGAACGGCAGGAAGGGCTCAAAGGCAAGAGACAGGTTCGCTGCGATTTGCAATGCTACATGAAGCACGGTCGCCGTGCGGGTCATGTCGGTCTTGGCAAGTTTCCAAGGCTCGGTGTCAGCGAGGTACTTATTACCGATACGGGCGAGGTTCATCGCCTCTTTCTGCGCCTCGCGGAACTTGAAGTTATTGAGCAGATCCTCAAGGGTAGCCTTCACATTCTTGAACTCCTCGATGGTCGCCTTGTCGTATTCGTTCAGTTCTCCGCACGCAGGCACGCGTCCTTCGAAATACTTACCCGTGAGCACGAGCGCGCGATTGACGAAATTGCCGTAGATAGCCACCAACTCGTTGTTGTTGCGGGCCTGGAAATCCGCCCAGGTGAAGTCGTTGTCCTTGGTCTCCGGGGCGTTGGCGGTGAGCACATAGCGGAGGACATCCTGTTTGCCGGGGAAATCCTCGAGGTACTCATTGAGCCAGACAGCCCAGTTGCGGGATGTGGAGATCTTGTCGCCCTCCAGGTTGAGGAACTCGTTGGAGGGTACATTATCCGGCAGGTTATAGCCCTGCGCTTTGAGCATCGCGGGGAAGACGATACAGTGGAAAACGATGTTATCTTTTCCGATGAAATGGATCATTCTTGTATCTTCTTGCTTCCACCATTTCTGCCAATCGCCGTATTTCTGTGGCTGCGCTTTGCAAAGTTCGATGGTATTGGATATATATCCGATCGGGGCGTCGAACCATACGTACAGCACTTTTCCTTCCGCTCCTTCTACAGGTACCGGGATACCCCAGTCGAGGTCACGGGTGACGGCACGGGGTTTGAGTCCTCCGTCGAGCCAGGACTTACACTGGCCATAGACGTTCGGCCGCCATTCCTTGTGATTATTGAGGATCCAGTCCTCCAGCCATGCCTGGTATTGGTCGAGAGGCAGATACCAGTGTTTGGTAGCTTTCTTGGCGAGCGCGTTTCCGGTCTCGGCGTTGTAAGGATTGATGAGCTCGTCCGGCGAAAGGGTAGCGCCGCATTTCTCGCATTGGTCGCCATAGGCGCCTAACGAGTGACAACGCGGACACTCGCCGCGGATATTACGGTCGGTCAGGAAGTGCCCGGTCTCGGGGTCGTAGAACTGCTCGGAGGTCTCCTCCACGAACTGGCCGGCATCGTACATCGCCCGGAAATAATCCGAAGCGAACTGATGATGCGTCTCCGAAGTCGTACGGGAGTAGATATCAAACGAGATACCGAACTCCGCAAACGAGCGCTTGATCAACTCGTGGTATCGATCTACGACCTGCTGGGTAGTAATACCTTCTTTTCGTGCGCGGATAGTAACCGGCACGCCGTGTTCATCACTACCGCAAACGAAAAGCGTTTCTTTTCCTTTCAAACGCAGATATCGCGCATAGATATCCGCGGGAACGTACACTCCGGCGAGGTGGCCGATATGCACGGGACCGTTCGCATAAGGGAGTGCTGCTGTGATTAAAGTGCGATTAAATGCCATATTTTGTGTAATTTTTAGTCCAAATGTAAAAAAAAACGTAAATTTTTTGCGTATGTCAAAAAAAAATAGTACTTTTGCGACCGCAAAACGTTTATGTACCAAACGCTAATGTATCGTGCCGTATTTGTGGTTTGTTCAAAATCGGCTGCAAAGGTACGAAAAAAAAATGAAAAATACAAATAAAACAGTGAAAAAACATCTTTCATACTGGGTTTTACTTCTCACGGTGCTCTTCAGCGGTGCGGTGAACGCCAAGGTAAACAACTATGTCGGCGCATACGCTAATGTGGGCGAATGGACCTTACTTCCGTCTCAGAGTAATTATGGCCCGAGTTTCGGTGTAGCCGGCGGTGCAGGTTTCTTATACGAGTTGCAGGCCGGCGGTACGTATAGTCCGACGAGGTTCCTTTTCGACGTAGGAGTAGGTGCTCAGGGCGGAATGACGAGTTACATCCAGTCGAGTAATATGACGGAGCCTCTCCCGGGAGTGCAGACGGACCTGGATGGCGACCCGTTCACGTATATCTATGAGATCCAGGATCGGCATGACCAGTATAATAACCTGGCGGTTCAAGTACCGATTATGATTGGTGTTCAGCATCGTAAGTTCTATATGTTAGCCGGCGTGAAAGTGGGAGCGAATGTGTTGACCCGCGCGCATTCGACGGCTATCGTGAATACCTTCGGCCGTTACCAGGATCCGAATAACAAGTTGATTTTCGATGATTTCCGCAATATGCCGGAGTACCAGTTCTTTAACGGCTATCAGCTGAAAGGTAGCGCGAAGGCGAGTCTGGGAATGAATGTGGATCTGAGTTTTGAGATCGGCGGTCGTATAGGTCAGGTATATGACGCGGTAGGTTATGACGTACCGAAACGTAAGATAGAGTACCGCTTGGCGGCGTTTGTGGATTATGGTCTGCTGGATATCCATACGAACCGCGATCTGCGCGGTGTCGTGATGCCGGAGGGCTATAACGTAGGCGCTACTTCGCCGGTATATAACACTACCTCGATGATTGATAACCTGCAGGTAAACGATATCATGTCCACCCAGACGGTGAACGCCGACGGCACGACGCAGCCGTTTGCCAAATCGGTAAATAGCCTGATGGTGGGAATCAAGTTTACGGTACTCTTCCAGTTACCGGAGCCTGGTCAGTGCGTGATATGCCGCGATGCGTACGGCAGTTCAGTTCGCCGGCGCGGTGGCAGCCGAGGAATGAAGTACGAGGAATAAATCATCCTCTTTTACCTCTCGTATCTCGCCGGCTTCGGCGACGGAGATACGACCTGTTTCTTCCGACACCACAATACATGTGGCGTCGGATTTTTCTGTCAGACCCAGCGCAGCGCGGTGGCGCAGACCGTAATGGAGAGGGATGTTCTGGTTCTTGCTGACGGGCAGGATGCAAGCCGCGGCAAGCATCTTCCCGTCGCGGATAACGAGCGCGCCGTCATGGAGAGGCGTATTCTTGAAGAATATATTCTCAATCAGTCGCGCGGAGACTTGTGCGTCCAGCCGCTCACCGGTATCCACGATCTCCTTGAGACTGCTTCCTCCCGCGAGGACGATAAGGGCACCGGTCTTAGTAGAAGCCATATGGCGGCAGGCTTGAGTGATCTCCAATATCTGCTGTCGCGAACCGGCATCTTCGGTAGCAGCCGAGGGACGGAAGATCTTCCACGACGAGAAACGCGAACCGATACGGTAGAAGAACATACGTATCTCTTCTTGGAAAATGACAATCAGCGCGATTGCTCCCACCGAGATGATACGGTCGAAAAGCGCACCCGTAAGGTCCAGATGGAATACAAAACTGACGAGAAACCAGACCAGGATAAATGCCAAAATACCCCAGAAGAGGTTTGCGGCACCGGTCTTACGCAGCAGCCGGTAGGTATAATAAAGGATACCTGCTACGAGCAGGATATCGATTATATCTTTAAACCCGAATGAAAAAGCCAGAAATTGCATATATCAATATATTTTATTCAGTTAATAGTGTATATATATAACGCGTGCGCGCGGTAGGCGCTACGTCATGCGTGCGCAAAATGGTGGCGCCGTGGAAGAGGGCGTATAGTTGTAGCGCCTGCGTAGCCTCCAGGCACGTCTCCGGCGTGAGGCCAAGCGGTTTGTACACCATCGATTTGCGGCTGACACCGACGAGGATAGGGAGGTTATATTGCTTAAGGTCTTCCATCGACCGCATGCAGGCATAGTCGCGTTCGGGTGAGCCGATGAATCCGAATCCCGGGTCGAGAATAAGCCGGATGTCGGCTAAGTGCGGCAGAGTGTCCGCGATATTCAGATTCCCCCGGAGGGTCCAGACGTACGGCGCCTGATAATCCCGAACCAGCGAATACATAGCTTCATTTCCTCCGGATATATCGTTGATGATCATCTCTCCGAAATCCTCCAGCGCTCGCCGGGCTATCTCAGGTCGGAAGGTATCGAGCGACAACTGCGCTTGCGGCAGAGCCTCCCGGATAGCTCCGAGTGCCGGGGCTAATCGTGCCCATTCGGTTTCGGAGTCCACAGGGGTGCTGTTAGGTCTGGTAGAGCAGGCTCCTATATCGAGGATATCCGCCCCGTCGTCGATCGCTTTTCGCGCCCACGCTACGATGCGATTCGTATCGACATTTTTGTCGGTTGACATCAATCGTGAACCGGCATAGAAACTATCCGGCGTCACATTCCCTATGGCCATAATTTGCGCTTTCACGGTACAAAAGTACTGCTTTTTTAGCAAATAATTGACGTTTTTAGTAAAAAAATGCGTTTTTTTTTCATTTTTTGCCCAAAAGTTTGGTTTTTATGAGAAAAAATGTGTATCTTTGCAGGCTGAAACGTGTGCACATATACTAAACACATCAAAAATAATATGAAAAAAGTAAAGTATCTTTTGATCGTAATGGTGGCAATGGCGGCCGTATCGTGCCAGCAACGTGAGTTGAATACTCGTGTGAGCAACACCACCGGATGGAATTATTTCGACCAACGTACTACTAATTTCCAGGCCAATGAAGGTGTAGGAAATGTGAACCCGATAGGTATGGTGCCTATTCAGGGTGGTTCGTTCACGGTAGGCGAGAAGGATGAGTTCCTGACCGCTCCGCGTAATAACGAGACCCGTACGCTGACGGTTAGTTCGTTCTATATGGATAAGTACGAGGTGACGAACTTGAACTGGAACGAGTATCTCCACTGGTTGGAATTCGTGTTCGGTCCGGTAGCGCCGGAGTTGGTCGATCAGGCTCGCCCGGATCATAAGGTATGGCGTGAGGATCTGGCGTACAACGATCCGTACGAGGATAACTATTTTGAGCACCCCGCGTTCTCCTTCTATCCGGTAGTAGGTGTGACCTGGGAGCAAGCTATGGCGTATTGCCAGTGGCGTACCGACCGTGTGAACGAGATGGCGTTGATCAATGCCGGCGCTATTGTTATTCCTCCGTTCGCTGATCTCCAGCCTACCGATGACGAAGGTTACAAAGATGAGTGGGAGCAGGAGACCGGCTATGAGATGTACTCGTATGAGGAGGTTAGTCCTGAGGATCCGGAGCAGACGGTTACGATGTATCGCCCGAGTTACGAGTGGATCCGCGATAAGTTTGTATTCAATACCGAGAAATATCTGATGGACGATACGTATCTGCCTGAGTATGGTCGTCATCCGAAGTTCGATAGCTATGGAGCGGAGCGTAAGGTGAATATCGCCGATGGTATCTTCGTTACCGGTTATCGTCTGCCTACCGAGGCTGAGTGGGAGTTTGCCGCTTATGCGCCGGTTGCCGGAGAGGACGGACTGACCATCGAGGGTAAGGTATATCCGTGGAGCGGTTATCATCCGCGTGATATGAGTAAGAAGAACTTGGGCCAGATGCAGGCTAACTTCGTTCGCGGTCGCGGCGATATGATGGGTGTCAGCGGTGCGCTGAACGACCGTCGTGTGATCACCAACCCTGTTGATGAGTTCGCCCCGAATGACTTCGGTCTGTATAACATGGCGGGTAACGTCAACGAGTGGGTAATGGATGTTTACCGCGAGACGACCTATCAGGAGACCAGCGAGTATAACTCCTATCGTGGTAATATCTATAGCCGTCCGGTACTGGATGAGAATGGTAAATTCGAGATGGATTCCGTAGGTTGCATCAAGATCACCTGGGGTAAAGAGGATGATAAACGCGACGTATTGGATGGCGATTTCGCCAGCCTGATCGATACTGATTATCCGCTGGATACTACCGGTGTGGCAAACCTGAGCGAGGTGAAGACCGATCCGACCGACATCCTGGCTCCGCGCGTAACGAAGAAGAGCCGTGTATATAAAGGTGGTTCGTGGGCTGACCGTATTTATTGGTTGAACCCCTCTACCCGTCGTTACATGGATCAAGATAAGGCTTCGTCGAAGGTAGGATTCCGCTGCGCAATGAGTACGCTGGGTGATCAGATCCCGGGTACGCCTGTTCAGCGTTAATGAAGATGTAATGTTTAACGTTCACTATTTAGAGAAGAAGTATGAATTTTCCTGAGAATATCAAATACACCAGCGAGCACGAGTGGATTCGCGTAGAGGGTGACGAGGCATACGTCGGTATTACCGATTATGCACAATCGGAGTTAGGCGAGATCGTCTTTATCGACGTGCCTACAGTAGGCGAGACGGTAGGTCAAGGTGAGGTCTTCGGATCCATTGAGGCTGTGAAGACCGTCAGCGACCTGAATATGCCGGTATCGGGCGAGGTGCTGGAGTTGAACGAAGAGTTGGACGCTGCGCCGGAGTTGGTTAATAACGACCCGTATGGCCAGGGATGGATCATCAAGATCAGCGTCAAGGATGCATCGGAGCTGGATAAGCTGATGGATGCTAAGGCATACCAGGCAAGCCTCTAAGCGCTCACGCGTACACGCGTACATATTATTTTAAGGAGAGTATCGGATAGGTACTCTCCTTTTTTATGTAATCTAAATATAGCAAAAGAAAGAAAAAAAACATTTTTTTTCTCTTTTTGTTGCATATTTGACAAAAAAAGTGTAAATTTGCGCCAAAATTTTTGTTTTTTATAGCAGTTAGATAAAAAATCATTAATTATTTATAACGTATGAAGAAACATTTGCTCATGTTTTTGGCAGCTGTGATGGCTACTACAATGAGTCTCAATGCCCGCACGGTGTTGATCGATGAGGGTTTTGAGAATGGTATTCAGGAGTCGGTATGGACTCAGGTTTTTGTATCGGGCGAGATGCCTTGGGGCATTGAGAGCGCGGAAGAGAACCTGATGTGGCCCAGTACCGTAAAGGAAGGTACTCACCGTGCTTTTTTGCGTAATAACACGGGTGAGACGCAGGGCTATAAGACCCGCTTGGTGAGCCAGGTGATGAACCTCAGTCCGGCGAGAGTCTATCTGCCGTCTCTGTCGTTCTGGTTCGCGAATCCGAAATGGGGTGCTGACCGCGACTCGCTGCGTGTGCTTTATCGTACCAGCTCCTATTCCGCTTGGAAGACGATGGCGGAGTTGACATCCGAAGGCTCCGACTGGCAGTATGTGAAGTTATCGCTGCCGGAGGTAGGAACGACCTATCAGATTGCGTTTGAGGGTACGGATAACTTGGGCCGCGGTATTGTGTTGGACGACATCAAGTTGCAGTCGGCGCCGGATTGTACCATTCCGATGGATATTACGGTGTTCAACAAGGGTGCCGGTAAGGTGAATATCGCATGGTCGGCAAGTTGGGATGCCAATGCATTTGAGGTAATTGTTTCGAAGGATACCATTGAGCCGGACCGTATTGAGGAGATCGAGGCTGAGACGCCGGAGAAGATAGCCTACCATAGCCAGGTATCCGGTAATGTGCAGAACTGCGATGTAAGCCTGGAGAGCGGTGAGTTCTATCTGGTGTATATCCGCTCGATATGTGATGGCGAGATGAGCGCATGGAGTAGTGAGGCTACGGAGGAAGGTCCATTCGGCTTCCGCGTCCGTATGACCAAGCAGGTGCCCTTCACGGAGCGATTCAACTATGCTACCGGCGTAGTGCGTGACGAAGACTGGAGTTGGGGAGGCAATACCGGTAATACCAATCCGTATGTAAACTCCTCGACGAAAGGAAACGCCCGTGCTTATTACTCGCCGGATACGACGGCAGCCGTGATTTTCTCCGGTGGATTGACTAGTTCGCCTTCTACTTTCATCCCGGCGGACCGCTATGTCTATATGGCTACGCCGGCGTTGACGGACTCGACGAACGATGATTTTCATATCAACCAATTGCAAGTACATTTCTGGAGCACCGTATATACGAATACGGGTCGTCAGAACGGTCGTGGTATCATCGTCGGTGTGATGGATGATCCGGACGACGTGACTACTTTCCAACCGGTGGATACCGTGACGGTTTGGGGCAATAAGACCTTCCAGGAGAACATCGTGGATCTCGGTTCGTATCAGGGAACCGGTTCCTACGTGGCTTTCGTGAGCCGTTTCGACCGCCAGAACCTCTTCTATATGGATAACCTGACGATTGAGTACCGCAAGGATGTCAATAAGGTTACGGAGGTTAGCGTCAATCCGCGTGATACCTATGCCGATATCACCTGGAAAGGTAGCGCCGCTTCGTTCGACGTGCTTATCACGAATACGGAGGTAGATCCCAATAACCCGGCTCAGGAGGCTATCGTGGATCAGGCTACGGTGACGACTAATCACTATCAGTGCACTGAGTTGGAGGCGAATCATAGTTGGAACCGGCCCTACTACGTATACGTCAAAGCAGCCGGTATGGATTGGTCCTACCGCTATCCGTTCGTGACCGTAGCGCCGATGAGAGAGATCCCATATACCTTTGATTTTGAAGCAAGTACGACTACGAAATATACCATTCCCGGTATCACGGGTCAGTTTGCAGAGGGCTTGGGTATCTTTGGTAACAGCGGTTCGTATCCGGCTGTTTATGTTAACTCGGCGAATAGCTATGGAGGTTCAGGCTATCTGTTCCTCAGTAAACGTGGCGGTACCGACGCATGGATCACGCTGCCGATGGTTGCGGATCTGAGCGCAGTACAGGTGAAGTTCTACCTCAGCGGTAGCGCTACCTTCGATCAGGCGCACGCCACAATCGGCGTGATGTCCAATCCGATGGATATCAACACCTTCGTGCCGGTTTCGCATTTTATGCTGAATGCCACGGGCTACACGCGTTGTTATGCGAACTTCGAGAACTACTCCGGTCCGGAGGGCGTGATCGCTATCATGTGGGACGACGTGAAGAAGATGAGTGAGAATACCATCAACTATATCGATGAGATTACCGTTGAGGAGCTCTCGGACTGCGTGCCGCCGACGAATATCGAGCTGCAAATAGAGCCGGATTCGGTGACTATAGGTTGGGAGATCTCGCAGGCGGACGAGTGGGAACTGTTCCTCTCCCGTGTAGCGATCAAGGAGTCCGACCGTGTGCATAAGACGAAAGAGCAGATTCAGGCTATGGCCGGTGTAGTGGTTGCTCAGACCCTGAACTGGTCGGATATGAGCACGAAGCCGCAGTTTGGTTTCGGAGGTCTTACTCCACATGCCAACTATTACCTCTATGTCCGTGCTACGTGCGATACCGAGTGGTGGAGCGAGACGACCTTCGCTACGCCTTGCCGCGACGAGGCTTTCCCGTTCAAGGAGATGTTTGAGAACTATAACCTCAACGGTACCTCGGCCGGTTGTTGGCAGTTAGCCGACTACTTGGGCGTAGGTTATCCGATGATTTATAATACAGGTACTTCCTCCTCGACCAATAAGGCGCTGAATCTCTACTCCTCCGGTACTACCCACCGCTCGATAGCTATCCTGCCGACGGTGGAAGGAAACCTCTCCGATATGTTGCTTTCTTTTGATGTACGTACCTATTCTTCGGGTAGCGGCGTTGTGATTGTAGGTACGATGGAGGATATTGAGGATCAGAACACCTTCGTGCCCTTTGACACCGTTTCTGTCGATGGTATGACGTTCAAGAAAGCGCGTTTCATCCTCTCGAATTATAACTTGGCTTACAATCAGATAGCCATCACTTCGGGTCTGGGTAAACTGATGATGAATAGCGACGTGTTGATTGATAATGTGGAGCTGAAGGATCCTTCCTGTATCGAGCCGTATGACTTCCATCAATCCTCCTATGCGCCGCATGACATCAGTCTGACCTGGAGCGGCGTGACCGATAATGATACTTGGGAGGTAAAGGTGCTGACATCTAACGTGGCTACGATCGCTATTAAGAATAATACGTATAATCATTCGTTAGCGATTGTGGACGATACGCTGGTGGTAGGTAAGAGTTTCCAACTGGGAGGCCTCAGTGCGCAGAGCACGTACTACGTCTATGTACGTGGTCTTTGTGGCGACAGCATATGGGTGAACACGCCAGCATTAACCTCTTGTGAACTCTTGGATCCCACCAAGCCGAACAAAGAGACCTTCGATTCCTATCCCTCCGGTTCGGGTTCGGTACCGAACTGCTGGTATAGCGGTAACGCCAATCCGGCAGCTACTTCTTCGTATCTGCCGTATATCTATAACTCTTCTTCGTATGCCAGCTCCGGAAACCAGACTTTCCGCATGTATGGCTATAGCTCTTATGACTATACCCCGGCATATATCGCTTCGCCGGAGATCAAATGCGATAGTCTGACGCAGATCATGGTGACCTTCAATATGTACTCAAGCTCTTCGTACCAATGGCTCATAGGTACGATGAGCGATCCGTATGATCTGAGTACGTTCGTTGTGATCGACTCAATAAACGGTACCGGCCAGAGCGTGCAATACTCGTATGACTTGAGCGAGTACGAGGGCGTGATACCGAGTACGGCTAAGTATATCGCTTGGCGTACGCCGTATGGCTCCACGGCGACGGCGTACCTGGATGACGTGTCGTTTGTATCGGTAGCTTGTCCGTTGACCAAACCCGGTATCTCTGAGTTGACGGGATCGAGCGTTCGTATCAGCAGTGGTCTGCGTACGGACAACGACTGGATTTTATTGATAACGAACCAGAAGGTAAGCGAGGACGATCTGGCCGATGAGGATTACCGGGTACCGGAGTCGTGGATTGTTTATCGCGATACGATTGACAAACGCTCGAAGGAGGTCTTTGGTCTGCAGGGACAGACGAAATACTACGTGGCTACCACGACCCTTTGCGATGATACAAAGGCACCATGGAGCACCTTGTCGTTCATGACGCCTTGTGTGGCAAGAACGCCGGATGCTTTAGGTACCATCACTTTCGCCGAGGAGGATGGTTTCGAAACCGGTTCGGGAGGCGAGATGCCGTGTTGGACGGTGGGTAGCAAGACCCAAGGCGCTTCTGCTTCGTATATCCCGTACATCGAGAATACCTCCAGTACCATGCATAATGGTAAGAACTACCTGAAGTTATACGACAATGTAACGTCCTCTTCCAATTATGTGGGAGCGTATGCGATCATGCCGGAGCTGGAGGTCGATTCGATTAACAAGTACCAGGTTACTTTCTGGGGCCGCAGCTATAACTCCTCTTCCTATAATAATCAGGTGATTGTCGGTGTAGTCACTGACCCGAGCGATCTGAATACCTTCGTGGCGGTTGATACGCTGAACCTCAGTAAGAGTACGTGGGATCCGTATTCGGTAGGCTTTGAGAACTACATGGGTGACTACATGGGCGAGATGGGTAGGAACATTATGTTCCTCTCGGATTTCGGTAGAACCAACTATGCCTACATCTCCGAGGTGTCGGTTGAGCTGATTCCGAAGTGCCGTTCTATCTCTTCCTTTACGGTAGATAGCGTAGGCGAAAATGCGGCTGTCATCAGTTGGAAGGGCTATCAGGACAGCTATCGCCTCTTGCTGGCTAATAGAGCTTTGGAGGAGTCGGAGAAGAAGAGTTATCGCTATCTGCTGGATTCCATCGTGGATCACTCCGATAATATCCGGATCACGGGGCTCCAGCCGAATGCGAACTACTATGTGTACGCGCAGGGTGTCTGCGACGACGGCGATAGTACCGCTATCTCCGTTACCTATGCTTCTTTCCGTACGACTTGTCCTACGGTAGGAGGTGCCCCGCTGCCGTTCTTTGATGACTTTGAGGGCTATGAGAAGGGAGAACCTCAACCCGGGTGCTGGCAGATTCTTTGTACAGGATCGCGTAGCATGACCTACCACGTTGTAACGGAGAATACCAACTCCGGTACCAAGGCGATTGATGTCTGGTCAACCAGTTCCAACGGTTGTTATATCGTTCTGCCTAAGGTAGATGCCGATTTGGCGAACCTGCGTCTTACCTTCGATGCATGCTCTTGGGGCGGGTCGTCGGCTACGAAGATGTATGTCGGCGTAATGGCGGATGTCAGCGATGTAACGACTTTCGTGCTGCTCAAGACCTTCGATTTGGCGGCTGAGGGGGCATATACCCATTGCTCGATGGATCTCTCGGACTACGAGCTACCCTATGATAATCTCGTTATTACGTCCGGTATTCCTAATGTAACGCCGAATACCTATGATAACTATCTGGATAACGTAGGTCTGGAGTATCTGGCTACCTGTAATGCGCCGAGACTCCGCTTTGTTGGCTCGTCCTTCAATACCGCTACGATAGCGCTCTCGCCGGCAAGGGTAGAGGATGCGCAGTGGCAGCTGGTTGTGATTGATGAGGCGACATACGCTACTATCGGTGATATCAACCAGTATCTGAATAATGCGCAGAAGATTGATGTGAATGCTACGAACGTAGAGTTGACCAATCTCGAGCAGGCTACCTCCTATTATATATTCGCGCGTGCGATATGTAGCGCTGAGGATATCAGTACCTGGACCCGTAACCCGATGAAGTTCAGTACCCAGTACTATTTTGCAGAGGATTATTTCTTCGGCTTTGAGAAGAACGGCGAGCTATGGGAACGCAGTCCGTATTCCGAGAGCGATAACTACTATCTCCATCCGGCTTTGAAGTCCGGACGCGACTCCGTAGGCACGGATATCCAGTCTTATATGTACTACCCGCACAGCCGCGAGAATACGGAGGAACTCTGGTGCGCTCGTACCGGTACGGGTGCTATGTTGCTCCATGCCGACGGCAATACTTATGGAGGCTACGTGATCTTCCCGTCGCTGGGCGAACCGAAGGATCGCTCCTTCAGTTTCAAGGTGCGTCCGGGATATATCGACGGCGATTCGAAACTCCCGAAACATACCTTCCCGGCACAGTTCGAGGTAGGTACGATCGACAAGGAAAGAGGCTTCGAGACCTATCAGACGCTCGCTACGCTCCACTTGGATAAACTCAATGCGACGACCAAAGCTACCAATAGAAATAACCAACTCTTCAGCAGCTACTCGCTCGATCTGGATTCTGCGACGGTGGCTACGAAACAACTCGTATTCTATCTGCCGAAGCAGACGGGTGATACAGCGAATATCTTCTTCGATGATGTGGCTTTGGACGCATCAAAGGGCTTCAGCCTCGTCTCCCTCAAGAAGGTACAGGCAGACGGCGTAAGCGCGTTGGTGGAATGGAACGCTATCGGTGGCCCGTGGAACCTTTATATCACGACGGCTGCGGGTGTGGCGGTAGCGCAGTATCTGAACCTCACCGCGACCTCGCAACTCGTTGAGAACCTCAACCCGCAGACCGATTATATCGCGCGTCTGGAGGCGGTTACCCCGCAATCCGGATACGTAACGACGGATAAACTGGCCTTCCATACGCTCTGTCTGGCGCTCGAACCCGACGCACAGCACTCCTTCGTTTGGAATTTCGATAACCCCAACGACTGGGAGAAGAACGATATCTTGGCCGGTGAGGCTGCGGACTCGCTGTACTTCAAGCCGGCTTGCTTCACGGTAGGTAAGACCTACGAGACGCCGGTCAACGGATTCCAATGGCTCATCCAGCGCAAGGGATACGAGACGGTAGGCCCGATGACGGGATATAATGCATCCGCCCATGTAGAGGTAGGACGCAACGACAGCCATGCCCTGCGTATCTGTACCGCTATGAATACGGCGAACGCATACTTCAACTCGTATATCGTCCTGCCGGAACTCAAAACGAATCTCGACACGATGATGATCGAGTTCTACGGACGTTGCTTTACCAATTTCGATGAGTCGTATCCTACTGCTTCGGCACGTGGTAAGATCACCGCTACTGCATGGTTAGGTAGCGCTTTCAGCCAGTCTCTGGTAGTAGGTACCTTGACCGATCCGGCGGATTTCAGTACGCTGCAGGTCATCGATACCGTTACTTACACCCATACCAACCTGACGACCAATACGAACGTCAACAACGATCCCGATGGTCTCCGTTATTGGGAGCAGATGCGTCTGCCGCTGACCGGTGCGCAGGGTAAGTATATCGTCCTCTTCCAACCGGCACCGGGTCTCTTCTATCTCGATGACCTGAGCGTGAAACCGATTGGAAATACGATGTTTGCGCCTACGGGTACGCGTGTCATGGATGTTACGGCAAACACGGCGGACATCGCTTGGAACACCCGTTATCCGGAGATGCCCGCAGTCGTAGTGCTCTATGGGCCTACCGGTCAGGAGCTCTTCCGCGACACCATCTCCGGTACGCAGTATCAGTTGACGAACCTGCAGCCGGGTATGAATTATCAATGGATCGTTTATCAGCTCAAGGAGAATGAGGCTTCTCCGGCTTCCAAGCCCTTCGCCTTCGTTACGGAGTGTGCTCCGATAGCGCCGGAGTTCTTCGCCGGTTTCGAGCCGCGCGAGGGATGGGCTGCTATTAATGGTCAACCTGCTTATACCCGGAACCTCTGCTGGTACTATGGCGATGCTGTTCAGGGAGAATGGAAGTCTTCGACTTACGACCCGTATAACCAGGCGAATACGAATGACTTCAGCTATAGCTACTCCGGTGAGCATGCGCTGGTGATGAGAGCTTCGTATAGCAGCCGTGCTGCCGCTACGTACCAACCGTATGTGGCGCTGCCGCAGATGGATGTACAGGCTTACGATACGCTTCAGGTACGCTTTATGATGCGCCCGGCGTTCGTATCTGCTGCAAACGACTCCGTCCTGCAATCCTTCACGGGTTCGGCGTACTCGAAGTCGATTATCGTCGGTACGATGACCGATCCGGCAAATGCAGCTACCTTCGTGCCTATCGATACGGTAACCTACGACGGTACGCTCTCGCCTGCGAACGAAGCCAATGCGGCCAATAACTTCCTCTTCCAGGATTGCCACGTAGAGCTCAGAGGCGCTACAGGGCCGTATATCGCCCTCATGACTTCCTTCTATGCGAAGGGTAGCTCCGCGCAGAAGACCGGTGACTACGTCTGGATCGATGACCTCTCCTTCGAGCGTATCTCCGAGTGTAAGGATCCGACCGGCCTGCAAGCTCTGACTGTCGGTAGCGTTTATGCCGATCTCGCTTGGAACGGTATCGACTCGGCCGGCAGCTATCTGCTCCAAGTTTCGACCGATCCGTATTTCGCGGACGAAGAGGCATTCGTCTTCAATGGTACGGTGAAATCGAACTCTTACAGAGTGGACCGCTTGGAGCCGCAAACGACCTATGTATGGCGCGTTCAGGCGATCTGTGGCGAGCGTTGGGGTGAGAGTGCTTTCTCGCAGAAGGCTACCTTCAAGACTTCCCGCAGCCCGTACTTCCTCGAGGAATGTACGACGAATCTCAACGCCAACGAATGGACCTTCAGTAAGACCCACGCGGATATCATCGTCGATTCGACAGGTGTCATCACCCGCGGTGTGGATAACTGGGGCTTCACCCGTACCACGAATAGCTACGGCCTCGAAGGATCGCACTATATGGCACAGGGATACTCTGCGGACTTCCACTGGCTCGTTACGCCGAACTTCTTCCTCCCGGAGAACGATAGCGTACATTTCTCCATGGATCTGGCGCTCACGGCTTGTAACACAGCCCACTTGGCTACTTCCAACGCCGTAACCGATAACGATATGAAGGATGACTTCTTCTTCATGATCATCATCTCCGAGGATGGAGGTCAGACCTGGAAGAGCAAGAATATCCTCGATAAATGGCAGAACACCAACCCTGCAGGCAAACAGCTGCGTGACATCCCGGCTACAGGCACACGCGTTCGTTACAGCCTCGCTCCGTATGCCGGCAAGAATATCCGCATCGGTCTCTACCGTGAGGCGAAATCGACCGTCAATACCGGTATCGCCATCCATGTGGATAACATCCGTCTGGCGTACTTCGACAAAGAGGTGGAATATGCTTCGGCTTGTCAGTACGAGGATGTCAAGATCGGTGATATCGTCCTCTCGGGCGATGATACCGAGCCGGGTATCCACGCTTATCCGCAGCCGTTTTATGTATCTGACGCCGAGGCGAAAGCCGGTAAACGCGATAGCGTCTTCCAGCTCGAGATTGAGGTCTTCCCGGCTCAGGAGGTTACCTTCAATGATACTATCTGCGAAGGCGAGACTTATACCGGACATGACTTCCTGCCGAAAACTACCGGTGGTACTTACCGCCGCAAGCTGCACTCGGCTGTTCATGGTTGCGATAGTATCGTCACGCTGAACCTCTGTATGCATGCGCGTCGTTACGCGGAGGATCTCGAGGTGGCGATCTGCCCGGGCGAACCCTACTCATGGCATGGACATGATTACAACCGCGCAGGTATCTACCGCGATACGACGATCTCATCCGTAGGATGCGATAGTATCGAGACGCTTATTATCTCCTACGCCGAGGCGGAGCAGACGATCTATGCCGAGTCGCATATCGAGATTGACGATCTGCCGTTCACCTATAATGATCCGGCGCATCCGTATATCGCTATCCAGACGCCTATCTCCTATCCGGAAGGTACGCCGGCGGGTACGTATATCGATACCGCTTATGTGCAAGGTGCGCAGTGTGCCGCTATGCTTATCCATACCCTCGTCATCACCGATCCGCAGGGACTGGAGACGATTGAAGGTGCAAACGGCACGCCGAGAAAGGTGCTCTACCGCGATAACATGTATATCATTCTCGACGATGAGTGGTATAATGCTTCCGGTCAGAAGGTAGCCGATCCGCGGCGCTGAGACAATTCCGCAATATATAATCTCCAAAAGGACTGCAGAGAGTGCAGTCCTTTTTGTTTTGTTAATCGGTTCAAGAACGGGACCATCTCGGGACCATCTCGGGACCATCTCGGGACCACGCTGGAGGAAGACGGTACGAAAATTGAAAGATGGTCATTTTGTAAATCAAATATAGCAAAAATAATACAAAATGATATTTTTTATCGAAAATACTTGCATATTTCAAAAACTTTTTGTAATTTTGCCGCCAAATTGTCTAATTATATACGGACGGAAAAATAAAAACTTGTTTTATAGGTAACTTTATTGTTTAATTTTAAAAAGAAAAGCTTATGAGAACATTTACTCAAAAGTTGGCATTTCTGCTCATGACGCTGTTGTGGTGCATAGGTGTCCAGGCGCAAGAGGTTATCACCCTGAACGGTGATATTACCGAAGATCTTACGCCGGGTGAGTCTTACCTGTTCTATGACTCAGGAGGACC
>ODAJ014765152.1_pt1 | contig 36398 bp, 21 predicted proteins | sample 1539241 | NCBI WGS metagenome assembly ODAJ01 (sample SAMN02144231, study PRJEB22623) | gut metagenome | biome: sheep rumen | host: Ovis aries | place: New Zealand
GGAGAGATGCTCGAGTGGCTGAAGAGGCACGCCTGGAAAGCGTGTATACGTCAAAAGCGTATCCGGGGTTCGAATCCCCGTCTCTCCGCAGGAGAAAAGGGGTTCAAAGCCCCTCAGGAATAAAACGTCGGGGTTCGAATCCCCGTCTCTCCGCTTAAAATGAAAACAAAATAATAAATTAATTAACTTTAAAATCAAAAAAACAATGAAAAAGTTATTTGCAATTGTTGCATTGGTTGCTGCTTGTTCTTTTGCTGCAACTTCTAACGTGATGGCACAGGAAGAGGCTGAAGCAGCCGAGACCGAGGTGGTTGACACCGCTGCCGTTGACACCGCTGCCGTTGACACCGCTGCTGTCGAAGCTGTTCCTGAGACTCCTATCGTAGAAGAGGAGAGCGAAAGCCTTCACAAAGTTCTGAAGACAAAGTTCATTGAGGGTGATGCCGGCTTCATGTCACTCGTTGCTCTGGCTCTGGTTCTGGGTCTGGCATTCTGCATCGAGCGCGTTATTTATCTGACTCTGGCTCAGGTTAACACCCGCAAGTTTATGGGCGAACTGGCCGACCTGGTTGCTGCTGATAAGGTAGATCAGGCTCTCGACCTTTGCGCTAATACTCGTGGCCCCGTTGCTCGCGTATCCAGCAAGGCTCTGTCTTGCCTGAACAGCAAGGAGCAGAACGACATCGCTTCTATCGAGCGCGCTATCAATACCGAGGCTGAGATTCAGGGTTCTTATCTCGAGCAGCACTGCTCTTGGATCACCTTCTTCATTGCCTCTGCTCCTTCTCTCGGATTCTTGGGTACTGTGATCGGTATGGTTATGGCCTTCGATACGATTGAGAAGGCTGGTGATATTTCTCCTACGGTTGTTGCCGGCGGTATGAAGGTGGCCCTGATTACCACTATCTTCGGTATCGTTGTTGCCCTGATCCTGCAGTTGTTCTACAACTTCATCCTCGGTAGCATCGAAGGTCTGACTGCCAACATGGAAGAGTCTGCTCAGGAGCTGCTCACCATGTGCATCAAGTCGCCCAAGTGCCAGAAGTAATTAACCCTTATCCACTCATTCTTTAATTATTAAGGAGAGTAATTATGAAATTAGAGAAAATATCCAATAACGTACTGTATGCAGTATGCGGTCTCATTATCGTGGTCTTCCTGCTCTTCTTCATGGTGGGCTATGACAACTATGATGAGTCTGGCAATGTTGCACCTTCGATGACCAACCTGCTTATGTGCCTGATGTATGTGCTCGGCATCGCCACCTTCTGTCTGATGGTGTGGAGCCTGATTCGCAGTGCACGCAACGCCGCAGGTAGCGATGAAATGAAGGCTACCGGCATTCCTGGTTCGAAGATTGTTATCTGCACGGCAGTCGTAACACTGGTCGTCTTTGTCCTCGGCTATGTGTTAAATCTTGGTGAGGAGCCTTTCACCACCTCCAGTGGTGTCACTACCTCCAGCAGCCTCGTTACCCTGGTTGATGCCTTCATGGTGTCTATCTACTTCCTGGCAGTTGCATCTGTTATTGCAGTTGTCATTGCAGGTACGGGCGTTATGACCAAGAGTGCAACAAAGAAGTAAAGAACAATTAACTCAAGCGAGATATGGCAAAGAAAAAAAGGAAAGTTCCAGGTCTGAATGCCAGTTCTACTGCGGACATCTCCTTCATCCTGCTTATCTTCTTCCTGATTACCACCTCGATGGATACGGATATGGGTCTGGCACGTCGTCTGCCCCAGCCGCCTGAAAACGAGGAGATGCAACAGGAGTTGAAGATTAAGGAACGTAACGTGATGGAAGTCCGCATCAACGCACAGGGTTTCCTGTGGGTTAAGGATGGCACGGCCTCAGGTTATTCTGATATCCGTGAGTTGAAAGCTCGTGCAAAGCAGTTTATCAAGAACGAGAACAATCTGAGTGTCCTGCCCGAGAAGCATGGCATCAATATCCCTTTGCTGGGTATGTGCGCTCTCACAGACAAGCATGTCATCTCTGTTCAGACCGACCGTGGTACACCATACAACATGTACTTCCAGGTACAGAACGAGTTGGTGGCTGCCTACAACGAGTTGCGAGACGAGCTGTCGAAGCAGAAGTTCGGTCGCATCTACGATGCACTGAGCGACGAGCAGAAGGTAGCTATCCGCACCTATTATCCTCAGAAGATTTCCGAGGCTGAACCTAAAAACTATGGAGGGAACTAATTATGGCAAAGAAAAAAGGTAGTCGCGAAATGCCGGAGATGAACACCTCATCTCTGCCTGACTTGATCTTCACCATCCTGTTCTTCTTCATGATTGTAACCACCATGCGTGAGGTTACGTTGAAGGTTAAGTTTGTAGTACCTGCCGGTACTGAACTCGAGAAACTTGAGAAGAAGTCTGCTGTATCGTTCATCTATGTTGGTCCCCCAACCGACCAGTTGCGTGCACAGTATGGTAGTTCGACACGTATCCAGTTGAACGACCGCTATGCTGAGCCCAGCGAGGTTATGGACTTCATCTACCAGGAGCGTCAGTCAATGTCTGACCAGTCTGCTCAGGTAGTGTCCATCAAGGCCGACCAGAGGACCCAGATGGGTTACATCACCGACATCAAGGAGGTGCTGCGCCGCTCTTGGGCACTGAAGGTGAACTACTCGTCAACGCATCGTAACTAAGCAGATAGAACTCATAATCATACAAAAGGAGCCTCAGGCTAACTGCTTGAGGCTCCTTTTTTGTATATGCAGGAAGTAAATATTCATGAAAAAGTTGTGCAGTTATCATTTTAATTTGTAACTTTGCAGCGCAATAAAGTAAAATAGTGATGGTTTTAGACGAATTAGATAAACAAATCCTTAATCTGATAGCCAACGATGCCCGCGTTCCTTTCCTGGAAGTGGCGCGTAAATGTGACGTGTCAGGTGCAGCCATTCATCAGCGTATGCAGAAGCTGCAGGCAATGGGCATCATCAGGGGCTCGCAGTATCTTTTCAATCCCGAGAAAGTTGGGAATGGTACGTGTGCATTCGTAGGTTTGCTGTTGCGCGACCCGTCCGATTCCGAACGGGTGCTGGCCGAATTAAGGAAGATTCCAGAGATTGTGGAATGTCACTCTACTACGGGCGATTACGACCTGTTTGTGAAGATTTATGCTCACGACAATGCCCATCTGTTGAGTATCATCCACGAGAAGTTGCAACCCATAGGCATTCAGCGTAGCGAATCGATGATTTCGTTACACGAATCCATCCATCGCCAGATGCCAATCCTTACGAACAATGATTAGTCTGATTGCTGCTGTTGCACGCAATCGTGCCATTGGCTACCAGAACAAACTGTTATACTGGCTGCCCAATGACCTGCGCCGTTTCAAGTCGCTGACCACCGGCCACACCATCATCATGGGACGCCGTACCTTCGAGTCCCTGCCCCATGGGGCTTTGCCCAATCGTCGCAACGTTGTTTTGTCACAGAGCGGTGCCACGTTTCCGGGTGCAGAGACATTCCCTTCCTTAGAGTCGGCACTACGGAGTTGTCAGTCCGACGAAGAGGTATTTATCATCGGCGGTGCCAGCGTTTATCGGCAGGCACTTCCTTGGGCTGACCGCCTTTGTCTGACGGAGATTGATGACGAACCGGCCGAGGCGGATGCTTTCTTCCCCGACTATGCCGACTGGAGAGAAGTATGGTCCGAGTCTTACGACGCAGACGAACGCCATGCCTTCCGTTATCGCTTTGTAGATTATGTCAGGGACTGATGCCTCTATGCTAAGGTACTGGTTATCGGCCAAATGGTAAACCGTAAATGCTAAAGTCTAATGACCCCTGTAAATGCTAAAGTCTAATGAAACAATATCTCGACCTCCTGCAACGTATTCTTGACGAAGGCACTGCCAAGGGTGATCGTACCGGTACGGGCACCATCAGCATCTTCGGTCACCAGATGCGTTTCGACCTCTCCGAGGGCTTCCCTCTTGTTACTACCAAGAAGGTACACCTCAAAAGCATCATTTACGAGCTGCTGTGGTTTCTCAAGGGCGACACCAATGTTCACTACCTGCAGGAGCATGGCGTGCGCATCTGGAACGAGTGGGCCGATCCCGTGACCGGCGACCTCGGCCATATTTATGGCTATCAGTGGCGTTCGTGGCCCGACTATAACGGAGGATTCATCGACCAGATACAGCAAGCGGTGGACGACATCAAGCACAATCCCAACTCGCGCCGCATCATCGTCTCGGCATGGAATGTGGCAGACATCGACAACATGAATCTGCCGCCCTGCCATGCATTCTTCCAATTCTACGTAGCCGACGGACGCCTGTCGCTGCAGCTCTATCAGCGCAGTGCCGATTGTTTCCTCGGCGTACCCTTCAACATCGCCTCGTATGCCCTGCTGTGTATGATGATGGCTCAGGTATGCGGCTTACAGCCCGGCCATTTCATCCATACCACAGGCGACACGCATATCTATACGAACCACCTTGAACAGGTTCACCTGCAACTTACGCGCACACCGCGACCTCTGCCCCGCATGATTATCAATCCTGACGTGCAGAGTATATTCGACTTTCAATACGAGGACTTCCAGCTCGAGGGCTACGACCCGTGGCCGACAATCAAGGGCGAAGTGTCGGTGTGAAGCACAATCTACGATGTGCAAATTCAGTGGAAAGGTGACAATGGATGATTGAGATTATGCAGTTGCCAGAGGATTTTATTGTATTGATGCGTCAACAGATGGGCGAAGACCAGGCCGCGTCCCTCTTCGAAGGACTCAGTCAGGAGCCCACCGTCAGCATTCGTCTCAATCCCCTCAAGACTGCCCGTCTCACCTTGAATCGTGAGGCACTTGGCGACCCCGTACCTTGGTGCCCTGATGCTTATTACCTCGACGAACGCAGGGCCTTCACGTTTGACCCCCTATTCCATGCCGGTGCCTACTATGTGCAAGATGCCTCCTCGATGTTTCTTTCCCAGATTCTGCGGCAGTATATGCCACAGGACAGGGCACTGACCGCCCTCGACCTTTGTGCGGCGCCTGGGGGCAAAAGCACCCTCCTTGCCTCGCACCTGCCCGAGGGCAGCAGGCTCATCAGCAACGAACCTATTCGCAAACGGGCCCAGGTCCTTGCCGAGAACATGCAGAAGTGGGGCTATCCGGGCTGCTTTGTTACCCAAAACTACCCCGAGGACTTTGGACATCTCCGTCAGGCGTTCGACCTCATCCTCACCGATGTCCCCTGTTCCGGCGAAGGTATGTTCCGTAAAGACCCTGTAGCTGTGTCCGAATGGAGCCTCGACAATGTGCGGCAGTGTGCCGAACGCCAGCGCAATATCCTTTGCAGCATCCTGCCCACCCTGCGCCCGGGTGGCTTGCTTGTCTACAGCACTTGCACCTTCAATAGGCAAGAGGATGAGGAGCAGGTGCAGTGGTTGCAGTCGGAATATGGACTGACGCTGCTCGAGGAACGTCACTTCTTCCCTGGGCGCGACCGCGGCGAGGGACTGTATATTGTCGCCTTACGGCAAATAGCGTCCACTGGAGAAGCCGCAGATACAGCATGCAAAGAGGAATGGACCGATGCAGGGCGGAAAGTGGAGAGCAGGGACGTGGAACCTTTGTCGCCAGCCAAGTTGCAGCGTTTGCTGAAGACGCTCAATGTTATAGCCGATGTAGATGACTATAACCATCAACTGTCTGTTGCCGATTCTCAACTGGAGCTGTCCTACGACGATGCCATCCGCTATCTGCGCCGCGAAGCTCTCCACCTCGCTGCACCTCGCGGTCAGGTGCTTGTCACCTATCGCGGTTTGCCCCTTGGCCTGGCCAAGAGCGTCGGCACCCGCCTCAACAATCTCTATCCGCAAGAGTGGCGCATCCGTACCACCTACTCTCCGACCGAACCTTTGCCCGACTTCCTGCAATAGTAATGCATCGGCCCTAAGTTCGTATTGTAGACTCCCCTGCATTACTATAGCAAGCGGCATTATGTCATAGTACGTAAATTCGTGGTAAAGATAAAAAAAACGAGGCTATGCCGTTCATTGGCATAGCCTCGTTTTATTAATAGGTAACTTATGATGTTACTTCACAAGAATCTTGCTGACAGAACCATCGGCACGACGAACGATGTTCACGCCCTTCTGCAGGCTGTTCATGCGGGCACCGCTGAGGCTGTAGATGCCAGTGGCAGCGCTTGAAGTACGCTCTGCAGTGCTGACGGCTTCAATGCCATCACTGAGTTCCTTGGCAGCGGCTGCATAGTCGAAGCCAGCCAACGGAGCAACGAAGTAGAGACGTGCATCGTCTGCGAACGTGTTGGTGTCCCAGAAGTCGCGAGCCTCACCGCCCTTAGTGGCCTTGCCGGAAACATAGTGCTCTACGATGCCGATAGTGAGCTTGGAACCCTTCTTGACGGTCACGTTCTTGATGACTGTGGGATGAGTGCCCCAGCCGCCAATGGCGAACGGAGTCATGAGGGGCTCTTCGTCGTCGACCTGTGCAAAGATGTACTTGTCCCAAATGCCAGTCTCGTCGTTGTAGGCATTGAAGGGCTCGAAGACGTTGTCGCCATAGGTGCTGGATGCCGTGCGGGAAGCAATCCATACGTCATAGACACCGACGGGGGCGTTCTCGATGACCTGGTAGAACTTATACTCACCACCAGCGCCATAGGCATTGATCATGACATCGGAGACGGGCTTGGCTTCGGTGGCAGCATCACCGCTGAAGTGTACGGCACCCTGCGACTTGATGTTGCCTTCTTCGTCGTAGTTCTTGAACTGTTCGCAATTCCAACCCACGATGGTGTTGTCCTGAAGGTCAGCGCCAGCATTGTTGGAGAAGGTATAGAAGTGCGGGTTCTGGATGAGGCAGGTGAAGTCGACACCCTGAGCTGCAACATCCTCGTTGCCTGTGGTAACATATTCGTTGTCGACAACGATGTATGAGCCATCGTAGAGGGCGGTGGTCATGAGCGTGTCGGCAATGACGCCGTTGGACTCGGCCAGGATGTTATAGAGGGCAATCGTGCTGTTGAGGTTCACCTGGTTGATGACTTCGCGGTCGTCGCTGGTCAGGTTGAGGGCAGCATTGCCGTCGGCACCGAGGGTCTGGGCTGTCTGGAATGCCTTGTAGCCACCCCAAGAGAGGATGTTGACAACGTCAACGACGTTCTTCAGCTGTGCGGCAGCGGTGACGAGCTTGGGCGTAACAACGGCCAGGTCCTCATCGGAGAGGTCGGAAGGATTAACACCATTGACAGCGTCGATGGCAGCCTTGGCGTTGACGGCAATCTCGGATTCGAGGTACTTGCCTTCGAGCGTGCTGTATGCCTCTTCGGCATCGAATGCAGCAGCGTAGAAGTTGTCGATGTTGTCGACGCGTGCCTGCATCTTGCCACCCAGAGTCTCGAGCTGGGCAATCAGGGCCGTGATTTCGGAGGGAGAAGTGAAGTGACCATTCTCGGCCGTGTTAATGGCAGCGGCAAAGTTGGTCTTGGTCTCGCCATCGTACATCTCGTCGAATGCTCCTTCCAGGATAGGCTTAGCCTTTGCCACAGCTTCTGCCAATTGCTGCTTCCAGTATGCAGCCTTAGAGGGCATGGTGATGAGTTCAACACCGCCAAGCAGGTATTCGCCATTGGGCTGTGTGGTAGAGAACTTCAGCATGTAGTAGCCGGCCTTGTCCACGGTGAAGTCGGTCTGAGAGCGCGTTACGCCCGTCACGGCCTTATTCTGTTCGCCATTGACGTTGGGCATTGCCAGAACGTCGTCGAAGCGTGCATAGACGTTACCGTCGAGGTCTTCCAGGGTGAAGTTATACTTAGGAGCATTGTCGGGGTTGACAGCATCCGTGTTGCCGTTGAGGTTCTTCCATGCGCACATGCGGATGGTAATCTGATACTTGCGTGCATCCAGCTTCAGGGCTATGCCTTCGGGCATTTCGGGATCGATGGTGCCGTCGGAGAGGATGTAGTCCTTCACCTGTTCGCCAAAGGTCAGTGTGCCCAGTGCGTTGGCACCGTTCATCGAACGCCAGTAGATGGCAGCACCGTTCAGGTCGCCGCTGTATCCGGTCATGGCACGGCAGCCACCACCGCCGACATTGCCACCCCAGTTGTAGTTCCATACTTCACCATTGTCGGTGAGGCCATACTGGTGGATGGTGCCGTTGTCGTCAGCCAGCCAACCCACGGGGAATGTACCATTAGCCGTAGCTGCGAACGTCTCGTTGGTAGTGTAGACTAATTCAGAGATAGATGTGTCATCGTCGGCACCGATAGCGAAGGTGATGACCTGGTCGTCGATGCAAGCTACCTGATAGCTGTTGGCCACGCCGGAGAGAGTGAGGGTGTACTCACCGTCGGCGAGGTTGGAGACAGCGATGTTGACGGTCTTGCCGTCCTCGCTGAGCGACATGGCGTTGGTGAGGTCGGTGTCGACACCGTTCTTAGACAGTGTGGCAGAAGCATAGGTGAGGTCGAGAGCCTTGTCGTAGGTTACAGCGATGTTGGTGAATGTCTCGCTGGGAATCTCGAAGCTTTCGTTTTCGGGTACGCTGCTTACCATGACTGCGGGCGACCATGCGGAGGGCAGTGCATCGATGGCATCGTTGAAGTAAGCTACTTCGTTGCTGAAGCCCAGCACCTTCATCTCGCTCTCGGTGTCAGCGCTCGGACGGCGGTCGCTCGGATATACGATGGGGCAGTCCTCAGCCGGTGTGAAGCTTACGCGTACATCGTCGTTCTCTTCCATATTGGTATCTTCCGTCAGGAAAATGTAGAGGAAACCATCGCTCTTGCCTTCTACGAACTCAACTTCTGCGGGAGCATCGTTGATGGTGACTTTCACGCAAGAGGGGTCCAGAGACAACGTACCATTGTTGGCATTAGCCAGATTGGCAATGTTGGTCTGATAGCCGAAGTCCAGCTTGATGGCATTTGCGCTACTGGAGAATGTGGCTTCGTTGAAGGTTACGCCTTCTTCCACCTTGATGTCATCCAGCATGTAGCTGGTGGGGCTGTACATGTTGATGATGAGGAAGAATTCCTGAGGCAGTTTGTTCTCGTAGAATTCAGCGTAAGTCTTAGTTCCGTCGCCGCCGAATGCTTCGGGATAGACGGCATTGCCCACCCAACTCTGGTTCTTGATGATGTTGTTCAGGGTCTCAGCGTTGGTGTAGTAGGATACGAATGAGATGTGTTGCCATTCGCCAGTCATTCCGCTGGTCATCTGTACACCATAGTTGTAACCAGACTTCGAGCAGATGCTCTTGTCGAAGTTCTCAATACCCTGCGACAGCCAAGAGGTGAGGCTGGTATTCTTTACACCAGCATCATCGCTGTAGACGGGGTCGGCCTTGATCCAGAAGCTCACACGATAGGGTGTGTTCTCCTTGATGGGCAGGTTGGCGATTTTGAAGCCACGGTCCCACGAGTTACCTGCTTCCATGCCGTTGGCAGCGAAGAGGGAGAATTCGCCCGACTTCTTGTCGATGGAGAATTGCTCATTCCATTGGTCTTCTTCCTTCACGTTCACCCAGTCGCCGTACATACTCAGACCGGGAGTCAGGGCATAAGCCGAACTCTTACCCTTTTCATCGCCAGACTCGAAGCCCAGAGTGGCGATAGTGGTCTGTGCCCGCAGCGAGCCTGCGCTCAGCAGGGCAGCGACCATTGTCAAGTAGATCTTTTTCATACTTTTAAGGTTTTTGGTTGATTGTTAGTTATTAGATAAGTTGTTTATCGATTGCAAATTTACGATATTAAGATGATATGTCAATTTATCTGCCGTCTCATAAATTTGTGATTATGTTGCAAATGTCATGGCATGCCTATTCCAGCGGCAGATACCAGTTCTTTTTGTCCGAGAGACGGTTGTAAAGTTCCGTGTCGATGTTGGCAGCGCCATTGCGTCCAGCCACCTTTGCTGCCAGGAATGTCGGGTCGTTGCGATGCATGGCCAGGCGCATGAGGTCGGGGAAACGTTGTCCCTCGGCAGCTGTCTCCAGGGCCATTTCGTCGCAGATGCGGTCCTCGACGAACAGGATGCTGTCGGCCTTTGAGGCCAGTTGAGGAATGACGTAGGTGCTGTCGGCTTCGGCATTGCCCGAACCGCGCGAGTGTGTACCCATCGTGTTCTCGCGCAGGAAGGTGTACTGGTTGAAGGAGATTAGCTCACCTGCTTCGGAACGTTCAGCCTCTGAGATACACTTCTCTATGTTGTCCTTCCAGAGTCCGTACTTCAGCACGGCAAAGGCCGATTGCGGGAAGCCGGCACGGTTGAGCGCCTCGGCGTAGCGCAGATAGACCTGCTGAACGCGATAGAGGCTGACGTACTGGAGGTACTCGTCGTTGCCACTGAGGCGATACTTCTGGCACGTCTGGCGCAGAGCCGACTGGGCCGTGTTAGCCGTGGGTTGGTTGCGCAGCTTGTATATGCTGTACAGACGCAGGTCGCCCCGCTGTATATCGCTCTCATAGTGAATGGTGTCGGAGGCATATACTGTGTCTGGCAACAGTGTCACAGGGTCGGTGTAGACGAGTGTGAATTGCTGGCGGCGCGAGAGTTCGTCGTAAGCAGCAGAGTGGGTGGCCTGATAGTAGTAGTTGTTCTTGGTCGTTGAGTTGAATACGTCTGTTAGGCGCGATACGATGCCGTCATACTCGCTGGCCTCCATGGGGATGACTGAGAGGGTCTCGAAGTTGTTGGCATTGAATTGCGAAGCATAGATGTCAAGAATGTCGGTAAACTCGAAGGAGGTCCAGCCTATTGAATTCACATAGGTCGGATGGATGCTGCCCTGCTTGGTCAGGAAGTCGTGGTAATACTTGGCTGCCTCGCGATAGCGTCCGGCCCAGAGGCAAAGGTCGCCGAGCACGACACGAACGGGGAGATAGAACAGTCTTGAGTTGAGTCCTCCGATGGCCCCGTAACTTGGGAATTCGGTATCGACATACGGTGCAAGGTCGCTGATGAAGTAGTCGGCTACCTGTTCCACCGTATAGAACGGGAAACGAGAGGGCTGGGCATCCTTTTCGGCCAGCAGTGGCTCAGTGTAGAAGGGTACGGAACCATAGTTGATGGCCAGTTGCAGATATGTCCATGCCCGGTAAGTCTTCACGACGGCATACTCTTTCTCAAAGATGCGTCTTCCCTGCTTGACAAGGTTCGTATCGGCATTTGCGAGGAAATAGTTGCAATTCTGGATAATGGCATAGTAGTCGCGTGCATTGTTGTAGGGATTGCTGGCATCGGCCGTGAAGTTGGCAATGGCCTGCAGGTCCAGGGTGGCATGGTCTGTTAGCGACGTGAGGTCGCCGCGCAATTCGCCCAGCAGAACTGTCCGGTCGGCAATCTTCTGCAACTTATTCACGATGCCCAGGATGGAATAGACCGTGTCGTTGGGCATATCCAACTTGTTGTTCTCGGTGAATGTCACGAGGTCGCTGTCTGCTTCAGTGCATGCCGTGAAGTCTCCCAGTCCTGCGACACTGATTGTCAATGCAACGAAGGCCTTGTAGATATATTTACGTTTCATATTGCAATAATCATCTTTATTCTTTTAACATTCAGCTTTCTTAACTCTCTCCACTACAAATTAATCTTCAGACCAATGGCGAAATTGCGCCCTGCAGCCAACAGCCCGCGGTCTATGCCCATGCCGAGAACGGAGTTGGACTGTGCAAATTCGGGGTCGCTGCCCAGGTACTTGGTGAAGGTGGCAAGGTTGTTGCCTGCCGCCCACACTGTGATGCCCTGCAGGAAGGTGTGGCTGATGGGGATGCGGTAACTGATGGTGATATTCTTCAGCTTCAGGTAGCTGCCGTCCTCAATCCAGCGGTCGGAAAAGCGGCTGTTGCCCATTTCGTCGAGGAACGAAGCGCGAGGAATGTTGGTTTGCTGTCCATCGTGTGTCCATCGTGCAAGCATGGCTGTTGTCTGGTTGTAGAAGTAGGTACCCGACTCGAGTATGCTGCGCTGATAGTTGTAGACATCGCCACCCAGAGAGTAGTTAAACGAAGCGGACAATGACAGGTTGCGCCACGTGAGTTTCGTTCCGAAGTTGCCATAGATGTCTGGGTTGGGGTCACCGATAATCTGCATATCCTTCGAGTCGATGCATTTGTTGCCATCCGCGTCTATGAAGCGCATGTCGCCGGCAGCGAAATCCTTGCGTGCACCAGTTTCGCTTTGCTGGTAGAGTCCTGCCGATGTGGCTTCGGCTGCTGTGGATAGCACACCTGCCGTCATATAGCCGTAGAATAGTCCTGCGGGCAATCCCACACGGTTGAGGATGGTGGCACCATAGAGCTCGGAGGTCATCTCTTTGCGTCCCGAGGGGAGACTTGCTATCTCGTTCTTATAGTGGCCCATGCTGGCGTTCAGTTCCCAAGTCCAGTCCTTCACGGCCAGGAGCTTGATGTTCGTGCTGAAGTCGAATCCCTGGTTGTTTAGGCTACCATCGTTGACCCAGTTGGTTTCGATGCCGGAGACGTAGGACAGTGTGCCGAGAGAAAGCAAGTTGTGGGTGTGGCCATAGAAATAGTTGAATGCGGCCCATATTCGATTCTTTAAGAATGAACCTTGGATGCCGGCCGTGAAGCGTGCCGTGGTTTCCCATTGCAGTCGGGTGTTGCCAATATTGGCCATCGTCAGTCCTGAGATGCTGTTAAGCACACGGCCGGCTGCGAAGTAAGTACGCGATGCAATGCTGTTGATGTCGTCGTTGCCCACGAGGTCGAAACCGAAGTTGAGTTTCAGATGGTCGATACCTCGCGACGGACGGAACCATTTCTCGTTGGTGAGCACCCATGCTGCCTGCACTGAGGGGAAGAAACCGAAGGCATAGTTGCCAATCTTCACCCCTTCCTTGGCATCGACGCCGAACTTGCTGGAGCCATCCATAGCGATGGCGGCAGAAAGGTAATAACGTTCGGCATAGTTGTAGTCGGCAGTGAGGTAGTAGGTGAGAGCCACATCCTTGTTGTCGAGGCCGTCGGTCTGTTTGTACTGCAACGAACTGCTCATGTTCGGCGTCTTGTCGTTACCTGTATTATAACCAATCTGCGTGTTCAAGCGATAGGTGTCGCGCAGATAGCGGAACCCGCCTCGTGCGTTGAGGTTGTGACCGTTGCGTACCAGTTTGTACGTCCCATAGATGTCGTTCATGATGCTAATCTGCCGACCGGCCAGTGCGCTGGCGCAATTCTGAACGGTTCCGATGTTCCGTACTTCGTAAGAGGGCACACCGTTTGTGGGCAGGTAGTAGTTCTCGTCGGTGTTAACCAACTGGAATGCAAACTGATTGGCAATGCGCCAGTGCTTATTGATGTCCCATGAGGGCGTAATCGAAAGGTTTACGATGCGATTGCCGAAATAGTTTTTGTTCGTGCCCTCACCATTTTCGAGGATTGATAATGGATTGGCCAGTGATGTGGTGTAGTCGTTGCGCGGAGTGACGACGTCAGACAGATAATCATCGGCTTCGGCAAGATAGTGTGACAGATGTCCGTTGGAGTCGTAAGCGTAGGGAGAGAGGAACGGCGACTTGATGAGGCCGAGCAACGAGGGCGAGGATATGATGCCCGTGGTGACGTTGTCTTTGACGCCATCGTCGCGCAGGTTGCGAGTCACGTCGGAGTAGGATGCGTCAAAGCGTGTCTTGACGTTGCGTGCCAGAACGATGTCGGAGTTCAGGCGCAGGTTGAAGCGTCGGGACGAGAAATCCTTGATGGTGGCATTGGAGTTGGCGTAACCCACCGAAAGATTGTAGTTGGCCACGTCGTCACCGCCTTGTACGTTAATGCTATAGTTCTGGGTGAATGCTTCGCGGTAGATGTTCTTGTTCCAATCGGTATTCCCGTGGTACATATTATAGTAATAGTATTTGGGATCGGTCTGCAGGAATTTGAAGGCATTGGCTGTGGTACCTGTCGTACCGATAAGTTCGGAAGCATAGACGCGATATTCGTTGGCATTCATCATGGTCGGCATCTTAGGCGTAAGTTCGTAGCTGCCGCCGATGCTGACGTCAATCTTCGTGGCCATAGACTTGTTGCGTTTCGTCTCGATGAGTATAACGCCGTTGGCACCCTTGGCTCCATATATGGCAGTTCCGTTTTTAAGGACTGAGATGTACTCAATGTCCTCTACCATGATGCCCGTGAGGATGTTGTTGAAGAATCCATCGTGCAGCGAAGGCGAATTGAATTGCATGTTCTGAATCACACCGTCGATTATCACGAGGGGCTGTGCATTGGCGTTGAGCGAGTTGATACCATTCATGAGCATCTTCACGCCCTGACCGGGCTGTCCGCTTCGCATGGTGGTGAGCAGGTCGCCTCCCAGGTTGCGCTGAATCTGGTTGTCGATGCTGAAGTCGTTATTGTTGTATGTGGCCTGTGTCTTCTTGCGAGATACGGCCAGTGTCTGCCTGTCATATGTCTCTTCGAATTTCGATGAGTACATTTTCACATCGGGTACATGCTGGTCTTTGCCCAGGCCCTGTTGTACGCGGGTATAGCCGTCGGCATTGAATATCAACGACGACACGAAATCAGGCAACTGTATGGTGTATTCGCCCTGTTCGTCGGTCATGGCTGCATATTGTGGATTGTTGTATGCCTGCACCTGCACACCGGCAGCCGGGCTATTCGTAGCAGCATCCAGAACCTTGCCACGAAATTCCTTAAGGTTGTTGTCGGCACTGAGCAACTGAATGTTTATTGCCACGAAGGCTAAGAGTATGAGGATACGTCTCATTTGCGGGCCTCCTTTCTTGACTTGATGCCTGCAGCTGTGGCAGACACGGGTTTGAGGTAAATACAATCAAGATACATTTCACGCGAGAATGTCGTCTGACGATTTGATATCGAACACTGGAGCTGTAGGCTTACTGTGGCATCGGGCTGCTGATAGTTGCAAGTGGGGAAGGTGAAGCGGCCGATGAGAACAGTGTCTGCAACATAGGGATTGTTGGTCATTTCGGTGCCATAGACTTCCTGCTTCTTCTCTCCGTTCTCGTCTACGTAGTTGAGCACAGCCTTGAACTTATTAGGTTTGAAGTCGCGGGAGTTAGCCAGATAAACCGTCTTCGGCAGTATCACGGCGCAGATGTCGTAGGTGCCGGAGAGCGTATTGGTAATCTCGAAGGTGGCATTCCAGTTGCTGGTGCTTGTGCGTGGCACAATATCGACGTACCCGTTGCCGGAGATTGTGTCGGCAATGGCCGAGCGATAGTTCAGCGTACAGTCCTTGGTGGATGTTATGCTGGCCTCACGTTCTCCCTGTGTGATTATCGGGTGGAAGAAGAGGTCCTCGGGCGTGAAGGGCCATTCCTTCAGACTATATATGTAACCATTGGAGCAGGTCAGTCTGTTGCTGATGTTGTCTGCAGCAAAGATGCCGCCTGGTTCGAATGGCCTGTAGAAGACGTGGTATGGCCAATTGCGGTTGCTGTAAGATGTACTTACGATGGAGTCTTGCCGTGCGGTCTGAACCTTGTCGTTGAAGAAGAGGTCGCGCATGAGTGTGACATGTGTCCAATAATCCGAGATGGAGTCGGCTTTCGGGAGCGAACCGTAGTTGAAATAGGCTGCCGCTTCAGCATAGACCGACTGCCAGGTTTCGGCATCAGGTGCAAGCATCAGGAATGTCGAGTCTTCCGACATAATCTGGTCAAATACGCGGAACAGTGAGTTTTCCTTAACCATCACTGAGTCTGAATAGATTTTTTGACCATCGATGATATCTGCCTGGATGGAATGCTCCTCATCGAGCTCCTGCTTCTCGTAGTGGGAGAGGAAACTGCCGAAGTGGGACAACTCCTGCATCGACGTCAATGCTTCGTAGATATTGTATGTGTATTGAGCGCCTTTATCCACGATGTGCAGCAGGCCATTGCTTGCAGGTATATTGGCGTTGCCGTCAAGAACCGTTGCATCGAAGAGATTCGTTGTGTTCAGAGGCAGATACTTGTTGTTGAGCATCAGCACTTCCTGGTCCGTCTGCCCATTCATGTTGTAGAGGCTGTGTGCGATGTGGTTCATCACAAAGTGCTGTCCGACGGCCGAATCTCCCTTCGCCGTCTGGCACAACTGCAACAGCGAGTCGGCATTGAAACTGCCATTCACGGGAGCCCACACGGTGAGCGCCTGGTCGGAGTTGAGCAGATCGGCTAACGTGACGCTGGTTGCATGATTGTTGTTATAGACATACGTTTTCTTGAGAAGAGCGAGGAAGTCGCTCAGTCGTGGCTCTTCCTGGATGCGTTCCAGAAGTGTTGCTTTGGGCATTTCGCCTACCTGATTATAGTGGTTGTCCCAAGTGTCCGAGCAACTGTTCATTCCTCCCAGCACACAGAGGGGGAGGGCTGCTGCCACTATCTTATGTATATTCTTGAGTCTCATGTTCTGAGGTTATGAGGTTTCAAATATAAACTGTTTAATTCACCTGTTAATGTGTATCTTCTGCCGTCAGACCGGCGTAAACGCTCTTTGGGCAGAACTCAAAGTAGTTGATAGGCAACTCGGCCTCGGCATTTTCGATGACAAGCTTGATGCGCAACCAATACTCCTTGTTGGGGTCGAGGGCCTGGGTTGTGAGCACCTTGCGGTATTTGCCGTTGTTGGCACGCAGGTTGTTGACGCCGCCCTGGTTCCACGAATCCATATCCTTCATGAATCCGCGGTTGTGCATAGCCTTGTCGATGGCGCGGTTTTCCTCGTTGTCTTCTGTGTCGGCCACCCATCCGATGCTGGGGTCGCCGCCCCAGATGCGGAAGTCGATGGGTAGTCCCATGGGTTGCATATTGTCTTTCTCACCGAAGTAGATCTGCACGACACCACGGTCGTTACCTGCACCGTAGGCAAAACGTATCTCATAGGTGTTGGCCGGGACGGGCGGCAACCTGAAGCTGACGTCGAACTGTCCAATCAGGTCCACAGCATCGGAATACGTGGCGTTCCATACACTACGTTCGCGCAGAGCCAGCGTGGGGTTGATGCCGTGGAAGTCCCATCCTTCCACCTGCTTGAAGCCCATCAGATGCTGGCCGTTTGTATTACCGCGGGCACCGGCATTCAGGAACTCATTGCTGATGGTCACCACATTCCATCGTATGCGGTCGTTGAAGACAACATCACGCGTAGTCGTATTGTAGGTGAGCACATCATCTATGTAATGATAGATTCCATTCAGGGCCTGCTGGTTCAGCGTGTCTACGGGCAATCCGGCCTCTTGTAGCTCTTGGTCATGGAGGGTTGTCATTTCCGATGGCGTATGCACCATGATGCCACGGACGCTGTAGTTGGTCGATACGCCCTTGCGGTTGATGAAGAGGCCCTCTGAAGGTGACGACATCTTCATGATGGTGCCTGGCATCATGGTGGTGTACCAGTCGGTACAGTCGATGAGGTTGGGCATGGCGCAAGTGGTCTTGTAGTCGATGCCGCTTTCGGAGATGGTGAAGTCGTTTATTGCACCATAGTAGGGCAGCAGATGGTAGGCAATGAATCGGTTCAGCGGATTCTTGCGATTCGTCCAGTCGTCGTCATAGAGTCCCTTGTCTTCCGGATAGACTTCGTCATACACTTCCTTGGCATACCGCTTCAGGTCGTCGAGATTGTTTATGCCGGCATTGGCAAAAACCTTATTCGTCTCCACCAAGGCAGTGAATCGTTTCATGCGTGTGGCCGGGTAATACATATAGTATGTGGCCCCAGTACGGTGGAAGGGGATGCCCTTGTTGATGGAGTCGAGTCCTACGGAATATTCGTTGTCGATGTAGGCGTAGAGGCTGTCGCTCAGTCCCGTAAGGTAGAGCGCCGAGGTGAAGAGCGAGATGTTCTTGTCCTCGCGCAGTAGTTCGGGCAGATATGAACTTGACGGCTGGATGACGCGGTCCAACGTATGGACGACACCGTTCTCCACAGAGTCGTCGCGAACGATAAGCTTCGATGCCATGTTGATGTAATACATGACATTTCCGCCATGCGCTGCATCACTGTCACAGGAGAAGGTGAGGAAGCGGTCGTTCATGTTGGCTGTTGGAATGTTACCGTCGCTGAGGTCGGTGGTGAAATACGTGTTCGGTATGATATGGTTCCACGAGAACGTGTCGCATTCTTCCTGAGTGAGCTGAGCCACATCGCTGTATCCGAGCTGATGCAGATATTGATTTACGGCTTCATTGGTAGGAGCCAGGCAGGTGTATGTGCCATAGGTGGCCATCATCCCGAACAGGCCTGACCGCTGCAGGATTTTCGTAAACTCGCTGAAGGTCTCGGGGCGGTTCGTGAGGTAGTCGCTCACCATCTCTCCGGTGAATGTGTAGTAGTTGTCTTCAGTGGGGTCGTCGGAGCACGAAACCATCACGAGCGTGAGGATTGCAACGATGTTGCAGCCCAGCAGGAAATGCCGGAATAGGGATGGTGCCGACATGCGGCGACGGATCCGACGGAGTGATATGTTCTTATGCATGCTTATCATAGTACGATGGAATTATAAGTTCTGTTTAGTGTTATCGGTCTCATAGGCAGGGTTCTGCTTCAAGTGGGGGTTCTGCTTCAGTTCCTCGCGGTTGTAGGGCCAGTAGAGGATGTCCTGTGTCGACAGCTTTATGCGTATGGCACTGGCATTCTCCTGGAACTTGGGCAGCACTTTGCTTATCATGCGGCTATTTTCACCTTCGCGGCGCGACAGGCGTACGAGGTCGAACCATCGCTTTCCCTCGAACATGAGTTCGCGTTGGCGTTCGGCCAGCACGAGGTCTTCCATGGCTGTGCGCGATGTGGCATAGTCGTCATATACCAGGGTGTCTGCCACAGACGTGCGCTTGTTGTTGGCGCGTTTCCAGACGGCAATCACACAGTTGAAGGCATTGCGGTAGTGCTGTGTCTGCTCCTCAGTGAGCGTGGCACCGGTCTCCACGTTGCCGGCAAGTTCAACTTCGGCCTCTGCACGCATCAGCATGATGTCGGTGAGGCGATAGACTATCCAGTTGGCAAAGTTCGTAGAGCGTGTGCTTCCAACTACAGTGGGCGCAGCACCGGTGGTGGTGCTTGTGCGGAACGAGACAGATTGGTTGACGTACTTGGTAATATAGATTCTGTTGTTAATCTGGGTCATATTCTCAAGATAGCGGCAATCGGTCTTCGCAAAGAAGGGATTCTGGCCCGTCATGATATCTTCGTAGAGGAATGTAGGCGCTCCGATTTGTCCTGTCCTTGTGGCGCTGGAGCCGTAGTAACTCGACACCGAAGAGTTGGTAACACTCTGGTTGTTGACGAAGTTCAGTTCGAAGATGGATTCAAAACTGTTGCCAGTTCCAAAGATTTCGGTATAGGTGTTGCCGGCATAGTTGCTGTTGCCCGTCGACTCAGAGATGAGCGGATAGCGTCCGTAGAGTTCCGTAGTTATGGTTGTCGGATTCTCCTCGTAGTCGTGTTCGTATTCGCGAATCTTCTGGTCGATGACGAGGTCGCAGTAGTCGATGCATTTCTGCCATTCCCCCTTCCACAGGTAGAGGTCGGCGAGCAGCGAGTATGCAGCCCATCGTGTTATGCGGCAAGTGTTTTCCACCGTCTTCTCTCCATAGCTGCGCACGGCATCGTCCTTCACTCGCTCCACATCGGCGATGAGGCTGTCGAGCACCTCTTCGAAGGGTGAGGCCGGTGTCTGATACTCCTGACTGTCGTCGAGCGACGGTTGGGTTATGTAGGGCACGTCGCGGAAAGTCCTGATGAGATAGAAATAGCAGAGGGCACGCAACGTCGTTGCCTCGGCAATGGTGGCCCGCATCTCAGCATCTGTGAAGTTGGGGTCTTTCTCATTTACGATGGGGGCATAGTGTATGACGGTGTTGCAGCGGTTGATGCACTGGTAGAAGCTTTGCCAATTGGTGAAGGTGTTCGTCTCCAGGATGTTTTCTTTGAAGGCCTGCTGCAAGGCATACGAAGTGCCTGAGCCCATGGTCATATTGTCCGAACGGACTTCTCCCCAGACAATCATTCGGTTCACGCAGTCACTGCTTTCGAGCTGAGAGTAGCACGAGTTGAGCACGCTGTTCACATCTGCTTCCTCTGTCCAGTAGTTCTCAAGAACAATGTCGTTCTGCGGTTTGATGGACAAAAAGTCGTTGCAACCTGTGAACAATAAAATGCAGGATGTACAAAGTACAAGGTAGGAAATATAATTTGTTTTCATATTCATCACAGGTTTTTAGAATTGAATAGTTGCACCCACGGTCACAGAGCGGGCGTTAGGTGTTCTCGCATTGTCCGATGTTACGCCATAGCTGCCATATCCCACTTCGGGGTCAGCACCTGAGTAAGGCGTCAGGCAGAACAGGTTGTTGGCGCTGATGTAGAAGCTGAGCTGTGTGAGGCCGATGCGCTTGATAATCCTGGGATCGAGCGAATAGCTGAGCTGCATATAGTTGAGGCGCATGAACGAGCCGCTCTCGATGAAGCGATCCGAGCCCAGCCAGTTGTAACCTTCTTTGTAGAGGGCGCGCGGGATGAGTGCATCGTCGCCCTCTACGCGCCAACGCCAGTTGACGGCCTTCGATTGGTTGTTGTTGCTGTACATGTTTTCAGCCAGCATGCGGGCGCGGTTGATAATCTTGTTGCCGACGCGGAAGTTGAACTGCGTGTTCAGGCTCCATCGGCCCCAGTTCAGTTTGAAGCCCCATCCACCGGTAATCTTCGGCAGGGAACTGCCCAGGTATACGATGTCCAGTTCGTTGATGTTGCCGTCGTGGTTGATGTCCTCGTAGATGGCATCACCGCCCTTGAACTCGTAGATGTACGACTTGTCGCTGCTTTCGTAGCTGAAGACCACAGGTATGGGGTAACCATTCTTGTCCGTTACCACCAGGCCGTTGGCATCGCGTGCCACGGGAGCGTTGGGGCCGCTCACGCCCGGAATCTCGTTCGGCGTGTATTTGCTGTACTGATAGACACCCTGATAGCGGAATCCATAGATGCTACCGAAGGCATTGTGCAGTTGCACACGAGTGAGGTACGAGCCGTTGCTGTTGTCGAAATCCTTGTTCAGAGAGGCCAGTACGGTGGGATCCATCTTCGTGATTTCGTTCTTGTTGTTGGCAAACGTTACGTTGAAGCTGGCGCGGAACTTACCTTTCTTGATAATGTCCTGTGCATTGATGTTGAATTCCCATCCGTTGTTGACCATGTCGCCGACGTTCTGGTAATTCAGGGCCGTGAAGCCCGACGATGTGGGAATGCTGCGGTTGAGCATGAGCAGGTCGGTAGTCTTCTGACGATAGATGTTGAAGTCGGCCGTCACCTTGTTGTCCCACAGTCCGAGGTCGAAACCTACGTTCCAGGTCTGTTTCTCTTCCCACTTGAGGCTGCTCAGTCGGATGTTGCTGGGATATACCGCAGCATTCTGGTTGTAGGCGGCCGTGTTGGTATACTTAGAGAAGTAGAGGTACTCGCCACCGGGCTGGTTGCCCACGATACCCCAACCGGGTCGTACGGAGAGCATGCTCACCCATTTGATGCGCTGCATGAATTTCTCGTCGCTGACGTTCCAGCGGAAGGAGAGGGCAGGGAAGTTACCCCATCGGCTGTTGTCGCCGAACTTGGTGGAACCGTCTCGGCGCACGCTGAAGTCGGCGATGTACTTTCCTTTGTATGCGTAGTGGGCCGAGAAGGTCAGGTATATGCTTCGCCACTGTCCGGAGCTGGTGCTGAGGCCGCTTACGATACCGTCGGCCGTAGTGCTCTTGATGGTTCCGGGCAGTCCGTACACGGTGCTTCCGCTTGACTTGGACGAACCGTCGGTGAGCTGGAACTGAATCATGCTCATGAAGGAGTGGTCGCTATTGCGGAAATGTGGCACGAAGGTCAGGCGGTGGGTTGTCGTGATGGCCGTGCTCTTGTGGGCCGAAGCCGTGGAGCGGTTGTTGTTCGTGCTGGACCATCCTTCCGTGACGAGGCTCGAGGGATAGAACGTATCGTTGTACTTGTTGAAGATGTTGAACAGTATCTTACCTTCGTACTTCAGCTGCGTCTTGTCGGGCTCTGTCCCCAGCAGGTTGTACACAAGTTGGAATTCCGGCTGAATCTGGTACGTGCTTTCGTCGTTGATTGCCGACTTGGCCAAAGCCACGGGGTTGACATACTTAAACTGGTCGCTCTTGAGTTCCGGCGAACAGTTGTTGAGCATGTGGTAGAAGTCGGGCAGGTCGTTGCCGTAGGCATCCTGTTCGTAGATGGACAGGTTGGGCATCTTCTGGTAGGCCGAGGTGAGCAGTTCGCTGTAGTTCTTCTTGTTGTCCGTGTAGGTCATGTTGAAGTTCGTGACAATCTTGATGCGGTCGCTCACGAAGTAGTCCAGGGCCACGCGGGTGGTGAAGCGGTTCAGCTTCTGCTTGATGACGGTACCCGTCTGGTGGTCATAACCTCCGGCTATGCGGAAGTTGGCCTTTTCGCCGCCGCCCGAGAGGCTGAGGTAGTGCTTCTGCAGCACACCGGTCTGGCTGATGGACTTGCGCCAGTCGGTATTGTTGTTGTACATTTCATATTCGCTCCACGACTTGTCGTAGCTGAACTCGCGGATGTCCGATGCAGCGTCGCTCAGTGCGGGGTTGAAGTAGGCCTCCTTCATCAGCATCGTGTACTGGTCGCCGTTCAGTAGCTTTATGCCTTGGGGCTGGTGCGTGAAGGTGGCACGATAGGAGTACTGGACCTTCGTGGGTCCACGGCTACCGCGTTTCGTCTTGATTTCAATCACACCGTTGGCACCCTGCGAACCGTAGATGGCCGTACCGGCAGCATCCTTCAGCACGTTGATGGTGGCGATGTCGTCGGGGTTCACGTTCAGCAGTTCTGCAAACTGGTCTTGGGTGGCATTGGCAAAGTCGAAGTTGCTGTTGTAGTCGCTTTCGAAGATGTTGCCATCGACCACAATCAGCGGCTGCGTGTTGCCGTTGATGGAGCTCACACCACGCAGGCGCATGCTCGTGCCGGCGCCCAGGTTACCTGAGTTGCTCACGATGTCCAGACCGGCGATACGTCCTTGTAGGGCTTCGTCCACGCTGGTGATGCCGAGGCCTTCAAACTCCTTGGCGTCGATGGTCTGGTGTGCGGTGGACAGTTCGCGTTCGGGGATGGCCAGGCCGTTGGATTGCGACACCTTCACGGCATTAATTACCACCTCCTTCATTTGCTTGCCCTGCAGGGTGATTCTGTAGTTGGTACCCTTGATGGGTATAATCTTTGTTTCGCAGCCCACGTAGCTAATTTTAATTTTGTGCTTCGGGTCGACGATGCGGAACGAGAAATTACCGTTCACGTCCGTCAGTGTGGCTGCCACGATACGGTTGCTGTTGTCTATCTCCAGTACATTCGCACCGATGAGGACGTCAAAGTCGTCCTGCACCACGCCATGTATCATGGTGCCTGCTGTCTGGGCGGAAATGATGGAAAAAGTACCTTGGGCGATGAACAATGTCAGGGCCATGAGAATATTTCTTGTCTTCATAACTTCACACTGATGTATTATTTGTACATGAGAGCCCCGTCTATCTGATGCACTACGACAAAGGATGACGTGTAGAGATTGTTCGCTTGAGTGGCATCCGGTGCGTCGTACTGATACTCACGTCCCATGAGGTTGTAGAGTCCGGCGCTCTTCACCACATGATAGGTCTTGTTCGTGCCGTCGGTAATCTCGATGCCGTCGTTGTTTACGCGCGTACGTAATTTATAATAGGAAAGATTGCCGTCGGTAACCTTGTAGGCCGAAGTCTCGAATTCTCCGCTGGCATTGCCCTGTCCGATGTAGTAGGCGTTGTCCTGGATGTGGTATTTGATGAAATTCTCGATTTCGTTCTCCAGGCTGTCGCGCACTTCTTCGTCCTCTTCGTGCTCCACCATTTCCCATGTCGGCAGTTTGCCCTGTGCCTGCAGGTCCTCGATGGCCTTGTTCGTGGGCACGTAGATGGTGTAGCGGTAGGTATTGAAGAGGGAGATGTTGGTGCTGGCCGTAGCATGTTCGTTGGTGCCGATGACATGCTTGGTCTCCAGGAACTTAGAGCTCTGCAGCAGTTCGCGGAAGGCCGCAAATTCCTCGTGCTCGCTCAGTATGTCGTACGTCGACTTGCGGGCGGTCATGATGGGACCCTCTTCCAGGATGTAGGTCTTACCATTACCTTCGACGGATTCGTCGTAAATTTTCGTCACATGCAGAGGCTTGTCGTTCTCCACCTGCAGTCCGCCTTCCACGGTCATTCCGGCTATGCCCTGCGCGGCATTGGCCACCTTCACCATGCTGCCGCCCTTGGTCTGGTAGAACGTATTGCCGTCCTCCACGTTGCCGATGACGATGTGCGTGTTCAGGATGTCTTCCAGTCGGTTGGTAATCTGGGAGTAGGAAGCCTCGCCGATGGAGTCGGTCACCATGCCCGTCTCCGTGTCGTAGTTCCAGATGCTGGCCCGCACACGTCCACTCTCGGTGAGGGCGTCTGGCTCATAGCGGAAGCGGAAGAGCTGTGTGCTCGTCTTGCCGTAGGAGCAGGGGTCGATGTATTCCAGCAGGGCCTTGTTGTTGGGGATGAACAGGCTGTAGTAGGTGTTCTGCGAATTCAGATAGACGTCGAAGCCCAGTTGCTCCACAGCCCAGTACAGGATGTTCATGGATGCGTCCACCAGTGCTGGAAAGGTCACCGATATGTAAGCCACGGGATTGAATACCTTATTCGTAAGATAAACGGCACCGTTGCAGGCCATGAACACGGAGTCGACAAACTCTTCCTTCAGTCCCAGTTCGTCGTTGGCATCGTTCAGCACGGTGTGGAACTTGCTCGGAACGGAGTTGGTGAACGAGTTGAGCATGTTCACGTTCAGCATCTTGGAGATAACCTTGTCGGGCACGTTCTCCCACGAACCGTAGTAGTCGTGGAGCACACGTCCGGCGCCCTCGTTCCAGTAGCGGTCCAGTGCCTTGTCGCTCGGTACCAGCATGACGCCCATGTTCTCCTGCAGGGCGACGTTGGTGGAGGTGCTGGTCGTCGTGGCCGAATAGAACTGGTTCCATCCCGGGTCGAACTTCAGCAGACCGTTGACTGGGCCCTCTTCGGGCGTGAAGTCCAGCGGCAGTCCTCCTTGACTGCGCTCTGAGAAGAATCGTTTCTCGAAGAGCGAGTCTATAGATGTATTATACAGGCGGTTGTACTCGCGCGTAGCATCGTCGCCAGCATAGTAGGGTGCGCAGTAGCGGTTCAGCAGTTTAGCCCATCCCTGCATGTTCGGATTCTGGTTGATCAGTTCGGCCATGTTGGGTAGGGGAGTAACGACCTCCGCCATGCGGTGAACGAATCCGTTGGAGCACTTGATGTTCTGTTCCACCATGGCTACGCCGTTGACGTTGGCGTCGCCTGGCTGTCGCTCAGTGACGTGGTTGAAGAGGAAGTTGCAGTCCGCGTTGGTAATAAATTTGTTCGTCAGGAACGATTCGATGAAGTGAATCATGGGCGGAGCCGTGATGTCGGTCATGCACACCAGACTGCGGTTGTTCTTCCGATAGGCAGCCCAATAGGGGTTGTCCGGCATCTGGGCAGGTGTGAGCACCGGTACGGAGTCGAACTCGCTGGTGGCCGTCAGTCGGCGCATGCAGTCGCCCTCCGTGGGGCCCTCGCTGCTGCTCAGGTATGCCACCTGGCACGAATTGTTAATCATGCTGCCGAAGAGCAGCAGCTTCTTCTGTGCCTCTGTGAGGTCGGCGTAGCTGTGAACGCCCCATGCGTTTTTCTGGAAGAAGCGTGCGAACGCCTTGTCGTCGGCCACGAAGAGGGTCTTGCTGCCCGTCTTGTTCAGCACCTCGGCATAGTTCAAGTCGTCAATCAGCTTCAGCGTGTTTGTGAAGGTGCCCTCCGACTGCAGATACTCATACACACTCGAGCCCAGCCACGACGGGTCTTCCTCCGCAAGGTCATAGCCATTACAAGCCGACAACCCGCACATGGCTGTCACCGTGATGCCCAGCCATCTCGAAATCGTGCGGAAACCGTAGAGTTTGTTGTGTTTCATGTAGACCTTAAATTCAAGTTTTTTTAACTTTGTTTAATAAATATTTTGTGCAAAGTTGTTTCTTTTTTTCCGTTGCTCCAAACTATAGTGCTACAAAAACCACGAAAGAGACAAAACGTGCAACTATTTAAGACAAAAACAAAAGGCTGGAGACGTTTTTTTATACGTTTTTCCCCCATTTGATGGGGATATTAGTGGATTTTGTCTTCGAAAATTTGGAGGGAAAGAGAGAAGAACGTAACTTTGTGTTGTCAATGAGTATGATACAAAAACCATAAAAACACAAAATCAGCCTACGCCATGCGTCGCTATATACTTATATTATTTTCTTTTTTGCAGGTGCTGGTCAGTCCCGTTTCTGCACAGACGGGCTCGTTCGTTCCGTCCGAACGCTTCTCCAGCATGCTCATCAACGACCTGTGTCAGGACCAGTATGGCTACATGTGGATAGCCACCGACTACGGGTTGAACCGCTTCGACGGCTACCACTTCACCACCTATTTCCACCAGACCGACGACACTGCCTCCCTGGGTAGCAACATCGTCACCAGCCTCTTCCGGGACAGTCAGGGCCGTTTCTGGGTGGGCACCCGCATGGGGCTCTATCGCTACGACTATCCCACCGACCGCTTCGTCAACTATTCCACCGCCGATGTCCGTTCGGCCCGCATCACGTCGATTCTGGAACGAAAAAGCGGCGAACTGCTCGTCGGTACCTCGGGCCGCGGCCTTTGGACGGTCAGCGGCGACAGTCTGCGCAAGATTCCGGACGGCTACACCACGCCCTCCGGCAACTGGTTCTACAACCAGATGATGGAGGACAGCAAGGGGCGCTTCTGGAAATGCGGCTACGGCAACGAACTGACCATGATGGACAAGCGCGGCGTGCACACCTACCTCGTAGACCAGGGCATCGTCTGCGGCATCATTGAGCGGGCTGACGAGATACTCATCATCAGTCAGCACGGCATCTCCACCTACCGCCAAGGAGAGGTCACCCAAGCCGACATCGACATGTCGGTGCTGGGTCACGAAACCATACTCTGCAGCGCCCTGCAGGACAGCAAGGGTAATATATATATAGGTACTATGGGCGACGGCCTCTACCGTCTGCCGGAAGGCAGTCGACGGCTGGAACGTGTGGAGTGTACGTTGTTGGGCATGGACTTGAATACGGCCAAGATAACGTCCATCCGCGAGGACCACTCGGGCAACATCTGGCTCGGCTGCCAGTCGAAGGGCCTTGTCATTCTGCCCAGCCGTCAGCCACAGTTTGCTGCCTGGAGTTTTCAGGCCCAGCGCTACTTCATCAGTTCCACCATCACCTCCGTCTGTCAGGGCGACGACGGTCTCACCTGGTGCACGGTGCCTGGCAGCGGTGTGTTTGCCTTCGACGCCACGGGGCGCATCGTCCGCCATCCTGCCGCCCCGGAAGCCACCGAATACATCTTCCACGACCGCCGCGGCCGCTACTGGCTGGCCACCGACAAGGCCCTCTACAGCTACCAGCCCTCCACGGGCTCTTATCAGCACCACATCAACCTGGTGGCCGAGAAGGTGAACGCCATTGTCGATGACGATGAGGGCAACCTCTACATTTCCACCTATTCGCGCGGCTTCTGCATCTATAATCCCTCCACCGGTGCCGTCCGGCAGTTCGACTCCCGCGACAATCCCACCGCTAAGGGCACGCTGTGGAACAACTGGATTCTGGCCATGATGCGCGACAGCAAGGGCCACATCTGGCTGGCCACCTCTATCGGAGTGTCGTGCTACGACCCTGCCACCGACAGTTTCCGTTCCCTGGGCTTCGACCGGCTGATGGACGGCATGATATGCTTCTCGCTCTGCGAAACGCGCAAGGGCGACATCCTCATCGGCACCGACCAGGGCCTCTACTACTACCGTCGGGGTGCCACCGAGGCCGTTCCCTTCCCCGACTCTGGCGCCCTGGCCGACAAGACGGTGGTCAGCATCGCCCAGGCCCATGATGGCGACCTCTGGTGCGCCACCTCGATGGGCATCTGGCAGTACAATGCAGAGAAGCGCGAGTTCATCGGCCATGTCAACGGCAACGGCCTCACAGCCAAGGAGTACGTCAGCGGCGTGGGCATGCACACGGATGAGGACATCGTCTACTTTGGCAACCCCGACGGCCTCACCGTCTTCCGTCCGTCTGAGGTCACGGGCAGCCACAAGCAGCTGAACGAGGTCAAGCTAACCGGCTTCTCCATTGCCGGCAACCCCGTCAGTCCGTTTGCCGACAGCTACACCATGTCCTATCTCGACAACACCATCACGCTGCAGGTCTCACTGCTCGACTTCAACAATCCCAATAACATCATCTACGAATATCGCATCAACAAGGACTCCTGGCTGCAGTACCCCGAGGGGGAGAACACCATCGTGCTCAGCCATCTGCAGCCGGGCAACTATAGCATACAGGTCAGGGCCCGGTCGGGCGCAGCCTTCTCGCCCACCAAGGTCATCCGTCTGACGGTGACGCCCCCCTGGTATCGCTCGCGCTGGGCCTACGCCCTCTACATCATCGGCCTCGTCAGCCTGGCAGCCCTGGCCGGATACCTCCTGCGCCGCAGGGCCATGCAGCAGCTCGATGAGGAGAAGATGCGCTTCCTCATCAATGCCACCCACGACATCCGCTCGCCGCTGACCGTCATCATGGGGGCTGTGGGCAAACTGAAGGGCATGTCGGCCGGCAGCGAGGCCATCGATGCCATCGACCGCAATGCCCAGCGCCTGCTGCAACTCGTCAACCAGATTCTCGACCAACGCCGCATCGACAAACAGCAACTGCAGCTCCACTGTCAGGAGACCAATCTGGTGGAACTCGTCGGCGACGTGTGCAAACTCTATCAGTACGGCGCCGACCAGCGTGGCATAGCCTTCACCTTCGAGCACGACAAGCAGAGCATGCTGGCATGGGTGGACCCCATACACTTCGACAAGGTGGTCTCCAACCTGCTCTCCAACGCCTTCAAGTACACCTGCGACAAGGGCGAGGTGAAGGTGCAGCTGCGCGAGACGGAAAACAGCGTGGAACTCTCCGTCGCCGACGACGGCATAGGACTGAAGGAGGAGAACATGAACCGCCTCTTCGACCGCTTCTATCAGGGGCGCAACAACACCAGCCTGGGCATACAGGGCACAGGCATCGGGCTGAACCTCTGCCGGGCCATCACCCAGATGCACGGAGGCACCATACGTGCCCAGCGCCGCACCGACAAGCAGGGGGCCTGCTTCGTGGTGACGCTGCCCAAGGGCAACAAACACCTCACCCCCGAACAGATAATAACGGAGCCACCCGTCCGCGAGGTGCTCTCCGCCGGGGCCGACACTAAGTCGGCCGCTGGCCGCTTCCGCATACTCATCGTCGACGACGAGCCGGAGATAGCCCGCTACATCACCTCGCAGCTGGGCAACCGATACCGATTCAGCCATGCCCCCAACGGCAAGGAAGCCCTGAAGATGCTGCTCGTGGCCAGCGGCGAGGACGGTCAGGCCCAGTCGGCAGGTTTCGACCTCGTCATCACCGACATGATGATGCCCCTGATGGATGGCCTGACGCTGCTCAAGCACATCAAGGAGAACGTCCACCTGGCCCAGTTGCCCGTCATCATGCTCACGTCGAAGGCCGAGGTCGAAAACAGGTTGCAGGGCCTGCGCATGGGGGCCGATGCCTACCTGGCCAAACCCTTCGACATGGAGGAACTGCACGCACAGATAGACAACCTCATCGACAACGTCCGCCGCCTGCGCGGCAAGTTCAGCGGTGCCCTGCAACAGGAGGACCGCGTGGAGCAGATACAGGTGAAGGGCAACGACGAGGCCCTGATGGAGCGCATCATGCGTTCGGTCAATGCCCACATGTCGGAGCCCAACTACAACGTCGACGAGATGGCAGCCGACGTGGGCATCAGCCGTGCACAGCTGCACCGAAAGATGAAGGAAATCACGGGCATCTCCACGGGCAAGTTCCTGCGCAACCTTCGCATGGAGCAGGCCGCCCGCCTGCTGCGCGAAGGCAAGATCAACATCTCCCAGATAGCCGACCGCGTGGGCTATGCCGACCAGTCGCACTTCTCCGTAGCCTTCAAGACGCACTTCGGCCTCTCGCCTTCGGAATATGTCGAGAAGAGCAAGTCGCAGTAGTTTGTCCGCTCGCCCTTTCTCGCGCGCGTGCGCACTATACCTTTTCCCTGAAAAAAATCGTCATATCGTCACTCCTGGCCTGCAACCTTCTTAGTGCCTGCCGGTTAGGTGGGTGACGATATATGTGCTGATAGGCCTTTTCGGTGACGATATCGTGTATCGGAGGCCATGTGGTGTCCCCAATGGCAATACTTCGTATCGGCGTGTCCCATGCATGGGACGCCCTCCATCGACGTATTGTCTGAGCTCCAACCTTAGTATTGTCTGAGCTCCAACCTTAGTATTGTCTGAGGCCCATCGACGTGAGGGCTAAATCGGAGAGGCATATTGTTGTTAATTGATGCATCTATTTTTGTTTTTTGATTCGCGTCTCACTATGATACGTTTTTCGCGATGCATGAGACATTATTATATTGCCGCATGCGCGTAACTCCCTAAATTTGTGCCGAATTCGTTAAAAATCTTAAAAACTTAAAACCAAAAAACTATGAGAAAAATTACTAAACTAATGCTCACGCTGGCACTGCTCGTTGCCGGAGTGGGAGTGAACACTCTAAAGGCACAGGACGGTATCAAAACTCCGCTTCTCCTTTTGAAGAATGGTGAAATTAACACCACAGACTTTGATATCACGCCTATTGCTCCAAGTACGTTGACTACAGACAATCTTTATGCAGCAACGTTTACATCCAAAAACCAAACACAAAATTTATTCCAATACAAGAACTTGGATGTAAGTGCTTATGATAAGGCTGTAATCAAATATTCAATCACGGATGCAAATGAATGGCGTATAAATACGCCTGTCGGTCATTATGCTCTTCCTTCAGGAACCGATCAAACATACGAGATTGATTTACGTAGCGTTGATACTTATAATGATTTTACAGTTTTTTCATCGTACCAAAACCATACTACAGGTAGTTCAATCACCATCTCCGAGGTCTATCTGTATACAGATAAATATGTTATTCAAAATCAGCTACAAACGGTTTATAAATTAGGAAATGCTTTGAGTCTTTCTTCCATCTTATCAGACGAAACGTTGGTTTCTATTTCTTCTGGTGGAAATATTTTGTATGGCACTCATGCTGACAATCAGATTTATGCCAAGCCTATCGAAGAAGCCATGAGTGCAGTAAAAGCCAGAGGTGCTGATGAGTCAACTTATCGCTTCCGTATCATTGAGTCAACGGATGAAGGTTTGACATATCCTGATGGTATAACTACACTTTATCGGATTAAGGCTTTCAAAGGTGACGGAAACGTTTTATATACAGGTCCTTGGGGAGGTGATGGCTTCTTAAATGATATTGGTTGGACTTATAACATTGCAGGGAGCGATGATGGTTGCTACTTTGCAATCACTTCCGTTGCAGGTAAAGACAACACTTACAAGATTTCTTCCTATAAGAAAGATGGTACACAAAGACATGATAATATCTATAATAACTCAGAATGGACTTTCAATGTTATATCCGAGGATCAGGACTATGTTGATGTCTGGGTAGAGATTCCTTCCTTGTCATTTAATGACTACGGCTATGCTACTACTAGCTATGAAAGTATGACAACGACAGGTGGTTTGTCATTCAATTCCGCGACAGGTGTTCTCAGCACAGATGGAACTGCAGGAACGCTGTCTCTAAAATTCTATGAACCTGTTGATTTGAAATATCTGAAAACATATACTGTAAATCGTAGTGGTAATGATAATATTATTGACAGGGTTAAATTCTATGATGCTGATGATAACTTGATTAACACATGGAATGGTAATAAATTGGGAAATAGTGGATTGGATAATAACGCTACAAACGCTTTTATAGACCACAATCCTGTCAAGAAACTTGTTTGGGAATCAGATGAAAGTAAATCTACCGACTTGACACTAACCATAACAGGAATTACTTGGCAACTGAAGACTATGACTTGTCTAAATGCCGGTGAAACACAATTGAATAGTTTGGAATACCAGAAAATGAATGGTGATGCTGTTTCACCTACATGGAATGTGAGAACAACTACAGACACTTACTATGGAACTGGTACAGGTGATGCAGCTGTTAGTTATACGAATCTTTCCAGCTATAGTGAACTCCGAATTTATCGTGATGATAATACAGGATTCCGTGCTTTCTTCATTAATAAAGCTGGAAACAATGTGAATATCATTAATAACGAAAACGCGGCATCAACGTGGAATGCTGAAGGCAAGTATTGGTCAATTGATTTAAGCAAGGTTGAAAAGTATGGTGACATTGTTGCATTACAAGGTATTAAATCTGCCGGATGGGGTCAAAATAACATAGTTAACAATATTGCTGTGTATGCAACTCCTGACGCCAATGCTCCGAAATATGTCCTCGCTGGTTCTGGTATACAACTCGCAGAAACTGTCGCAGCCCTTGCTGATGCTACTGCCGCAAGTATTGATGCCACGGGCGTAACAGGTATTACAACGAACTCTGAGGCTGGCAGGACTCTGTTGACCAGCGCCAATCCCAACTGCATGTTCCTCGGGAAGACTGGTAATGGCTATCTGGCCAATACAAAGAATGTGATAGATGGTAGCACTTGCGCTAACCTTGAGCTGACCGACGGTCATCCCTTCAAGGCTCCTGCCGACTTCACGGCTACTAAGGCTTCTTATACTACTACTATTAATGCTGAGGCTGGCGCCGGCACGCTCTGCTTGCCCTTCGCAGCCACCATTCCTGGCGATGTTACGGCCTATAAACTGACCTATGAAAGTGGCGACAAGGCTACGGCTACTGCTGTGGAGACAACTATCGAGGCTAACAAGCCCGTGCTGCTGAACGGTAGTGGTGCGAAGACCTTTACGGGTTCGAGCGTCGCTGTCGATGCTGATGCCACGAATACCAATGGCAGCATGACAGGTGTGTTCGCTTCTGCCGCAGTGCCCACGGGCAGCTACGTGCTGCAGGACGGTGAAAAGGGTATTGGTTTCTATAGAGTGGATGCTGAGGATCCCATCACCATCAGTCCCTTCCGTGCCTACCTGACCGCATCGGCTGGCGTACACAGCCTGACCGTTGACTATCAGAACGGCGAGGAGACTGGCATCCAAACGGTTGACAATGCACAGCAGGCAAAGGACAATGCCATCTTTGACCTGAGCGGCCGCCGCGTAGTTAAGGCTCAGAAGGGCATCTACATCGTGAACGGTAAGAAGATTGTGAAGTAAAAACAGATTTTGTACATATATAAATAAATAGAAAGAGCAATGAAAAAGACATATATTTCTCCGCTGACCAAAATTACCGTTGTCAGCATTCAGCACCAGCTGCTTACAGGTAGCATTAAAGGTACCCAAGTTTATGGCTCTGCAAGTTCCGGCAACGCCGTCCTCGGTCGCGAGGACAACTCGTGGGACATCTGGGGCAACAACGAGGATGACGACTTCGAGGATTAAAATACATTAACATATTTTTTAAACCTAAAAACAATTATGAGAAAAATTTCTAAACTTTTGCTCACGCTGGCACTGCTTGTTGCCGGAGTGGGAGCGGCAAATGCCCAAGGTGAAACTGACATCACCACCCTGCCTTGGGTTCAGAAAGGACAGGATTGTACGAAAGATTTCAACAATGCAGACGGCGGCACCGTTTTTGGTACTGATGCTGGTGGTACAAACCTCTCATACGTAGATGTCTCGGATTACGGCATCATCAAACTCTATGGCCCTGCCGGTCAGAGAGCACGTCTGTTCATCAACCGTGAAGAGGCTGGCGATCCAAACGGCATTTTCTTCGTTGACCTCAATGAAGAGGGCGTTGCCACTTTCGACTGCAACACCGTCCTCACTCAGCAGCCTAAGGCACAGTACATCCACCTCAACGGCGTGAAGGCTTCGGCTTGGAACACCAAGCTCAACCTGAGCAGCATTACCGTCAGTGGCTCTCCCATTGAGTTCCCAGAGCCCGACCCGTTCGTGCTCCCCGACGGCGAGGTGGAAATCAACACCCTGCCCTGGGTTAATGAAGGACAGAGTTGCGCCAACAATCTCGGAACGAAGACCACATCACCCATCTACGGCACCGATGCCGGTCCCGCAGAGGGCAAACTTTCTTACATCGACGCTACCGACTATAGCGCAGTGAAGCTCTATGGCCCGGACGGCACTGTTCGCCTGTTCATCAACCGCGCCGAGTATGCCGAAGGTTCCTTCCAGTTCTATGTAACTATCGCTGATGGCGTGGGTACGCTCGACTTCTCCGAAGTTTTTGCCGCACAGGAAGGTGCCACCTATATTCACATCAATGGTGTGAAGGCCAGTTCTCCCGGTGCAGAGGCACAGGTAAACCACATTACCTTGGTTGAGAAGCAATATATTGAGGCAACAGCTGCTGTTGCTGCTCCCGCCGGAACCACCGACCTCAATGGCATGACCGGTGCAGGCGACATCAAGTGGAACATCTCTTATCCGCAGGTTGTCGAAAGTGAGACGCTCTGGGGTGGCAACATCGATGGTGATAACCAGTCGGTAGACATCACGGACTACGATTATCTCCATTTCGTCGTTAGCTCTGCTTCTGCCGACGCACACACGGGTCTGCGTGTGTTCGTGTCTACCGAACAGTCTGACAACAATGATCACCGAATCTGCCTCTATCCCCATCCCATAGCCGAATATGCCGAGGTTACGAATTGGGAAGAGAAGTCGTGGATTACAGAGCCCGGTGTGTATGTAGTGAAGATTTCCGACTATCCTCTCCTGAGAGGCTTCAAGGCCCTGCAGGCCTGGGCTGAGAATGCCGGTAAGATCAGCGTAGCTATGGCATACGTCAGCAAGGGTGCTCCCGTGGCTTACCTGCCCTCTGGTCTGTACACTCTGGTGGGCGAGGCCACAGGTTCTGCTTCTCTCGAGGCTGCCTTGAACGATGACGATGCCACCTGCTACGATGCTACCGGCGTTACGGGCACCAATGTTGACCTGACCAGTGTTGCCAACCCCAACGCTCTCTTCATTGCCAAGGGCGCTGACGTGCTGGCCAATACGGAGAACGTTATCGTAAACGACGTTTGCGACAACCTCTTCCTGACCGACGGCTTTGCCTTCAAGGCTCCTGCCGACTTCACGGCAGCACATGTTACCTATAAGCGCGCACTTGCTGGCAAAACGGTGACCGTATGCCTGCCCTTCGCACTGAACAGCGATCAGGTCGCCAATATCGGTACCTTCTACGCACTGAGCAATTTCGATGGCAGCACCCTGCAGTTCACCTCTGTAGACGCTACCGAAGCCAACACCCCGTACGTTGTGGTTGCCTCGTCCTATTCGCTTGGCTTGGATGGCGCAGACGTGGCTGTTCCTGCTACGCCTGCCAGCCTGGCCGCATCGGCAAGCGACGTTGAGTTCATCGGTACCATGGCCGAAACCACCGTTCCCGCCAGCGATGCCGCCTACAGCTACTATGCCTACAACAACGGCGAGTTCGTGAAGGTTGTAGACGCAGCCGCCACGCTGCCCGCCTTCCGCGGCTACTTCAAGGTTGCCAACGGCGGTGCCGGTAGTCGTGCCCTGAACATCAGCTTCGAGGACGCTGCCACGGGCATTGAGACCTTGAGCACTGTAGAAAACGAGACCAAGAGCAACACCATCTTCGACCTCAGCGGTCGCCGCGTGAATGCCGCTCAGAAGGGTGTGTATATCGTGAACGGTAAGAAAGTTATTAAGTAAAGAAAAGGAGGAACCATAAGATGAAAAAAACATATATCAGTCCCGACATGATGGTGATAGAGTCTGAATGCGAGGAAATGCTGGCCCTGTCTCAGGACCTGAGTGACGCTTTGGACTATTCAGAGGGTGGCACCCTGTCTGGTGTCCACGAGGATGTCTTTGGAGTTGACGAATCCGCTATGGATTGGTAATTTCCTGGTTAATTAAAAGTGAAATGGGGGCTGTGTCGAATCACCGACACGGCCCCCATTTCGCGTGTAATAAGTCTTTGAGACATTTTTATATAGTATACGAAACGAAAAACCTCTCTGGCTGTCTGTAATCTTTTGTATCTTTGCGCCATAAAAACTTTAAAACATGAAAAAAATGAGCAAGTATCTCTTTCGCATCTGTCTCGTGTGCCTGCTGTTGGCAGGTCAGCACATGGCGGCCCAGGAGCGCCGTCCCATCGACAATCGCCACCCGCTGTGGCTT
>ODAJ014751389.1_pt1 | contig 36317 bp, 30 predicted proteins | sample 1539241 | NCBI WGS metagenome assembly ODAJ01 (sample SAMN02144231, study PRJEB22623) | gut metagenome | biome: sheep rumen | host: Ovis aries | place: New Zealand
GCGGAAGGAGGGGGATTCGAACCCCCGGTACGGGAACCCGTACGGCAGTTTAGCAAACTGCTGGTTTCAGCCACTCACCCATCCTTCCTTAAAGGACCCTGGAGTTAGAAACCGTGGGGTTATCTCCTTGATTGCGGGTGCAAAGGTACTACTATTTTTTGAACCCTGCAAATTTTTGAGCTACTTTTTTTACTTTTCTCTCATTTTTCTTTTTGTAGGAGCGGAATACGGGACTCGAACCCGCGACCCTCGGCTTGGGAAGCCAATGCTCTACCAACTGAGCTAATTCCGCCTGACACTACGTTAGCCAATTTTTTGAAGAAAAAGAGTCAGAACAGATGGTTCTGACTCCTTTGTTGACATTTGAGAGAGCCGATAGCCGGACTCGAACCGGCGACCCACGCATTACGAATGCGTTGCTCTACCAACTGAGCCATATCGGCAGCTTTTCAAAGATCACTTGCTTGAAAGCGGATGCAAAGGTACGAATAAACGAGCAAAAAACCAAAGAAAAAATCAATTTTCTTTGTTTTTTCGAGTGAAAGTATCTTAACCGAAGGTAAAGTACTTAATTTAAAATGAGAAATGAGGAATGAGAAATATAAGCTCATTAACATTTTTTTAGCCATGTGCCTCTTGTGTCAGCTTTTCTTTGAGGAATTTTCCTGTCAGGCTTTTCTCGCAGGCCACTATCTGTTCCGGTGTTCCACATGCTACCACTTCGCCACCGCGGTCGCCTCCGTCGGGTCCCATGTCGATGATATGGTCGGCACATTTGATGATTTCCATGTTGTGCTCGATGATGAGGATGGTGTGGCCTCGTGCTATCAGGGCGTTGAAGGCTTCCATCAGTTTCGCTATATCATGGAAATGCAGCCCCGTTGTAGGCTCGTCGAAGATGAACAGGGTGGGCTCTTGCTTCTCTTGTCCGATGAAGTAGGCCAGCTTTACACGCTGGTTTTCACCTCCCGAGAGGGTTGACGAGCTTTGTCCCATCTTGATGTATCCCAGTCCGACATCCTCCAGTGGCTTCAGTCTGTTTACGATGGTTTTCTGCTTGTGTTCCGCGAAGAACTGGATGGCCTCGGTGATGGTCATGTTCAGGATGTCGTCAATGTTCTTGTCCTGGAACTTCACGTCCAAGATGTCGTGCTTGAAACGTTTGCCGTGACAGGCCTCGCACTCCAATATCAAGTCGGCCATGAACTGCATCTCTACGGTGATGACACCTGCACCTTTACATTCGTCACAGCGCCCTCCATCGGCATTGAACGAGAAATACTGGCTGGAAAAGCCCATCTGCTTAGCCAAAGGCTGATCGGCATAGAGGTCACGAATGGCATCATAGGCTTTGACATAGGTGGCAGGATTCGAGCGGGAAGATTTGCCGATGGGGTTTTGGTCGACGAACTCCACGTGCTTCACGGCCAGATAGTCTCCTTCCAATCCCATGTACTCACCAGGAGCGTCGCAGACGCCACCCAGATGGCGTTTCAGGGCAGGGTAGAGGATACCCTTTACGAGGGATGATTTCCCGCTTCCGCTGACACCAGTGATGACCGTCATTACGTTCAGTGGTATCTCGACGTCTATGCCCTTAAGGTTGTTCATGCGGGCTCCCTTTACCACGATTTTCCTGTTCCAGGGACGGTGACTGGTGGGAACGGGAATGGTCTCTTCGTGAGTAAGGTAGCGAAGGGTATGACTCTTTTTTAAATGAGAAATGAGAAATGAGGAATGAGGAATGCTGGTGGGGAGGGGACCTTCGAAGACAATCTCACCACCCAGTCGGCCAGCATCCGGACCTACGTCTATCAGGTAGTCGGCAGCACGCATAATCTCTTCGTCGTGCTCCACTATAACTACCGTATTGCCGATATCCCTCAGTTCTTTCAGCACTTTTATCAGCCTGTCTGTATCACGGGAATGCAGACCGATGCTTGGCTCGTCAAGGATATACAAGGAACCTACGAGCGAGGAACCCAACGAGGTGGTAAGGTTGATGCGCTGGCTCTCGCCTCCGCTCAGCGAGTTTGACATACGGTTCAGCGTGAGATAACCCAGTCCCACATCTAACAGGAACTGTAGTCTTGAATTGATTTCCGTGAGCAGTCTTTTGCCAATCTGCTGTTCCTGAGGGGTCAATTCTACCTGGTCGAACCATTGCTTCAGGCGCACGATAGGCATCTGCACCAGATCGCTGATGCTTCGTCCTCCTATCTTCACATATTCCGCCTCTGACTTCAGTCGCGTACCATGACATTTGGGACATGTCGTCTTACCACGATAGCGGCTGAGCATAACGCGATACTGTATCTTGTACTGATTGTCCTTCACCATCTGGAAGAAGGCGTCAATAGACACTTGGTCGTCCTTGCTACGCCCTTTGTCCGAGGGCAGTCCGTGCCATAGCTGGTCTTTCTGCTTCTGTGTCAGTTTATAGTAGGGCTCGAAAATAGGGAAGTCGTCTTTCATGGCCCTGCGACAGAACTCTTCTTTCCACATCTTCATCTTCTCCCCATGCCAGCAGACAACACATCCGTCATAGACAGAGAGTGTCGTGTTGGGAATGACCAGATGCTCGTCGATGCCCATCACTTTGCCGAAACCTTGGCATTCAGGGCAAGCACCCGCAGGAGAGTTGAACGAGAAAAGATTGTCAGAAGGCTCTTCGAATGTCATCCCGTCAGCTTCGAAACGCATGGAGAAATCGTAGCTGATATTAGACGGCAGGAACATCAGACGGCACTCGCCGTGACCTTCGTAGAACGCCGTTTCTGCAGAATCGACCAGACGTGATATGACATCCTTGGCATCATCTACAGACAAACGGTCTATCACGAGATAGAGGTCTGAGGGCTGAGAAGTGAGGTCTGAGGGCTGAGATGAGAGGTAGTCGTCAATGCGCATAATATTGCCACTGACGGCAATACGCGCATAGCCGTTCTGCAAAAACAATTTCAGCTGTTGTTCAATGCTTCGCTCTTTGGTAGCGCGGATGGGAGCCATCACCACATATTTGGTCCCCTGCGCATACTGGTGCGTACAGGCTATGATGTCCTCCGTGGAGTGTTTCTTAACCTCTTGTCCGCTGATGGGCGAGTAGGTACGTCCGATGCGGGCATACAACAGGCGCAAGTATTCGTATATCTCAGTGGTGGTACCTACTGTCGAGCGCGGATTTCTGGAAATGACACGTTGCTCAATAGCAATGGCGGGTGGCAGTCCTTTGATGTAATCGCACTCCGGTTTGTTCATGCGCCCCAAGAATTGGCGTGCATAGCTCGACAAACTTTCCACATAACGGCGCTGTCCCTCTGCATACAAGGTATCGAAGGCCAGCGACGATTTTCCACTGCCTGACACGCCAGTCACCACGACCAGTTTTCCACGGGGTATCTTCAGGTCAACATTCTTCAGGTTGTTGACTCTTGCCCCTTTTATCTCGATGCAGTCACTCATTGGCAGATTTGTACTCCTTTATTTGTTGAACGACAATTCGTCCTTGCCTTCCACCTTATTAATATATATAGTAGAACCTGCCTCCAGGTCACCGTTGACAATCAGTTCCGAGATGCCGTCTTCAATATACGATTGGATGGCTCTTTTCAAAGGACGGGCACCAAACTGTACGTCGTAGCCTTTCTCTGCGACAAATGATTTAGCCTCGTCGCTCAGTTCTATCTGGTAGCCTAAGTCACCAATGCGCTTGTACAGACCTTTCAACTCTACGTCTATGATTTGCTTGATGGCTGTCAGGTCCAGCTGGTCGAAGGTGATAATCTCATCCAGGCGATTCAGGAATTCTGGTGAGAACTGTTTCGACAGTGCCTTCTGCACAATTTGCCGAGCATGCTCCTTGTCCTGCTCGTTCAGCATCAGTGAAGAACTGGAGGTGTTGAAACCAATACCGCGTCCGAACTCCTTCAGCTGACGTGTTCCCGCATTCGAGGTCATAATAATCACCGTGTTGCGGAAATCCACAAAGCGTCCATTACCGTCGGTCAGACGACCTTCGTCCAGCACTTGTAGCAACAGGTTAAACACATTGCCGTGGGCTTTCTCTATCTCATCGAGAAGAACGATGGAGTAGGGACGGCGGCGCACACGTTCAGTCAGTTGTCCGCCTTCCTCGTAGCCTACATATCCTGGAGGTGCACCAATCAGTCTTGACACGTTGAATGACTCAGTGTATTCGCTCATATCCACTCGAATCAGCGCGTCAGCCGAACCGAACATGAACTCAGCGAGTTTCTTGGCGAGATAAGTTTTACCTACACCTGTAGGACCCAGGAACATGAAGGCACCTATCGGGTGGTTCGGGTCTTTCAGTCCTACGCGATTGCGCTGAATGGCACGTACCATTTTGTCGATTGCCTTGTCCTGGGCAATCACCTGACTCTTAAGTTGCTGCGCCATGCCTTTCAGTCGGATGCCTTCCTCCTGAGCCATGCGTTGTACAGGAACACCTGTCATCATGGAAACAACATTTGCCACCTCGTCGGCAGTCACTGTCTCCCTTACATCGCTCTCGCCTTCGAGCCACTTGCGGTTCAGTTCCTGCAGTTCTTGTTCCAATACGGTTTGACGGTCTCTGTAGCTGGCAGCCAGCTCGAAGTTTTGGTTGCTGACAGCCTGATGCTTCTTCTCAGTCACCTGTTTGATTTCATTCTCCTTTTCTGTGATTTCAGGAGGAATATTCGCGTTTCTCAGATGAACACGAGAACCCACCTCATCGAGGGCATCGATGGCTTTGTCAGGCATAAAGCGGTCGTTGACATACCTTGCTGTCAATTTGACACATGCTTCCAAGGCTTCATCGGTATAGCTCACATGATGGTGACGCTCATAGCGGTCGCGTAAGTTGTGGAGAATTTCCAGGGTCTCTTCGTTTGTCGTGGGTTCAACCTGAACTTTCTGGAAGCGACGTTCCAAGGCTCCGTCTTTCTCTATCGAGTTGCGGTATTCGTCCAGGGTAGTGGCACCGATACACTGTATGGTTCCACGGGCCAGCGCAGGTTTCAGGATGTTAGCCGCATCCATCGAACCGGGTGTGGAACCGGCACCTATCAGCGTGTGTATCTCATCGACAAAGATAATGATGTCGGGATTTTGTTCGAGTTCCTTCACCAGCATCTTCATGCGCTCTTCAAACTGTCCTCGATATTTCGTTCCAGCCACCACACCTGTCATGTCCAATGTCACGAGACGCTTGTTAAACAAGGTGGGTGAGCAATGGTGGTTGGCAATCATCTGTGCCAGTCCTTCTACGATGGCACTTTTGCCTACACCAGGTTCGCCAATTAATATCGGGTTGTTCTTCTTGCGGCGTCCCAGAATCTCAATCACGCGTTGTATTTCCTTCTCACGGCCTACACAGGGGTCCAGTTTTCCTTCTGCAGCCTGAAGAGTAAGGTCTGTGCCGAAGTTGTCGAGGACAGGAGTCTTCGACTTCGCCTTCTGCTTGGTGGTAGTCTGTGTGTTGCCTGCAGACGATTGTTGACTGTCGTTGCCTGCCTGACCTCTGGTCTCTTCCTCTTCATAGTCCTCGTCAGGCAGTCCTATACCGTTCTTGACACTGAGCATAGTCAATGCATCTTCATAATTTACGTTGTTCATTTCTAATACTTGTTTGGCTCCGTTGTTTCCCATGTCGTGAAGGATAGCCAGCAAGAGGTGCTGTTCCTCCACACGTGTTGTTCGCTGAAGTCTGGCTTCGAGCACGGCGAGTTTCAGAATATTGCTAGCCTTCTCGTTGAGAACGAGTTCGCTGGTGTTGATTGGCATGTTAAATTCATCCTCCCTGACACGCATCTCCAGTTCCGTCTTCATTGACAGCATATTCACATCTAACCGCTGGAGGACATCCCTTACGGGTCCATCCTTCAAACGCATCAAGCCCAGCATAAGATGTTCGGGTCCTACGCTTCTGCTGGCTAGTCTGGTAGCTTCCTCTCGTGAGAAAGCGAGTATTTCGGATACCTTTGGTGAAAATTGACTGGTCACTATTATTATCGAATTATATTGTGTGTACAATGTTTTGTCTATGCTGCATGCTACAAATTCCGTGCCAAGAATAATTTGTTCGTAATGCCTTTCGGTAATTCTGTCTCATAATGGGTTACCATAATCATGGTTTTATTCCTGCGCTGACAGAACGTCTCAATGATGTCCTTGGTGAGTCTTCGGTTCCAGAGATCCAGTCCGTGTAGAGGCTCATCCAGAATCAGTAACTGAGGGTCTTTGACAAAGGCCCTTGCCAGGAGTACTAATCTTTGCTCACCACTTGAGAGCTGCAGAAAATGGCGTTCTGCCAGATGGGCAATGCCGAAAATGTTTAGCCACCAGCGACATTTTTCGTAATCCTGCTCGTTGGGGACGGCATACAGACCGATAGAGTCCATCAGTCCGCTGGCTACAATGCGGATGGCCGGCAGGTCGCGCTTATAGGAGCGATGCATTTCGGGTGACACATAACCAATGTGTTTCTTGATGTCCCAGATGCTTTCTCCGGAACCTCTCGGACGGTCAAACAGCGTGATGTCGCAGGCATAGCTTTGTGGATTGTCTGCACACACCAGTGAAAGTAATGTTGATTTGCCACTGCCATTTTGTCCTGATAATGCCCATCTGTCGCCATTCATCACTGTCCAGTCCAGCTCTTTCAGTATGACTCTCTCGCCATACCTGATGCTTACATTTTTCATGTCCACCACCTTTTGACAGTCGTAATCATTGTCTGCATAAGGCAATTCAAGTATAGCCTTCTTTTTCTCTTCGCTCAACACCTGTGCGGGTACTTCCTGCTGGTCGGCATAGAAAGCCGCCGGGTTGGGATATTCCTTGGTCTTGGAACTTTCGATAAGCGTCACTTTTCCGACGAATTCAGGAATGTCGTCCGTCTTTGAAAGCACCAGCATGACCTCGATGTCGCGCTCGGTTGTCAGTAACAGCAGCAAGTCTTTGAGCTGGTCTCTCGTTTCCGCATCCAGTCCGATAAACGGGTTGTCCATAATGAGCAACTTCGGATTGGCAAATAGTGTTTTCGTCAACTGGAACTTTCTCAGCTCGCCGCTGGACAAGGTGATGATATACTTGTCAAGGAACTCCTCCATGTGGAACAACTTATAGAGGTGCTTTTGCAGATTCCTGCGTTCCTCCGTGTCCTCACCAGCCAACCGGTAGGCTTTCTCCAGCAGATCGCCCACCGTGGGGGTCTCGTGGTCTATGTCGTGCTGATTCCAACGCAGTTGCAGATAATATTGTCCGTCCACATTCACACCATAGGAGTCTGTGAAGGCAATATAGCGCACACGGTCGGAGGCCAATCGCTTACGCAACTGGTCAATATAGAGCGTCTTTCCGCTACCATTTCGTCCTACGACGGCAGTTACTTTTTGCATGTCTTGCTTACTTTGTCTTGGTTCTTAACAATGAAATCTTTCCATCCTTTATAATGAGCCTGACTTTCTGGACGGTTCATTTGCATAAAGTGGCAATAGGCGGCACCTAAGGCATCAGTGGCATCCATAAACTTTGTTAAGGCCTCTTTGTCGAATTTCAGCAGGCGTTGTAGCATACCCGCCACCTGTTCCTTTGAGGCAGCTCCGTTTCCCGTAATAGCCATCTTGATCTTCATGGGAGCATATTCATGAATAGGTACACCATGGTGGATGGCTGCCGCTATGGCCGTACCTTGTGCTCTTCCCAGCTTCAGCATGGTCTGCACGTTCTTCCCGAAAAACGGTGCCTCAATAGCCATTTCGTCAGGCAGGTAGGCATTGATGATGCCGGTCACTCGCTCAAAGATGTGTCCTAGTTTCAAGTAGCCATCGCTGAACTTACGCAAGTCGATGACCCCCATGGTAATCATCTCTGCTTTTCCGTCCGTCACCTTGATGACTCCATAACCCATGATGTTTGTTCCAGGGTCAATGCCCAGAATAATCTTTTCCATAAACAGGGTCAAAGGTACAAATTAATGGGGAAAATACCAAAATAAAAGTGTGATAAATGTTGTGGATAACATTTTTTTATTATCTTTGCATCCAAAACTCAAAAGTAAACTAGCTATGTTTCATAAGAAGTTTTATTTTTATTTCCCATTTTTGCTTTTGGTGTGTGTGTTATCGACACCTGTATATGCTGTAACGAGTACTGCGGATAATTTTCCAATGGATTCGTTGCAAATTGATGAGGTTGTGGTTACCGGCACCCGTAACGCTACGGATATACGTCATTTGCCCATGACGGTCAATGTGATAGGTCGTGAGCAGTTGACGGAACAGCACCAGATGAGTGTTCTGCCCACCGTGATGCAACAAGTCCCTGGACTTTTTGTTACCTCACGTTCCATGATGGGCTATGGTGTCTCTACAGGTGCTGCTGGTGGCATTAACCTTCGCGGTATCACAGGTGGTGCTGGTCAATTGTTGGTGCTCATTGACGGTCATCCCCAATATCAGGGAATTTTCGGTCATCCTATTTCCGACAGCTATCAGACATTGATGGCTGAGCGTGTCGAGGTGTTGCGTGGACCTGCTTCTGTGCTTTATGGCTCTAATGCAATGGGGGGCGTGATCAATATCGTGACTCGGGCAACGCATGAAGATGGTGTCAATACGATGGTTAATATAGGTGCAGGAAGTTATGGTACCATTCAGGCAGAGGCCTCTAATCAGGTGAGGAGTGGTCGTTTCAGCAGTACCGTTGCCGTGCAATATGGACGTAGTGACAACCACCGTCCCAATATGGGTTTTGAGCAGTATGGAGGTTATCTCAAACTGGGGTACGATTTCAATAGCCATTGGAATGCTTATGTGGATGCCAATATCACCCATTTCAATGCCAGCAATCCTGGAACGACAGACCAGCCCAAAATAGAGAATGATCAGTGGATAACCCGTGGCGTCGTTTCTGCTGCTCTGGAAAACCATTATGGGAACACATCGGGAGCATTGAGTGTATATAGCAATTTCGGACGTCATAAAATTAATGACGGCTATAATGCCAATGGTGGAAAGCCACAGACAGACCTTTTCCGCTCGAAGGATGCACTGACAGGTGTCTCATGGTATCAAAGTGTCCAGTTCTTCGAAGGGAATCGTATTACGGCAGGTGTTGACTATCAGCACATTTATGGCAATGCCTATTATACGGATCGTGAGACGGGTAATACTGTCACGACACCACAGCGTATGATGCAAAGTTGCCATTCTCATGCCAATGAGATTGCTGGTTATGTTGACTTCAGGCAGGATGTCTTCTCATGGCTTACATTTGATGCAGGGTTGCGCTATGACCATCATTCGAAAGCTGGTGGGGAATGGATCCCCCAGGTCGGGCTGGTGGTACGGCCCTTAGCAACGGGTGAGTTGAAAGCGATGGCGAGCAAGGGCTTCCGCAATCCTACTCCTAAGGAGATGTTCCTATATAAGCCGGCTAACGAGGAGTTAAAGGCAGAACGTCTTTGGAACTATGAACTGTCGTGGCGTCATAGAATAGATGCGTTGTCTTATGGAGTTAACCTTTTCTACATAAAGGGTGACAACATGATTCAGACGGTTACCGTCGATGGTAGTCCTAAGAATATCAACACAGGGAAAATCAAGAACTATGGCGCTGAATTGGAGGCCAAGTATCGTATGAATAAGTACTGGAGCCTGAACACTAATCACGCCTTCCTCCATATGGAAAATCCTGTAGTCGCTGCTCCTAAGTATAAAGGTTTCTTGGGTGTTGACTATCATTGCGAGAAACTAACGGTCAATGGTGGATTACAGTATGTTAATAGCCTTTATACTGCTGTGGGGAATGATGAAAAGAAAGAGGACTTCTTGCTTCTGAATCTTGCCGCGACCTATGCTATTATAGACAATGTGTCACTATGGGTTCGTGGCGAGAATCTGTTGGCGCAGCGTTATGAAATCAACCTTGGTTACCCTATGCCCCGTGCTACATTTATGGGTGGAGTGAATATTCATTTTTAATTTTATACAATATGGAAACAACAGCAAGACTTTACAATCTCAATTATGATGAAGCAAGAACCTATCTGTGGACTGCTCTTTTTGTGGTTTGCAATATGCTACTGCCTCATTTGTTTCATCTCATTCCTCAGGGTGGTATTATCTTTGCGCCCCTTTCATTGGTGATACTGGCTGGGGCATATAAGCTTGGATGGCGTGTCGGCCTTTTGGCCGCTTTGGCTTCACCGCTGGTGAATCATCTGGTGACTGGTATGCCTGCATGGGGTGTCATGCCGGTAATGACACTTAAACTGGTCGTTTTGGCTTTAGTGGCAGGTCTTACCGCTCAGTATTTTAAGAAAGTTTCTATCATCCTGCTTGTGGGTGTCGTTCTTGCTTCTATACTGATAGGTGGATTAGGCGAGTTTGCCATTACCGGAGGTCTCATGGCAACCATTCAGAATGTTACGGTAGGATGGCCTGGACTCTTGCTGCAAATCGTAGGAACCTATTTGGTTTGTAAATACTTGTAATTTTTTTGACGGAAAGAGAACAATGTAACGGGATATTTCGTAAATTTGCATCGTAAATGTTTAACAAAAACCCAAGAGACTTATGAAAGTAGGAATTCCCAAAGAGATTAAGAACAACGAGAATCGTGTAGGCATGACTCCTGCAGGAGTGGCAGAGCTGACAAGAAGAGGTCATCTGGTATGTGTACAGCATACTGCTGGTGAGGGCTCTGGTTTCACGGATGAAGAATATGTCAAGGCTGGTGCACATATCTTGCCTGGAATAGAGGATGTGTATAGGGAGTGTGACATGATAGTGAAGGTAAAAGAGCCCATAGAACCGGAATATAAACTGGTGAGAAAAGGACAGTTGCTTTTCACCTATTTTCATTTTGCCTGCGAAAAGGAATTGACGGACGCGATGCTGAAAAGTGGAGCTGTTTGTCTGGCTTATGAGACGGTGCAACTTCCCAATGGTACATTGCCATTGTTGCAACCTATGAGTGAAGTGGCAGGCAGAATGGCCACACTGAATGGTGCTTATTATCTGCAGAAGACAAAGGGTGGAAAGGGCAAGCTCATCAGCGGCGTGCCTGGAGTAAGCCCCGCCCGTGTACTGGTCCTTGGCGGTGGCGTGGTTGGCGAAGCTGCCGCACTGATGGCTGCTGGATTGGGGGCAGATGTGACGATAGCGGATGTCTCGCTTCCGAGGTTGCGCCAGTTGGATATAGAGACGCCTGCCAATGTGCATACGCTATATTCGTCGGAGCATAATATCCGTCAGCAATTACCTACCGTTGACATCGTGGTGGGCAGCGTACTGGTGCCTGGCGATAAGACTCCCCGTCTGATAACCCGTGACATGCTGAAATTGATGGAACCAGGAACTGTACTGGTGGATGTGGCGATAGACCAGGGAGGATGCTTTGAGACGTCGCATCCTACCACACATAGTGACCCCGTATATACGTTGGACGGTATCGTGCACTACTGTGTAGCAAATATCCCTGGTGCAGTGCCTAACACATCGACACTGGCATTGACCAACGCTACATTACGTTATGCTGTTGCGTTGGCAGACAAGGGTTGGCAACAGGCATGTCGGGATGATGAGGCTTTGGCAAAAGGCCTGAATATCATAGACGGGAAAGTGGTGTATAAAGCTGTTGCTGACGTGTTCGGACTGCCGTATGAAAGGTGGCAGTAGGATGAATTAAGATAAAGAAAATGGGGCTGACGTTTGGCAGTCCCATTTTTTATAGGTAACTTTGCGGCGATTATGAAAGAAGTGATAATGGAAGATGCCGTGTTGCGGCAGGCCGCAACTAAAGGTATGGATGCATTTGTAGGTGCATTCATACAGGCTATCAAAGACGCCATAGGTGGAGAATTGACAGCAGAAACGCTGGGCGAGCTGAATAGCGATCAGGTTACTCTGCTGGCATGGGATGTGCTGCATGAAGAAGTGATGGACGGTGGCTTTGTACAACTGATACATAATGGCTATGGTCCGTTTATCTTCAAGAATCCGTTTGCCAAAGCGGTCAAGTTGTGGGGCATGAGGGAACTGTCCAAACTGGTTTATGATGCCCACACGTTGTATAATAAATACCACGAGCAATTGGAGCAGGACTGTACGGACGAAGAGTTTATGGCGTTGTTTGAGCAATTCCCGGAATTTGATGACATGGACGATGAGTTCGTGGAAAAGGAAGAGGAATGGACGGAAATGATAGCACGTTATATCGATGAACACATTGAGCACTTTGCAAGTGTTCGCTGAGTATTGAATAGATACGATGAACAAGGAAGAAGAACTAATCAGGAAGAAAAGTCCTGTAAATATAAGAAACAAGAAAGCCTCGTTTGAATATTTCTTCATTGAGACTTATACTGCCGGTATCGTATTGACGGGTACGGAAATCAAAAGTATCAGACTCGGAAAGGCCAGTCTGGTGGATACGTATTGCATCATTGCCAATGGAGAGCTATGGGTTAAAGGCATGAATGTATCACCGTATTTCTATGGCTCGTACAATAACCACGAGATGAAACGCGACAGGAAATTGCTGTTAACGAGGAAAGAGATACAGAAACTGGCTGCTGCTACGAAACAGACAGGCTATACCATCGTGCCCCTGCTGGTATTTATTGACCAAAAAGGCAGGGCAAAAATGGATATTGCACTATGTAAGGGTAAGAAGGAGTTTGATAAGCGCCAGACATTAAAGGAAAAGGAAGACAAGCGTGAGATGGATCGCGCCATGAAGGTATATAGATGATAACAACCCTAGAAGACTTAGCGAAGAAGAGGATTCTTATCCTGGATGGTGCGATGGGCACTATGATTGGTGAGATGACAGGCAAGACAGGTAACTCTGACGAGCTGAACCTGACGAACCCTGATCTTATCAAGGAGATACATCGCAGATATCTGAAGGCTGGAGCTGACATTATTACCACCAATACCTTCAGTGCTCAGCGCGTATCCCAATCAGACTATCACCTGGAAGAAAAGGCACGTGAGATTGCTTTGCAGGGTGCCCGTATTGCACGCCAGTGTGCCGATGAATTCTCTTCGTCGGACAAGCCACGCTTTGTGGCAGGATCTATCGGTCCTACGAACAAGACATGCTCTATGTCGCCAGACGTGAGCAACCCTGCGCTCCGAGACCTGACCTACGATGAGTTGTGGGATGCCTATTATGAGGAGGCAGACGCGCTGATAGAGGGTGGGGTGGATGCCCTGCTGATAGAGACTGTTTTCGATACGCTGAATGCTAAGGTGGCGATTGACGCCTCTATGCAAGCAATGGAAAAATACGGTAAGAAACTGCCCTTGATGCTAAGCATTACCGTGAGTGACCTTGCTGGTAGAACGCTTAGTGGACAAACTCTCGATGCCGTATTGGCGAGTGTAAGCACATACCCCATATTCAGTATTGGCCTGAATTGTTCGTTTGGAGCAAAGCAGATGCTGCCCTTTTTACGGCAACTGGCACATAAGGCTCCCTATTACGTCAGTGCCTATCCGAATGCTGGATTGCCTAATGCTATGGGACTTTACGATGAGACAGCGGAGAGCATGGCCCCACAGATGGGACAGATGGTCGAGGAAGGACTGGTGAATATTATTGGTGGATGTTGTGGAACTGACGACCGTTTCATTGAGAAATACCAGTCTCTTGTGGTGGGTAAAGTGCCTAGGAAACCTTCATCAAAACCTACAACCATGTGGCTTAGTGGTCTCGAACTGTTGGATGTGACCAGTGATGTCCGCTTTGTCAATGTCGGCGAAAGATGTAATGTGGCTGGCTCGAGAAAGTTCCTCAGGCTGATTAAGGAAAGACAATATGATGAGGCCGTCTCTATAGCCCGTAAACAGGTGACTGACGGGGCTTTGATTATTGACGTCAACATGGATGACGGGTTGCTGGATGCGAAGAAGGAAATGGTAAACTTTCTGAACATGATAGCATCGGAGCCTGACATCGCATCGGTTCCTGTTATGCTCGACTCGTCCGATTGGGATGTGATTGTTAGTGGACTGAAATGCGTACAGGGAAAGAGCATCGTAAACAGCATCTCGCTGAAAGAAGGCGAGGAGGTCTTCATCCAGCATGCAAAGGATGTGAAACGTTATGGTGCTGCCGTTGTGGTGATGTGTTTTGATGAAGAAGGACAGGCTACTACCTATGAACGTCGAATCGCCATAGCAAAAAGAGCGTATAGCATTCTAACTCAGAAGGTTGGGTTTAATCCGCTCGATATAATATTCGATCCTAATATCTTGGCTGTGGCAACCGGAATGTCTGAGCATAATGCCTATGCTGCAGACTTTATCAAAGCAACAGCATGGATAAAGGATAACCTGCCTGGTGCACACGTCAGTGGAGGTGTCAGCAACTTGTCGTTCTCGTTCCGTGGAAACAATTATATCCGTGAGGCGATGCATGCCGTATTCCTCTATCATGCCATACAGGCAGGAATGGACTTTGGTATCGTTAATCCTGCGACAAAAGTTCTTTACACAGATATTCCCCAAAATCAGCTTGACATCATAGAAGATGTTATCCTGAACAGAAAAGATGACGCGTCAGAGAAGTTGATTGCTTTGGCTGATGATTTAACTGCTCAGGCTGAACAGTCCACTAAGGAGGCTAAAGGGAATAGTGACGCTGGTATGACGAGTAACACCCATTTAACTGGAAACGTCATATCTGTCGATGAGCGCCTGCAGCAAGCTTTGATAAAAGGGGTGGGCGACCATCTTCGTGAGGACTTGGAAGAGGCTTTGCAGAAATATCCGAAAGCTGTTAACATCATTGAAGGACCTTTGATGACTGGTATGAATAAGGTGGGTGAACTGTTTGGAGCAGGAAAGATGTTCTTACCTCAGGTGGTGAAAACAGCCCGGACCATGAAGCAGGCCGTATCCATCCTGCAGCCATATATAGAAGCAGACCAGTCAGAAGGTGCCAAAAAAGCGGGAAAAGTGCTGCTGGCTACCGTAAAAGGCGATGTTCATGATATTGGAAAGAATATTGTCGGTGTGATACTCGCCTGTAACAATTATGAGGTCATAGACATGGGTGTCATGGTACCCGCAGAGCAGATAGTGCGTAAGGCGAAGGAAGAGCAAGTAGATATGATAGGACTATCAGGACTTATTACCCCGTCGCTTGAGGAAATGGTAAATGTGGCGCATGAGATGCAGCGAGCAGGACTTGACATTCCCATCATGATAGGCGGTGCTACCACCAGCGAGCTGCATGTGGCCTTGAAAATAGCGCCTGTCTATGGTGGTCCTGTGGTATGGATGAAAGATGCCTCACAGAACGCATTGGTAGCTGCCAGGCTGATGAACAAAGAGGAGGAGCGGCAGATGGAAAAGGAGTTGGATGCGAAATATGAACATCTGCGTCAAGCCTATGAGACTGAACAGCAGCAGTTGCTATCACTGGAGGAGGCGAGAAAAAAGAAACCTAACTTGTGGGAATCATAATAATTATAACAATGATAAAACGTACAAAATTTCTATTAATTGGGTTGTTGATGACAGCTCTAGCTATAACGGCTCAACCTAAACGAGAGTTCCGTGGCGCGTGGATTCAGTGTGTCAACGGACAATTCAAGGGTATTGGCACAAAAACCATGCAGGAAACGCTGACTTATCAGTTGGATGAATTGCAGAAGGATGGTTGTAACGTTATCATCTTCCAAGTGCGTCCAGAGTGCGATGCCCTTTATCAGAGTGCCTTGGAGCCCTGGAGCTACTATCTGACAGGTCAGCAGGGATTGGCTCCCCAGCCTTATTGGGACCCTTTGGCATGGATGGTAGAACAGTGCCATAAGCGTGGTATGGAGCTCCATGCCTGGATTAATCCCTATCGTGCCAAGACGAAGGTGGCTCACGCTAATGCTGTGAATCACGTGGTGAGTCAGCATCCTGAGCGTTGTTTCGAATATGACGGACTGACGCTGCTCAATCCTGCACTGAAGGAGAACCGTGACTATATCTGCCAGGTGGTGACGGATATTCTCGAGCGTTACGATGTCGATGGGCTTCATATTGACGATTATTTCTATCCTTATCCGACACCAGGCATTAATATTCCTGATGATGCGTATTTCAGGGCCAATCCTCAAGGATTTACTGACAAAGACGATTGGCGTAGAAACAATGTCAACCTGTTTATCGAACAGTTGTGGGCCACTATCAGGACTGTCAAGCCTTGGGTTAAGTTTGGTGTGTCACCATTTGGCATCTATCGCAATGAGAAAAGCGATCCCAATGGAAGTAAAACCAATGGCTTGCAGAACTACGACCAGTTGTATGCTGATGTTTTGCTATGGGTGAAGAATGGTTGGGTAGATTATTGTGTCCCCCAGATTTATTGGGAGATTGGCAACAAGGCCGCCGATTATGACGAACTGATACACTGGTGGGACAAGTATTGCACCAAGACCACGCTGGTGATAGGTGAGGATGTAGAGCGCACAGGTAAGTTTAACCAGATGGCTCGGAAGATGGCTTTGCATGCAGAACTGCCTAATGTGAAAGGTACAGTTTTGTGGTATGCCAAGGCGGTAGTAGATAATGTGGGCAACTATGGCACACGGCTCAGGGAGTTGTATTGGCGCAATCCTGCTCTGCAGCCTGCCATGAAGCATATAGACAACAAGGCTCCTAAGAAGCCTCGGAAGGTACAGGCTGTTGATATTGAAGGTCAGAAAGTATTATTCTGGACAGCTCCGAAAGGCGAGGGGTGGAAGGATGCTGCTGCCAGCTATGTGGTATATCGTTTCAATCAGGGAGATAAGGTGACTGTTGACGATGCGTCGAAGATAGTTGCTATTACCAACGATACCCATTATGAGCTGCCGCAGGAGACGCCTGGCACCAAGTGTACCTATGCAGTCACAGCCCTCGACCGTATGCAGAACGAGAGCAGCTATAAGAAAGTAAAGGTGAAATATTAAGACTATAGATAAGGTTGTTCCTTGTCCTAGGGAGAGAAATTTAATGCCTAAGGTAAGGATTATACCTCAATTCTTCCTCTATCGTGCTTTGGGGACCGTGTCCTGAGAGCACGATAGTTTCTTTCGGTAGGTTGGCAACCACGTTTGACAGGCTCTGTTCCATCTGTTCCCATGAGCCTCCGTCAAAGTCGGTGCGCCCGATGCTCATGCGGAACAAGGTGTCGCCAGTAAAACAGGTATGCTCTTCCTCGCAATAGATGAGTGCTGAACCAGGGGTGTGCCCTGGAGTTTGCAGCACCTTCAAAGTGTGTGTTCCGAAGGTAATGGTGTCGCCGTCTTTTAGCCATCGGCCTACTTCTGGCTGATCATGGTTGATGTCGATACCAAAGAGGTCGGTGGCTTGTTTCGGCAAGTCCTCAATGAGATAATCGTCTTCGCTGCACACTTCAACTTTCAGCCCAAATTCATTGAAAATGGTACTGTTGCCGAAGTTATGGTCCAAGTGTCCATGAGTGGCAATGAGGTGAACAGGGCTAAGGTTTCCCTTCCGGATATAGTTGATAATCGCATTATTCTCTTCCTGATAGAAAGCACCGCAGTCAATGATGACACATTCCTGTGTGTCGTCGCTCACCACATAGCAATTCTCCTCCAAAGGGTTACATGTAAATCTCTTAATCTGAATCATAACCATTAATAATTAATCATTCACCATGAACCTTGAACCATGAACCACGAACCACGATTTATACAGGAACATAGATGCAATGTTTCTCCTTAAACCACTCTTCGTCGAACCATGTGCTGATGTCTTCTTTCTCTACAATGCGGTGGAAGGGCTGTGTCTCGGCTTGTATATCACCGCCTTTCAGACAGATGACGCCATTGGGCATGGCATTGCGTTGCTCTTTAGAAACATTCTTCCGCACTATTTTCATAAGGTCGGGTAGCGGCATGACAGCACGGCTGACCACGAAGTCGAACTTCCCCTTCTCGTCCTCACCTCGTAGATGTTCGGGATGGCAGTTCTTCAATCCGATGGCATTGCTTACCTCTTGAGCCACCCGTATTTTCTTTCCTGTTCCATCAATCAGTTTGAAGTCGCATTCAGGAAAAAGAATGGCCAGTGGAATGCCTGGGAATCCACCTCCCGTACCAAAGTCGAGGATGCGTGTCCCTGGTGTGAACTGAATCATCTTGGCGATGGCCAGCGAGTGGAGCACGTGATGTTCATATAGGTTGTCAATGTCTTTGCGTGATATGACATTAATCTTTGCGTTCCAGTCGCGATACAAAGCATCGAGAGCAGCAAATTGTTGTTGCTGCCCGATGCTTATGTGTGGGAAATATTTCAGGATGATGTCCATCACTATTCACTTTTCACTATTCACTTTTCACTAGCGAAGCGCCTATCCGTTCATGCTAAGCAGGAACTCCTCGTTGGAGTGTGTCTGCAACAATCTGTCGTGGACGGTATTCATAGCCTCGATGGGGTTCATCTCGGCAATGAACTTGCGGATAATCCACATGCGGTTAAGCGTGGTCTGATCCTGGAGCAGGTCGTCACGACGCGTAGAGCTTTGTACCAGATTGACTGCCGGGAAGATTCGCTTGTTGGCCAACATGCGGTCGAGTTGCAACTCAGAGTTACCTGTACCCTTGAATTCCTCGAAGATGACCTCGTCCATCTTAGAACCAGTGTCTGTCAGCGCTGTGGCAATGATGGTCAGCGAACCGCCTCCCTCAATGTTACGTGCAGCACCGAAGAAGCGCTTAGGCTTCTGCAGCGCATTGGCATCGACACCACCGGTGAGCACCTTGCCACTGGCCGGGGCTACCGTGTTATAGGCACGGGCCAGACGGGTGATAGAGTCAAGGAAGATGACCACGTCGTGTCCGCACTCTACCATGCGCTTCGCCTTCTCCAATACGATGCCGGCAATCTTCACATGGCGGTCAGCAGGCTCGTCAAAGGTCGATGCAATAACCTCGGCATTTACGGTACGAGCCATATCGGTCACCTCCTCAGGGCGCTCGTCGATGAGCAGCATCATGATATATGCTTCCGGGTGATTGGCAGCGATGGCGTTGGCAATATCCTTCATCAGAATGGTCTTACCCGTCTTAGGCTGGGCAACGATGAGGGCACGCTGACCTTTACCGATGGGTGAGAACAGGTCAACGATGCGTACGGACGGATTGGTGGTTGCCTTGTCACCGCAAAGTGTGAACTTCTCGTCGGGGAAGAGTGGCGTGAGGTGTTCGAAAGCCACACGGTCGCGAACTTCCTGAGGCTGGCGTCCATTGATGGTGTTCACGGTGCACATGGCGAAGTATTTCTCGTTGTCGTGGGGAGGACGAATGGTGCAATCTACTACATCGCCGGTCTTCAATCCATAGCGCTTGATTTGCTGTGGACTGACATAGATATCGTCGGGAGAAGACAGGTAATTATAGTCGCTGGAACGCAAGAATCCATAGCCGTCCTGTAATAACTCCAGCACGCCATTGCCTGTTATTAAATCGTCAAAGTTGAATTTCTCTGTGACGTATGGAGCATTGTATGTAGGACGCTCGGCCATAGCAGCGTGCTCTTGGGCCTGAGCGACAGGGCGATCGAACATGTCGAGGGTGGGAATGGCTTCACCGTCTTCAATGGGCAAATCTACTACGGGAATGAAGTCGGTGCCGTCGCCGGGATCACCTTCCCAGACACCATTCTGAGATGCTTCGGGTTCCTGCTGTTGCATGTTCATTTTTTCCTGCAATTGATTCAGCAGAGTAGGATCAACGGTCTCTGCTGCGGCAACATTCTCTGCTTCAGGGATAGCGGCCTCTGCGGCAGCATCTTTAACTTGCTGCTCTGCTTCTGCTGCTTCCGCTCCTTCTGCTTCCGCTGCTTTCTGGGCAGCTTCTAATGCAGCAGCTTCTAATGCAGCAGCTTCTTCCAGTTCCTTCTTCGATTTACGTCCGCGCTTTTTGGGCGCGGGCTTTTCTTCTACTGGTGCAGGTGCTGCTTGCTCGGCATTTTCCTGCTCTGCAGCTTCAGCGGCTTCTGCAGCTTCCTGTTCGGCAAAGAGCGAATCAAGGGTTTTCTTCTTTCCTGGTTTGGCTGCCTTGGCATTCAGGTTCTCGCCATCGCTTCCGTTGACGGTATAAACTTTATCTGTGTCTTTGGCAATGCGTGTGCGTTTGCGCTTGGGTGCTGTCTTCCCTGCTGCAGAATCTTCTGCTGCCTTGTCTAAGATAGCATAAATGACAGTCTCCAATTCGTCATCCTGAGAAACTTTCACGCCTAGCTCTTTTGCTATCCCCATCAGTTCGGGGATTGGCAATTTTGATAATTCATCTTTTGTGTACATGATATATACAGTAATTCGTTATTAATCTTCGAATATGTTGAAATTGATTTTGGAAACAAAGTGTTTCGCGGACGGAAACACGTTTTTCTGAAATTCGAGGGCAAAGGTAAGCATTTTCCTTGAACTATGCAAATTTTACGACCACTTTATTTGCGAAGTCAATAAGAAAACACGTAATTTATCATTTAACAAATCCCTTCTTGCGCCATTTTCCCGACCGCCAGCGGCGCATAAGGATGACGCCGCGGATGTTCTCATCGAGTGCAAAACCTATCCACATGCCCACCAGGCCGTAGCCCAGCGGAATGCCGATGATGTAGCTGACGCCAACAGCCACGCTCCACTGGAAGATGATTCCGACGACGAAGGGGTAGAAGGTGTCGCCCGTGGCGCGCAGGGTGCTGCCGGCAAAGATGTTCGACGTGCGGCCGATTTCCAGGAAGACATCGACAACGAGAACCCATACACCCATTGCGATGATTTCCGGATTGTCGGTGAAGGCTGTCAGGATGGACCGTCCGAAAATGGCGAGGAGAACAGAGCCTGTCAGCGTGATAATCATGGACCAGCGGAAGAAATAGTTGCCTAGGATATAGGCTGCCTGCTGGCGTTGCTGACCGACAAGATGTCCCACGAGAATGTCGCCGCCCTGCGTGATGCTCAGGCAGAAGAGATAGACGAACATAATCATGTTGTGGCAGTAGGTGCGGGCGGCCAGCGCCTCGTTGCTAATCTGGTTGATGAAGAAAGTGATGACTACCTGTGACAGACAATAGGAGATATTCTCGCTCATGGCTGGTATGCCGATATACAGCAGGTTGCGCAGCTCCTTCCAGGGGATAGGCCGGAAATAGTGGAGGGGGAAGCGGGGTATATGCACCCGGAAATGGATGATGGCCAGCAGAATCATGGCGACGGCCCGGCTGGTAGCAGTGGCGATGGCCGCACCCTCGACGCCCAGTTGCGGACAGCCCCAGTGCCCGAAGATGAGTGCATAGTTGCCCAATATGTTCAGCACGTTGACAATGCCTGTAACCACCATCGGATAGATGACCTTGTCGGCACTACGCAGCGAGGCGGAGAATGTCAGCGACAGAGCCTGGAAGAACGACAGGGCTCCCGTCAGCCGCAGATATACCAGTCCGTCGCCCATCAATTCCGGGCGGAGTCCCATGAGCAGCAGCAAGTGCTCGGAATAGAAGAAAAGAAGCAGGCTGACTGCGAGTCCGAGTATCAAGTTGATGACCAGTGCCATACCAACCACCTGTACCAGTCGTTTGCGAAGTCCTGCCCCGATGTATTGTGCACACAGTATGGCGGCACCCATCGAGAAGAACTGATAGACCAGGAAAACGAGCGAGATAAGCTGGTTGTCCAATCCCACGGCAGCCACGCTGTTGTCGCTGTAACGACTCAGCATCACGGTATCTACAGCACCGAGCAGCATGACCAGTGCCATTTCGATAAACACTGGGATGGTGAGCACTTTCAATTGTCGCTTTAGGGACTGTTCTGCCATTTCCTCTTGCTTGATTTTCGGTAAAACGGCTGCAAAGTTACGAATAAGTGAGTAAAACACCAAAGAACTTCTGGCAATTATTATATTAGCATGACCACTCGGTGCGCCGAGTGCCGCAAAAAAGTCGTTGGCACGACCACTCGGTGCGCCGAGTGCCGCAAAAAAGTCGTTGGCACGACCACTCGGTGCGCCGAGTGATGGCAAAAAAGTCGTTGGCACGACCACTCGGTGCACCGAGTGATGGCCACAAAGTCGTTTTCTGACTACTCGGTGAACCGAGTGGTGAAAAAAAATGGGGCTGAGGTTTGGCAGTCCCTATTTTTATGCTTAACTTTGCAGTCAAAATGTGAATTCGTATGGAAATCAAGCAAGCTGAATTTTCGCTGTCGGCACCGATGGTGTCGATGTGCCCGAAGGATACGAAGCCTGAATATGCGTTCATTGGGCGGTCGAATGTGGGCAAGTCGAGTCTGATCAATATGCTGACGAACAACAGGAAGCTGGCCAAGACGAGTGCAACGCCCGGCAAGACGTTGCTCATCAACCATTTTATAATCAATAAGGAGTGGTATCTGGTGGACCTGCCGGGCTATGGCTATGCCAAGCGCTCTAAGAAGGAGGTGGACAAGCTGGACCAGATGATTCGCGGCTATATCCTGCAGCGGGAGCAGCTGGTGAACGTGTTTGTGCTGGTTGACATCCGACTGGAGGCGCAGAAGATAGACCTGGAGTTCATGGAGTGGCTGGGTATGTCGTCGATTCCGTTCAGCATCGTGTTCACCAAGGCCGACAAGCTGACGCCTAATAAGTGTCGTCAGGCTGTCGAGGCGTATAAGAAGATACTGTCGGAAACGTGGGAGGAGATGCCTCCGATGTTCCTGACCTCTGCAGAGAAGAAAGAGGGTAGGGACGACGTGCTGGACTATATAGAACAGATTAACATAAATTTGAAGAACGATGAATAGTGATGCTGGTTTTGAGAAGTTGAGACGGCTTGTGGGAGCTGTAGTAGGACCCGTCCTTGCAGTTTTGGTATGGGTCATGCCCATTGACGGGCTGGCGGTAGATTCCCACCGCTTGCTGGCGGTGATGTCGCTGGTGGCTACATGGTGGATAACGGAACCCGTGCCCATCCCTGTAACGTCGCTGCTTGGTCCCACGTTATGCGTGCTGTTGGGCATAGCACCGATGAAGGATGCGTTTTCCAATTTTGCCAATCCGATGATATTCCTCTTTATGGGTGGCTTCCTTTTGGCCAAGGGGATGATGGTGAACGGTCTGGACAAGCGTATAGCCTACGGCATCCTGTCGATGAAATGGGTGGGCGATTCCCCGCGGCGCATCTTCCTCGCCATCGGACTTGCGTGCATCCTCTGTTCCGGATGGATCAGCAATACGGCCACGGCGGCCATGATGTTCCCCATAGCCTTAGGACTGTTGGAGGCTATCCGCGAGATGATGGCGGCTAGCGGTAAGATCATAGACCTGAGCAATTACAAATACGCCACCGGACTGATGCTGATGACGGCCTATGCCTGCAGTATAGGTGGTGTGATGACCCCCATCGGAACACCCCCGAACATTATCATGCTGGGATTCCTAGACCAGTTGGCTCCCCAGGCTCCTACGGTGTCGTTTTTCCAATGGATGATATGGGGCACAGTGGCTATGGTGCTATACTTCATCGTGGCATATATCGTGCTGTCTCGGATGTTCCCTGCTGACGTGAAGCATATTGACGGTGCCCAGAAGTTCATCAGCGACTATGTGGCATCGTTGGGAAAATGGACGCGTGCACAGAAGAATACGCTGATAGCCTTCTTCGTGGCTGTCGTGCTATGGGTGGCACCAAGTATATTGAGTGTTATCTACGGACCCCATTCTCACGTGATGACATTCTACGACGAGCACTTCCCCGAGTCTATTGCTGCGATGGTGGGCGGCCTGTTGCTGTTCTTCCTGCCTGTCAACTTGAAGACGGGTGAGATGACGATGAAGTGGAAAGACGGAATAGAAGGTATAGAGTGGGGCACGCTGCTACTCTTTGGCGGCGGACTCTCCATGGGCGCTTTGATGTACACCACGGGACTTTCCGACTGGATAGGTCATGGACTGAAGGATATGATGGGCGGTCAGCCGTCTGAATGGGTCTTCGTTGCCGTGTTCTGCGTGGCAACACTCGTGCTTTCCGAATTCACCTCGCACACGGCTTCTGTCAACCTGATAGGTGCTATCGGCATCACCACAGCGGTATCGATGGGCTTCAGTCCAATCCCCGTTGCTGTAGGCATTGCTCTGGCTTCGTCGTTAGGATTCATGATGCCTGTGTCAACGCCGCCTAACGCCATCGTCTATGCATCGGGCTATGTGCCTATCACGAAGATGATTAAGACGGGCTTTATCATTGACATAGTAGGCATCTTACTGATAACCCTCCCAGTCGTCATCCTGTTGGTTAAATTCGTTATGGGCCTATGATTCCCTATTTGGACGTACAACATCTCAGCAAGTCGTTCGGTGCCTTGCAACTGTTCAGCGACATCAGCTTCTCCATCGGTGAAGGTCAGAAGGTGGGGCTGATAGCGAAAAACGGTACGGGTAAATCGACACTGCTCTCCATCCTTTCCGGCAAGGAGGGCTATGACGCTGGTGATATTGTATTCCGAAAAGACCTGAAGGTGGGATTCCTGGAGCAGACACCTCAGTTTGACCCTGAGGAGAGCGTGCTCGATGCATGTTTTAATCACGAAGGAGATCCGGAGAAAGTGCTGAAAGCCAAGCAGGTATTGACGCAGTTGAAGATTCGCAACCTGGAACAGCCCATGGGACAGCTCAGTGGTGGACAGCAGAAGCGCGTGGCGCTGGCCAATGTGCTGCTGACGGAACCCGACCTGCTGATATTGGATGAGCCGACCAACCACCTGGACTTGGAAATGATAGAATGGCTGGAGGGTTTCCTGCAGCGAGGCAACCGCACCTTGCTGATGGTGACCCACGACCGTTTCTTCCTAGACCGTGTGTGCAGCGTGATACTTGAGTTGGACGACCGTACTATCTATACCTATCGGGGCAATTATGCCTACTATCTGGAGAAACGTCAGGAGCGAATAGACAACAAACGCTCGGAAATAGCTCGAGCCAATAACCTGTATCGCACAGAATTGGAATGGATGCGCCGCATGCCCCAGGCCCGTGGTCATAAGGCTCGCTACAGGGAAGAGGCTTTCTACGAGCTGGAGAAAGTGGCCAAGCAGCGGTTGGAGGAAAGGCAGTTGCGACTGAAAGCCTCCAACGTATATATCGGTTCGAAAATCTTTGAATGCCAGTATGTCTCGAAACGCTATGACGATGTGGTCATCATGAAGGACTTCTACTACAATTTCTCCCGTTTCGAAAAGATGGGCATTGTAGGTAGCAATGGCACCGGCAAATCAACTTTCATCAAGATGCTGCTGGGTACGGTGCCCGTTGACGACGGTCGTATCGTAATTGGCGACACCGTGCGCTTTGGCTATTTCTCACAGGAAGGTCTGCAGTTCAACGAGCAGCAGAAAGTCATTGACGTGATAACGGAGATCGCAGACTATGTTGATTTGGGAAGTGGACGCAAACTGAGCGCCTCGCAATTGCTGCAGTATTTCCTGTTTACGCCTGAGCAACAATATAATTATGTATATAAGCTCTCGGGGGGCGAGCGTCGTAAGCTTTACCTCTGTACGGTGCTGATGCGCAATCCGAATTTCCTGGTGCTGGACGAGCCTACCAACGATCTGGACATCGTAACCTTGCAGATTCTCGAAGAATATCTGCAGGATTTCCCCGGCTGCGTCATCGTAGTGTCGCACGACCGCTATTTCATGGATAAGGTGGTAGATCATCTGCTGGTGTTCAAGGGACAGGGCGATATTAAAGATTTCCCAGGAAACTATTCGCAATATAGGGAATGGGCTTCGCTGGAGACAAGCCAGACGAGTCAAGCAGGCAAGACTGGTAATTCTGATAATTCTAACCAGACAAAGGCCAGCTATCGTCACGATGACCGCAGACGCTTGTCGTATAAGGAAAAGCGTGAAATGGAGCAACTGGAGAAGGACATTGCCGTGCTGGAGGCTGAAAAGAAGCAGATTGAGGAAGCACTTTGCGGTGGAACGACCTCGGTTGAGGAGATAACGACGATGAGTAAACGACTGCCTTTGCTGAACGACGAACTGGATGAGAAGTCGATGCGATGGCTGGAACTTAGTGAAATAGAAAACTGATGATACAGACACAATATCCATCACAACTGTTGGAAAAGACAGTACAAGAGTTTTCCAAATTGCCAGGCGTAGGGCGCAAGACTGCCTTGCGGCTGGTCCTGCATTTGTTGCGTCAAGATACGGAGGACGTGCTACAGTTGACAGCAGCTATCAACAAGATGAAACAGGAGGTGAAGCGCTGTCGCATCTGTCATAACATCAGCGATAGTGAGGTATGTCCTATCTGTAGTGATCCCCGGCGCGACGAGACGACTATCTGTGTGGTTGAGAACATACAAGACGTGATGGCTGTGGAGAATACACAACAGTTTCGTGGCCTCTATCACGTTCTGGGAGGTGTCATTTCGCCTATGGACGGGATAGGACCGTCGGATTTGGAGATAGACTCTTTAGTGGAACGGGTAGGCAAAGGCGGTGTCAAAGAAGTTATCCTGGCCCTGAGCTCAACGATGGAGGGCGACACAACCAACTTTTACATATTCCGCAAACTGGCACCCTTTAGCGATGTGAAAATCAGTATTATTGCGCGAGGTATTCCCGTGGGCGATGAGCTGGAATATGCAGACGAAGTGACGCTGGGACGCTCTATCTTGAACCGAACGATTTTTGAAGGGAAATAATACATGAATATAAAATGAATAACGAAGTATTTCAATTTTGGTTGACAACGGCAGTAGAACTGTTAACGCTGTTGTGCGCCTATCTGGGTGTCCGACTCTATAAGAAAAACTGGAAGCTACGGATGGCACTTATCGTGCTGCCGTTGGTGGTAAATGTAATACTATACCTTATTTATAGTTCTACCATCTTTTTCTATCTGGGTGTTGTACTCCTTTTATGTATTCCGTTTGTATGGCCGAGAAAGTCAGCGTAATCATAGTCAGCTATAATGTGCGCAGTCTGTTGACGGAGTGCATAGATAGTGTCCGTAAGGCTCTTGACGGGCTGGACGGTCAGATTGTCGTGGTAGATAACTGCTCTAAGGACGACACGGTAGATTACCTATCGAAGCACTATCCTGATGTAAGGCTGATCGTCAATAAGGAGAACGTAGGATTTGCCAAAGCCAACAATCAGGCTATCAAGGCGTGCACGTCGGAATATGTGCTGCTGCTAAACCCTGATACGGTGGTAGGAGAACAGACCATACTCGGATGTGTGGAATTCATGGATGCACATCCCGAAGCGGGTGGGGCAGGAGTGCGCATGCTCACTCGTGAGGGAGTACCGGCACCTGAATCGCGACGTGGCATCCCTACACCGTGGGTGGCTATGCTGAAAATGCTGGGCTTTACACGTCGTTATTACATGAGTGATCTACCGTGGGATAAGCCTTGCCGGATAGAGGTGATTAGTGGGGCGTTCTTTATGCTGCGCAAAAAAGCACTTGACGAGGTGGGACTGTTGGATGAAGACTTCTTCATGTACGGCGAGGACATCGACTTGTCCTATCGCTTGTTGAAGGGTGGTTGGCAGAATTGGTATCTGCCTTACGATATCATTCATTACAAAGGAGGCTCTACACAGAAGACTTCGTTCCGCTATGTGCACGTGTTCTACCAAGCCATGCTCATCTTCTTCCGCAAGCACTATCAGCATCTCAGCTTCTTTTTCTCTGTTCCCATCCAGATTGCTATTTATTTCCGTGCTTTTCTGGCTTTGCTACACATACAGTCAGCCAGATTGCGTCATTTTATCAATCCTTCATCACGATGCTTATGAACAAGATTAGACTGAGAGCCATAGAGCCGGAAGACCTGGAGCTGCTATACAAGATAGAAAACGACACCCGCCTGTGGAATGTCGGAGTGACTAACGTGCCTTATTCGCGATATACTTTACACGACTATATAGCCAACTCGTCAGATGACATCTATGCCGACAAGCAGTTGCGTATGATTGTAGAGGATATGGAAGGCAAGGCAGTGGGAATGGTGGATCTGATGAATTTTTCGCCCAAACACCTCCGGGCTGAGACAGGCATCGTCATCATGGAGTCGGAGCGTAGGAAGGGATATGCCACAGAAGCGTTGCATGCTTTGTGCGACTATGCTGCTAACGTGCTGCATCTGCATCAGCTTTATGGAGTGGCGGGAAAAGACAACCATGCAGCCATAACAGTTTATGAAAAAGCGGCTTTCGAGTGCCAGGAAACACTCCGGGATTGGCTGTATGATGGAAAAAAATATGCTGATGCCGTGTTGATGCAAAGATTTTTATAAACTTTTCCCCAAAAAGTTTTGTATTTTCAAAAATTCTATTTACCTTTGCACCCGCTAAACGACAAAAGAGACTATTTTGGTGCGTTAGTTCAGTAGGTTAGAATGCCTGCCTGTCACGCAGGAGGTCACGAGTTCGAGTCTCGTACGCACCGCCAGAAAAGTCTTAGAGTCACCAAGCAAAAAGGTGCGTTAGTTCAGTAGGTTAGAATGCCTGCCTGTCACGCAGGAGGTCACGAGTTCGAGTCTCGTACGCACCGCAACAAGAATGCTCACTGAATCACATGGTTCGGTGAGTTTTTGTTTATACAGTACTTAAAAAATCGGAATGCAGTATGGTTAATTGAGAATTAATTCGTAACTTTGCCGAAAATTTTAAAGACATAAAAAAATGGAAAAGACAATTCTTGTTACTGGTGGTACTGGATTTATTGGAAGCCACACCACGGTTGAACTCCAAAACGCAGGCTATAAGGTCGTTGTTGTTGATAATCTCTCCAATTCAAATGAGAAGGTGCTTGACGGCATCGAGAAAATCACGGGTATTCGTCCTGCTTTCGAGAAGGTGGATTGCTGTGATTTTGCAGGCATGGAGCGTGTGTTCAAGAAGTATCCGGGAATCCAAGGCATTATTCACTTTGCAGCTAGCAAGGCTGTGGGTGAAAGTGTGGAGAAACCGCTGATGTATTATCGAAATAACTTGATGTCATTGATTAACCTGCTGGAGTTGATGCCAGTCTATCAGGTAAAAGGTATTATCTTCTCCAGTTCATGTACAGTCTATGGCCAACCTTCACAAGAGAACCTGCCTGTTACGGAGAATGCTCCTATTCAGAAGGCACTATCACCTTATGGTAATACCAAGCAGATTAACGAGGAGATTATCCAGGACTATATACATAGCGGGGCTCCTATCAAGTCGATTATCTTACGCTATTTCAATCCAATAGGCGCACATCCTTCAGCACTCATTGGCGAATTGCCCAATGGTGTGCCCATGAACCTGATTCCCTTTGTCACACAGACTGCGATGGGTATTCGTAAGCAACTGAAGATATTCGGCAATGACTATAATACACCTGATAAGACATGTATCCGCGACTATATCTATGTGGTTGATTTGGCCAAGGCTCATGTGAAGGCAATGGAACGTATTCTGGATCATCCGGAGACCGATGCCGTAGAGGTGTTTAACATTGGTACAGGACGTGGCCTTTCCACCCTGGAAGTGGTAGAAGGCTTCGAGAAAGCTACAGGCGTGAAAGTGAACTGGACTTACGCTCCACGTCGCGAAGGCGATATCGAGCAGGTTTGGGGTAATGTTGACAAAGCTAATAAAGTGCTCGGCTGGAAGGCTGAAACACCGACTGATGAGGTGTTGAGGAGTGCTTGGAAGTGGCAACAGAAACTTCGTGAAGACGGAATTCAATAACAAATGAGTATAAGGGTATTTAAAAGATTATTTTTCAGTATAACGGCAGTAACGTTGCTAGCCGCTCCTGTCTGTGGTCATTCAACCCCTAAAAAGGTGAGGATGGACATAGACAAGGCTAAGACTTATATAAAGAGCGGAAAGGACTTTGACAAGGCTGAGAAGTTGATGACGGACTTGTTGAAAGACTCCGCCAATCATGATAATATCAAGATCTACGACACATGGTATGAGTCCGTTCTAGGCCAGTATAATGCTGCCAACGAGAAATTGTATCTGAAGCAAAAATACGATACGGCAGCTTTCTACAACCTGATTAGCCATTTGCAAGAGGTTGCTATCGAGCTGGATAACCTAGATGCGCGGCCTGATAAAAAAGGTCGTGTGCGTCTTTCCTATCGTAAGGAAAATGCTGCCTTCTTGAATATGCTTCGCATTAATATTTACTATGGTGGAACATGGAGCGTACGCAAAGGTGATTACAAAAAAGGATTTGACTATTTTGACGACTATCTGGACGCAGCCCATCAGCCTTTTTATGAAGAATATCACTATCAGCAGAGGGATTCTCTCCTGCCTGTTGCCGCTTATTGGGCCACATTGTGCGGCTATAAGCTGCAGGATGCTGAGCGCACGTTGAAACATTGTCAGTTGGCGATGACTGATGAGTCAAAGGCAAACTTTGTCTTACAATATATGTGTGAGGCATATCAATGGCAGAAGAATGACAGCGACTATCTTCGGACATTGACGGAAGGCTATGAGCGTTTTCCGGAATATCCTTATTTTTTCCCCCGTTTGGCAGACTATTATTCTGAAAAAGGACAATACGAGAAGGTGTTGCAATTGGCAGACAGGGGACTTGACATCAAACAAGACGGCACGTTATTCCTGTTGGCTAAGTCGGTTGCCCTCCTTAACCTGGATCGGTATGAGGAATGTATAGAAACCAGTCGTATGCTGATGGAGTTGAAGGATGCTTCGCCCGAACCGTATTTCAATATTGCGACATGTTATCTGAATCAGGCCTTAGCCGTTGAGAAGGAACGGGAACCTCGGAAAAATTATCAACGCCTACAGAAATTGTATCGGGAGGCTCGTCCTTTTATGGAAGATTACAGGAGGTTAGCTCCGGAAGATAAGCAAAGATGGGCTCCGGCTCTGTATCGCATCTATCTGAATTTGAACATGGGAAAACAGTTCGAGGAAATAGACCGATTGATGCATAAGTAATTAAAAATGTTAAAAATTTGGCTAAAGATACTGGTTTTGAAAATAAATCAGTATCTTTGCGTATTGTAATGATTAAAATCTAAAACATATCAATTAAACAATTATGGAAAATAACGCTCAACTCATTGCTCAGTGCGAGGCACGTGCAAAGGAATGGCTTGCTCCGGCCTTTGACGAGGAGACACGTAAAGAAGTACAGGCCATGCTCGATGCTGATGACAAGTCAGCCCTCATCGACGCATTCTATCAGAACCTTGAATTTGGTACGGGTGGATTGCGTGGTATCATGGGTGCTGGTACCAACCGCATGAACAAGTACATCGTAGGTATGGCTACTCAGGGCTTTGCCAACTACATCAACAAGGCATTCCCTGGTAAGAAGTGCTCTGTTGTCGTTGGACACGACTGCCGTAACAACGGCCGTATGTTCGCTGAGACGGTTGCAGACATCTTCTCAGCTAACGGCATCAAAGTTTATCTCTTCGAGAGCCTTCGTCCTACACCAGAGATTTCATTCGCCATCCGTCAGCTCGGATGCCAGGCAGGTGTTAACGTTACAGCTTCTCACAACCCACGTGAGTACAATGGTTACAAAGCATACTGGGACGATGGTGCACAGGTACTCGCCCCACACGACAAGGGTATCATCGACGAGGTGAACAAGGTTTCTATCAACGACGTTAAGTTCGAGGGCAACAAGGAGCTCATCGACATTATCGGTGGTGAGATGGACTGGGATTACCTGCAGGCTGTCAAGGAAGCAATGGTTGACCAGGATGTTATCCTGCGCCAGAAGGACCTCAACATTGTATATTCACCAATGCACGGAACTGGCCGCGTGATTGTTCCTGAGGCATTGCGCTCTTGGGGCTTCCAGAATATCCATGTTGTTCCTGAGCAGATGGTGATTGACGGAAACTTCCCGACTGTAGTATCTCCAAACCCGGAGAATGCTGAGGCTATGACCCTTGGTATGAAACTCGGTACGCGTCTGAATGCCGACCTCGTAATCGCTTCAGACCCTGACGCTGACCGTCTGGCCATCGTTTGCCGCAACGCAAAGGGAGAGTGGGAGATTCTGAATGGTAACCAGACCTGTATGATGTTCTCTTGGTACATCATCGCCAACAAGAAGAAACTTGGTCAGCTGAAGGGCAACGAGTTCCTCGTAAAGACCATCGTGACCACAGAGGTCATCGCTGAGATTGCCAAGAAGAACAATGTAGAGTACATGGACTGCTATACAGGCTTCAAGTGGATTGCCAACGAGATTCGCGTCAACGAAGGCAAGAAGAAGTATATTGGTGGCGGTGAGGAATCGTTCGGCTTCCTGCCATTCGATAAGGTTCGTGATAAGGACTCCCCCGCATCTATCTGCCTTATCTGTGAGATTGCAGCATGGGCTCGCGACAACGGCATGACCCTCTATGATCTGCTCATGAACATCTACAAGGAGTATGGATTCTCGAAGGAGGTAACCATCAACGTGGTTCGTCCGGGTAAGACTGGTGCTGACGAGATCAAGCAGATGATGACAGACTTCCGCGCCAATCCTCCGAAGGAATTGGGTGGTGCGAAGATCTGCCTGTGGAAGGACTATAAGACGCTTGAGGCCAAGAAGGCTGATGGTACTGTTACAAAACTGAACATGCCGGATACTTCGAATGTGCTCCAGTGGTTCTGCGAGGATGGCACCAAGGTTTCTGTCCGTCCTTCTGGTACCGAGCCAAAGATTAAGTTCTACACAGAGGTCAAGGATGCCAGCTTCAAGGATGCTGCTGACTATGAGCGTTGCACCAAGGCAGCAGAGCAGAAGATTGAGGCTATCAAGAAGAGCTTGAATCTCTAATATGCTGATTTGAAACTTAATATTGAACATAAAAAGAAGGACATTTCAAGCGAATGTCCTTCTTTTTTTGTAGTATGCTTCTTTTTTTGTAGTATGCTTCTTTTTGTCTCGTTTTTGCTGCCTCCGGAGTCTGCACGTTTTGTTCCCGGGAGTCTGCAAGTGTTGTTTCTGGGAGTGTGCAAGTGTCGGATCGGGAGTGTGCAAGTGTCGGTTAGGGGAGTCTGCAAGTTGAAGCTGCTCCTCCTTATCCCGTTCCTTGTTCCTTCGTATCTTCGCCACCCAGAACTCTCTGTTCGTCACACTTTAGTGTAGCGCTTCCTCTCTCTTCGTCGCGTTCGTCACACTTTAGTGCGATGTTAGCCAAATCCTCAGCGAAGTCATTCATATTCAGGCACTGCGCCCTCGTGATGCGAGCGGCACTCGTTTCTGCACTATAATCGGCATAAGGAGCCAACACCAATATAAAGCCATCCGAGCATCCAGTCAAATCCCTTCCTGACGGATATATAAACTTTCCATCCAGTCCACGATTAACGATATGAATCATAGGTAATTTTTCCTCATAACACGCATCATATACTGCCTTCTCAGCCGGTGAAATAAAAGGTGACACCAACACCGTTCCTCGCCGTGCCTCTCCTAAATATTTATTCACCTCCGCTTGAATCTCTTTCTCTGTCAGGTTGCGATGACACCGAACTTGGATACGTTCTGGATAAGTAACCAAAAACGTATTGCCGAAAGCAGTATATAATGGGAATATCGCAAAACAACAGAAAGACTTTTTGCATTACTCTCGGAATATTTAAAATTACTTTCGGAGAAACAAAAAATACTTTTGGAGAAACAAAAAATACTTTCGGAGAAATTGAAAATACTTTCGGAGTTCTTACACCATCTTGACTTCCTACATCGGATGTCAGTCAACCGTCCCTATGGCATAATCTTACAGTTCAATGTTTACTTTCCAATATCCCGTTTTGTTGCTGCCAACTCGTACAAGGAGTCCTACTTGTTTCAGCTTGGTAATATACGTTTTTACCTGACGCTCTGACAGGTTTAATTGTTGACCTATCTCGGCAGCATTTAAACCACGATGTGCGTTTAAGACTTCAAGCACATCTATAGCCTTAGCAGACAGTTCAGGGAATTTATCGTGCAGTTTATCGTGCAGTTTATCGTGCAGTTCTGTATTCTCTTCCTCTTCTGGCTCGCTGTAGTTCTCCATTGCCTCCAACAAGCATTGAAGCATGAATTCTATAAACAGTGTGCTTTCTCCAGCTGCATCACATTTAGCTATAACGCCATAATACTCTTGCTGATGCTCTTTCACGATGGTTTCAACAGGAATCCACGAGAAGATGCCCTTCCAACGGCTCAGCAGCATCGTCTGCCAATAGCGGCCCATGCGTCCGTTGCCATCTATGAAAGGATGAATAAACTCAAACTCATAGTGGAACACGCACGAATAGACCAGCGGATGTGTCGTACAAGTCTTCACCCAATGGAACAAGTCGCCCATCAGTTCTGGTACGCGGTCAGGCGGCGGAGCCATGTGCAGGCAGTTGCCATTGCCATCGAACACCCCGACACCCTCTTGCCGATAGTGTCCAGCGTTTCGCACTAATTGGCTCATCATCAGCCCGTGAGCCTTCAGCAGGTCTTTCTCTTTGAAAGCATCCAACTGAGGCATCAGGCGGTAAGCCTCAATCGCATTCTTCACCTCTTGTATCTCATCGGGAGCACCCAGCACATGTTTACCGTCGATGATGTCCGTGACCTGTTTCAGAGAAAGTGTATTATTCTCTATGGCCAGCGACGAATGAATAGTCCTTATTTGGTTTTTCTTTCGCAGCATTGGAGAAGGCACGTCGTTTCCTATGCGTGAGTTTAGGCTTCCCACTTGTTCGGAAATCTCTGAAATCTGGTGAAGAATCTTCTCTGTGATGTTAAATGGCGGTATATACATACTACTTTATCCTTTAATATCTGTTTTGCCTGTTACTGCTTCGTAGATAACGCTCTTCTTGTAGTCCTTTAGCGACTCTATCTTTTGCTGCTCCATTTAAATCCAGGGTCCCCCGACGGCGGATCACGGAAGTCATAGACATCGTGTCCTGCCTCCCTCAGTTTCTCCACCACCTCAGGGTAATACTCGTTACGCCAAGCTCCAGGTTCCAACCACCTGAATGTCTCGTTCTTTGGTGTGTTTGAGCTCTCGTCGTTCATCAATAAATGTAATTTACAGCCAAGTGACATGACAACAGCCGCCACTACTATTTCCGACCACAAAGATACGAATTAAAAAGAATAGCACAAAGAAATTGAAAGATATTTTATATCAGATGTCAAATATCGTCCCTTTGTGGATTGGATCAATGTTCCGGTCTCTAAGAATCCTCTTTCCCATAACGTTCAGTCAATCTTTGCGAAAGCGTCGCAAGAATCTTCTTGCCATAGGCGGAATAGGTCTGATACTCCATGTCATCAATGATCTAATGTCGTTATTCCATTCGATATTATCTCCACCACTTTAATATCCGCTGGCAGCCACTTCACACTATTCAGCTCGTCCTTAGTGAGCCATCGTGCCGCCTCGTGTTCGTTCAGCGTCAGGCTGCCACTTTCAATATGACACCAATAGCAATGCATCGTCAGGTGAAAGGCTGCGATTGAGCGAGTGGAGACCAAAGCTTGCTTTGAGTCTTCCGAGCGTGAGCAGGCTCGACCGGAGGTCAATTTCGGATAATCATACTCAACCGTACACAAGAACTCATCCACACTGATCTCCGTTTCCAGTTCTTCCTGTATTTCACGTTTCAGCGCTTCCTCGGGCGTCTCCCCAGCCTCAATTTTCCCGCCAGGAAACTCCCACCAGTCTTTCCACTCGCCTGATCCACGCTGTGTGGCAAAGACGCATCCTTCCTCATCGCGAATGATCGCTGCTACGACTTCTATCTGTTTCATATTTCTTCCTCCGCTGCTTTCAGGTAATTCTCGCTTTCCTCTTCCATCTGAGGATACATCATACTTCCTACATCAGCATCAACATGTCAGTCACCTGTCCCTGTGGCATCTGTCCCTGTGGCATCTCTATGACTTCTTACTATACGTTCTATTCTTATTCCCGCCATGAGCCTCCAAGTAACCGAACTCAGTGAGCTGGCGCAAATAGCGCTTGGCAGTAGTGGGCTTGAAACCGAAATGACTGACGATTTCTTCTGTCGTAATCAGGTCTTTATCGGTCACGAATTCCATAATATCGACCATTTTCTCTGCCAAAGAGGGCTTTATCGACCATTTATCGACCATTTTCTGCTTCAAATCTTGTTTATCGACCATATCTGATGCCATAGACTTTATAAATTGGTCGATATCTGTTTGCAGGTGTTGGCAATGATGACGGGCCATGCAGTTAAGAAAGACATTGAGGTCTTCGCTCTCACGGGTGTCTATCAGCGCCTGGATATATTCTGCCTTG
>ODAJ012068089.1_pt1 | contig 36302 bp, 38 predicted proteins | sample 1539241 | NCBI WGS metagenome assembly ODAJ01 (sample SAMN02144231, study PRJEB22623) | gut metagenome | biome: sheep rumen | host: Ovis aries | place: New Zealand
TGCAAAGTATACCCTCCTAAATTAATACAAACCCCCCCCCAATTTTTTAAAGTCTCGTTGGGTCAAATCTCTCCATTTTATATTATATTTTCATGATTATTTTTCTTGCGAGTACTTATCACACGCTCGCATTTACTTTAAATACTTTTACCGATATAATTAATATATCAATCAGCAGTTCAATATTTGGACGGAATTGAAAAATCAAATCAACGGGTCATCAATATGGAGTTTAAGATTACTGTAATTGATTCTGCTACCGCTTCCAGGGTATTAGGCAATGATACTTTAAACAGGTATCTTGTCAATAAAGGTTTTTTCAGGGCAAATGACTTCAAAAGTCTCATTGAATTAACTGTGGAAGGTTCTGTTGTATTCACTACTGAAAACAGGGGTGATGATTATCTGTTGCTTGCAGGGGTTCATGGTAATGAACTGGCTTCACAGGCTGCATTAACCAGGCTTTTGTATGAATTATATTCCGATAAGTATTCATTGAATCATACATTGCACATCATTCCATTTTTAATTCCAGTATCCACTTCTAAAAATACTCGCAATTACAATGGATTGGACATGAATAGAAATGCATTCGTCGACGGACCGACTAAGGCCGTCGTTGATTATGCGGTGAATGTCGGCATAAAGGCACTGTGCGATTGCCATTCCACAGATCCATCATTACAGCCAGGAGAAAATAGTGTTTTCTGTTCATTCAGACCACAGAAGGAAAGCTATTTTCTGGCAAAGCATATAGCTGACAGGACAAACTCAAAACTCCTGCCGATATCCAGGGCGGGTTCAGTGTTGAATGGTGCAATTGAGGATGAGGCAAATCTTAGGGGAATACCATCAGTTACTTGTGAAGCATTGGAAGTTAACGGAAAAATATCCGACAAGTCCGTCTTAACTTCATATAATCAGGTAATGTCTTTTTTAGATTATTTTGATATTATAAAAAGATAATGTTAAATTAGGAGAATAATATTTAGTAGGTGAATCGTCATGTCTAATTATAGAACTCATGCAATTGCAGGTATACTGATGGCTCTTCCTTTTGCGCCTAGTATTTTCTATTTATTCTTTGCATTGATAGGAGCATCCATATGTGATTTGGATCACGAGAACAATACCCATAAGGTAAACTCCATGATGATAACTGGATTGATATTGTCGATTATATTGTTTTTCTTTAATTCCAGCAGTATATCGGCATTGTTGTTGATAGTTCTTTCTATCATTTTCTATATCTCAAAGCACAGGGGTTTTACCCATACCCTCGTTGGGGTAATATTATTGTCCTTATTGTTTCTGTTTATGATAATGGGATTTATCTCATTTTTCAATAGGGCATTTCTAATATCTGCCATTAGGATACCTCACTTGTTGGTATTGTTTGTCACCATGGCTATTGCAGGTTTTTTTGTAATCAGCCGTAGATATTATCTCATATACTTTATTGTTTTGGGATTGTATTTGTATATGGTACCGATGGATTATACCACAATCAACTGGTCTTTAGCATGGATGATGTTATTTGTAGGTTCCATGAGTCATATCATTCTTGACTTGGCTACACCTGCAGGTTTATGCATATTTGAGCCTTTTTCACATGTGGAGTGTCATAGAAGATGGGCATTAATATTCTTCGTGATATGGATTTTCTTTGCTCTTTACTTTTTCTTTTCTTATGGGATTTTACCCATGTAATCCCTATTTTTTTACGTTTACCTAAACCTTTTTAAAAACATTTAATATCTTTGTTTTATATATACATAAATATACTATATACTTGAATTTTGGAAGTTTTTCTTTTTGAGTATGGAGTTTTTATAGCTAATTACAAAAAATATTGATTAACAAATAGGGATGGTTCATATATTGAAACAATTATGAATTATCTAAAAAAACCTTTGAACAAGGGGTTTGCTTGGTTATTTTTAATAACCGAGAATCTTCATATATTGGAGAAGTTCTAAATAAAAACGGAGTTTAATTTATGTTTTTAACTAGAATAATCTACGGAATTGAATTTTTCGTAGTATTAGTAGTCGAAATAATTAAAGCAGTACTTGATACAAGTATGTGCTGTCTCAAGGGAGATGTAGATCCTGTTGTTGTTGAGATTAAGCCTGATCTTAAAAGGCCGGTATCTCTTGCAATTCTATCTAATACTATCACATTAACACCTGGTACTATTACTATAGAAATGGATCAAGATGCTGGAAGCTTATTAGTATCAGCTATCACACCTCGTTCAACAAAAGATATCATACCTCTTGAGCCAATAATAAAGAAAATGTTAGAATAAACATAGGGTGATGAGATGGATTTTTTAACGATATCTGAATTGTTCCTCATGTTATGTTTTATTGTTTACATGTTTGCTAGTGTAAAAATAGCAACAAGAAGAACCGGTGGTTCAGCATTAGCTGGGGTAGCTGGTTTTTCAATCGCAGCAGCTGTTGTTTTAACAATGGTTACTACATTGGCTGGTGTCGATTTCTGTAGAGACATAGCATTTGCATTAATAATATTAGGTCCTGTAGGTACAATTGCTGCAGCTTATGTATTAGCTGGAGGGGATTTATAATGAATTCAACAGCATTAACTACATTTACAATGGGTGATCCTATATCTATAATATTAGGAATAATCTTTATTATTTGTGGTATTTTCGTATTGATTACTGCAAAAGGATTGTTAGCAAATACTGATGATGAATTACAATATACGGTATTTGGTAGATTAGAAATATTAGGTATTGTGGACATGGTCAGTGTACTAGTCTTAATCTTATTAGGTCAAGCAGCATTAGGAGTAGTATACTTTATATTAGCACCATTTGCAACACATGCTATTGCTAGTGGACATTTCCACGGAGAACAAGGAGAGCATTAATATGACAGGCGTAGAAATTTTGGTTCAAAATTTTGTTCCATTTGTGTTATATATATTTGCAATTTTAGGAGCTATTGTTTGTTTAATGCAAAAAGACTTATTAAGAATGGCAATATTGACCAGTGTAACCGGTTTCATGTTAGCAGCTATTTATCAAGTCTTATTAGCTCCAGATGTAGCATTAACACAAGCTGTAGTAGGAGCAGCTATTGTCCCAACATTAGTGGCTCTAACAATATTAAAAACAAGAGAAGAACCTGTAATAGAAGATGATGGGCAAGGTGATGCATAATGGCAATAGAAGCAGTTCAATGTGGATCATTAATTACCGCAGCACTTTTAATGATTATAGGTTTAGTAGCATTAGTCTACTTAGATAATGTTGTAAAGAAAATTATTGGAGCAGCATTTATTGGTGATGGTGTAAACCTTTTATTAATTTCATTAGGTTACAGAGCTAATGGTATTACATACATTTTATTACCAAATATGGATGTAACAAACTTCTTAGGTCACGCATCATATCCTTTACCATTTGCATTAGTACTTACCAGTATTGTAATCGGTGCAAGTACTCTTGCTGTAATGTTAGCACTTTCAGTAGTTTTATATAAAAGACACGGAACACTCGATGCATCCGTTCTATTAAATGATAAAAAACTTGGAGAGGATAACAATGAATAATGCTATTACTTTATTCCAAGGGGGTATATTCTAATGGATGGAACAATATTTATCCCATTGATGGTTATCATACCTATGATATGTGCAATATTAGTGAACTTAATACACGGTTCCGAAAAAATCACTAAAGTAATCGCATGGATAGCAGCTATCTGTTTACCTATCGTACCTTTAGTAGCAACATATGGTAACCACTTCTTTGGAGCATACAAACCATTATTAACAGGTAATCTAACTTCATTATTACCTCAGGCTTCACAGGCAATCATTTCTGGATCAGTACTGGAAATTTTCCACCCTGCAATTACATATGCATTTGGTCCAGGACAACAAGTAATATTATTCATATTAGGTTTAGTAGCAATGTGTGCAGTATTCATATCAATTGCTGAAACCAAAAAGACATCTGGTGTATACTTATTCATGTTATTCATGCTATCAGCAGCATTAATGGCATTTATATTAACAGATGATATATTCAACTTGTATGTATTCTTCGAAATTGCAGCTTTAGTACAGGTAGGTCTAATACTTGTATCAAGAGTAAGAGGCAATTACGAAACTGGTTTAAAATATATGTTACTCGGAGAAATCGGTGGATCATTCATGCTTGCAGGAATTGCAATACTCCTCGGTTTAACTGGTAACGTAAACATTTCTGATATAGTAATCATGATACATGCTGGTGCAGTAAACCCATATAATCCAGTATTATTATTCGCTGCAGGTATGTTAATCTACGGATGGTTATACGCAACAGGATTACCACCTTTCAACGCTATAAAATCAGAAATATATAGTAAAGGATTACCAAGCGGATCTATGATCTTACAATCATTCTCAGTAATCGGTTGTATCTCAATAGGTTTAGTAATCATAAGAATATTCGGATACTTACCAACAGCTCAAATGGCTATGTTAGCAGTAAGTGTAATAGCTATGATATTAGGTATCTGTATGGCTATGGTACAGGATGATTACAAACGTATCATCGCTTACTTAGCAGTTGGTGAATTAGGTTATATCGGAGTAGGTCTTGGATTAGGTACTCCATACAGTATAACAGCTGGTTTATTCCAAGCAGTTAACGAATTAGTAGTAACTTCATTCCTATTTATAGGATTTGGATTAGTATTATACAAAACCAGAACAAGCAAAATTAGTAAACTTGGTGGATTATTAGAATATATGCCTACAGCAGCATTATTAATAGTACTTGCTGGATTCACAATGGCAGGTGTACCTCCATTCAACGTATTCCAAAGTAAATACATGTTATGTCAAGCTGCTTTACAAGCAGGAATCCCAGAACTTGCAATAATCATGATTATATTAAGTATTGTAACTTTCTTAGCATTCCTCAAGATTGCATATGCAGTATTCCTAAGACCTAAACCAGATGAATTAGAAATATCTAATGCAAAACTTCCAAAAACAACAATGGTTGTAATGGTTGTATTCTTAATCATCTGTTTAATCATAGGTTTATTCCCAAGCTTAGTAACTAGTAAACTTGCAGTCATGGCTTTAGGTGCTTTGGCATTATAATGAGTGGGTGATAAAATGAATATGTACGATAAACTTGTAGAAACATTAAAGAGTACATTTGGGGCAGATCCTGAGAAAACATTAGTAACAGGTGCACAAACTTCATCAATTCTATCTGCTGAATTAGTCTTAATGGCTTCATTATTAATTGCAGCATTAACCATAAGATTAGTTAGTCCTGCATTAATGGTTGTTGTAGTTGTTGGATTAATGTTATTATTCATGTATGGAACACCATTAATGCCTAAATTGTACAAAGAACATTCAGACGATTTAAATAACATGATGTTTTATGCTGTGTTAACTTTAGCAATTATTGCAATTGTATTCTATTGGGGGGTTTTATAGATGAAAGCTTCAATTAGGGATGTAGCATTAGCACTATCAATTTTAGCTTTTGCAACTATATTCTTAAATGCAACATATAATTTCAGTGGTATGATTTTCCCTGGTATAAACTATATCTATCAAGGATTAGGAGTAAACATAGCACCAAACTTAGTTACAAACATAGTATTCGATTTCAGAGGATTCGATACATTAGGTGAAGCATTTATTCTTATAAGTGCAGTTGTAACTACAATGTTAGTATTCGGTAGAGGAAAAGTAAACCTTGGAGGCGACGACGATGAGTGATCTTCTTAAATTAATCGCATATCCATTATCATTTATAATGATAGGTTATGGGGCAATGACAATACTCGGTGGTCACATTACTCCTGGAGGAGGTTTCCAGGGTGGAGCTATCATGGCTTCCGGAGCAATATTATGTATCCTCGCATATGGTTTGAAGGATAATCCTTACAATCTTTCACACGAAAGAATGTCCATAGTTGAAAGTTGTGGAGCATTAGCTTACATCTTCTTAGGTTTAGTTGGATTATTCACTGGTGGATCATTTTTATACAATGTAGGAACAAACCTTTCTGGTCTAGTACCAAGTAGTTTAGCTACAATATTTAACTTCCCAGATGCATTACATGCTGGTATTGTACCTTACTTAAATATTGTGATAGGTTTAAAAGTATTCATTGGTTTAACTACACTGGCAATTTTATTCTACGGTGTAACCAAATACCAAAAAGACTACATTGATGATGAGGAAATAGATTAGGGGGAGTTTTATGGTTTTAGAAGCAACAGCACCAAACTTATTTGGTTTATTATATCTTGGACCAGCATTATTTGCTTTAATTATGGGTGTTATAGTAGGAGCTATCATGCATAAAACACCAACTAATGGAATTAAGTTGAATACATCTTCTTGGATTGCAATTATAATTGGAGCAATTATTGTTGCATGGTGGTTAGGAACCTTCCCATACTACGGAGGACTTCAATTAGGTCCAGGATTTGTAATGTCAATAATAGGTGCAATAATAGGTAGAACACTTTTAGGAACTAAAAGTAACGCTTAAGTGGGGTAATAGAGAATGTTTTTATCAAATCCAGGTAAATGTAAAGGCTCAGGTGATTGTGTAGATGCTTGCCCTACTGATGCTATAAGAGTAGAAGATGGTAAAGCAAAAAGTTGTATTACCTGTGGAAAATGTGAACGCGTATGTCCAAATAGAGCTATATTTAAAAATAAATTTGGCGGTTATGTAGTAGACAGAACAAAATGTAACTTATGTGGTATGTGTCAAAAAGTATGTCCTGTTGACATGATCCGTGTAAAAGACGGAAAAATTATGGGATTATGTTCAAACTGTGGTGTATGTGTACCAGCTTGTCAAGAAGGAGCAAGAATGGCACCACCATCCAAGCCAGTTCAAATGGAAAAAGAACAGGTCAACAGGTTCAGTGTTACAACAGACCACGAAAACTGTATTGAATGTGGTAGATGTGCATACTTCTGTCCAACAAATTCAATTAAATTCTCATACATAGAACCGGGTGTATGTACCAAGTGTGACTCATGTATAGATGTATGTCCTAGGGACGCTATAGGACCAATTGAAGAAGGAGGACCATACCAAATAGACACGGCAAAATGTGCAGTATGTTACAAATGTTTAATCGAATGTCCAAACGATGCAATTGTAGCAGAACATTCAGTACTTGAAATCCAACATCCTGAATATGATGTTGAAAACGATACAAAGATGATTGCATGTCTCAACTGTAAAGTATGTACCGATGCATGCCCAACTGAAGCATTAAAAGTAGTTGGTAAATCAATTAAATTTGATCCTGCATATTGTACACTTTGTAATGAAGAAGCAGGAGAAGCATGTGCAAAAGACTTTGATCAGGCACCATGTGTAACTTCATGTCCTCAAGGCGTATTAGAATTCGTACCGGATTCCAAAATTACACTTGAAGGATATTGTGTATCATGTGGTGGATGTGTATCACAATGTAAATATGACGCACGTAAATTTACAAACACAGTATGGAATGGAGAAATCAAACCACAATGTATCAAATGTGGTATCTGTGTAGAAGTATGTCCTAAAGAAGCTTTATCCATCGTAGATGGAGAAGTAAAAGTTAACTTCGATAAATGTGTACTTTGTGAAAAATGTGCTATTCACTGTCCAGTAAATGCTATACCTAAAACTTCACCATTAAAGATGAAAATAGCAAACGGTTACTCAATGATTAACAATAATCTTTGTGTAGGCTGTGGAAAATGTGTAGACGCTTGTGTCTTCAAAGCTATTTCTAAGGATGAAGATGGTAATTTAGTTATCGATAATAACAGATGTATTTACTGTGGAGCATGTAAAACAGCATGTCCAGCAAGGGCTATTAAAATACAAAGAGATTTCGAGGCAACAATATGAGTATAGGAAAAGTTTTTATCAACGGGATATATGTAAACCTTAAAAGGTTAATCTTTGGTAGTGATTGTGTAACAGATTTACAATTACGTGAAGATGCTTTAAACGGTAATGTAAAACCTTCACCTAAAGTTGCTCAACTCGAATGTATTGGTTGTGGTGGTTGTGCTAATGTATGTCCGACTAGGGCAATTACAATGAAACCAATAGAACCAGTTGAAATAGCTGAAGGCATTATCAAAAATGCAATACCAGAAATTGATGAGATTAGTTGTGTACATTGTTACCATTGTCATGACTTCTGTCCAGTATTTGGTTTGTTTGGAGTAGCTGCTACTATTCATCCAAATGACGTTGGTAATAAATGTCAGAAAGATGTAACTAGTATGTTAGTTGACCCAGCTGAAGTATCAGATCAACAAATCAGAATGATTGCACAATACTTAACTGATGATTCAATTATCCAGAAAAATAAAGAATTAAAAGAAAAAGCACAAAAAGAAGCAGAAGCTGTTGAAGAAGTTGCAGATGCATCTGAAGTTGCTGAAGATAAAGAATAAGAGGGATACGAATGGGAATTAAATCACACTCACGTCAAAAAGCTATACATCTTATGCTTGTATATACAGGTGGATGTAATGGTTGCGATATTGAAATAGTTAACACTGTTCTATCTCCGAAATTCGATATAGAACAATATAATGTATTCCTAACATGGAATCCTAGAGAAGCGGATATATTAGTAGTATCTGGTCCTGTAACTCACTGGACTAAAGAGCCATTAATAAAAATCTATGAATCAATACCAAATCCTAAATTGGTCGTTGCAGTAGGTGCTTGTGCTCTAACCGGTGGAGTATACAAAAATATTCATGGAGAAATTCCATCCGAAGAAATTGAAGGTCCAGTAGACAATGTTATTCCAGTAGATGCTAAAATCCCTGGATGTGCTGTAAGACCTGAAGATGTAGTTGCAGGTGTTGTAGGTGCAGTAACAGCTAATCTGCTTGATGTTGTAGATAAAAAATAAGGAGTATTTTATATGGTTACTAAAATAGATGGAGCAACAACTTGTAACGAAGTAGAAAGACAAGTTTTTGAAACAGAAATAAATATGGGAACAGTACATCCAGCAGCTTTAGAACCTTACAGGGTCAGATTCTTCGTTGAAGATGAAATAGTTAAAGATGCTGAAATTACTGTAGGTGTAAACCATAGAGGAATTGAAAGAATCATGGAAGGATTACCAGTTGAAAAGGCAAATGCTTTAACTGAAAAAGTATGTGGTATCTGTTCTAATGGACACATATACAATTCATGTCGTGCTGGTGAAGGTGCATTAGGTATAGAAATACCTGAAAGAGCTGTATACTTACGTGTTCTAGCAGAAGAACTTGAAAGATTACACAGCCACATGCTTTACTTAGGTCACGGTTCTGAAGTTTTAGGTCATGAAACTTTCACAATGAGAATCTTTTACATAAGGGAATCTGTTATGAGCCTATTATACATGATGGGTGGAAACAGAGTACAATATGGTATATCTGTATTAGGTGGAGTAAGACCTAGGGCAGACTTAAACTCAAGAGAAAAACAAAGAATTCTCGATACAATGGATTACATTGACGAAAAAGTAGGTGCATTTGCAGAAAGGTTTGTTGCAGACCCTATGGTAATGAGCCGTATCACCGGTACTGGTGAATTATCACAGAAACAAGCATTAGACCTACATGTAACCGGACCATCATTAAGAGCAACAGGTTATGAATTCGACCAGAGAACAAAAATGTTCGAATATGAACCATTTGAATTCGATGTAATTACTCAAGATGGTGGAGATGTAAGAGCAAACATCCTCATGAGGGCTGTTGAAATATTCGAATCAACCAAAATTGTCAGACAAGTTATCAAAGGTCTTCCTGAAGGACCTGTAATAAACAAAGACTGGGAAATGGTTGACTCACCAGTATACAAAAGTTATATTGAAGTACCTCGTGGAGTTTGTTACCATTCCTATGGTTTAGAAGATGGAAAAGTAAGACACAGTATTATCAGAACACCATCAATGTCAAACATCGGGGCTATGCAGGAATCATGTATAGGACACCCAATTCAGGATGCTCAGCTAGCTATTGTATCATGTGACCCATGTTTCACATGTACAGACAGAGCTATTCAAATAATTAAATTATAGGAGATTAGACAATGGATTTAGTATCAACAATAGGTGCTGTTATTGGAGCTTTTATAATTGCTGGAATAGTTTGTTTATGGTTACCAGGTATTGAAAAGAACGCTGAAGCAAGAATTCAACAAAGATTAGGTCCACAATTTGCTAGTCCGGGATTATATGCAACATTTAAATTTATATTTAAAGAAGCTCTAACACCAACAGCAGTAATGCCTAAATTATATAATGCTTTACCATTAATTACTTTAATAGTAGTTGCAGCATTATTCTTAATAATCAACAGAGAAGCAATGGTCTACTTAGGTACTTTTGCTAGCTTAGTAGCATTAGTAGGTTTATTAAAAGTAGAAGAAGTAATGTACTTATTCATGAGTTCATTTTCACAATCTTTACTATCAAAAACCATGCCTTTCCCAGATCATGCTAAAGGTGGAAAACATAGAGATGCAAAACAATCATTCTTAGAACAAATAAGTGCACAAAGGTCATTAAGACTTATATCATATGGTAGTTTACCATTTTATATATCCTTATTCGTACCTGCAATATTAGCTGGTAGTATGGATTTAAGTACAATTGTATTGTACCAACAATTCAATGGTCCATTCCTATTCACATTACCAGGTATAATTGCATCTGTAGTATTTGTTATAGGTTTCCTTATAGTGTTAAATTCAAACCCATTTGCATTTTTAGAAGGTCACTCAGACGTAATTCAAGGTCCTTTAATGGAATATATGTCTAAGTCAAGGGCTATTTATACTATGGCTCACGCTTTCTTAATATTTGTAGGTGGATGTGTATACTCAACATTATTCTTAGGATTCCCTCCATGTTTCGGAGTATCAATGATTGTTCCAATCATATGTTCTATAATAATAACAGTTATTGCAGCAGTAGTAAGTGCATTCGCACCATTATTCACTAACCGTGAATTCTATCCTACTGTTATAGCTACAAGTATGATATCTGTTATAGCAGTATTAGTTGCTTTCATATAACTTAATTCAAAGGTGATTAAATGAAAATAGTTTTAAGAGCTCATCATATTATTAGCTTAGCAGGTTATATTGTAGAATTAAGAACTTCCTTCAGAAATTTAATTGTTGTAAATCATTCAGATGAACCTATTAAACTTGAAGTTCCTGTCCTTAACGATGAATGGATTGAAGAACATGAAGCTTTAGGTTTAGAAGTAATTCCTGTTATGGATGATGGGGATTTCTTAGTTCAATTCCAAATGGCTAAACATAAATTAGATGAAGAAAGAAAACAATTAGCTCAATAAGTTATGAGATAGTTAATCTTGTTTAGATTAACTATAATATTTTTTTTTAAATTATTTTTTATATATTTTTAAATTTTATTTTATTTAAGTGCATTTTACTTTACTTTTTTTGACATATAAATTTAGTCATACTTAAACTTTATATACTAGTAAAGACTTAAATTATATATAATTAGGTACGACTAAAAATTAAAATTTTATCATGACCTAATTAACAAATGTTAAAAATTTTCTTGATTTGCAAAAATCATATATAAATTTATTCTCAGGAGGAATATAATATGGCAAGAACAGTAGATGATTTAAAACCAGGAGAATCTGGTATAGTTAAAAAACATAGAGTACATGGATCTCTTGGGAAACACCTTAGAGAAATGGGTTTAATTAATGGGACAGCTGTCAAATTAGAAAGAAGAGCACCATTAGGTTATCCGGTTGAAATTCGTATTCAAGGATTTTCATTAGCTCTAAGAAAAGAAGAAGCTCAAGCTATTGAGTTAGAATAATCACATTCTTTTTATATTTTAATTTATATCATGAGTATATGATTTAGATTATGAATATATTTATTCATTTTCTAGTCCCGTTTTGGATTTTGCTTATCAATTTACTAGATAATAGTAATGTAATTCATTTGGTTTTTTTCAAATGATATGTTTAACTAGCTAAAATAAAATTTCATAAAACATGATTTAGGTATACCTAAATCAATAGTTAAGAGGTATAATATGGCGAAACTAAAATTTTTACTCGCCGGTAACCCTAATGTTGGAAAAAGTACGTTATTCAATCATTTAACAGGTATGAAACAACACGTGGGTAACTGGCCTGGTAAAACAGTAGAACGTAAATCTGGTAGTTTCAAATTCGATGGCAATGAAATCGAAGTAATAGATCTTCCAGGTAACTATAGTTTAACCCCATATTCAGTAGAAGAAATAGTTTCAAGAGATGCGATAGTTTATGAACCGAACGACGCGGTAATCAACATAATTGATGCTGAAAACATCCAAAGAAACCTATATTTAACATTACAAATCATGGAAACTGGCGCTAATACAGTTTTATGTCTAAACATGTTAAATTATGCTGAAGATGCAGGGTTCAATATAGATATAAAGAAATTAGAAAAAACATTGGGAATACCAGTAGTGGTTGTCGATGCAAGAGAAGCCGATGGAATCGATGAATTAATCAGACGAACCATTGAAACAACCAAAAATCCAACCGACAAATCAATGGATTTAACATATGGTATTCAGGTAAATGAACAAATAGAAGAAGTTAAATCACTCTTTCCTAATGTAAAAATGGGATCAGCACCTGATTCATGGGTGGCAGTCAAGTTACTTGAAGCCGATGATGAAGTATTGGACTTGGCTGAAGCCTCACCGGATAAGGAAAACTTAAGAAAATTAACGGAAATCCGTAAAACATTGGAATCCGAATTCGATGATAAGGTGGATGATGTCTTTATCGATGCAAGATATGCGGAAATAGACAAAATAATGAAAGCCTGTGTTAAAAAACCATCCGGCGATAAGGAAACCCTTACTGACAAAATAGATAAGGTAATGACAAACAGGTTTATAGGAATACCATTATTCTTATTAATCATGTTCCTAGTATTCTTCATTACATTTAAAATCGGTGCTCCATATCAGGATTTCATCGACTACCTATTTGGATTGTTAGGTGACTATTTATTAGAAGTATTAGGTGATGGTGTAGTCTCATCATTACTGGTCAACGGTGTAATTGGTGGAGTAGGTTCCGTATTAACATTCGTACCTATCATATTCATACTGTTCTTCTTACTAAGTTTAATAGAAGATTGTGGATATTTAGCTAGAGCAGCATTTGTTATAGATAGGTTAATGTATAAACTTATGGGATTATCAGGTAAATCATTCATCCCATTAATATTAGGATTTGGTTGTAATGTAACGGGGGTTATGGCTACAAGAACATTAGCAAATGAAAGTGACAGGATTACGACAATAATAGCATTGCCTTTCATTTCTTGTAGTGCAAGAATTCCTATATATGCAATGTTCACATCAATATTCTTTGAAGATCCAATTCAACAGGCAGTAATAACATTTGCATTATATATAATGGGTATGATTGTAGCAATAATCGTCGCCAAAGTACTTAAAAGTACACATTTCAAGGACGAAGCTGCACCATTTATAATGGAATTACCACCATATAGAATTCCAACACTTAAAAGTTCAATCTTACACATGTGGGAAAGAGGTTCACTTTTCCTTAAAAAAGCAGGAACAATCATTTTAGGTGTATGTGTATTAGTATGGATATTAAGTAACCTACCACCAGGTGTAGGTGAATCATCAGCCGATAGTATCCTAGGTATGATAGGTAGTGTATTCGCACCGATATTTGCACCTGTAGGATTTGGAACCTGGCAGGCTGCAGTTGCATTCATAACAGGTTTACTTGCAAAAGAAACAGTAGTAAGTACATTCGGTACAATATTCGGTGTAGGTGAAGATGGACTGGCAACAGTATTACCAACATTATTCACTCCATTATCTGCATTATCATACATGGTGTTCTGTTTATTAAGCGGACCATGTGCAGCACACTTCGGTACAGTCAAACAGGAAACCAACTCATGGAAATGGACTATATTCTCATTTGCATTATGTATAACCATAGGATATATAGTTGCATTTATAGTATATCAAGGTGGATTACTAATACTAGGACCTAACTCACCATACGTATAGGTTTTAGATTAAAATCTAACCTTATATTTTTTTTAATGGGAGGTGACATTTATGATTATAGGAATAAACACTAAAAAAATAAAAGTAAAATCAAAAAAATAAATAATATACGGAGGAAATAAAAATGCAATGCATGTTATGTGGATGCAAATTTGATTTAGAGGAAGCATCCAAGTGTGAATGTAACTGTGCCTTTGGAGGATGTGGCGGACAAAATGTCAAATGTCCAAATTGTGGATTCGATATTCCGGTACCACGTGAACTAAGGCCTAAAAACAAGTCAAGCATGTTAAATAAAATCAAATCATCATTAAACATTTAAATAACAGGAAGTTCAAGTATGGCAATTTGCAGATTATGCGGACATGAATTTGATGAATCAAAAGAAGAAATACTCGAATGTAATTGTGGGTGTGGATCTGATAAAGTATTATGTCCAAATTGTGGTTATGAAGTAAGAATAAAATCAAACGTCGCCCGAAGACCTAAAACACAAGAAGAAATGGGTTTTCTAGGTAGACTAATCGGTAAATTAAGAATGGATACAGATTAAAATCTATTTTTCATTTACCTAATGTCTTATTTCAATTATTCAACTCTATTTTTCAGTAAATTTATTAATTCTATTTTTAAGTCATATTTTGAATCAGATACTACTTTTTACATTTAAATATTTATTTAATTTTAAAATAAGTCCCTATCCTTTTTTATCAATATCCTTAAACCAACATTATGCTGATTTTAACCATAAGTATTATTGGAAATATATAAAACGAGCTTAGCATTATATAATTTAATTCTTGTAATGAAAATAAAATAATTTAAAAAAAGATTAAAAGATGTGTGAGCGCATATCTATCATGGGATTATAAGGGTATTGTCAAATTAACAATCATTTATGTGGTGAAATGGGTATTTTCCTTTTAATTTTATTTTCCAGGGTAAATAACAATACCCACTTGATAATATGCTAGTGGTACTTTTTACCACTACTACTTATTATGTATGTGGTAGTATATAAAGATTACTTTACAGTTGTTAAATGATTTTTTATCTACTGATTTTTTTTATCAATAAAATTTTATTAAATTCATATTTTTCTAAATTTTCATTGAAATGGCTTATTGAAAAAAAATTATATATTATATTTTTTAAATCTATAATTAGAATTCATGAGTTATCTAAAAAGGATGTAATTATGACCAATGCGATGGATATAAAAGCAATAGAAAAACCAGGTGTCTTAAGTAAACTGACAAGCTTTATTGCTGATAGAAATGTGAATATAGTTTACACTCAAGTTTATAGGGAGTCATCGGATTATGCTTCAACATATATTGAAGTTGAGGACGTTGATGATTTTGATTTGTTAGTCAAGGATATAGAACAGGTACCTGAAGTATTAAGTGTCAAAAAATCCCCTTCAATGGATAAAATTTGGGGAAAAAGAATTATCATAATCGGTGGAGGAGCACAAGTTTCACAGGTAGCATTAGGTGCTATCACAGAGGCTGACCGTCATAATATCCGTGGTGAAAGAATAAGTGTGGATACATTGCCTATTGTCGGCGAAGAAAAATTGGCAGAATCGGTAAAGGCTGTACTTTCACTTCCACGTGTGGGAGTCCTTGTTCTGGCAGGTTCATTGATGGGTGGAACAATTGTGGATTCAATTAAGGAAGTTAAAAGTCACAGTGACATTAAAATTATCAGTTTAAATATGGTGGGCTCTGTGCGTGATTATGCTGATTTGGTTGTAACTGATCCTGTTCAGGCGGGGGTCATGGCAGTAATGACTGTTGCAAATACTGCCAAGTTTGATATAGATAGGGTAAAGGAGGCCCTATAATCCTCTTTTTAAAGTTATTTCTGTTTAATTTGGTACTTTTTTATTCATTGTTTTTATTTAATGGGCTTATTGCTAGCTTTAGGTATTCTCCTATTGATTCACGGGTAGTTCCTATAATCAGTTTATACTTTTTCTGACCGGTGTCTTTGTTCAAGTACTCTTCACATACACCAGACGCAATGACTCTTTCATAATTTCTAACAATTCCAGTATAAGTATGTGTAAAAGATACTATACTTTCAATATTTCGCGGAGTGCCTTCTAAAAAACTAACATTACTTATGTTATATGTAGCTGGACTGTCATAAGAAAGACTATCATCACAAATATCACAGCTTATCCGGACATTCTCCAACTGGACAATACCAATATTCTCATCATCATCAATCTCATCATCATTTCTATTCAATAAAATGTCAAATAATGTATCCCTGATAATTCCCCTATTGTTCTTGCGTGATTCATACCATTTAAATTCATCCAAACTCATCGAATCATCCTTTATACGTTTATCATAAACAAATTCCCAGTAATCATCATTAATAGCTTCTAATGCTATACCTTCATCATGTTTAGCCTTAGAATAAAATTCAATGGCCCTTCGATGATTGTCAATTCCGAATATTATAAAATCAATATCCGAAGTCTCATTTTCAAGGCCAATCAAAGATGAACCGCTTACTCCCATGTTATCATAGGATATCCCCGCATAATTGTGGAATATATCGGACAATAATGTAATCTTTTCATATAATGATGACTTGTTCTTGTTTTCCCTGATTTTACTTAATCCTTCAATCGGATTATACACCTTGATGACATCCCCTTTGGGAACGCCCATCATCTTCTTATTGGATATGTTCCATTCAAACAAGTACTCTGGATGATTCTTCCTAAGATATTCATAGGCCTCCTCACTACCCACCTTTTTATATCTTACACCATTTAACGTTCGATCTCCGTCATCTGATGGTATATACCTTAAAAATGATATGTAATGTGATTTCGGATGATTATAACTGTTAACTGCAAAAAATAGATTATCTCTTGTTTTTATATAATACCTAGTATAAACCTTCATTCTAAATCCCACCTACTTAAACTAATATTTGTCCGTACCCATTAAATTATTATGTGATAAACTATAAAACTTTATATGAATAATTTATGGAATAGATATGATGCAATATTTAAAATGGAATGATGGCAATGAATATGATGGAAGTCAAATAAATCCATCATGGGCTTTCAAAGAATTCAAAGTTAAAGACTCAACGATAGTATCATGGATTGGACCAATGAACATTCAATCCGATAACTTAATAGACTATGAAGACGTAGGATTGGACATAAAGGGAAATAAAATGCTGCATTTCATCGTAGAACACTTCGATGAACAACCTGGTAATCTACGCTTGATTTATCACAGACAAAGATTGCTTGTAATGATTACAAGAGACATCTTAAAAGAATACTCTGTAGATACAACACAGGACGGCGACGACATATTCATAGGTAACGGAAAGCTATCTGTGTCAATAGCATCCGCATCAATAAGTTCAATGAAGATACACTTCGCATTAAACGTAACCACTGAGGGAACACCTGATGATGTTGAAACATCCGCCTTGGAGGATAACATGGACTTAAAAAATCTGGAACAACTTCAAGATAAAATAGCAAATGCATATATTGACTTTATGGATGATATTGAAAAGGACATAACCAAAACAAAAGTATTTTAGGTGATAATATGATGAGAATAAACTTGGATGGAATACATACAAACTTACGCTTTTCGGCAGCACACATGGTAATAGGTCATGAATCATGTGGAAAGATACATGGACACAGTTATATTGTCGATGTTGAAGTTGAAGGTGAACGTTCAGGCCAATTTGGCTTTGTCATAGACTTCAAGGTATTGAAGAATATAACTCGCAGAATATGCAAATCCTTGGATCATAGGGTATTGGTACCAATTAACAGTCCGGACTTAAAAGTAACCTTTGAAGATGATAACACGATAGAATTTACAGTACTAGATTGCCTTGAATACAAGTTACCTAAACAGGACGTTGTATTGCTTCCAATAGAATCCACAACCGCAGAATCATTATCCACATACATCACAGAAAAGATAGTGGATGAAATAGAAGATAAGGACACATTATCCTACATTGAAGTACAGGTAAACGAGGGTATAGGTCAAGGGGCAAGCTATCGTAAATATATAGAACATTAATCAACTACTATTTAGGGAGGTTTTTATTATCTCATCTAACATTAATGAAATATTCTCAAGTATTCAGGGTGAAGGAAAACTCATAGGAAAAAGACAGATATTCATTAGATTTTCAGGATGTAATATAGACTGCCTTTACTGTGACACAACTGGAAGCAAATCATTCGATACGGGTAAAGAATATTCATATGAAGCACTCAATGATGAAATTCAATCATTGATGACCGACGACTTTCATTCACTCGAGTTAACAGGTGGCGAACCATTAATACATGCACAATATATAAAGGAATTCCTGAGCAAATATCCATATCCTGCAATGTTGGAAACGAACGCGACTTTGCCGGATAATCTATCACTATTAAAGGATGTTATAGATATCGTCTCTATGGATATAAAGTTGCCCGATCACTTTGAAGATAATGCACAATGGCAAGAGGTATATGCCATGGAATTGGAATCAATCAAAATCATGCAGGAAGAGAATATTGACTATTATCTCAAGATAGTAGTCAGCCCAAAGACTCCTCTGGATGTTGTTGAGGGAATCATGAATGACTTAAAAGGAATTCAATCGGATGATGTTGAGTTAATAATCCAACCTGTAAGTCCTATGGACAGATGGGTTGAAAAAACTCATCTATTTGAAATTTCAGAACTTGTAGGAAAATATTGTCCCGTGTCAATCATTCCTCAGATACATAAATATATGCATATAGAATAATTCATTATTTTTCATTTTTTTTTAACTTATGTTGTTAAAGCTCTTTTTCATAACCAATCCTTTTTTCTCTTATTTTAAAGAATCTCATAATGTTTCCAACAAATCAATAAAATTTAAAAAATATTATTATAACTTAAATTATAAATAGTATTATTCAAAGAAAATTTTTTCAATTTAACAAATTAACCAATAATGGGGAAAAACCATGAAAAAAATAAATAAGAATGTAATACTATTAGTTATGGTTATAATGACAGCTATATTCTTATCAGGTAGCGTGGCAGCTATCGATTCATCTGATGAAGATATGATGACCGAATCAACACTGTTGTCTGATAGTAATGTTGTCGTGGATACTACAGCTAATGAAGATATCCCTATCCATAATGAAATAACAAATGATAATGGTTCGGCAGACACTCAAAATAATAATAAGACATTAAAATCGGATAAGTTATCTGAGATATATGTAAATTCACAGGCCAGTCCATCAAGCACAGGCGCCGATAGACAAAATCCGACAACATTAAACAATGCAATTAACAACATCGAAGACGGCGGAATTATCTACCTGGTCACTGATTCATTCACAGATACATACAATCTGACTTCAACAATCACATTAAGCAGGTACTCAAACAATTTAAACTCATTAAACATAATCGGTGAAGAAAACAAAAGCATAACCATCTCCGGAAATAACATTACACAGATATTGAACATATATTCAACAACACTAAACATATCCAATGTCAACTTTGCAGATACAGAGTTATCCACCTCAAGTTCAATATATGCAAGCAGTTCGACAATAAACTTCATAAATTGCAGTTTCACCAATAACTATCGTAAGGATTACGGATCAAGCATTTACGCATCATACTCCACAATCTATTTGAATGGATGTGTATTTGATAATAACACGGCAGACTATGGGGGAGCCATTTACCTGTCCCATTCCAATATTACAATAGATTCAACACAATTTACCAATAATCAAGCATTCAGTGGAGCAGCAATCTATGCATTACAGTCCAATGTTCAAAGTATCAATTCCACATACGCTTTAAACAATGCAAGTTTTGGCGCTTCAATATTCAACTACAAATCAAATATCACATGTAACAATACACGATTTACCAACAATTCAGCATTATACTATGGTGGAGCAGTATTACAATTGGATACTGGAAAAGCACTGGTAAACAATTCATATTTTATTGCAAATTCCGCACTATATGGAGGAGCAGTCTATATAATGCAATCTGATTTAAACATTACGGGCACGGTATTTGAGGACAATACGGCACAGACAGCTTCAAGTGTATACTCATACAATAATACAATCGGCATAAAAAACAGCTGTCTTGTTGACAATCCATCTAATGCTTCCCTAGTTCATATAATGTATCCTAAAAACTATCTTATCGATGATAACTGGTGGGGACAAAACAATCCTGACTTCTATAAGGTAACTGGAGGATACATCCCTGATACGTGGGTATTAATGACCTTCAGAAATTATACTTCAAATGTGGATGGTCAGTTAAATCTAAGCGTATCCATAAATCAGCTAAGCAGTCAGAACACTCTTCAAAGTCCTATACCTACAAGAAAAGTTATATTTTCATCCGATAATGGTATTTTCACTCAAGACGTGATGGACATCACGACAAACGTAAGTAATTTATATGATGGTAATTCAACGGTTTATGCAAGTATAGACAATCAACAAATGCAGTTAAACGCTAAAGTAATCCCAACAATTCTCATAGAAAACTACACAACAAGCTTAAACAATATAAATCTCACAATAACTGCCAACAAGGATATTTCAGGTAATTTCAATTTAACAATTAACAACTACACTTCTAAACTAACTGCCAAACAGAAAACAAGATTATACTATCCGATATCTGACTTAAATCCTGGAGAATATGTGATAAAGTTAACATACTCCGGAAATTCAAAATATGACAAGACAAGTGTTTATTCATATCTTACAATCCAAATAAATGAATACATACAAAATGAAACAATCACTCCGACATTAACAAAGGCTATCGTTAATTCAACATCCATTCCATCAAAGTACAGCTTACTTGATCTGGGTTTACTTACTCCCGTCAAATCGCAGGGATCAGCAGGCAGCTGTGTATCCTTTGCAGCAGTAGGAGTAATGGAATCAGCACTAAAGAAATTGACCAACATAACATATGACCTGTCAGAAAATAATGTAAAAAACATGTTTAAGAAATACTCCATCTATGGTCTAAGCGGTCTGGAACCAAATGACGGTGGATACGATATGGAACCTGTCGGATATTTGGCAGGCGGATTCGGCCCGGTATTAGAGCAAATCGATGAATATAACACGCAATCACATATCTCCAATGTCTTCGAGCCATTATTCCAGGCACAGAACGTGTATTTCATACCTGCACGTAAGAATTTCACAGACAACAACCTCATTAAAGAGGCCATAATGAAATATGGTCCTGTATATACAGGTGTAAAACTAAGCAGTAACTTGAATCAATATAACATAGGGGTTAATAAGGCAACCCATGCAGTATGTATAGTCGGATGGGATGATAAATACAGTAAAACCAATTTCTCACCTAATGCTCCAGGTGATGGTGCATTCATTATAAAAAATTCATGGGGAGAAAACACGGGAAACAATGGTTATCAATACGTTTCATATTACGATAGCGTTATTGGAAATCTTCCTTACGTGAATGACTACAATTCAGTAAACTTTGTGGTTGACTTTGATAACTGCTATAACTATTCCAACATATATCAATATGACAGTGTATGCTATGTATATGAATTAGGTGATACTGACGGCCAATATTGGATTAACAACTCTTATACCATTCAGAATGATGAGGTAATCTCAGCTATTGGAACATACTTCGTGGATGCCTCCCAATATGAGATGAAAGTATACATCAACAATAATCTGGTAACTACAAAATCAGGTAAGCTAACACAGCCTGGTTATCAGACTATACAATTGGATAACTTCTATCGCGTTAAGAAATACGATGAGGTAATGGTCGTCATAGGTATCCAACAAAATATATCCAGTGATAAAATATATGTACCGTTACATGATACTGAATACCCTGTACTAGGCACAAATCCAAAATCATACATAAGTTACACGGGACTTCAATATGAAAACCTACAAAATATGGACACGGTTGCTCCTATAAAAGTATATACATTGAATGTAGCCGAGTTTGATACACAAGTAGACCTAGAATCAGATATGGTAAAATTCAAAACAGACATAAGTAATCTGGATGATGATGCTAAGCTATACTATAAAATAAATGATGAATTTATCACAGACTCCAACGGAAATATCCTGTATGATGACATAAATGCCAATACAAGTAGTATTGAATTGAATCGTGATAAAAACACCTTCACCACAAACAACGTTACACTGGAGACCATCCTTTCATATAAAGGATTGAACATTACAAAAACAGTCCAATTCAATCCGATAACAGAAATCAGATTGGAAATAGGCAACATAACAGCATACATCAACACAAAACTTCAACTAACCGTAAATGTAATAAATCAGGATAACGAAAAGTTAAACGATGGATACATACAGTTTACTGATGTAACGGGTAAAGTATTGACCATGGGTGATGTTGAAAATGGACTTTCAATAGTCAACATAACATTCAATAAAATCTACGATGACATATTGACCCTAACATACTATGATGATATGGGAAAACAATTGGCAGAAAGTATCACCAACTTAACCATTAAGAAGCATGACGTGATTATTCAGATGAACAACATGACGGCTGATGCAGGCTCTACAGTCAACATAACTGCAAAGGTAACTGATGAAAACGGAGAAAACATTAGCAATGGAAAAGTAGTATTTAAAATCAACGGTAAAACAGTCAAGGATACGAGTGGTAAAGTACTCTATGTAAAAGTGGTTGATGGAATTGCATCAATGGAATACGTTATTTCTTCTGATCTTGCTGGTAAGGACCTGCTTGTTCAGGTTGCATACTCCGGTTCAAGCATCTACGATTCAGTAAAAAACGAATCAGTCATTTCAATCAACAACCTAACCCCTTCAATCAGATGTGAAGATATCACTGCTACTAAATCAAGTCAAATAACATTAAACGCATGGGTAAATGATGGAAATGTTCCAATCACGACAGGTAAGGTGGTATTTAAAATCAATGGAAAAACAGTTAAGGATGCAAATGGAAAGGTCATATATGCAAAGATAGTCAATGGATTTGTAAGCGTTACCTATACTCTACCTGATTCCATGAATGCTAAGAACTATACCATAACAGCCGTATTACTATCATCTGATTATCCAAAACTCGAAGATACAAAGACATTAACTATAATGGAGTAATTTATTTTCTTCTTACTTCCTTTTTTAACTATTTTTTCACATATTCTATTTTTTTACCTTTATCGGGGATGTTACTATTTTTCCGGATTTTATTTGGGGTTGTTGAAAAGCAGGTTGCTTAAATTATAAATTAAAGCATAATTGAGTGGTTGTTCAGAAGTAGGTTGATGAATCTTTTATAGACAATTTTATATTAATCTAAATTATTAATAAAGAATTATTAAGTATTAATATATTCTATTATTTGCAATAATCTTCTATTTTTTATAATTAACTAAATTAAAAGTTCAGTTAATTAAATTGAATGTTTTAAGTAACTTTAATTTAAAAGAGCATTTGTACTGTTTAAATGGAATAAAAATAAATAATTAAATTTAAATATGGTAAATTTGGGAATATTATAAACATGGCATTAATGAAAGCATGCTAAAGAACCTTGGAACAGAATTGTTTCACGTTCTCTTATCTGTCATGACCTTTGGTCCATCCAATCTAAGGGGGGTAATGTTTCTACTGAATGCTTTGTATTTAATTATATTTGCCATATTATCCATTTTATATTATGATTATCGGGTTTTTCAACTTTCACTTGTCGACAAATTATTATTTTTTTTTCATTTTTTATCTGCAGCATATTGTAATAAATTTATATTATGAAGTCCATAGTATTAATTAGGTTATTATTTTTTTTTAATAACACACGGAGTAGTGATAAACATGGATATGGAAATGAAAGATAGTATTGGTATTAAGGATGCTATGACCTATAATGTCATTACAGCTACGAGTAACACGACGGTTTCTGAAATAGCAACAATAATGACTGAAAATGATATAAGTTCCGTGGTTATTCTTGATGATGAAGTTGAAGGGATTGTTACAAGTAGCAGTATAATATCAAAGGTAGTATCGAAGAATATTGCACCAAAAGATATTACTGCAGATATGATTATGACAGATTATATTAGCATTGGCTTAAATGCTTCTTTAATTGAAGCTTCATCAATAATGTTAAAAAACAATTCTAAACTAGTGTTGGTAATGGAAGATAAACAGTTAAAAGGTATTATTTCCCAGACCGATATAGTTAGAGTTTCACCTGAATTAATTGAATTATTTGTCGAACAAAGTAACATCGATGAAAAAACATACTCTGATGATGTCAACTATAAAACAGATTATGATGAAAATCTTGATGAGGGTGTATGTGAAAAATGTGGTGTCTATGGCCAACTAGATGAAGTTGACGGTCAATTTTTATGTTCTAGTTGTATAGATGAATCCGATGATGACTAAGAAATATCCAATAAAATACGATAACGAATAATAGGAGTGAATAATTATGCGAAATAAATTAATCAATAAAATTAACACGATTGGAAATCCAACAAACTTACAAATAACTAAAAAAGCAGACACTGATGGAGATATAATGGATATTGCTCGTAAAGATGTCGTAACAGCATCTCAAAGTGCATCCATAATTGAAATTGCAAATTTAATGAGTAAAGAAAACTTCAGAAGAGTACCAATAACAGACCCTGGTAGTGGAAAACTAATAGGAATAGTTACAACAATGGATATTCTTGACTTCTTTGGTGGAGGAAAAAAATTCAATCTAATAACACAAAAACATCAAGGAAACTTCCTATCAGCAATAAATGCACCTATTAAAGAAATCATGACAACCGGCGTAAAAACAATGACCAACAAGGACACTATAGTTGATGCAGCTACATTAATGTTAGAAGAAGACCTCGGTGGATTCCCAGTTGTCAATTCCGAAAATAAAATTGTAGGGATAGTAACTGAAGGGGATATCGTCGATAAATTAAATAAATTAGTAGCAAACGAAGAAGTTCAGGATGTAATGGCAACAAAATTGATTACAACAACTCCAGGTACACCTATTGAAGGTATTGCAAAAATAATGGTAAGAAATTCCTTAAGAAGAGTTCCAATTGTCGGTGAAGATAAAAACTCACAGTCCAAAGAAGAAAAATTATTGGGATTTGTTACAGCATCAGATATACTAAAATACATAGGAGAACACAAATTATTCGCTAAATTATTCTCTAATGAAGGTGAAGATGTAGTAAATACAACTGTCGATGAATTAATGGTAACAGACTTAATAACCGTGTCAAAATATGATAAATTAGGAACTGTTGCTAATTTAATGATGGAAAATGATATTAGGGGAGTACCAGTAGTTGATGAGGATACCAATGCATTGATTGGTATAATAACCATTAGGGATTTATTAAAATCAATTATTGAATAGGCTTTTCAATTTATTAATATTGTTTTTGACTATAGGTATTTATTATAAGTTAAAGATAATATTAATTATACTTAAAAAAATACAGGGAGTCGATTTAAATGACAATAGATAAAATAATGGCAAAAGATATTGTAACAATACGCAAAGATCAAACAGTATCAGATGCAATAAAGCTCATGAGTAAACATAAAATTTCAAGATTGCCAGCAGTTTCAGCAAAAACTGGTGAATTGGTGGGAATAATTACTGACGTGGACATTGCAACAAAAATATCATCAGCAAAATATGAATCTTTACCATTATCACATATAAGAATTTCTACAATAATGACAGACGACGTTATAACAGCAAATACCTCCGATTCAATATTGTCCGTATTAAAAACAATGGTTGATAACCATATTGGTGGAGTGCCAATCATGGATGGAGATAAAATTGTTGGTATGGTAACCAAAACAGACTTCTTAAAAGACTTGGACAAACAGCCATATAATGAAGTAGCAATCAAGGAGATAATGACAAACAGAGTTGTAACAGTCAGCCCTGATGACAGATATGTGCATGCAAGAAGGTTAATGTTGGACCACAACATCAAACGTTTAGTGGTAGTCAATGCAGGTGTTATAATTGGTATTTTAACAGTTAAAGATTTAGCAAAAACAATCATTGACTTTAAAAAACGTGTACCTGAAAAATATCAACACTCACAAATCAGAAATCTATTCGTACAGGAAATCATGTCACAGACTATTGAAACGGCAGATAAAGATGATACAATAGCTGATGTAGCCAAAATAATGGTTGAAAAAGAATTCAGTGGAATGCCAATAGCTGATGATAAAAACAAAGTACATGGTATAGTATCAAAAACAGACATACTAAAATATGTCTATGACCATAACAGAAAACGTGGAAATTACTAATTTCCATTTCCACTTTTTTTTAAGCTCTTTTTCTTATATTCAAATCTTTGTTCTAATTATTTTAAGGAATCACTTTTTTTTGATGTAACCTTATTATTCGATTTTTATACGAAAATATTAATCTTTTATATTGACATATAATTATATAATGATTGATAATAAACAAGTTGGCTATCTTGGACCTGAAGGGACATTTTCAAATGAGGCTGCATTGAAGGTATTTGATTCAAATGCTGAATTAATTCCTTTCGATAATATCATAAGCATATTCGAATCATTGACCAATGAAGATATCAGTGAAGCTATTGTACCTATTGAAAATTCAACCGAAGGGTCTGTACTAGTCACTTTAGATGCGTTAATGCATTATAATCTTAAAATAAAGGGCGAATTCTTATTGCCGATTAAACATTATCTGCTTGTACAGAAAGGCATGACAATTGAGGACATTACTCTCATATGCTCACATCCACAGGCAATAGCACAATGTAGAAAGTACATACATGACGTGGATAAGCAGGTGCATGCCACTTCAAGTACGGCCAATGCCGCTAGATATGTATGTGAACTGGCCAATGCCGCCGTAATAGGAAATAAGATGCTGGCTCGAAAGTATAATCTTGAAGTGTTGGATAAAAATATTCAGGATTATGATAATAATGTCACTAGATTCGCATTGATTTCCCATGAAGATGATTTGGAAATAACATCCGATGATAAAACTTCAATTATCATATCCTTGCAGGGGGATAAACCTGGGGGATTATATGAAATCTTATCGGTATTTGCTAAAAAGTCCATTAATCTGACGAAGATAGAGTCCAGACCATCTAAAAGAGGTATGGGAAAATATTTGTTTTTTATTGACATGGAAGGTCATAGAAACGAACCTAAAATTAAGGATGCATTGAATGATGTTAAACGGAATGTTGACTTCTTTAAAATATTGGGTTCATATCATCAGATAACTGTTGGGGGGAATTAAAATAGGACTAGGAAGCTCTCGGCGTAAAATAGAACAGAAATTAGAGGATTTGGAAAGACAAAAAGATGAAGGATACATCACTTTGGAAGAATATGATACATTAAGAATAAGGTTTGAAAGAAAACTAGGTAATAGGGAAACAGTTTCTAAACTTCAGGAAAGAAAAGGTTTCAAGCCATCAAAGATTGCAGAAAAGAAAGCAATCAAGGAAGAATTGTATGATGATTTTGTGGATAAATATGCAAAACGAGACAATATTGATGCACAAAAGGCAGCTTCAAATTCCATAAGCGGTAAAACCAAAGGATTATTCCTATTGGTATTTGTATTGGTTGCATTTACTATAGGAATTGCGGCCGGAATGACTGCATTAAGTACTCATCATGAAGAAGTTCTGTCAAACATAACAATATCCGACTCAGCATTCATATCAAACACTACATTGGAACAGGCAAAGAATATAACACAAAAAAACAACAATGTGACTTCAACCAATACTCAGAAAACAAATAAAAAGACCACATATAAGAAAAGTACTGCTAGTTCCAATTCAAGCAGTTCCAGCGGTTCTTCAGATTCAAGCAGCTCTAGTAGTTCATCAAGTTCAGGTAAGAAATCTAACTCCGGATCGAATAATGGAAATAGTAGACAATCAAGTGGATCCAGTAGTTCTTCTAGTTCACGATAGTTTAATTGTTTGAGTTAAAGTAGAAAATTGCAGTTTATTAAAGGAGAGAAAATATGAATTATAAAAATCTGTTAATAATTTCATTATTGATATTTTCAGTGGGAATCTCATGTTGTAGTTCTGTTAGTGCAGGTACTTTTGAACAAAACGGTGTGCGATTTGATTATCCTGATGACTGGCATCAGGTAAAAAGCATAGCCGAAGGTTCAGTTGCGGCAATATCATATTCTAATGACAGCAGCATATCCATACTTATTCAACAAGTACCTTCAGAGTATGGTTCTACGTTGGAAGAAGCATATGCTGAAAACAATAAAAGGTTGGCATTGATGCCCGGATATACCAACATACAGGAAAACAAGACAACAATCAAAAACAAAAATCTGACCCTTCACAGGTACATTGTAAGTGACGTAAACGGATTGCAAAAAGAGCATATTGCTACATGGACGAAGATGAGTGATGGAAAAACATATGTAATTTTATACTCAGCACCTGTAGAAAACTATGAGCAATACAAGGGAGCATATGATGAAGTGGTGGAAACGTTTGCATTGGAAAGCGATCCGAAAGAATCAATTGTAGACCAAATATTCAACTTGTTCAATTAGGATGATAACATGAAAATTATACTATGTATAACGGGAAGTATAGCGGCAGTCGAAGATTTGAAATTGGTGCATGAACTTCAAAGACATGGATTTGAAGTGGAATGTTTCATGACACCATCAGCATGTGAACTGATAACGCCATTATCCATGGAATTTGCTACAAAAAATCCCGTAAATACTAAAATAACTGGTTATGTGGAGCACGTAACAAATGCACAGGCTGATTTAATACTTGTAGCTCCATCAACGGCAAATACCATAAGTAAATTTGCCAACAAGATAGCCGATACAAATGTAACAACGCTGCTGTTGACGGCTAGTGGCTATGACACGCCTATACTCTTTGTTCCATCAATGCACATATCCATGTACATGGCCATCGAGGAAAACATCAATAAAATCAAGGAGAAACATCCACAAGTACGCTTTATGGAACCTGTCAGTGCTGAAAGAAAGGCTAAGTTCCCATCAAAGGAAGATATTGTACTTGAAGTGGAACGAATATTGTCCGAAAAATCATTTAATGATAGGAATGTCATGATTACCGCGGGAGCCACAGTAGAATCAATCGACTCCATGCGGGTAATTACAAACAGAAGCTCCGGAAAGATGGGTGTTGAACTGGCCAAAGAATTCTACAGGCATGGTGCCAATGTCACATTGTTATGTGGAAGAATGCAGACAGATATACCGGGTAACTTTAAAAGTATCCAAGTCGAATCAACACAGCAAATGTTGGACGTGGTTAAGGATAACATTAATGATGTGGACATATATGTATCTGCAGCTGCCATATCCGACTTTGCACCGGAAAACGTGGAAAAATCCAAGATTTCATCAGATGATGATATGACCTTGAAGTTTATCCGATTGCCTAAAATATTGGAGACTGTAAAACAGTTGAATCCTGATATCTTTGCCGTAGGATTTAAGGCAGAAGCAGGTATAAGTATTGATGAATTAATCAAAAAGGCCAGAAATCGTATGGATAAGTATGGTGTTGACTTGATGGTGGCTAATGATATCTCACAGAAAGGATGTGAACCTGGTTCCAATGATAATGAAGTTTATCTGATTGACAAGACATCCTGTGATAAGGTTGAATTTGATTCCAAAAGTGTAATATCCCAAAAAATAGTTGAAAAAATAAGTGAATTGTACAATTCACATTAATCCTCTTTTTTTTCTAATTTTTCATAATTTTATTTTTAAAATTCCAGTTCTAGTGTTACAGGACAGTGGTCTGATCCGTAAACATCACTTAATATACCGGCTGATTTCACGTTATCCTTCATTTCCTCATTGACATAGAAGTAGTCCAGTCTCCACCCGGCGTTTCTTTCTCTTGCACGTGTCCTATAACTCCACCAGGTATAATTTTCACCATTTTCATCAAACAATCTGAACGTATCGATAAATCCTGCCTCTTCTATCTTGTCAAGCCATGCCCTTTCTTCGGGTAGATAACCTGATTTTCCTTCACAGTTTTGTGGGCTGTATACGTCTATGGGATTATGTGCAATGTTGTAGTCTCCTGTAACAACTACATTCTTACCGTTGTTTTTCAATTCGAGCATAACTTCAAGTAGTGCTTCACAGAATTCCACCTTGTAATCTAATCGTTTTGCTTCCATTCCACTGTTTGGAAAGTAAATATTGAATAAGGTAAATTCAGGATATTCCACTTGAAGAACTCTTCCTTCCTTGTCCAGTTCCTTTATTCCAAGGCCTCGTTTTATGCTTAATGGTTTTATTTTGCTATATGTTCCCACTCCACTGTATCCTTTCTTTTCGGCTTCATTGAAGTGATTTTCATAATCATCAACGTTTATAAGTTTTTTGGGAATTTTTGATTCTTCAGCTCTAACCTCCTGAAAATTGATTATATCTGCATCGGTATTGTTAAACCAATTCCAGAATTCTTCCTTTTTGCTGACTGCTCTTATTCCATTCACGTTCCATGATACTAATTTCATCGTCATGTTTATCACGTCATACTAAATTTTCTTTCTTTTTTCGAATGTATGTCATCATCAACTTGTGTTTCTAGAAGTATTTTTCACAAATAAATGCTATGTGATCCTTCTCATATGGGTCAAGTTTTATCTCTTCCAATATTCTAAGACCACCTTGTTCCAACTTACTTTTTTCTTCCTTAAAAATAACACTTGGCTTTTTTGTCACATCAATACTTCTAGCTTTAATCATTATTATGCCTATTGTATTTTCTTTGGCAAATAGTTTGAAATTGTCCAAAAACAATTTTGTCTGAGTAGCCTGTGCAACATCACTATAAATGATATCCACATTTTCAACAAGTGGCTGGTAGTTTGAAGGGTGTGTAGCATCTTCAAGTAAAGCCAGAAGGTTATTCCTGTCCTTTGAAACATCCAAAAATTCTCTCATCATTGTAGCCGAAAATTCCACACAATAAATTCTGCCCTTTGTACATATATCCGATATATGGGAGGGAGTAGTTCCTGCTGATGCTCCAAGATACAATACGGTAGAATCCTCCTTAAAAGGGAATATGCTGAGGCCGTTGATGATTGCGGCGGCCAGCTTTGAACGTCTAGGATTCCATAACCTGAACTGCTTGTCCTCATAATCCAAAAGTTTTTCCTGATAAACCTGAATTCCAGGGGTTAAGTTTACAGTAGCTATTTGATTGTCTATCTGATATACATTTTCACCTATTTTATTGACATGCATAACCATAACCTCCTAGTAAGTATATTCTCCTTTTTTAAGCTTTCTTTTATTACGTTTTGGTTTTTTACGTTTATCCTTTCTGGATTTCTTATCCTTTTTGTTTTTTCTTTTGGATTCATCTGATTTTTTATTTCTACGCTCAGGGAATGGATTATCCTTTTTAATTTTTTCAATACGCATATCCAGTTGTTCTTTTAACTCCGGACTGTATTCGCCTGTAAATGCATCACGACGTGCTGCAATGGTAATCTTACCTGCAACGGCACGTGCAATCTTACCTCGATGCCACCAGTTGGATCCGCGAATGCTTGGATGCTGAAATATAAGTCCATGTTTAGGCGGTTTTTCACCTGTTTTCAGGTGTCGGAACACGGCCTTCTCTGCACCAATAATCTGAACGGTACTTGACGGAAGCTTAGCCAGATTTTCAAGGCCATTACAATGAGCAATCAACTTGGCAGCCAGATTAGCTCCTGCAACGTCATAAAGATTAGGTGCTACATCATGGACCTTTTCCTGAATATATGACTCCAATGTCTTTTTACTTTCATATAATTCATTCAAACTAACGGCAAATGATTTGATTATTTCAAGGTCATTATCATCCATATTTATATCATAATCATCACTCAATTCCACATTAGTACCTTCCAATAATGATGAATTCTTAATGTTTTCACGTGAGGTCTCCAACGCTATTATCTTTGTATACAAATGATGATTGCTTATCTTATCAAGCTCTGGAAGATAAGGCATACACCACTGCCTAAGCCTTTCAATTAACCTACCTGTCGTCTCTTCCAAGTCTTCAAGTGCATTAATGGTCTCGACTATCATCACGTCACTGGTCTTGACGGATTCGGTGATTTTCTCCTTCGCAATTTCCTGATAGCTGTCATGAGTAACTGTTAACAACTCACTCCTGTTGAGATTTGTAATCTCTTCCAGAATGTTGTATAGTTTGTCACGGATATATCTACCATATTCGTTATCCTTTTCAACACTAATTTTATCAAATGACTCTAATGATTCATAACTGCTCAAGGATTTGTTTGTCTCAATGACTATTTCATCATAATCATCGGATAATTCATCTATAAGTTCAATTTCCATATTGCTTAATTTATTTTTAGTTATGGCATCAAGGAGTGTCGTATCCACATCGGTTGATAGTCTTGACGAGATAACTTCATACTCCTCATTCAATGCTATAAAACCAAAACTTGTTGTTATAATAATGACCTTCATAATTAATAATTTGATTTTCTTGATTAATTATGATTGTGGAACATAATCCTCGAATAATTCAATATAAATTAATATACTCAACTAGCTGAAGCTTGAAAAAATTATATTAATTCTAAGAAACAAATTAATATTATTGAAATTTTATCAATTATCATGTATTAAGGAGGGTTATTTATATGAAAAGCAGCTATTTATTTTTTCTTTTGATAATATTACTTATGACATTATCAGTTGTATCTGCAGATTCTGGTATGGATGATATGAGTAATGCTCTATCTGATGAAAAAGTAGATGACCATTCGCCGAAAGCTATGGAAAATATCATGGATGACGGTGTTGATGAATCATCCATTCGACAGGAGGATACAAAAAATATCAAAGCAGGTTCTGTCACAACACAGATAACAACTGACAACTACAAGCAATACTTCAAACATGACACATCAACCAATCAAACAGTTACGACCGGTCTGGTATACAGTGGAGATACAATTAATCTGGAGGGCACTTTCTCAAATGTCAACTTCACGTTGGATAAGGAAAACTTAACCTTGACCAGTACAAAGAAAAATGCCCACCTAATCAACTGTACAGTAGCGATAACCGCTAAAAACTGTCGCGTATCCAACTTAAACCTCAACAATACAAATCCATTCGGATTAGGGATATTCGTAAATCATACAAGTAACGCCACGGTAGTAAACAACACAGTATTTGTACAGAACTTATATGCTTATGGTATAGTATGTGACCAGATGATAAACTCTACGCTAGACTCAAACAACATAACAAGCAAACGTGTTGACAATCCTCCATTATTTTCCAACTATAAGCAGTGTGCACTGGTATTGACCTCATCACACTATAATAAGATTCTAAACAACAGGGTAAACTGTACATTCGCAAACGGAATATATCTGAGCGTATACGGTTCAGTATTCATGGATGGTGGATACAGTGACAATAACCTAATAGAAGGAAATTATGTCCTGGGTGGAGACAGTGTCTGGTGCTATACAATACAGGTAATGGGTTCAAATAACGTAATAAGAAAAAACACAGTGTTCGGTGGACATAGGGGTGTATCCTGTGAGGGAAACAAGAACAACACAATTATTGAAAATGATATTCGTGCAATTATGCAGGCTGTTCATACAAGCGGTAATTGTAGGGTATTGAATAATAACATAACAGTCAACGAATCAGCCGTAGGAGTTTATACGGGGGATGCTGATGTAATCATAGAAAACAATAAGATCAACTCATTAAACTCACCCGCCATAAGAATAGCCTCCAGTAATGTAAAGATTAACAACAATACAATCATATCCTCAAACAGTTATGCTATCCACTCAAAGGGTGCTCATAAAAATATCAACATAACAAACAACAACATTAGCAGTCAGGAAACAGGAATCCTCTTTGAAAAGCAATCAAAAACAAAAAGGGTAAACGTTGTCCTGGTACATAATAATAAGATAACTTCAAAGTCAACATATGCAATAGACTTCTCACAGGCAGGATCTCTTCAGGAAGATGAAATAATAATAAACGTGACAAAAAATAACGTACTGCTATCTACCAAGGGAAGCGGACTGACAAATGCTTATCTTGCTCCTACTGCGTTAAGCGGTTCAATTCCCGTGGAAAAGGGGATTAACGCCACAATAACCATGTCCAACTACAACACCTACTTCAATTCAGAGGGCATTTCAAAGCCTATCATAACGCCAAACTCAAACATAACACTAAAAGGAACCTTTAATGATGTAAACTTCCAATTTACTAATCAGGTAAATGTGGTAGGTCAAAACTGTCTCATCAACATGGGAAGCATAATACTATCAGAGGATGCATCACTAAGCAGCATAAGAAACATCAGAATAAACAATACCAAAAAGACAAGCAACGTAAACAGACATGCAGTTGAGCTTATCGAAGTAAACAACTGTAACATAACAAACATAACTATAGACAATTATGATCTGGCAGAAAGTATAGGTATACTCGTATACTCCTCAAGTGGAAACAACCTCATAAACAACAGCATAACAACTAGCGGAGACTATGTAAACGATGGAATATTCATATACACCTCCGATATAAACACGATAAAAAACAACAATATACTAATCCACCAGACAAACAATCCCCATGAGGACTTTGGAGAAATAATGTTCAGTGAAAAATTGGGGACTATAAAAAATATCCAACATGAACATGGAATCCTGATGATATACTCCTCATCAAACATAATAGATCACAATATAATAACCAGCAAATCCCAGTTCAAGTCATATACCAGGCCAAGTGATGAATTATCAAATATACTTACGGGAATAAAGATTTACTACGACAGCCATCTAAACAACATAACATATAATCAGGTATATCTTGACAGTTATGCTCCATACACGGTGGGTATGAGTGTTGTAGGAGCTCCAAGTGCCACTCCATTAATCAGATTAAATTCATCAAACAACAGCTTCAGAAAAAATACGGTTAAGGTTCTTGGAGGATATGATACGACAGGATTCATCGCAGGATTAAACAGTGTCGACACGACCTTTACCCAAAACTCCATAACCATAACTCCTAGAAGAAGTGCCAAATACTACGCCGATTATGGATATGGATTGGTACTTAATCATACCACAAGATTGAACTTCACAAACAACAACGTTACAAGTAAGGCAGCATCCACATACAATGTAATGATTGACCATTCAAACAATAACGTCATAACAGACAGTATATTCAAGGTAAAAGGCACATATCCATATGGGGTTGCATCCACATCATCAACGCATAACACAATAACAAACAACATCTTCGACATAACCATGAAAAACTATGGAACAACCACCTCAATATATCCGGCACAAATAGGTAATGGAGATTATGGGGTATTTTTAACAAAAAAATCACATAATAATTCCATAACATCAAACACGGTCAAAACCAATGCCCAGTGGGCCGTTATGATAGATGAGGATTGTGTACAAAACAACGTTACCAACAACTCCCTACAAGCAAACAAGACATTCGGTGATAATGCGGTTAAAAACAAGTCAAGTGCACGGATACAAAACAATTATTTATACCCGATAAAATGCAGTGCCAAGAACGTTGATGGAATTGTAGGTGGAAAAATAACTCTTGTAGCGTATATGAGCTCAAGAACAAAAGACACATCAAATGTAACCGCAACATTCAGACTTGGTGATGTGGTGGTGGGAAAAAGTAAGATAACCGATGGAAAGGCAAGCGTTAACTATCAAATACCCGACTATTACAGAAGCGCCAACTACGATGTCATAGTGGTTATGGGTGGTACTAACTTCCAGAACTCAACGGCACGTGCAACGGCAACAATCACCAAAAACCAGACAAAAACAGTCATAACCGCAAACAAGGTACTTGGAACACCAGGTTCAACCGTTCAAATGAATGCCACTGTCA
>ODAJ012116757.1_pt1 | contig 36279 bp, 50 predicted proteins | sample 1539241 | NCBI WGS metagenome assembly ODAJ01 (sample SAMN02144231, study PRJEB22623) | gut metagenome | biome: sheep rumen | host: Ovis aries | place: New Zealand
GATTTTTCGAAACTTTGAGACCACGTCTCGAAGATACTCTCGTTCGGGAACAAAAATAAAAAGTGATTTTATTTTGTATTCCGCTCACTTATTCGTATAATTGAGGCTATTGCCTCGAAGATACTCTCGTTCGGGAACAAAAATAAAAAGTGATTTTATTTTGTATTCCGCTCACTTATTCGTATCTTTGTACCGCAATTTAAGATTACATTGCATTCGGATAGTAGCGCAGTTGGTAGCGTACTACGTTCGGGACGTAGGGGTCGGGAGTTCGAGTCTCCTCTATCCGACAAGCTAAACAACTAATAACATTGAAAGGGATTCAAGATAAATTTACAAGTTTTCTGAAGAAAGACATCATATTCTTTCTAATCGCAAACGTTGTATTCAGTATTTCTTCTTTCCTTGTCAATGCATTCCTCCCCAAAATTCTCAGCCCAAACACTTACACAAACTTTGTGTACATCTTCCAAATGGTGCTATTTGCCACCAATACCGTACAGATAGGCTTCGTGCTAGCTTTATATTATTTTGCCAAACAGAATGGCCGTCAAGCGATGAATATCTACTATTCTCTGGTTACACTATTAAATATCATTCTGCTTGTATGCTGCATCCTGCCACAAGGCTTCGTGTTTGAATTGCTAAAATTAACAAGTCTCAGTTTTTCGGAAAGGCTATGTTTTGCCATAAGTGTGATAGTTTCTAGCATCTTCCTATATAATAAAGGAGCTAATATCCAGCAAAAGCAATACAAATATATGCTAAGAGTATCCCTTTCTGCCTTTCTGTTGCGCATAATAGCATTGTTCTATATTATAATAACCAACACCGAAGAGAATAGTCTGCTGCTGATGCTTATATTTGTATTCCCGTTCGTTGTAGATATAAAAGATTACACACTAAGGCTTATACATCATGTCCGACCCAAGCAAATAGAGAAGAAGAAATTGATGGCATTTGCCACTTATTCGCTGAAAGCCTGGCTGACAGGTGTGCTGTTCATCATCTCCGACAAATTATTCTTAATCTCTACCAAAAATCAAAATCAAGACTTCACGGCAGCTCTAGCATTTGCTTCTGGCTTTATAGGCATAATATACATCTTCAAATCCACCTTTTACAACTTCTATTTGGCGAAATTCTCACGCGAGAATATCCCAGAGATAAAGGCTTACCTGCACAAGTTACTCAGCTATGCCCCACCCTATTTTGGCATGATACTGATTACTGCCATATGTTCATCGGCATGCGTACGGTACATCTACGAAGATATAGGAGTATACGCTTCACAAGTGCTACTCATACTTCTTATTCAAACGGGAGCAATCTGTTTTCTTGGAATGATAACTCTATTATCCAAGACATTGAACTACTTAAACCTAGAGATAGGACTGAACATAGCCCGCGTGGCTTTAATTTGGGGTATTTGCCATCTATGGACAGGTAGTAACATGCTGATATGGTACAGCATGACCCTATTTCTACTCACAACACCCGAGATTATACTGAGTGCATTTATACTAATCAAGTTGGCATACAAAAAATAATATCTATATATGTTCTATTCCGTTTCCTTATTACACGAAGCCCTGACAGTAATTGCATGGATGGTAATGCTGTTGTTGAGTTATAGGGAGGTAAATATTTACGATAGACTATATGCTGACTTTAACTACGAAAAGGAAGAATACTTTTTCTACAAGCCTCGTTCTTTCTGGTACAGGATGCTCATTCTGACCATATTGTTCTGTACGTTTGGGTGTGTGGGAGGCGACTTCCTGCATAATCAAGTGATATATGACATGAATGTCACATCCAGCACACCAATTCATTTCGAGGATGTATATGTCATGCTTATTAAAGGACTGCCCAAAAACTACTATGTATGGCGTTTCTGCGTATGGGGTCTAGCATCATTCCTTTTATTCTTGATAATGGACGAAATAAAGAGCGATTTGGACTTTTCCTTCCTTGTCTTTACATTAATTCTACTGAACTATTTCCCAAACCTAAGACAGACACTGGGGTTCATGCTAATGTTCTACGGCTATGTTCTAATATTCAAAGCCGCAGAAGACCATATGCTAAAGAAACTAATTCTGGGTATCATCATGCTAGCGATATCAGTATTCTTCCACTCAACAATAATCGCATTCATATTGTTATCCTTGGTGTTGTTCATACCCGGAGCCAAGTCATTGACAATGATTATCCTCACACTCCTGGCATTCCCACTCCTATACGAAATGACAAAGGATTTGTCTGCGAGTTTTATCGGTCTGATAGGTAACAATGAGACGATACAGGAGAAAGCTGTAAATTATATTGAATCCAGCTTCAGAGTTGAAATAAATATAAATGGAATACTGAAGTTAATTGTCAACAGACTACCCGTTATGATGGTATTCCTCTTTGGCATAAAGAAGATTCTGATAGAAAAAGTTGAGACCAGCTATATGGAAAAGCATCTGCTGATGCTGACGTATGTATTCATCTACATCTCCTGTCTGTTCTTTAACAACAATGTTTCTGCCTACCTATCGCAACGTTTCTGGGATGCCTCCCTCTTTCCGCTTACCATATTTGCAATGATATTCCTTAGGAACTACTCGGGCAGCATATACTTTAAGGCTACAATGTTCGCATTCCTAATCTCAAATATATTCAACATGGCATATTCGCTCTACACCATAGACAGCTTCAATGCCAATGCCAACACCATGTAACAATCAGAATCCCTATGAAAATTCTAGAGGTGATACAAACATTGGCATCAGGAGGAGCAGAAAGATTGGTGGTGGACCTCTGCAACGAAATGTCGAAGACAGAAGACGTTACAGTCCTGATACTAAAGGACAAGGAACACTTCTATCTGCCTCAACTAAGCCAGTGCGTAAAGGTGATTGAAGCAAAGATGCCATTGGGCGGCAGTATAAAGCAACTCCTGCAATGTTGCAAATGGGTTAAGAAAATTAACCCTGACGTAGTTCATATACACAGCCATGCCAGATATACCATGCTACTGGCCAACCTGTTATATGGACATAGGTATAAATTCTACATGACTATACATAGTGATGTCTGCTTAAACTACGTACACGGATGGTCAGGCTTGCAAGTAAGACTAAGCGGTTTTCTAGGTAGATGTAAGTTCATCACTATCTCAGAGACCAACTACCAGCAGTTCTGCACTTCGCACCCAAGACTCAAACAAAGGCTTATTCGAAACGGAAGAGCATTGCCCGCTTTATCAGACAAAATAAAAGATGTCAGAAAGGAAATGCAAACCTACAGAGGAGAAGAAGGGCATATTCTTTTTATTCACATTGCTCGTTGTCAACCCATGAAAGATCAAATTCTTCTGACAGATAGTTTTAACGAGCTTATACAGGAAGGAGAGAAACTTGTTCTAACAATTATCGGAGACGGATTTGACTCTGCCTTGGGAAAAAAAATTAAAGATAAGGCATGTAGCAATATTCACTTTCTAGGAACAAAAGATAATGTATATGACTACCTAGCCTGCGCTGACGCCTTTTGTCTCTCGTCTAAATACGAGGGGATGCCCATTACACTTATAGAAGCATACATGTCTGGAAAGCCCATTATCTCAACCCCTGTATGCGGAGCTGTGGATATTGTCAAAGAAGGTGTGAACGGTTACCTATCTGCAGGGCACACTAAAGAACAGTACAAAAATGCAATCAGACAGTTTATCGTAAACAAGGACACCATTACTGCAAATGCAGAAAAGAAGAAAGATAACTGTCCATACAACATAAGTGAGTGTGCAAAAGAATATATAGAATGGTTTAAGAACTAATATACAATGAAAAGGGTACTTACATTCGGAGTCTATGACCTGTTGCATATAGGTCACATCATGCTATTTAAACATGCAAGAGAAAAAGGAGACTACTTAATAGCTGCCGTTCAGGATGGAGGATACATACTGAAATACAAACCCAACACAAAGATAATAAACACCACAGACGAGCGCAGGATGATGGTGGCCAGTATTAGATTTGTGGATGAAGTAGTGACATACAAAGACGTTGACAAGGATATAATGAATATAGATTTCGATATCTTTGCCATTGGGCCAGATCAGAACCATGACGGATTTAAAAGAGCCATTGAATGGTGCAAGAAAAACGGCAAAGAAGTTGTGGTGATACCCAGAACAGAGGGTGTATCATCCACACTTTTGCGTGAATTTATAAACATCAGGTAACACCCACCATGATAGAAATCGGATTAGAAGAACGCAAGCAAATTCAGTTAGAGATACTAGATGCCGTAAACACATTCTGCCAAGAAATGGGCATCCGCTACTCTCTATCCTGTGGAACCATGCTGGGAGCCATTCGTCACAAAGGATACATCCCTTGGGACGATGACATCGATATATATATGCTCAGGGAGGACTTTGACCGGTTTGACGCTCTATTCCCCGATGTCTATCTCGACAAATACAAGATGGCATCACTCAGCCGGACAGAAGACTGGAGCATTTGCTTTGCTAAAGTTTATGACTGCAGGACTCTTGTAAAGGAAAAGAAAAACAAACAGCACAATATTGGTATCAGCATAGACGTATTCCCTGTTGACGAAGTACCAGACGACAACCTTGCATGGAACAGTTTCAACCGCAAGAGATTACGTATGATTCACCAACTAAGGCTGGCAAGCATCAAGTTCTCAAGAAGCCACAAATGGTATAACAACATAGCGCTTGTCTTCATAAAGAGTCTTTTCCATCACCCCCACAAACATGCCATGAAGGTTGACAGTTTCATACAGCAGCATAACGGCAAAGGGTACTGTCGCATTTACGAATGCTGCCAAGGGTTACTTGCAAAGAAACCATTTCCCAAAAGTCTGTTCTGTAATCTTACAGAAACATCTTTTGAGGGAAAAACATATAGCGGTTTTGCCGATTACGACACATATCTTACCCTTCAGTATGGAGAAGACTATATGACGCCACCGCCGCCAGAGAAAAGAGTATCATATCATACTAACAACTCATATTGGAAAGACTGATGTTATGAAAGTACTTTTCTGCACTCCATACATTGAATCTCCGGATGTCGTTAGCAGCGGCATAGGAACTTGGGCACGCAATATCATGGCCTACAACGAAAAGACCGGGAACAGTATTGATATTGTACCCGTATCCTTTGACAGGCACACACACATCGAGGAGTATACCGTAGGAGGATTCCGCAGGTACTATACAGGTATAAAAGAGGTAGGAAAGTGCGTCATAAAGGCTTTCTACAAAATGAGTACGGAAAAACCCGACGTGATACACATCTGCACAAGCGGTCACCTGGGTTTCATAAAAGATATCATCCTGGCCCAAGCAGCCCGAAGAAGAGGTATACGAAGTATCGTGCATCTACATTTTGGCAGAGTGCCCGGCATTGTGGATGAGAATGGCTTTGAATGTAAACTGCTGAGAAAATTGTTAGGTATTGCAGACAAGGTGATTGTGATAGACGGGAAATCGTACGAAACGTTAATCAGCCTACAATACAAGAACATTGCGTACATTCCCAACCCCATTCCCGATATGTTTATGCAAGAGTTGGAGAAACAGGAAGGAATGTTTGAGCAAAAACGCAACATCGCAGTGTTTGTCGGTCATGTAATTCCGACAAAGGGCGTAAAGGAACTGGTAGAGGGCTGTTGTCAAGTACCAGGTCTCTCCCTCAGGATTATTGGCAAATGCTCAGACGAGATGAATACGAAGCTATCGTCTCTTGCCACAAAAAGAGAAAACGGAAAGTGGCTAAGCATTGTGGGTGAAATTCCTTACACGAAAGTTGTAACAGAAATGCTGCAGGCAGACACGTTCCTTTTCCCCAGTTATACAGAAGCTTTTCCCAATGTCATTCTGGAGGCTATGGCCTGCGGATGTGCCGTAGCCTCCTCGAACGTAGGAGCCATCCCCGAAATACTGGATTATGAAGGCGAGACGACAGGAATCTGCTTCCCTGCCCAAAATACAGAAGAAATGGTAAAGGCAATAAACAAGTTGTATACCGACGAAGCATTCAGGACACAACTGACAGAAAAAGCCAAAAAGAAACTGTATAACACATACATGACAGAGAAAATATGGCCCCAACTCATAAACATATGGAGGACAGGAGATGATTAACACCATAAAACAAACCATAAAAAACAACAGGTTTATCCGAGGTCTGTATTTCGGATACAGAAGTCGGTTTGGCTATGCACGGTCTCAGTTCGGTTACCTGTGCACTGGTGCAAGTTTTACCCCGCCCATGAACATCATCAACCCCAAGAATATATTTATATACAGCGACGGAGCCCTCAACAATGCTACCATTTGGGCACTTAATGCAAAATTCCTCGTTAAAAAAGGGGGTCGAATAGGCTGCGGGCTAAACGTACAGACAGGCAACCATGCCAGACAAGTGGGGATGTTCGTAAGCGACATTACGGAAGAAAACAAGCCTAATGGTTATGACCACGATGTGACAATTGAGGAAGATGTATGGATTGGAAGTAATGTTACAATCCTATCGGGAGTGACAATTGGAAGAGGAACCACAGTGGCAGCAGGTGCTGTCGTTAGCAAGTCCATGCCGCCATACTGCATTTGCGGTGGAGTTCCAGCAAAAGTCATTAAGTTCTATTGGACCATAGACCAGATACTGGAACATGAGAAGAAACTATATTGCGAAAGCGATCGTTATACCCGTGAACAGTTGGAAAAGATTATCGTATGAAAATATCAGTCATAACTGCAACATACAATAGCGCCAAGACGTTGCGAGATACGCTGGACAGCATTCTGGCACAGACATATCCCGATATAGAGAGTATCATAGTGGATGGTGCCTCTAAGGACGGAACGATGGACATTGTGCGCGAGTACGAACCTCGCTTCGAGGGACGTATGCGTTGGATCAGCGAACCGGACAAGGGTATCTACGATGCCATGAATAAAGGCATTAAGATGGCCAGCGGAGATGTGATAGGCGTACTGAACTCTGACGATTTCTATCACGATGAGCGTGTGGTTGAAGACATCGTCAACGCCTTTGAACAGAAAAAAGTGGATTGCATCTATGGCAATCTGGTATTCATTGACGTCAAGAACAAAAACAACACAATACGTATATGGAAGGGCTCACAGCATGAATGCGGAGCCTTCCTGCGCGGATGGCATCCTGCCCACCCTACCTTCTATGCCAAGCGTATCTGGTTTGAACGCTTTGGAGGCTTTAATCTGCAATATGCCATTTCCGCTGACTTCGAACTGATGCTCCGCTTCATAGAGAAAGGTCAGATTAGGAATGCCTATCTGGACCGCTACTTCGTGAAGATGAGAATGGGAGGAGAGAGCACAGGTTCTATCCGGAACATCATTAAAGGCAATAGAAACATTCTCCGTGCCCTACGTGACAATGGATTCAAGCCCTCTCGTTTCTATCTCATAAAGAGACTCATACCCAAAGCATGGGACATGTTAAAATATAAACTCAAAAACATATTACACAAATGAACGATATATTCATTATTTTAGCCATCCCCTTTACTATCGCATTCTTGCTTAGTATGTTCATCATACCCAAGATGAGAATCATCAGCTATAATGGGAATGTCTATCTGAGACAAAAAGAGGATGAGGCCATGGGAATGGAGATGGGCGGACTGTCACTATTCCCCATCATACTCATTTCCATGTGTATCACCATGGTACTCCCGCACATGCTGGGGATGGAGGAACTGAGACAACAGGTAGAGCCAACCACCATGCGTATCCTACAGATTATCGTAGGAGGGGCTCTGCTGTATATTATGGGGGTGAAGGATGACCTTCATGGAACAGGATCCTGGAACAAGTTTCTGGTTCTCTTCTTAGTTGCAGCCATGTTTCCGGCATCGGGGCTATGGATAAACAACTTATACGGGCTCTTCGGTATTCATCAAATCCCCATGTGGGTGGGTATGCCCTTTACCATTTTTGTGGCAATGTATCTGACAGAATTGCCATCCATGACCGACAGCCCCGACGGACTTACCACAGGAACAGGCGCCTTACTCGTGTTTCTCTTCCTTATTCTTAGCATTTATGGTAACTTTGCCATAAGCACTATAATAGCCTCAACAGTCATTGGCGTAACACTGCCCTTTATCATCTGCAAGAGATTCCTCAAGAAGTGGGAGAAAACATTGATGGGTAGCTCCGGAAACTACATCCTGGGCTATATACTCAGCTATCTGGCAATAGGCCTGACAAGACAATGTGGAACCCGTCTGCCTGAAGAGGCTGTCATGGTGTGCATAGGCATTACCATTGTTCCTATACTGGAGGCTGTTCGTGTACTGAAGAGTCGTGTCTTGGAAAACAGAGACCTGCTGACGCCTGACAAGAACCAACTGCAGCACCGTCTTATCCGTACCGGAATGCCCGAGAAGTATATCACGCTGACCATCACGCTGATTATTATTGGCTTTACATTATTTAATCTGGCCTGCGTTTCTTACGGCATAGGAAAAACCGTCACCTTCTTCCTGGACATATTAATATGGACATTAGGCGCCTTCTTCATAGACTGGTGCATAGCAAAGTACGAGGCCAACTATGCCCACGAACAATGGAACAAGAAATATGGACGTGAGGCATGGGAAGCCAACATCCCCACGGAAACCCTGAACAGGAAAATCAAGAACTTCGGTACCATGGGGCTCACATCCGATATGCTTTCTGGCGACACACAGGAGTTCATAGCAGACGGTATGACGGGCTTCGGACGGACGACAAAGCGAACATTTGACTTACTTACCTCTGGCTGCTGCCTTGTTATCTTCTCACCACTGTTTGTTCTATGCTACATACTGATAAAGTTGGAAGATGGCGGACCAGCCATATATAAGCAGGAGAGAATAGGCAGATTCGGACGTCCTTTCACCATTTACAAGTTCCGATCTATGCGAACCGATGCAGAGAAATCCGGTCCGGCACTTAGTCACGCCAACGGAAACGAAGACCCGCGTCTGACGAAGGTTGGCAAGTTCCTTAGGACACATCATCTGGATGAACTGCCACAGCTATGGAATGTATTCAATGGCGACATGGCTTTCATCGGCTACCGTCCCGAAAGGAAGTTCTATATAGACCAGATTATGCAACACGACCCAAGATATGCCTTCTTGTATCAGATCAGACCCGGGGTCACCAGCTATGCGACACTTAATTTCGGATACACCGACACCATGGAGAAGATGCTGCGTCGTCTGGAGCTGGACCTGTACTACCTGAAGAACCGTTCGTGGTGGTTTGACTGCAAAGTGCTCGTCATGACCTTTATAAGTATCATTTTCGGAAAGAAATTCTAACAAAAGATGGACAAAAACCTGCAACTATTCCTTGACCTAACAAAGGTATCTGTCGGGAACGCTGACAGTCTGCCCTACATTCCTTCGGAACAGGAATGGAAGTTCTTGTTCCGCATGGCCAACAGCCATACCATTGCAGGCCCCCTCTTCGCTGCCCTCGACAGACTTCCTGCCGAGCAGCGCCCGCCAAGAAAGATCTTCGTGGACTGGCTGGCTACTACCGAGAAAATAAGGCATGACAGCAGGGAAGCCAACCATAACGCCGTATGGGCCAGCAAGAAATTCCTGAAGGCTGGTTTCAGGAATGTTATACTGAAAGGACAGGGGAATGCCCTACTCTACCCCGACCCGCTTCTGCGACACTCAGGGGATGTGGATATCTGGTTGGAAGGTTCGCGCGAGAAGATTATCAGCTACGTCAGGAAATTCTTCCCGAAGATACGAATCCAATGGGTGGAGATGGAGTTCCCTATAAAGAAAGACTGTTGCATAGAGGTTCATACCCTACCCAGCTTTATGTCTAACCTCTTCGACAACAGACGGCTGAAGCGCTACTTTGAACAGCATGCACAAGAGATATTCTCCAACACACCCGTCAACACAGACGAGGGCGAGATGAGGCTACCCACCACACAGGTTAACATGGTGTTCCAGCTGACGCATATATACCGCCACCTGTTCAACGAGGGCATTGGACTCCGTCAGGTAATGGATTACTATTATCTGCTCCAGTGCGAAGATGCACCCCAGCATATCAGCGAGACAGTCCAAATGGTAAAGCATCTGCACATGGAACGCTTTTGCCGTGCCCTAATGTACGTTTTGCAGGAGGTGTTCGGACTTCAGGAAGACAGGATGATACTGCCCCCTGACGAACAGGAAGGACGCTTCCTGCTATCAGAGATTCTGCAGGCAGGAAACTTCGGACATGCCGACGAGCGCAACCACCTCAAGGAAAGTCAATGGGGTAACTTCTGGCAGATGACCCTGCGCAACTGGCGCTTTATATCACACTACCACAGGGAGGTTCTATGGAACCCCTGGTACCGCCTTACCCAATTTGCATGGCGCAAATTCAAGGGGTATAATTAATTCTTTTTGGATGAATGGGTAAAATGCTTGGCTAACCACGACTTCTTATTTGAATCGTCGCGGTAACCATAGCCGTAACCATAGCCGTAACCATAGCCGTAACCATACTTCTTGTTGCGACTCTGGCAGTCATTCAGCACAACGCACAGATGATTGAACTTGCCCTCCTGATGCAGGCGCTCCAATTCGGGCAGATACCTGCGGTCAATCTTACCCTCACGAACAACATAGATGGTAAGGTCGGCTATTCTGTTCACAATACCAGCATCGGCAACTACCTGCGCGGGAACATTATCCACAACGATATAGTCGTAGTGCTTCTTCAACTCTTCCATACACTGCTCCAGGCGGTCACTCATCAGCAACTCGGCTGGATTAGGAGGCGTAATACCTGCTGGCAGCATATCCAAGTTGCAGGATTCATCCTGTCTTACCACCAGAGTTGTAATATCATCCACAGCACCAGAGAGGTAAGATGTGAGGCCCTGACTTCTTCCCTTGGAAGAGAGCTTGCTCTGAGTACGCTTACGGATATCGGTATCCACCAGCACCACTTTCTTGCCCGCCATACCTAAAGTTGCGGCAAAATTACGGCTGATGAACGTCTTACCCTCGCCAGGCATCGTACTGGTGAACATGATAACACGTGCATCCCTGTTGATGAACGACATACTGAATCGTAACAGGCGGAAAGCCTCTCCTATCACATCCTCGGTCTGCTCAGAAACGACAATGTCAGAATCACTGATACTACTCTTACGATGAGGAATCTCTCCCAAAATAGGGATAGTAGTGTAGCTCTCAATATCCTTACGCCCACGCACGCCCATATTAAGCATCTCCTTGATTTGGAAGAATGCAAAGGGAATGATAACACCCATTATCAAGGCAAGAAGAGAGATAACAGCCTTACGTGGTGCAACGGGAACCCTGCTCCCGAAAGGATGCTCCACAATACGTATGTTGGCTTCTGTGATGGCCAACTGGAGGGCTGTCTCCTCGCGCTTGTTAAGCAGGAATGTGTACAGTGTTTCTTTGATTGTCTGCTGTCGGGCAATATCAATCACCTGTTTTTCCTTCTGAGGTACGGCATTGATGGTACCATTGATACCCTGCTCCTCAACCCGGGCTTTGTCGAGCTGCAGCTTCAGGCTGGACGTGTAGCCCTTAAGAGAAGTTAATACGGTAGCATGCATCTGAGACAGATTACTGTCCATTTCCTTGATGGTAGGACTTGTCTCGCTAGTATTCTCTGCCAACCTGTTACGGTTCAGCATCAACTCGTTATACTGACTAATCTGTGCCTGGATGCCGTTGTCATTGATACCGCCCATAGTCGGGATAAGGCTGTTTCCCTTGCTGTTCTCTGTCAGATAATCCACCAGATACTTTACCATGCTATATTGCATCTCTGCCTGCAAGGTACGCTGACGTGCAGAAGTACTCTGAGTCAGGAAAGCCTCGGAGTTAGCCTTAATATCTACCAGGCCGCTATTCTGTTTGAACTCTGCCATTTTACCCTCCACATCACTAAGTTCCTGATGTATCAGCTGGATGCGGGAATCTATAAAGGCTGCTGTACTCTGTGCTATCTGGTTCTTATCCTCAATAATACTTTGTTTGTAAGCATCAAGGAGTCCTGACAGGATATCATCAGCACGTTGTATATTGGTGTCGTTGCAAGTGATGCGTACAAGAGTACTCTCCTTGTCCAGTTCACCGCTACCGCATTTATTCATAATCATGATAGCAGCATCGTCTATACTGATGCGGGTTACGGTTATCGTCTTACCGATGAACTCCTTCAGATTCTCTGTCATAGGTGTAACGACAAGTTGACCGAACGGAGTCTGTAACGTTTGTCCCATACGCACATTGCCTGTATAAGAAGAATCCTTCATGGGCGATCCCATCTTAACATCATAGATAGAACACTCCTGAGCGCTCTTGATATCCATACTGAAGGTAACAGGAGCCGTAAATGGCTGCAGGAAGTCAATTGTTACAGGACGGTTGTCGTACAGGGAGATATTCCTTAGCCCTTTCTTGAAATTATACATCACATCGAGGTGCAGATTTCTTGCCACTTCCTGTGAGAGCTGGAATGAATGCAGGATATACACTTCATTCTTGACACTGGTACCGGCCAGGACGCCATTTAACTGCATCAACGCATCGGTGCTGATGTTGGAACGTCTTCCGCCCGCACCGCTGGCATCATCCTTCACCAACATCACAGCCTGACGCTGATACACGTAAGACTGACTTGCCAGATATAAACGGGCAAGACCTACGCAAACAATGACAGAAAGGACGAACCACTTCCAGTTGTCCAGAAAGATGTCCAAGATATCACGCAGAGAGAACATCTCCTCTGTTTTCCTACCTCCCATGCGCTGACGGGGACCGCCCTGCAATCCTGCTACTCTATTTTCCATACTGTTTGTCATCATTTCTTAAGTGCAACAATCAGGGATACTACAGAAACCACAATACCTACAACGGTACTTCCTACCGTCAGCCATGTGTAGCTGGTACTTCCCTTAACACGCTGGCTCTTGTTGGGCTGAACATAGATTACGTCATTCTGCTGCAGATAATAGGCAGGTGAACTGAAAATGCTCTGCTGATCCAAAAGATTCACCTCGTATGTTACACGTTTGCCACCTTCCTCACGTATCACCAGGATATGGTCACGATGCGCACTGTTATTCAGGTCTCCTGCCCTACCCAGAGCCTCAAGGATTGTCAGACGCTCACCCTGATAAGTCTGGGTGCCGGGATTCTTCACATCACCCATCACAGTAACCTTGAAGCTCATAATCTTGGTATTTACCACAGCATCATTGATGTATCCTTCATCCTTGATACGTTTCTGAATCATGGATGAAATCTCGCGTGTCGTAAGACCGCCCACATTGATAGTGCCAAAGATAGGGAATTCAATATTACCATTCTTGTCCACCTGAAAATAAGCCACCCCAGATGAGACATTAATAGTATTTGTTCCCGCCATAGAGTTGTTACCACCACCAATAAGGGTGTTATTATTGAAACGCTGCAACAGCTCCTGATCTTTGCTAGCAATAGAGATTGCCAGCTGGTCGTCAGGCTCCGCCTTTAATTCAAAATTTGCTTCCAGATTCTTGGGAACAGCATATGCTTCAGAGGCGCCTTGCAGGTAAATCATCTTCTTGTCAGAAACGCAAGAAGACAAAACAGCCGTCAAGCAAACACAATAAAATATATTTCTGAATAGTATCTTCATACAAGAAAAGTTTTTATTTCATGCAAAGATACGATTAAGCGAGCGGAATACAAAATAAAAACTGGTTTTATTTTTATTCCCGAGCGAAAGTATCTTCGACGATAGTCAAAGATACGATTAAGTGAGCGATAAACGTAATAAATTATGATTTATTTCTTCATCCGAACGAAAGTATCTTCGAAACGCACAAAAAAAAGCCGCTCAATCCTTCGCGGATGAGCGGCTCACATTATTGCAATTTAGAATTATTCAGCGGGAGCTTCTTCAACTGCAGGTGCTTCTGTCACAGGAGCCTCAGCAGGTGCCTCGGCAGCCTTCTTTGAAGAACGACGTGTACGCTTAGCCTTCTTTGCAGTCTTAGCCATGTTCTCATCGAAGTCAACGAGCTCGATGAAACACATAGGAGCAGCATCGTTAGCACGGAAACCGGTCTTGATGATGCGGGTGTAACCACCGGGACGGTCACCAACCTTCTGAGAGATTACAGTGAACAACTCGGTAATAGCCTTCTTATCCTGAAGATAGCTAAATACAACACGACGTGAGTTTGTAGTGTCCTGCTTGCACTTTGTAATCAGGGGCTCTACATACTTCTTCAAGGCTTTTGCCTTAGCGAGGGTCGTAGTGATTCTTTTGTGCATAATCAAAGACACGGCCATGTTGCTCAACATAGCTGATCTGTGAGATGCAGTACGACCCAGGTGATTGAATTTCTTATTATGTCTCATTTGTTTTTAATCTTTATCTAATTTATACTTAGAAATGTCTGTTCCAAACGACAGATTCAGACTCTCGAGCAAATCATCAAGCTCCGTGAGCGATTTCTTACCAAAGTTACGGAACTTCAGAAGGTCAGTCTTGTTGTACTGAACCAGATCACCAAGGGTGTCTACATCTGCAGCCTTCAAGCAGTTGAGGGCGCGTACAGAAAGGTCCATATCTACAAGTTTGGTCTTCAGAAGTTGACGCATATGCAGAATCTCCTCATCGAACTCTTCATTACCGTCACCGTCAGTATTCTCCAATGTGATCTTCTCATCAGAGAACAGCATGAAGTGATAAATCAGAATCTTAGCAGCTTCCTTCAGTGCATCCTTTGGGTGAATGGAACCATCGGTAGAAATCTCGAGTACCAGTTTCTCATAGTCAGTCTTCTGTTCAACACGGAAGTTCTCAACTGAGTACTTAACATTTCTGATAGGAGTGTAAATTGAATCAATGGGAATAACATTAACATCAGTGCAGAAGACCTTGTTCTCCTCAGCGGGAACATAGCCACGGCCCTTATTAATGCTGATCTCCATCTGCATACTAGCTTTTGAATCTAGATGGCAAATTACCAATTCAGGGTTTAACACTTCAAATCCAGTCAGATACTTGTTAAAGTCACCAGCTTTGAGCTCGGTAGCGTTCTCTACAGTGACACTAATCTTCTCGTTCTCGAATTCTTCTACAATTTGTTTGAATCTTACTTGCTTCAGATTCAGAATAATGTTGGTAACATCCTCCTTGACTCCGGGGACTGTAGCGAACTCATGCTCAACACCTGAGATTGCTACTGTGTTAATGGCAAAACCATCCAATGAAGAGAGAAGAATGCGGCGCAAAGCATTACCGACGGTAGTACCGAAACCACCTTCAAGAGGACGAAATTCGAACTTGCCGTACTTTTCGTCAGCCTCCAACATTATTACCTTATCAGGTTTTTGAAATGCTAATATCGCCATCCTTAATTTTTATTTAGAGTACAACTCAACGATCAACTGCTCCTTAATGGTCTCAGGTATGTCAGCACGCTCGGGCTTGTGAAGCAATTTTCCAGATTTCAGGTTCTCGTCCCACTCCAACCAAGGATACTTGCTGTGGTTGAAACCAGCCAGTGCATTCTGAATTACCTCAAGACTCTTAGCGCGCTCACGAACACCAACAATCTGACCAGGTGCAACAGAGTATGATGCAATACCTACAACCTTACCATCAACAACAATGTGCTTGTGGTTTACCAACTGACGGGCAGCGGCACGTGTAGGAGCAATACCCAAACGATATACGATGTTGTCCAGACGGCACTCCAGATTCTGCAGCAGAATCTCACCAGTGATACCACTGTGACGTGCAGCCTTCTCAAACATATTGCGGAACTGCTTCTCCAATACACCGTATGTATACTTAGCCTTCTGCTTCTCAGCAAGCATGACGCCATACTCAGAAGTCTTACGACGACGGTTATTTCCATGCTGACCAGGAGGGAAATTGCGCTTTGACAATACCTTGTCAGGTCCATAGATAGCCTCGCCAAAACGACGGGCGATTCTTGATTTTGGTCCAGTATATCTAGCCATAATTACTTTATTTTTCTTTGTTTCCTAGGATTTCCTAGAGTTTCCTAGGATTTCCTAGTAGATCCTATTAATTAAACTCTACGACGCTTGGGAGGACGACAGCCATTGTGGGGTAATGGAGTAACGTCAACGATCTCTACAACCTCGATACCAGCACCGTGTACGGTACGGATTGCAGACTCACGGCCATTACCGGGACCCTTAACATAAGCCTTCACCTTGCGCAAGCCCAGATCGTAAGCAGTCTTAGCGCAATCCTGAGCTGCCATCTGAGCAGCATAAGGAGTATTCTTCTTTGAACCACGGAAACCCATCTTTCCTGCAGAAGACCAAGAGATAACCTGACCCTCGCTGTTGGCCAAAGATACAATAATATTATTGAATGAGCTATGAACGTGCAGCTGACCCATTGCATCAACCTTTACGTTTCTCTTCTTTGCAGCAACTGTTTTCTTTGCCATATCATTTATTATTTAGTAGCCTTTTTCTTATTTGCAACAGTCTTCTTCTTACCCTTACGTGTACGAGCATTGTTCTTTGTACTCTGACCACGAACGGGCAAACCGTTACGATGACGAACACCACGATAGCAACCGATATCCATCAGACGCTTTATGTTCATTGCAACCTCTGAACGGAGGTCACCCTCAACTTTGAATTCAGCGCCAATGATCTCACGAATCTTACCAGCCTCGTCATCAGTCCAATCGCATACCTTCTTGTCCTTGTCGACACCGGCTTTTTCCAAGATCTTGCCTGAGCTACTACGACCTATACCATAAATGTAGGTCAAAGCAATTTCACCTCTCTTATTCTGAGGCAAATCTACACCAACAATTCTAATTGCCATATACTATAATTTTTCTTTTGCAATAATGATTAACCCTGACGCATCTTGTACTTGGGGTTTTTCTTGTTAATAACATACAAACGACCCTTACGACGAACGATCTTGCACTCTGGGGTACGTTTCTTTAAAGAAGCTCTAGTTTTCATATTGATGTTTTATTTATATCTAAATACAATGCGGCCCTTTGTCAAATCATAAGGTGACATTTCAACCTTAACCTTATCTCCAGGTAGTATCTTGATGTAATGCATTCTCATCTTGCCTGAGATGTTACAGATTATCTTCTGACCAATCTCCAGCTCAACGCGGAACATTGCGTTGGAGAGTGATTCAACAATTACACCGTCTTGTTCTATTACAGCCTGTTTTGCCATACTTAATTCTTATTCAATTCTCTTTCTATATTTTCGAATGATGATAAAATATCAAACTTTCCGTTATGAACTGCAATGGTATGCTCGAAATGAGCTGCGACCTTACCGTCGCGTGTCTTTATTGTCCACCTGTCCGGCATCATATATACCGAAGGATTACCCAATGTTATCATTGGCTCAATGGCTATGCACAAACCGTTCTTGATCATAGGACCGTTTCCTCTTCTTCCGTAGTTAGGAACCTGAGGGTCTTCGTGCATTTCCTTTCCTATTCCGTGTCCAACAAACTCCCTTACAACTCCATAGCCTGCACTCGTGCAGTGTTCTTGTACAGAGGCTCCGATATCACCGATACGCTTACCGGGCAAAGCAGCCTCTATTCCTTTATACAATGCTTCTTTGGTTCTCTGCAACAAGGCTTTCACCTCGTCGGCAACCTCACCTACACAGAATGTGTAACATGAGTCGCCATTAAAGCCGTTCAATAAAGTTCCGCAATCAACCGAAACAATGTCACCTTCCTCCAATGGAGTGTCGTTAGGAACACCGTGTACTACAACATCGTTTACTGATGTGCAGATGGATGCAGGAAACGGTCCACCGTAAGGATTGGGGAAACCCAAGAAGGTGGGCACTGCTCCGTGATCACGAATATACTCTTCTGCAACGCTGTTCATCTGTGCGGTGGTAACACCGGGCTTTATCATCTTAGCGATTTCAGCCAGTGTGTCACCAACCAACAGGTTGGCAGCACGCATTAATTCTATCTCATCCTCTGTCTTAAGAAAGATCATTTATAATCTTAATGGGCAGAGATACCAGACCTACCATGAATTCTACCAGAACTCAGAAGACCATCGTAATGTCTCATCAACAGATGACTCTCAATCTGCTGGAGGGTATCCAAAACCACACCAACAAGAATCAGAAGTGATGTACCTCCGAAGAACTGAGCGAACTCAGGTGTTACTTTCAATAGACCGGCGAATGCGGGCATACATGCTATAGCAGCCAAGAACAGAGAACCAGGCAATGTAATGCGGTCCATAATTCCATCAATGTACTTCGCTGTATCGCTACCAGAACGAACACCAGGAATGAAACCGTTGTTACGTCTCATATCCTCTGCCATCTGTGTAGGATTCAGTGTAATGGCTGTATAGAAATATGTAAATGCAATAATCAACAGTGCAAATACCAGGTTATATCCCAAGCTTGTGTGGTCAGACAACACCATCAGAACAGGTGAAGCACTCTGTCCGTCAGACAAAAGACCCAACAAAGTAACAGGGATAAACATGATAGCCTGAGCAAAGATGATAGGCATTACGTTAGCAGCAAATACCTTCAGAGGAATATACTGACGAACACCACCAACCTGCTGACCAGCATACATACGCTTAGCATACTGTACGGGAATCTTACGTGTACCTTGAACCAGAAGGATTGCTGCCAAGATAACCACGAACAAGAGCATCAATTCAATAATACCCATGATCAGACCACCACCAGCTGCGTTAGTGAAACGGTTTGCCAATTCCTGACCAAGTGCACCTGGTAAGCGAGCAATAATACCCAACATAATGATCAGAGAAACACCATTACCAATACCCTTGTCAGTGATACGCTCACCAATCCAGAGGATGAACATACTACCAGCAGCAAGGATAATAGTACTAGCCAGGATGAACAAAGTCCAGTCCAAAGAAGGATTCAAGGCACCAGCTGCTTGCATACGCAAGTTGATAAGGTAAGAAGGAGCTTGGAAAATCAGAATGATGATAGTCAAGTAACGAGTGTACTGATTCATCTTTCTACGCCCGCTCTCGCCCTCACGCTGTAACTTCTGGAAATAAGGTACAACGAAAGCAAACAACTGAATAACAATTGAAGCAGAGATGTAGGGCATGATTCCCAATGCAAAGATAGAAGCATTAGAGAATGCTCCTCCAGAGAACATATTCAACAGAGACATAAGTCCAGTGTTTGTCTGCTCACGCAGTGCTGTCAGAGCCTCGGGGTTGATACCGGGCAACACAACGAATGAACCGAAACGGTACATTGCTGCAAAAGCAAGGGTGATGAGGATTCGAGATCTCAAATCCTCAACACGCCATATGTTCTTAAGAGTTTCTATAAACTTCTTCATCAGAATTACAATTTAGTAGCGGTTCCACCAACGGCCAGAATAGCGGCCTCTGCAGTCTTAGAGAAGGCATTTGCAACAACCTCAACCTTAGCGGTCAGCTTGCCGTTACCCAAAACCTTAACCAAGCCCTTAGCATTTACAACACCAGCAGCAACCAACTCCTCTACACCAATCTTAGCGAGATTGTTCTTCTCAGCCAACTTCTGGATAGTAGAAAGGTTTACAGCCTGATATTCTACGCGATTGATATTCTTGAATCCGAACTTAGGCAGACGACGCTGCAAAGGCATCTGACCACCCTCAAATCCGATCTTGTTCTTATAACCAGAACGTGCCTTGGCTCCCTTGTGACCACGGGTAGAAGTACCTCCCAGACCAGAACCAGGTCCACGACCTAATCTTCTACGGCTGTGAGTTGCACCAGCGGCGGGTTTCAAATTATCTAATTTCATAACTTAAATCCGATTTTAATGTTGATTTTAAATTAGTCGATCACCTTTACCAAGTGATGAACAGTATTAATAAGACCACGGGTAGAAGGTGTATCCTCAACCTCAACAACCTGATTCAACTTTCTCAAACCAAGTGTATCGAGAGTGGCCTTCTGAGTACGAGGAGCATGAATTCTGCTTCTAACTTGTTTTACCTTTATAGTTGCCATAATTTATTTCCTCCTTATCCTCTAAATACTTTTTCAACACTAACACCACGGTTGGCAGCAACAGTCTTGGCGTCACGCATCTCGCAAAGAGCTGCGATGGTAGCCTTAACCAAGTTGTGAGGGTTAGAAGAGCCCTTTGACTTAGCCAGACAGTCAGTTACACCAACGCTCTCAAGAACGGCACGCATAGCGCCACCGGCTACAACACCAGTACCGTGAGAGGCAGGCATAATCAGCACCTCAGCACCACCGAACTTGGCTGTTGCCTCATGGGGTACAGTACCCTTCAAAACAGGAACCTGAACCAAATTCTTCTTGGCAGACTCAACACCCTTGGCAATGGCAGCTGTTACTTCACCAGCCTTACCAAGACCCCAACCGATAATACCGTTCTCGTTACCAACAACAACGATGGCAGAGAAGGTGAAGGTACGACCACCCTTGGTGACCTTGGTTACACGATTGATAGCAACCAATCTGTCCTTCAATTCGATATCGCTATTTATCTTAACTTTATTAATTGCCATAATCATTTAGAATTTAAGTCCACCGTTACGAGCTGCATCAGCAACTTCCTTAACTCTACCATGATACAGATATCCGTTACGATCGAAAACTACGGTTGTGATACCAGCCTCGAGAGCTTTCTTTGCAGCCAACTCACCTACCTTGGCAGCCTGCTCCTTCTTAGGACAAGCCTCCATGCCAAGTGAAGATGCTGCTACCAGAGTAGTACCAGTCAAATCATTGATAATCTGTACGTATATCTGCTTGTTGCTTCTGAAAACTGTCATGCGAGGACGCTCAGCAGTACCAGAAATCTTATTACGTACTCTGTACTTAATCTTAATTCGTCTTTCTAATTTACTTGTCATGATCTTACAGTTTTAATGTTACTTAGCACCGGCAGACTTACCAGACTTTCTACGAATCTGCTCACCAACGAACAGAACACCCTTACCCTTATAAGGTTCAGGTTTACGGAAAGAACGAATTTTAGCACAAACCTGGCCTAACAGTTGTTTATTGCAAGACTCCAGAATAATCAGAGGATTCTGGTTTCTTTCAGACTTAGTCTCAACCTTAATCTCAGAAGGCAGCTGAATCAGAATGGGGTGAGTGTAACCCAGTGCGAAGTCAAGCAGGTTGCCCTGGTTGCTTACACGATAACCTACACCTACCAATTCCAGTTCCTTCTTATAACCTTCAGAAACACCAACTACCATGTTGTTGATCAAAGAACGATACAAGCCATGGAATGCCTGCTTCTGCTTTGTTTCAACGGTATCGTTTTTCTCATCGATCTCGAAAGTAACCTCGGCGTCAGAGATGTTAACCTTGATAGAAGGATCAACAGTCTGGGTCAGTTCGCCTTTGGGACCTTTTACGGTAACAACATTACCCTCGCCTACCTTTACGGTAACACCTGCGGGAATGTTAATGGGCAATTTACCTATTCTAGACATAAACTTATCCTCCTAACATTAATATACGTAGCAAAGAACCTCACCACCGATCTTCAGGTCAGCAGCCTCTTTGTTCGTCATAACACCCTTGGAAGTGGATATAATTGCTATACCCAAACCGTTAATAACTCTCGGCATATCCTTATAACCTGTATACTTACGCATACCAGGAGTGGATACTCTGATTAGCTTCTTGATAGCATTTACCTTGTTTGCGGCATCATACTTCAAAGCAATCTTAATTGAACCCTGAGGGCCATCCTCTACGAACTTGTAGTTCAGGATATAACCCTTCTCGAAGAGAATCTTTGTGATTTCCTTCTTCAAATTTGACGCAGGCACGTCAACAACTCTGTGCTTAGCCTGGATTGCGTTGCGCAATCTCGTCAAATAATCTGCTATTGGATCTGTCATTTTATAAATAGATTTAATTAATCGGGACGCTCCCGACAATATTAAAAAAAGTATTACCAGCTTGCTTTCTTCACGCCAGGAATCAAACCGGCTGAAGCCATCTCACGGAACTGAATACGAGAGAGACCGAACAGACGGATATAACCCTTTGGACGACCAGTTATCTTGCAACGGTTATGAAGACGGATGGGGTTAGCATTGCGGGGGATAGCCTGCAGCTTCTGAGCAGCCTCAAAAGCCTCAACAGGATCACCTGTGTTAACAATCTTCTTCAACGCTGCACGCTTCTCAGCATACTTAGCCACGAGTTTTGCTCTCTTGACCTCGCGAGCTTTCATTGATTCTTTTGCCATATCAATTAGTCGTTTTTAGCATTCTTAAAAGGAAGACCGAACTCTTTCAGCAGGGCATAACCCTCTTCATCAGTCTTAGCTGTGGTAACGAAAGTGATATTCATACCCAGGATACGATCGATGGTATCGATGTTGATTTCAGGGAAGATAATCTGCTCCTGAATACCCAGGGTATAGTTACCGCGTCCGTCAAGCTTACTCTCAATACCCTTGAAGTCGCGGATACGGGGCAGAGCCACGCGAACCAACTTCTCCAAGAACTCATACATTCTTTCACGACGCAAAGTCACCATTACGCCAATAGGCATCTTCTTACGAAGCTTGAAGTTAGCTACGTCCTTCTTTGAAACGGTAGCTACTGCCTTCTGACCGGTAATGGCAGAAATCTCGTTGATAGCAACATCGATAATCTTCTTATCGGCAGTTGCCATACCAAGACCCTGATTAATAACAATCTTCTTCAGTACGGGGATCTGCATAGAAGAAGAATAATTGAATTGCTTCATCAATGCAGGAGCGATACGCTCTGCATATTCTTTCTTAAGGCTTGCTGTATTTGCCATTGTTTAGATCTCCTCTTTATTTAACAGTTACCTTTCTAGCCTTACCATTAGAGCGGACGATCTTACCGTCAACCATAGGATTCAGCTTTGAAACTTGAATGGGAGCCTCCATCTCAACAATTCCACCCTGAGGGTACTTGGCACTGGGCTTCTGGCTCTTCTTCACCTTATTAACACCCTCAACAATGGCGCGCTTCTCCTTAACGAGAACCTTCAACACTTTACCTGTCTGGCCCTTGTCGTTGCCAGCGTTCACGTAAACTGTATCGCCTTTCTTAATGTGTAACGTATTCATTACTTTAACTCTTCTTATTTTGATTAAAGAACCTCAGGTGCGAGTGATACCACCTTCATGTTAGCGGCACGCAACTCACGAGCTACAGGACCGAAAATACGACTACCGCGCAATTCGCCAGCATTGTTCAGAAGAACGCAGGCGTTATCATCAAAACGAATATAGGAGCCATCAGCACGACGGACTTCCTTCTTAGTACGTACAATCAGGGCCTTAGATACTGCACCTTTCTTAATTTCGCTTGAAGGGATTACGCTCTTCACAGCGACAACAATCACATCACCTACAGACGCATAACGACGGCGAGTACCACCGAGAACGCGAATACATGCACATTCCTTAGCACCGCTATTGTCTGCAACAACTAATCTAGATTCTGCCTGTATCATAATTACTTAGCTCTTTCTACGATTTCTACTACTCTCCATCTCTTTGTCTTGCTCAAGGGACGAGTCTCCATGATCAACACGGTATCACCCTTGTGACAATCGTTCTGCTCATCGTGAGCGTGGTATTTCTTCGTCTTATTAACGAACTTACCATAGATGGGGTGCTTCTCCTTAAACCTAGCAGCTACGACAATGGTCTTATCCATCTTTTCGCTTACTACCACACCCGTTCTAGTCTTTCTTAAATTTCTTGCTTCCATGTCCAAGACCATTTATTATTTGTTAAGTTCACTTTGGCGAAGTGCAGTCATAAGACGAGCGATATCACGACGCGCAGCCTTAATCTTAGAATTGTTCTCCAGAGGAGATACTGCATGGTTCAGCAACATCTGCTGATAGCTAGCCTTCTCTGCCTCAATGCGCTCTGCCAAATCAGCAGCGCTCATATCCTTAATTTCAGCGTACTTCATAATTATGCGTTTTTGTCGTAATCACGTCTTACAATAAACTTCGTTGTAACGGGCAACTTCTGAGCAGCCAGGCGCAAAGCCTCCTTAGCGATCTCATAAGAAACACCCTCAATCTCAAAAATAATACGGCCAGGGGTGATGGGGAATACATATCCTACTGGATCTCCCTTACCCTTACCCATACGTACGTCAGCAGGCTTCTTAGTGATTGGCTTGTCAGGGAAGATACGGATCCAACTCTGACCTTCACGCTGCATGTAACGAGTCATAGCCACACGAGCTGCCTCAATCTGACGGGCTGTAATCCAATGTGTATCCAGTGACTTGATACCAAAGGAGCCAAATGCCAGCTGATTGCCGCGCATTGCGTTGCCTTTGCAACCGTTCTTTTGCGGCCTTCTATATTTAGTTCTTTTTGGTTGTAACATGATAATCTGAATGTTTAGCGATTATTGTTATTCTTCTTACGACGGAAGTTCTTGCCGCCGTTACCATTGAAGTTGCTTCTGTTCTCCTTCTGCTGAGCGAAGTTAGGAGCAAGATCCTTCTTGCCATAAACCTCACCACGGCAAATCCATACCTTGATACCCAGGATACCAACCTTAGTCAGGGCCTCAGCCTGGCAGAAATCAATGTCGGCGCGCAATGTGTGCAGGGGAGTACGACCCTCCTTGAACATTTCGCTACGAGCCATTTCTGCACCGTTCAAACGACCACAGATCTGGATTTTGATACCCTCAGCACCGGCACGCATAGAGTTAGCAACAGCCATCTTGATAGCTCTACGGTAAGAGATCTTACCCTCTACCTGACGAGCGATGTTGTTTGCTACGATAACAGCGTCCAACTCAGGCTTCTTAACCTCAAAGATATTAATCTGAATATCCTTGTCGGTCAGCTTCTTCAACTCTTCCTTCAGGCCGTCTACTTTTTCGCCACCTTTTCCGATGATCAGACCTGGACGAGCAGTACAAACGGTAATAGTAACCATCTTCAGTGTACGCTCGATGACAATTCTGGAGATGCTAGCGTCGCCAAGACGAGCATTCAGATACTTACGGATCTTGCTATCCTCGAGGATAGAATCACCGAAGTTCTTGCCACCATACCAATTAGAATCCCAACCGCGAATAATACCCAAACGGTTGCTTATAGGATTAACTTTCTGTCCCATACTTTTACTTTTAATCTTTCTTAGTGTCGACGAACAAAGTTACGTGGTTTGAACGCTTACGGATTCTATAACCACGACCCTGAGGAGCTGGTCTCATGCGCTTCAGTGTAGCGCCTTCATTAACATAGATCTTGGTGATGTAAAGTTCACCATCTTCAGCCTTGCGCTCATTCTTCTGCTCCCAGTTTGCAATAGCAGAACGCAGAACTTTCTCTACATCTGCACTTGCAGCCTTAACACAGAACTTCAGTGTGCCAAGCGCTCTATTTACCTCCATGCCGCGTACCAAATCAACCACGTATCTCATCTTGCGGGGAGAAGAGGGCACATTGTTGAGCTTAGCAAAACTCTGGGCCTTGCGTGCTTCCTTTCTAGCGTCAGCAGCTAATTTCTTTCTTTTTCCCATTATATTATTACTCTAATATTAACAAACTTTTGCCTGCTTACTTTTTCTTGTTACCAGCATGGCCACCGAACTTACGGGTAGGAGCGAACTCACCCAACTTATGTCCAACCATATTCTCAGTAACATAAACAGGAATAAACTTATTTCCGTTGTGAACGGCTACCGTATGACCTACGAAGTCAGGTGAAATCATTGAAGCGCGTGACCAAGTCTTAACCACGTTCTTCTTTCCACTCTCATTCATAGTCAGGATCTTCTTCTCAAGACTAACCTCAATATACGGACCTTTCTTTAATGAACGACTCATAATTTACTCTAGCTAACTTTAAGGTTACTTATTACATCTCTCGATAATATACTTGTTGGACTGCTTCTTAGGAGCACGAGTCTTGAGACCCTTAGCGTACAAGCCCTTACGTGAACGAGGATGACCTCCAGACTGACGTCCTTCACCACCACCCATGGGATGATCGTGGGGGTTCATAACTACACCACGGTTGTGAGGACGACGGCCCATCCAACGTGAACGACCTGCCTTACCAGAGCTTTCCAGAGCGTGATCAGAGTTACCAACGCTACCTACAGTAGCCTTGCAGGCACTGAGGATCTGACGAGTCTCGCCAGAAGGCAATTTGATAACACAGTAACGACCCTCACGAGAAGTCAACTGAGCAAAGTTACCAGCGGAACGAACAAGGAGAGCGCCCTGACCGGGACGGAGCTCGATGTTGTGTATTACAGTACCGACGGGGATGTTCTGCAGGGGCAGAGCATTACCTACCTCGGGAGCAGCCTCTGCACCACTCATCACAGTGGCACCTACTGTCAAGCCGTTGGGAGCAATAATATAACGTTTTTCACCATCAGCATAGTAAAGAAGTGCGATACGAGCTGAACGGTTAGGATCATACTCGATTGTCTTTACGATTGCTGGAACACCATCCTTCTCACGCTTGAAATCGATGAAACGGAACTTCTGCTTGTGTCCGCCACCAATGTAGCGCATGGTCATCTTACCAACATTGTTGCGACCACCAGTGCTACGCTTACCGCAAACGAGAGACTTCTCAGGTACCGATGCAGTAATCTCTTCGAAGGTACCTATAATCTTGTGTCTTTGGCCCGGTGTTGTGGGCTTAAATTTACGTACTGCCATTTCTATTAAATGTTGCTATAAAAATCAATTACATCGCCTTCCTTCAAGGTTACAATAGCCTTCTTAAAGGCGTTTGTACGACCCTTCAGCAGACCAGAGCGGGTATAACGGCTCTTGTTCTTACCAGCATAAACACAGGTATTTACATCGGTAACAGTAACATTGTACTGAGCCTCTACCTCTTTCTTGATCTCAATCTTGTTAGCGTCAGGACGCACAATGAAGCCGAACTTGTTCTGCTTCTCTGTGATAGCGGTCATCTTCTCAGTGACCAATGGTTTAATAATGTATGCCATAGTTGTTCTGACTCCTTATTTGGTTAAGTTTGCGTCAATAACATTCAGTGCGCTCTCAGCTACAACCATAACGTCTGCATTCAGGACATTGTAGGTGTTCAGTGCATTAGCAGCTGTAACGTTTACGCGCTCCAGGTTACGAGCAGACAGATAAACGGTCTTATCTGTACCGGGGGTAACGAAGAGGCTCTTCTTGCCATTAACTTTAAGATTATTAATGATCTCAATCATTGACTTTGTCTTGGGAGCTTCCAAAGTGAAGTCCTCAACAACAACGATAGCGTTCTCCTGAGCCTTGTAAGCCAAAGCAGACTTACGAGCCAACTGACGAACCTTCTTGTTCAGCTTGAAGCCATAGTCACGAGGCTGAGGACCGAATACACGGCCACCACCTACCAATACAGGTGAGTTGATGTCACCGCGGCGAGCACCGCCACCACCTTTCTGGCGACCCAGTTTACGAGTTGAACCACTAATTTCGCTTCTCTCCTTTGACTTTGCAGTACCCTGACGCTGGTTTGCCATCAGCAACTTAACGTCCAGGTAGATTGCGTGATCGTTGGGTTCAATAGCGTAGATCGCATCGTTCAGAGAAACCTTACGACCAGTTTCCTGACCCTTTATATTCAATACACTAATTTCCATTACTTGATAACACTAACGATTGAACCTTTGTAACCTGGAACACTACCCTTGATCAACAGCAGGTTGTGCTCAGGAATCACCTTTAACACTTGCAAGTTGTGTGTAGTAACTCTCTCGTTACCCATCTGGCCGCCCATACGCATACCCTTGAATACCTTTGCGGGATATGAACAGGCACCGATAGAACCGGGCTTACGCAGACGGTCGTCCTGGCCGTGAGTAGACTGACCTACACCACCGAAACCGTGACGCTTAACAACACCCTGGAATCCTTTACCCTTACTTGTGGCAATCACATCAACAAAACTACAGTCAGCGAACATATCTACAGTGACAGTGTCACCCAGATTCAGTTCCTGATCAAAATTTGCGAACTCGGCCAAGTGTCTCTTGGGAGTTACTCCAGCCTTCTTGAAGTGGCCCATCATAGGAGCAGTAGTATTCTTCTCCTTAGCATCTTCATAGCCAAGCTGAACGGCATTGTAACCGTCCTTCTCTACGCTCTTGATCTGAGTAACAACACAAGGACCCAATTCGATAACAGTGCATGGTACATTCTTACCCTCGGCACTGAACACGGAAGTCATTCCGATTTTCTTTCCAATTAATCCTGGCATTTCTAATTAATAATAAATAATGTATATATAACTTCTTTCTTTTTTATACGCGCATAATGGCAACCCTTAAACCCCCTCTTTTGAGGAGCTAAAGCTCTCCATTTCAGCAAGTTGAATAGTCGGAACCAGCGCAACATTGCCTTTTGCGACTGCAAAGTTAGACATTTTTTTTATTCCACGCAAATGTTTTTAACATTATTTATACTTTTGGCGACAACTTTTTTTGACGAGAGTCCGGAAAGTCCGGAGAGTCCGGAAATACCGGCTAGCCAATAAAAAAAAGCCGCCCCCTGGCTTTTAAGCCAAGGAGCGGCGAATATATTAGAGATTTTGAGAGATTACACCTTTATCTCAACCTCTACACCACTGGGGAGCTCCAGCTTCATCAGAGCATCAACAGTCTTCTCTGTAGAGCTGTAGATGTCAATCAGACGCTTGTATGAACTCAACTCAAACTGCTCACGGCTCTTCTTGTTAACGAAGGTAGAGCGGTTAACAGTAAAGATTCTCTTACGGGTGGGAAGGGGTATAGGACCGCTAACGATAGCGCCAGTAACCTTCACAGTCTTAACAATCTTCTCAGCAGACTTGTCTACCAAGTTGTGATCGTATGACTTCAGCTTGATTCTAATTTTCTGACTCATCTTGTTAATTTACGATTTTTAAATTTACTATTTACTATTTGCGCCGCTAAAGAGTCATTTGCTCAGCGGCATTATATTAATTCATAATTCTTAATTCATAATTCACAATTATCACCAGAAGAAAAACATCGCTGTCTATTGTTCCAAATGAAAAATTATGAATTATGAATTGCGAACTATAAATTTCAATTTATACAAGGTCTACGCGACCCTTAATCTCCTCCAGCACAGCCTTAGCGATGCTGCTGCTCACGGGAGCGTGGTGATCGTAGGTCATTGAGCTTGTTGCACGACCAGAAGTAATGGTACGCAATGCGGTTACATAACCGAACATCTCAGCCAGGGGAACCATAGCCTTAACGAGGCGGGCACCAGAACGAGTGGTATCCATACCCTCTACCTGACCACGACGCTTGTTCAAGTCACCGATTACATCACCCATATTCTCCTCGGGAGTAACAACCTCGAGACGCATGATGGGCTCCATCAGTACGGGCTTAGCCTTAGCGCAGCAAGCCTTGTAAGCCATCTGTGCAGCCAGCTCGAATGACAACTGGTCAGAGTCAACGGGGTGGAAACTACCATCCTGCAGCTCAACCTTCAGGCTATCCATGGGGAAGCCACCGAGCACACCATTCTTCATAGCTGCCTCGAAGCCCTTCTGTACAGAGGGAATGAATTCCTTAGGAATGTTACCACCGGTTACGCTGTTGATAAACTGCAGACCGCCCTCCTTGTAGTCCTCATCAACGGGACCAACGTTAACGATGATGTCTGCGAACTTACCACGACCACCAGACTGCTTCTTGTAAACCTCACGGTGGTTAACGGTAGTAGTAATAGCCTCCTTATAGTTAACCTGGGGCTTACCCTGGTTACACTCAACCTTAAACTCACGCTTCAGACGGTCGATAATGATATCCAGGTGAAGCTCACCCATACCACTGATCACAGTCTGACCGCTCTGCTCGTCAGTCTTAACGGTGAAGGTAGGATCCTCCTCAGCCAACTTAGCCAGACCGTTAGACAGCTTGTCGAGGTCTTTCTGAGTCTTGGGCTCTACAGCGATACCGATAACGGGATCGGGGAAGTCCATAGACTCCAGCTGCAGGGGATGTGCCTCATCGTCAACCAATGTATCACCGGTACGGATATCCTTGAAACCTACACCAGCACCGATATCACCAGCGCTGATTACCTCAACGGGGTTCTGGTGGTTAGAGTGCATCTGGAAGATACGACTTACACGCTCCTTCTTACCAGAACGAACATTGTAAACGTAAGAACCAGCTTCAATCTTACCAGAATATACACGGAAGAATGTCAGACGACCAACATAAGGGTCGGTGGCAATCTTAAATGCCAAAGCTGCGGTGTGATCGTCCTCGCTGGGAGTACGGTCTTCCTCTTCGCCAGTCTCAGGGTTAGTACCCTTGATAACAGGAGTATCCAGAGGAGAGGGAAGGAACATACAAACATAGTCAAGCAATGTCTGTACACCCTTGTTCTTGAATGAAGAACCGCAAGTCATAGGAGTCAGAGTCAGATCCAGTGTACCCTTACGGATAGCAGCGATCAGTTCCTCCTCAGTGATGCTATCGGGATCCTCGAAGAACTTCTCCATCAAAGCCTCATCCTGTTCGGCAGCCTGCTCAACCAGCTTGTTACGCCACTCATTGCACTCGTCAACCAAGTCTGCAGGGATATCCTCAACGTCATACTCTGCACCCATGGTCTCATCGTGCCACAGAATAGCCTTCATCTTGATAAGGTCAACGATACCCTTGAAGTTCTCCTCTGCGCCGATGGGCACAGCAAGAACAGCGGGGTTAGCACCCAGAACCTCCTTCATCTGGCGAACAACCTCGAAGAAGTCGGCACCAGAGCGGTCCATCTTGTTTACATAACCCATACGGGGTACATTGTACTTATCAGCCTGACGCCAAACAGTCTCAGACTGGGGCTCAACACCACCTACAGCACAGTAGGCAGCAACAGCGCCGTCCAATACACGCAGAGAACGCTCAACCTCAGCAGTGAAGTCAACGTGTCCCGGAGTGTCAATCAAGTTGAACTTGTACTTGTTACCATTGTAGTTCCAGTATGCTGTTGTAGCAGCAGAGGTAATGGTAATACCACGCTCCTGCTCCTGCTCCATCCAGTCCATGGTAGCAGCACCTTCGTGCACCTCACCAATCTTATGTGTCTTACCCGTATAGAACAGAATACGCTCTGAAGTAGTGGTCTTACCGGCATCGATGTGAGCCATAATACCAAAGTTACGGGTCAAGTGAAGATCTTGTTTTGCCATATTATTTTTTAATTCATAATTCATAATTCATGATTCATAATTTTAGCAATGTGCTGTTATATTATGAGATTGAACTATGAACTATTCTTTAGTCATTGTGAATTATGAATTGTACATTATGAATTGTTAAAAACGGAAGTGTGCGAATGCACGGTTAGCCTCAGCCATACGGTGCATATCCTCCTTACGCTTGAAGGCACCACCCTGCTCGTTGTAAGCATCCATAATCTCAGCTGCCAGCTTGTCAGCCATGGTCTTACCACCACGCTTACGAGCGAAGGCAATCATATTCTTCATAGAAACGCTCTCCTTACGATCGGGACGGATTTCTGTAGGTACCTGGAAAGTAGCACCACCGATACGGCGGCTCTTAACCTCTACCTGAGGAGTGATCTTGTCCAGAGCCTCTTTCCAAATAGTCAGAGGTTCCTTCTCTTCACTGGCCATCTTGGTCTTAACGATCTCAAGTGCATTGTAGAAAATCTCGTAAGAGATAGTCTTCTTTCCGTCGTACATCAAGTGATTTACGAACTTAGACACCTTCACGTCACCGAATACGGGATCTGGAAGGATGATACGCTTTTTTGGTTTTGCTTTACGCATTGTTTTGTTTGTTTTGTGTTAGGGCTGCATTTACTGCGTTCTTCAACACCTCCTCCGAGGTATTTACTCAACCTTAGTGTTACAAGCCAAAACGGGTTAATACTTTTAGACTTTAGTTTAGAGTTTAGTGTTTAGAGTTTAGAGGCAGTTTTTGAGTTTAGAGTTTAAGCAGTTTATCACTACACACTTGTAACTATCCACTTTTCAACTGACTCTCAACCCTACACTCTCAACTCTACACTTTAGCCTATTTTACTTCTTAGCGGCCTTAGGACGCTTAGCACCGTACTTACTACGACGCTGAGTTCTGTTAGCTACACCGGCAGTATCCAATGTACCGCGAACGATGTGATAACGTACACCAGGGAGGTCCTTAACACGACCACCACGAACCAGCACGATGCTGTGCTCCTGCAGGTTGTGACCCTCTCCGGGAATGTAACTGTTGACCTCGTTAGAGTTGGTCAAACGAACACGAGCGACCTTACGCATCGCTGAATTAGGCTTCTTAGGGGTAGTGGTGTAGACACGAACACACACACCACGACGCTGAGGACAGCTGTCCAAAGCGGGGCTCTTGCTCTTGTCCTCCAATACCACGCGGCCTTTTCTTACCAATTGTTGAATTGTAGGCATTTTGTTTTTGTTTTTATATTATATATTATGTATTATTGTCAAAATTTTGTATAGACCAGACACTTTGTGCCAATCGGGGTGCAAAGATATAAAGAATATTTTATATTACACTCACACGCGACACAAAAAGCCCGAAAAATGTTGTAAAACATCAGGCTTTAACAATCTTTAGCATTTATTTTTGCACAAATCAAACAAAAAGTGCAAAAACAATTCAAGATTTAAAATCCAAGAATCAGTTACAAGGAGTCTAATACCAGGGAATCCTGGGATAGCGTGTCGGGAGCCAGCTCCTCATCCAATGTTGCAACGGTATCTATGAACAGGGAATCTTCCTCTGCCACGTCTGATAGTGTTGGTCTGCCGGTGCAGGAGAGGAGGAAGACCCACCCTAACCCTCCTGTAAGGGAGGGAAGCAGTACGCTTCTTAGTATGGTTTTCTTCATCATTTTTTATGTTCTAGTTTTTCTAGCCTATCTAGCCCAGCTAGTTTGGCTAGCCCATCTAGTATTCTTCACTCTACATTCTACCGGGGGAGGTAGGCTATTTTCCAAAGTTTCTTGAGGCGAAGGGCAATGCCATTCTTAGCGATTCGTGCCAGTACTCCCAGTTATGAACTCCATTGCGAACACGCAATTCATCCTTGATGCGGGCATCGCGCATTAACTGATGCAGACGGACAGTCAGATCAAAGAGGAAGTCATCATCGCCACAGTCGAAGAACCACTTCACCGTGCGCAACTGCTTCTTTGTCTCTTCATTAGCCTGCTCTATGAAACGCAAGGCAGAATGCTGCTTTACAGCTTCACAAACGTAATAGCGTTTATCTTTTTCCTTACCAGGCCCCACATTGTCGTCTTGGTTATCCAGCCATGCGCTCATGGCATAGCAACTGCTGAACATATCAGGATGACGCTGGCAATATACGGTACTACCACCACCGCCCATAGAAAGACCCATAACGGCACGATGCCCCTTATCCCCTACTCCACGGTATTTCTTTTCTACCTGAGGAATGAATTCCTGGAAGAAGAAGTCTTCGTAGTTCCAACCCGGCATGTTGAAATAGCCATTCCAGGTGTTATGGGTATCCGGACCACCAGCATTGGGCATAACAATAATCATCTCGCAGGCATCACCAGACTCTATCAATTCATCTGCCACATCCTGCATGCGGCCTCTGTCGCGCCAGGCACGGTAGTCGTCGGTCAGACCGTGCAAAAGATAAACCACGGGATACTGTTTAGTACTGCGCTCAAACCCATTGGGCAGATAGATGTTATAGACCACCTTCTCACCCAGCACCTTACTCTCTATGGTGTCGGTTTTAATTCTTCCTGCCTGGGAGGTCAGGGCTAAAGAAAACAATAATAAAGTAAATAGTTGTTTCATATCTGTATTTATCAGCCGATTTCGTTAACACGGGCAAACCGGCTGACAAAAATACGAGAATTTCCTCACCCAAGCAAATTATTAGCCAGAATGTTTGTTGTTTCGCACAAAATACTTAACTTTGGGCTTTGAAATACTATAAGAACATGAACAGACGAGACTTTCTAGCACTCTCAGCAACGGGAATTGTGGGCCTTGGCCTCAGTTCCTTCCCTCTGCCAGCTTTGGCAAGAGGAAAAGGAGAGAAAGAGTATTCTGTCATCCTTTTGGGCGACACGCATTTTGATATCGAGCCATCCACCGTGTATCATGCCGAATACCTGAAAGATACCGAGAACATCAGCAAGGCTCGTGTAGGTGAGTTCATCCGTAATGGCGAGATGTGGAAGGACCGCTGCCCCCGACTGTTGAAGCGGGCAGCCCAACTAGCAGACGACAACACCAAGATGGTACTGCAGATGGGCGACCTCATTCAGGGCGACTGCGGCAATGCAGGGACACACAGGAAGATGCTCGCAGATGCGCTGGACCGCATGAAGGGCGAGTTTGGAGGCCTGCCTTTTGTTACCGTTGTGGGCAACCACGACATACGCGGCGTTGATGCCAAGGAGACCTACCACCAGTACATGCCCACCCGTATGTCGGAGGAACTCGGAAGAAGAATTACAAAGACCACCTTTGGATTCAACATTAGCGACGATGCTTATATCGTTATAGATTTCAACAACCCAGATGACGCAGAAATAGAGCGACTGTTAGACGAGGCAAAAGGGGCACGTCACACCTTTGTCATGACACACGGCCCCGTCTTCCCTGCCGACATCACAAGTTGCCGCTGGATATTCCATGGCGGCGCTTCCGAGGCTGAAACCGAGGCACGTCGTCATTTCCGCCAGGCCTTTGCAAAGCGTAACGCCATAGTGCTGTGCGGGCACATCCACCAGACAGATTTCCTCGACTGGTACGGAGATGGGGGACGCATCACGCAGATGACCACGAGCAGTGTCTGGACTTCCGAGAAGCAAGCGACATACGCTGTCCGCTCCGAAGGTGCCGCCGATTACGGCATGTTGCGTGAAAAAAGGAGACAGAACGGGGAAGACATGAAGGACGAAAGGGCACTCTTCGACGAGTACCGTCCCGGCATACGCCAGCACACCAATTCCACCTCGCAGGGATGCTACAAGCTCAATGTCAGCAAGAAGCACGTCACCATCGACTTCTACGGAGGAGACTCGCAGGAAATCTCGAAAAAATTTATATTAAGATAAAAGAGAAAAATTAAAAGATAAGGCTGCGATTGAGCGAGAGCAAAGATAAGCTTGCTTAAGCATTGCCGAGCGTGAGCAGGCTCGACCGCAGGTCAAAAGTGAGTTTTTGAGATAAAAGTTTTCGGAACAGCGTTAGCGATCCGGAACAGCGTTAGCGGTCCAGAATAGCGGAGCGGTCCGGAATAGCGGAGCAGTCCGGCCAGAACAATAGCAACTATCACAATATTATGAGCAAAATTATTATTACTAAGATCAGCGGTGCTGATGTTACTGCGCAGGAGATTCCAGCGCTGTTCAAAGAGAACAAAATTGTTTACAACAAGGTAGAGAACGTCAATTGGCCCAAGGAGTTCCCTTACCGCCCCAAGATGGAGTTCGCCATTGCACATACCAACGATGCCTTCCTGATACATTACCGTGTAGAGGAGCAGAGCATCAGAGCCGTGGCGCAGAAAGATAACGACCACGTATGGGAGGACTCTTGTGCCGAGTTCTTCATCAGCCCTGCAGGCGACGGTCTATACTACAACATCGAATGTAACTGCGCCGGCACACTCCTGTTGGGTGTTGGCGAGGGTCGCAACAACCGTGTACTGGCAGCGCCTGAGGTTACAAAACAGATAGACCGTTGGACCACTCTGGGCCGCACACCCTTCGAAACCAAGGAACAGCCTACGGCATGGGAACTGGCGCTACGCATCCCCTACACCGTCTTCTTTCACCACAACATCACTTCCTTGGATGGCTGCACACTCAGAGGAAATGTCTATAAGTGTGGCGACAACCTGCCCGCACCCCACTTCGTTAGCTGGAGTCCTATTGGCACGCCCGCACCCGACTTCCATTGTCCCGAATTCTTCGGTGAAATGGACGTCCTTTGAGTTTGCTGAACGGGAGACAGCTGACGCAAAAACTCCCATAAGTTTGGAGCCTGAATTCGAAGGGTTTGGAGCCTGAATCCCCCTCGAATTCAGGCTTCAAACTATCAGAAACAATAACCAAAAAAAAAGAACATCCGCACGAAACGCCTTTTTTACCTCAAATCCGCCCCCCCCCCC
>ODAJ012170718.1_pt1 | contig 36274 bp, 30 predicted proteins | sample 1539241 | NCBI WGS metagenome assembly ODAJ01 (sample SAMN02144231, study PRJEB22623) | gut metagenome | biome: sheep rumen | host: Ovis aries | place: New Zealand
GTGGGGTCATTGTTCGGGCGCTCCGGCTTGGGATAGGCGACCTCAAGAATGTAGTAGCCGGGTGTCTTGATGCGCCCGCGCTCGGCGGTGATATCGGATATGGTGCGGAGACTGCGGGTGGAGGCGGTGAGGATTGGGGCGGGCATGTGGGTCACTCCTTTCGTTATTTATCGTAGTTTTCAAGGAAACTATCTATAAGTTGTTTATTAGATGTATAATAATCTGTTTCTCTCTTCACATTTAACCAGTATTTTATTACAGTTCTATTTTTATCGCCTTCAATCCAAGCATAGTAATCAAAAACAAGATTAGGAACTGGTTCTCCATTCTCAAATCTGTATTTGATGTTTCTGTCGCTATCAAGATAGTTTCTTATATCGTTCTGAAGCTTTAAGTATTCATCTTTATCCATCGCACTCCAGTTATTTGGTCTGCATTGTATTCCGGCTTTCACTCTGCATGTTTTAAGAACATTGTTATCTATTGGAGTATGGCAATATAAAAAGTATTCTTCTTTTGCTCCATGAAAAAGCAGCAGGTGTTTAAAAACAATATTCAAAAGCTTTTGTGCTTTCCCGTAAGCAAATTTCAACTCTGACCCTTTGAAGCATTCTATCATTTTTGTACAAGTCTCGATATGCCAGTTTTCATAACCATTTTTATCACGTGCTGGCTCTTCGAAATAAGCTGTGATTCTTTCATAAACATAGTTTAGCATTGAATCTTTGTATTTTAGGTTTTCTGATGATCCTAACCCTTTAATTGTTCTTGGCATCATATCTTTATATGCTTTATTATCAATTACATTTTTAATTTGGTCTTTGTTAGTTATTTTCCAATCAAATGGAACATACGGAAAAAGTATTCTTATTGTGGCTTCAAATTATAAAAAGTCTTCTATATTTGAAATATCCAGCCGTGAGGGGCGGCTTTTTTCTTTTAAAATATATAGTATAATTTCTTCTTTTTGTCTTGACAAATCGTTCATAATTTGGTATAATTTGGTATAATTAGCTATAAGTATATACAATTGAAAAATATGCCCTTTCAGCTGTCTGTTTTGTTCCCGATCTTACTGCTTCATTTTCCGGACTGAGGTATGGTACAGCGGTCCGGGAGCCGACGGGGTGGACAGTTGGTTTTCACTTGTGAGGTCAATCACGCATTCCTTTTCATACGGGATGATAACGAGGAGGAAGATAAGGATGAGAAATAGATTTGTCAGCCTGATAAAGCATATTGTAAGCGGCTTGTCGGCTGCGGCGATGATGTTCTCGAATGCCGCACCTATGGTCACCTTTGCCGACGATACGATAGAATATGCTCATACTATAAACCTGTTTGAGATAAAGCTGACAGGCGGAGCCGATTATTCTGCGACTTTCAAGGACGATAATGCAAAAGACAATGCCCCAGCGATAGACGGTTACGTTTGGTCTGCCCCCAACTCCAACTCAGGTCATAAGTTTATTTATACAGTTGACTTTTTCGCTCTCGGGTCAGGGCATCAGTAATTATAATACAAATCTGATAAAAGAGGGCTTTGTCGAAATACATATCCCTGCTCACATCCTGCGCCTAAAAGGGCAGGATAAAGCCGGCGGAAGCGGTGACGAGAAAAAGTACGGCGACGCCATCGAGCTGTCCGTGCCTAAAGCCTCCGACGTTGCGAAAGTCCCTGTGTATGATGATTCCGGAGAGCCGGTAACGGATAATGAGGGCAATATCATCTATTCATACGATACGGATTATGATTTCATCTATAAAGAGGGCACCGACGAGAACGGCGATCCCGAGATAATCATATACAACATAAAGCCGATCTCGGCAGGTCAGGTATATGAGTTCCCAATGGCGTACAAGACATTGTACAGCACCTGGGATTACGAAGACCTTGCCCAGTCTGACGGTGCAAAGGCAACTGTCATCGTTGACAGTTGGAAAAAGAGCGGCACGCCGGATGCTTCGGCTGCTTCGGATAATAAGGACGAGATCACCGCAAAGACCCGCGAGGTACCTGTTTATATCAATACGGGAGTAACGATAGACAAGGTCACGAAAAGCGTAAGGCAGCCGGGTCAGACCGAGCTCATGACCGCAAGCCAGCTCGAAAAAGCAGATTTCATCCAGGGGAAAGGCCTTAACCTCGAAGCTGGTGGCGTCAATAAAGACGATTATCTGTACATGGTATGGCAGGTCAACTCCAAGGTAACGACAGTTACTCAGAAATACAGCTACACACTTACCGATACACCGGGCGAGCTGAGCGGATATGATGCGAAAGACAAGCCTCATTCGGTGCCGGGCGAGTTCGTTGCCATGAATATTTCCAACGGGGATTTCCAGAAGCCCGATCCAGACGAAAACGGCAATTATTCCATTACTGCCGATGGCCTGACAGGCGACCCGCCGCAGGTACTGGTCATCACCAGATATTTAAAGAGCAAGACGGACGAGATAAACAACGCCCCGAGGAACGGTTATTATCGGGCCATAAACGACGCAGAGGGAAAGGTGACCCCTGCGGACGAAAAAGACAAGGAAACGAAAAAACCGTCGCAGGCCGAATTCATCTATAACAGGAAGAAGCCGAGCATCTCTCCCATTATCGAGGACTATAAGTCCTCCAAGAAGGGCATCACCACAAGCTACGAGCTGAACAATATCATTGAGGATAACAAGCCCGTTACAAATCTGAAATACAATACCAGCTCAAAGATGTACTCTTACGGAAACACTATCGATGATCTCAACAAGAAGCTGACCAAAAGCATAATAGCGAAAGTTAGCGGAAATGATATAACGATCAGTTCTCCCCTCGGAGATTACACCGCACAGATCGGCGAGACCGGCTACAAGAAGGACGACGAGGAGATCTCCACAGATCAGGAAATGACCTCCGACGCTCTGCTGAGGATCGTTGCCTCGGAGCTGGCAGAAACCTTCTACGGAAAGGAAGACGTTACTTATTCATTTACGGACAGAAAGATCACTCTGATCCAGCCCGACAATTCTTCCAACACTATGTTGCTGACGCCCGACGATTACAGCTTCAGCAGCGTTGAGTTCTCGTTCACGGCGGACAACGTAGAATTTGACCCCGAAGCTCTGACATTCAACGGCAATACGATCGTTAACCCCGTCGAATACGACCCCGACGCGACTATTGATCTTTACACCTATATCGGCAGCAGCGATACGCCGGTGCTGGCCGCGAAGTATCACCCCGACACCAAGACCTACACCGATCTGGATACGAGCATCGTTTCATCGGCAACCTCAGTGATGGTCAGATTCAAAAACGATGCAAGAGTCTCGGGATACAAGCTGACAACGAGCAACAAGTATTTCTGCGTTCAGCTGAACACAAAGCCCTCTGTTACGATCAACCCCACCGCAAGAGTCAAGGAGTTTTTGAAAAGCTACGGCACTGAAGGCGATCTTAAACTGGTAAATGTGCAGAACAATGGCACCTATGATGTAAAGGCACACGATGATACTCCCCTGTACAACAGCAGCGTCTACGGCACTGACACTGTATCTCAGGACAAGAGGACCTCATCTATCACCAAGGAAGCGAGAAGCGAGAACGATGATCCTATCATCGGCAAGGACGGCGAGTCCTACAGGACGATCAACGACACCCTGCATCGTCAGTATATCGTAACGTGGAAAACTAAGATCCAGGAGCTTTATTCCGGTTCTATAAACGGCGTTGCGGTAAACAACGTGCCTGTTGAGCAGCAGTCGGGCGTGTTCTATGACCTTCTGCCGCTGCACAGCGATGTCATCGAAGGCAGCGTTAATGTTTTCGTAGACGGCAATAATGAGCCGCTGCCTGTGTCCTCTTTCAAGGTCTATCCGAGAGAAGACGATTTTAATGGCTCCGGGCAGAAGATGATGAAGGTCGAGATATACTCTCCCTGTAACAGCAGCTACACCCTGTCCTATGCAACAGTCCATTCTCATGCAGATATACAGGACTACGGTTCGATGACGAACAATACGATCGCTTATCAGACAGGCAACGAGAACATCGGCGGCGGCTATCCCGATAACGGCGGTAACCATGCCGTTTCAAAATCAGCATACATGATTGGCCTTGACCCTGATAACGGAGATGCCAAGAGGTTCATCTACGCAGAAGCAACAGAGAATATAGTTGCGCTGATACAGACCTCATCGGGTATATTCAAATACGTTTCCTCAGAATCCGACCCCACGCAGAAGCAAACCACCGTTGTTCACCCGGGAGAGGACTACACATATCACTACCGCATGAAGAACTCCATGAGCACACAAGCACGCGATATTGCTATTCTTGATTCGGTAGAGAACTACAGGACCGTTGAGGGTGTGCGCTACAACTTCGGTATAGCCAAGGACAGAGAGTGGAACGGCACTATCAAGAGCTTTAACCTTGCAAATGTCGAGAACCGTATGCGGCAGGACAAGTATTACGGTGATGTGCATCTGTTCGTATACACCGAAAGCGAGATCGTTAACTTTGACAGCACCAGTTATTCCGACGCCGTAGCGCGCCAGCACCTGCTGCAATCTATCCTTGGCGAGCTGAAGCCGAGCGACGCAGACTATGTTGAGCCGACAGGCTGGAAGGAAGTAAACTGGAGGAGCCCCGGCGACCTCAAAGATGTGTCGTCGTTCATCGTTTACACAGGCAAAGAATACACCCTGCCCAAGGGCGCGAGCATGAACTTCACCGTTACGATGACCGCACCGCCCACATTGCAGGACGACAGAGACCCAGAAAACGGAGAATACCTCACACCGTTCAAGACCTATAACAACGTGTACCGCTCCTTTACGAACATTCCTCTCGACCACGAGACCGACGAGCCGAAGCAGTCGCAGTACTACTACACGCACTTCGACTACACTGAAACAGCCTTCAAGGTCACGGGCAATCTTGAATTCACAAAGAACGACAGCGAGACGAACCAGAAGATAAAGGGCGTTACTTTCAGCCTGACGGGTATCTCCGATTACGGCAGCACATATTACGAGACGCTGACCTCTGACAGGTTCGGCAAGGTGCTTTTCGAAGATCTTGAAAAGGGCACATACACCCTGACCGAGACTGTTTCGGACGATGACCATATCCTTGACACCGAGCAGAAAAAGGTCACCGTACTGCCCAACGGTAAGGTCACTATCGTCAAGATCGACGGCATCGAGCTTGATATGGAAAACGGCATTTACAAGATCACCAACAAGCCGAGGCCGCACACAGACATCGTGTTCTCAAAGCTCGACTCCGTTACCGGCAGGAACGTAAACGGCGCCAAGTTCACACTCAGAGGCACATCTGATCTGAGCACCGTCGTTGATATGACTGCATTCAGCACAAACGGCACGGTGACATTCAGCTCTGTCGAGCCCGGCACCTATACCCTTACCGAGGAGTACCCTGCCGACGGTTACGCGGCGCCTATAACGAACACCTATACCGTAACGGTGACCCAGACCGGCGATTATTCGGCTTCGTACAAGATCGAGGGCATGGAGGACAATATCGTCTATAACGATCCTCTCGCAAGCACCAAGCTCATCAAGGCAGACAGCATAAGCAAGAACCCCCTTGAGGGCGCCGAATTCACGGTGACTGCTCCCGCAGAGCTCAATGAAAGCTACGCGGCGCTTAAGCAGGCCTATGAAAAAAAGGAGCAAAGCGCCGACTTCAAGTGGAGCTTTGACGGCACGAGCTGGAAGCAGACAGCCGAAAGCGGCAGCATCAAGGGCGAATACGCACTGGCGCAGCTGATACCCGGAAGCGGCTATACCCTTTCCGAGACGACCGCCCCGAGGGGCTATGCAGCTATCGGCGACATATCCTTCAGCGTGGAAGACGGCAGCGTCGTGTTCGGCGACAACGATCCGATAGAATACCTTGTGCTGAACACTTCGACACACGAGTATGACACCGCTTCTCCCGAGCAGGCGGAGTATATCCGCGTAAACGACGAGCCGACCTTCGAGGACACCAAGCTCATCGACAAGTCATGGGTAGGCGAGATAACGGTTGACGAAAACGCCCCGAAGTTCCCGACGGTGCATCTGAAAAACGAGAAGCCCTCGGTGGGCGTCTTAGCTGTTACGATCAATGATAACCTGAAAAGTCTTTTGGGCAGCAAAAACTGGGTCAGAGGATTTGAAAGATCCGAAACGCCGCCGACAGGAACTTATACAGACTGCACTACCTATGACATAAGCGGAGAGGAAGGACATTTCTACGCTTGGGTCGATAACAATTATGTTAAATGGTGGAGCGATGCAAATATAATCTATCTGCCTGTCAGCTGTCAGGACTTGTTCAAAGGCTGCAGTAACAGCGAATTCAAATCGATCGATCTCAGCGCATTCAACGCAGAAAAAGTGACCTCGATGCAGAGTATGTTTGAGGGCTGCACAAATCTTACCTCGATCACGTTCCCCGATGATATCGACACCTCAAATGTCACCAATATGAGCTCGATGTTCAAGGGCTGTGAAATGGTCACATCGCTTGATCTCAGTGGCTTCACGACCTCAAACGTCACTACTTTTGCAAGTATGTTTGAAAATATGAAAGCTATCACCGAGATAAAGCTTGACTATACCAAGTTTACTGCAGCCGACAAGCTGACATCTGTGGACAGTATGTTCAGTGAGTGTAGAGCTCTCCAGAAGATCGACCTGAGAGGTTTTTCAGATTGTCCTAATCTGACAACTATAAATAAGTGGTTTTATAATTGTTTCTGGATGGAATATATTGATTTAAGTAATTTTTCGACCGGAACAGCTTCTGATACCAAGCTTAGTGATATACGGTCTGCATTTACGAATCTTGGAAATCATGGGTCTGGCGGAACAGCAATAAATGACATTTGCTGTAAGTTTTTTGCTAAGTGTAAATGGAACACTACATCGAGTTGTTCTACGAACTCTGATATGGATAATTGTTTCAGAATCAATCTCTATGATTCCAGGTTTAAAAATGCTCAGAATAATAATATCCCAGTTAATGGCGGCGGCTATATGCAGGGTGATCCAAAACATCTCGATGTTGTTTATTACGAGGATTACTTAATAGGCATAGATAATGGCAGCTCAAATGGGACCTTTATCTATAGTGGGGAAACAAATACTAACAATAGTCGTCTGTATGGTCCTTATTTTAATTCAGCATATAAAATAGACGCAACAGAGTTTACAAGCGAGTACTACTCAGATTACTACAAGTCATTCTTTACAGGGAAAGAGGGGTACAGCTTCGATTCCACAAACGCACTGCATTCCGCTTCCCGCCTGCTGTTTGCAGGGGGCGCGCTGAGGGCTGCTGCACAGGACTATTCCGAAGCACCCGAAGGCTTCACGGCAATGTCGCCTGCAAGCGAGGTAAAGGAAGTTGATGCCGCTACAGACCGCCAGACCGAATTTGTCTATGAGTATATCACGGGCGAGGACGGAACTCTGGTCAGCTCAGGCGTTTACACCGTGCCGCAGACGATAAACCTTACCATTCGCGTGCCGCTGGACGAGACCCATGTGACAGAATACTACTTCACAAAGCAGGCGACCGCCACATGGAAAAAAGTCAGAAGCGGAGATTCTCCCGACTGGCAGCTTGAAATGAGTGTCAATAATTCCGACGAGGAATTCTACCTCTGGGAGGATAAGTTCGACACCTACAAGGCCGACACCTCCGAAAAAGACCCGAAGGTAACAAAGGGCGACGACGGCAAGGCGCTGCTTGTTAATACTGCCACCGATCAGGAAACAGGCTCGCTCAAGCTGAAAAAGACAATGAAGGACGGCCTCGTCCTTGACCCCGAGCAGACGTTCATCTTCAATGTGGTAATGAAAAAGTCTGACAATTCGCCCTACACCAAGACGCCGTTTGACAGCGAGGGCAAGGCGACCTTCAAGCTCAAGGCCGACGAGGAGATACTTCTGTCTGGTCTGCCCGTAGGAGCACAGTACACCGTCAGCGAAACGATAGAGGATACCGAGCTCTACGAGAAGGTAACTGCCGACGATCCTTCTGGAACGATCACAAAGGATAACACGTCCGAGGCCGTGATCGAAAACAGCATCAAGACCCGTGACCTTACGCTTAGCAAGACATCCCGGCTGTTTGAGAACGACGGCACGGCAACGCCAGTGCCTCTCGAGCTTGACGACGATACAGAATGGAGAGATACCGAGTTTTCCTTTACAGCTGTATTCACGGGGCTTGTTCCGAATTATCATTACAGCTGGCTGCCGTCAGGCAAGACCACTGACAAGAACGGCGGTCTCACCTATGAGGTCAAGCTCGCACAGGGACAAAGCATCAATTTCACAGACCTCCCGGCAAGCGCAGCATACACGATCTCCGAGGAGACGCTGACAAACACGAGCCTTGCAGAGTTCACACAGCAAAACGATGCTGACTCGGAAAGCGGAGTTACGACCGGTCATCAGACTGTAAAGGGTAAGAACTCTGTGACCTTCACCAACACCAAGACGCTGCTGCACGACAAGTACGTCATCACAGTCAAGAAAACATGGCTTGACGAAAACGGAAATGAAATGCCGATCGCAGCAGACGGTACGATCATGAAGGCCGACAATTCAGCAGGAGAGTCCACTATCCCCTCCTTCCTTAACACCTATCTTGGCAGAGCGCTGCGGTACACTGTCGGCGATAACACATATTATATGAATATTGAGCCGAAGTTTATGACGGTCAAGCTGAACAAGGCCAACAAATGGCAGCAGGAGATCCGCAATCTTGAAAAGACCAAGACCGTCAGCACCGGCAACACAAACACTGCGATCTATGAATATGTATATTTCCTTTGGGAGGACTGCCCGATAGCTTACGAGTCTCTCACGACCGGAACGGTCACGGAGAAGATCAATCTTGATGAATACAAATTCTACCGCGAGGTGACCGTGGCCAATACGGCATATACCTATTCGCTCAAAAACCAGAAGATGCCGACTTATTCGCTTTTGGTAGACAAGACCGTTACAGGCAACTTAGGCAACAAAACAAAGGATTTCAGCTTTGTTATCAGGTTCAATTCCGCAGACGGTTCGCCGTTGACAGGAACAGGATTACGCGCCACCTTTAACGGCACGAGAAACCGAACCATAACACTGAATAATGACGGTACGTTCCCGTTCACGCTCTCTCATAACGAAAAGATCTTGTTTGAGGGACTGCCTAAGGACACGACCTACACTCTGGCCGAGAAACAGGCAGACGACTACGCAACAACGATCACAAGGACCGAGGGAGGTACTGCGCAGGCGCCTGTTGATGGTAAAGAAATATCCGGCAAGCTCATATCCAACCAGGAGATCTCGTACAAAAACGATCGCTCCGGCACACTGCCAATGGGCATCGACCTTGGCAGTGCTGCAACAGCCGCAGCGGCTCTGGCAGCGGTGACAGGCTTTGGATTCCTGAAGCTGCGCCGCAGAAAAGAGACCGAATAAGCTCCACTCCCGTATTTACTGCAAATACGGGAGTTCTTTTTTCCGCCTGTCTACAGGCATAAAAACAGCGGACAGCGCTTCTGTTATGAAACGCCGTCCGCTGTTTTTGCTGTGCGGTCCGCTTATGCAGACTGAGATGTATAGAGCTCGTAGTAGGCTCCTTTTTTCGCCATAAGCTCGTCATGGGAGCCGCTTTCGCGGATACCCTTGTCGTCGATGTACATTATCCTGTCGCAGTTGCGGATAGTCGAGAGCCTGTGAGCGATGATGAAGGAGGTGCGCCCCTTTAAGAGCTCTGCGATGCCCTGCTGAAGCAGCGCCTCGGTCTTGGCGTCGATCGAGGACGTCGCCTCGTCCAGTACGAGTATCTTAGGGTCGGAAAGAAGCGTCCTCGCAAAGCTTATGAGCTGCTTTTCGCCGCCCGAGAGCTTTGAGCCTCGCTCGTTCACCTCTGTGTTATAGCCCTTGCGCATAAGGCTGATGAACTGATCCGCGCAGACCGTTTTTGCAGCGCGGACGACCTCCTCGTCGGTGGCGTCCAGCTTGCTGTAACGGATATTGTCAAGGATAGTACCGCAGAAAATAAAGCTGTCCTGGAGCATTATGCCCATTTGTGTGCGGAGCGATCTGAGCGTGACATCTGAAATATCGACTCCGTCAACGGTAATAGAGTCGCGATCGATGTTATAAAAGCGCGAGATAAGGGAGACAATAGTGGACTTGCCTGCTCCTGTAGGGCCGAAAAGCGCAACGCTCTCGCCTGCCTTGACGTCGAAGGAGATATGCTCGATAACGTCGTTGCCCTTCTCGTAGCCGAAGGAGACATCGTTGAAGGAGACCTGTCCGGTGATCTCGCCAAGCTCCGCCGCGCCCTCCTTGTCGGTAACGGTGACAGGCTCGTCAAGCGTTTCAAAAATACGCTCAAGATACGCGATGTTGTTGATGAAATTATTCATTATATTCGAGAGATTCATTATAGGCTGCCAGAACCTTGAGGCATATCCCGTCATAGCGGCGAGGGTGCCAAGCGTTACTGTTGCAGGGTCAAAGACCATAAGGCCTGTCGCAAACATCGCGGCGCGGATAAGGGTCGAAATGTTATCCGACACCGGCCAGATAAGATGTGCATACCTGACGGCACGCATCCAGCTGTGACGGTATCTGTCGTTAAGGCGGTCATAGATCCCGGCATTCTCCTCCTCGCGGGTAAATACCTGCTCTCACGGTGGCTCATTGCAATGAGCAGGCGGTGGAGGATATACCACGCAGTCTTGTAGGTCACGCGGAGCTTTGTCATCAGCTGGACTGCCGAGCAGCGGCGCTTATCGACCGTGAACAGATACATCGCCCAAAGCCACAGATCGAGCTTGATATGTGTCCCGTGAAAAACGGTGCCGCTGGTCGCAGAGATCTGTTTGCGGCAGGATTGCAGCGGTAAAGGCCTCGGGTTCGTACCATGCCGAGCTGAGTCCCGCCGCAGTGCGGGAAGCGGAGCCGGAAGAACAGTTCACGACAGCTCTCCTCGGAACTGTACCGGGTTGAGAAATCGACGATGCTGAACTTGGCCTTTGGGAACACTGACATAACGGTCAACCACCTTTTTGCGTTTCGTTATGTCTATTATAGCACATTATTTTTCATTTGTGGGGAAATATTTCAGACAGTTAGAGGCTGACACAGTGCTATTTAAAGGCATAAAGGTGTTGGGATTGTGATATAGGGGGCTTGGTGAGGGAAAGGGATAGTCAGATTCTAAAATTATTATAATATCAACAAAAGGGAACAAAATGTGACATTAAAAAGCAAAAACGGTGCTTAATACTAATATAACAATAATAAACTAAGTATTCTTTTGAGAATTCTTCATTATAGATTCGCGATAACTCCCTTGTCCATTTCGTGGACGGTCTCGCACAGCACCGAGATATCTTCCGCCGAGTGAGAGCAGATCAGAATGGTCTTTCCCTGCTCCTTGTAACCGAGCAGGTATTCACACATCTCCGCAACACCCTCTTTGTCGAGCCCGTTGAACGGCTCGTCAAGGATAAGTATTTTCGGGTTTTCCATTATCGCCTGTGCAAGACCTAAACGCTGACGCATACCGAGACTGTACTTGCGAACATGACGGCGCAGGTCGGGGCCGAGCCCGACCTGCTTCATAGAGTTGCGGACTTCCTCTTTCCCTATCTTGTGATTGAGCCCTGCCAGCAGTTTGAGATTCTTGTAGCCCGAATAGTAAGGGATAAATCCGGGCGTTTCTATTATGATTCCCATGTCCTTCGGGAAGTCAACGTCCTTGCCGACACGCTTGCCGTCAACTGTCACTTCTCCGTGAGTGGGCTTGATAAAGCCGCAGATACACTTCATCAGCATTGTTTTACCCGAACCGTTGCGCCCGATAAGGCCGTGTATCTTGCCCTCTTCAAAAGCAACGTTTATGTGCTTTAGAATGTCGGTCTTGCCGAGGGTGAGGTCTAAGTTTTTTACTTCGATTATATTCACTATTCCGTCCCTCCCGTGATATGGAACGAGCAGCGTTTTGTTATCCTCCACAGCAGCAGGAGCATAACGGTTATGACCGTTCCGAAATAGATGTAGGATACCGAGATCGGCATATTAGTCTCGTTGAAGGTGCCGTCATAGTGCCAGCCGAAAACGGCGTTTGAAATCGGAAACAGCCACTTGACTTTGATATCCACGATCAGCAGGATAAGCCCCGCCGCCACTGCCGAGAGGTTCACGAACACGCTGATGATCTTCTTCTGCAAAAGTGCGAAAAGCAGCTGTACGCACCCCACCGCAACTATGAAAAGCAGTATCAGCAGGACACCGTGAAGCACTGCCTCAAAAGGTCTCGCCTGACGGAGTACTGAGTTGTCCATGCGTGCAAAAGGGTATAGCCCGCAGAGGCTCCGCACTTGCTCGGTGCCGAGATTGAGAGTTTTCTGAACAAGGCTCCAGGCGTTGAGAAAGTAGGCATTGTTCATCACGAACAGCATAGATGAGCCGAGTATAAAGCCAATATACGTCACCCCTGCCATGAACAGGAACATTACCTGCCCGAGCAGCCACGCCGTCCGTCCCGTGCGGAAAAGGGAGAAGGTTGCAAAATCATTGAGCCGCGGAAAGTCGGAGATCAGCACCATAAATCCGAGGACGATCAGCGGCAGAGCGTAGCGGTCATTTGCCATAGCAGAAAAAGGCTCAAAGATGTTTATGGGTGTGTTCAGACGTTGGGTGAGGTCGTTCATCGGCTTGATGAAATAGGTGAACTCAAACATGAACACGAACCCGAATATCAACAGGCGAGGGCTTATAAGCCAATCGGTGTAGGTGGTGCGGGCAGAGAAAAAAGCCCTGCGCATCATACGTTCACCCTCCTTTTCATCAGCCGATAAAACAGCACTCCGAGCAGAAGAAGTACGGCTATCGGATAGACATAGAACCACGCTGTCGGCAGGTGCATTATCTCCTCAAACTGTGTCTCGCCGTACATAAAACGCTCTCTGACCTCAAAGAACCACAGCTTCGGAAGATCACGCATCTCCTCGTAGGCGCTCTGCACCGCAGACACCGCAAGCTGTCTTACTGCAAAATAAAGCATTACAGGCACCGACAGCGACACGAACTTGTTGAGCGTAAGCGCACCCATAATCATAGACAGCATACAGGGCACAGCCGAATAGAACGACACCGTTATCAGCCGCGACAGCGCCACAAGCGCCCTGCTCCGGGAGCCGAAAAGCGCATTGAGAGGATACTCCGAAAAGGACAGACTGCTTTTCACCGCTTCAAGCTGCTTGCCCTCAAGCCCCGAGAGATATTCCTGCGGCGAGGGAAAAGCGATAAGGCAGAACAGCCCGAAGATAAGCGACACAGCTATTATCATCAGCACCGCCGTTATAAGCGAAGCGGTCAGCTTTGAGAGGATATACCTGCGTCGTCCCGAACGTGTCACGCAGAGGCGGAAGTTGTTTGAGTTGACCTCATCGCAGAGCATCGGCACACAGGCAAGCCCCGTAAGCATAGGCAGGAACACCGCCGTCCACTCGCCGCCGAAGCCGCGAATGAACATACAGATATCGCTGTAAAGATAGGTACTCATCATCTCGTCACGATCGGCGTAGATAAGGAACTGTATGTAGTTGTAATTAGGCTGGTCGGCATTGCCGTTAAATACGGTGCAGGAGGTCATAAGCATAAGCAGGAACAGCGCCCCCGTGCCGAGCAGAAAGGGCGCTGAAAGGATATTCTTTTTCAGGTCGAAGCGAAGTGCAGCACCCATTTCATTACCTCAGAAAATGTATAATTCTCCGGTCAGCGCATCTACACTGAAAAGACCGCCCCAAACAGAGTATTCAGGGTTGCTCTTGGTGCTGTCACGGAACACCCAGAAGGGGCGGAGCACCATGTTGTTTTCTGTGTTCAAAAAATACTCCTCAGCACCGAATATGGTCTTTTCTCCATGATCGTCTTCTTCAACAAGGCCGTCGGCAGGCGGTATAACGGCAATATATGCAAGAGCCGCATCAAGCTCATAGGCTGCGGAGGCAGCAAGTCTGCCACTGAGTATATCCATAGCGCCTTTAAGAGATATCAGCTTATCACCGGGCTCCTTTATTTCCCCTTCGGATGGCGTGATATTCGTATACGCATAAGGGTGAAGCTGTGAATCTAAAAAGAATCCGTATGCTACTCTCTGAAACGGATAGAACGTTTCCTTTCTGTCAAAAGCTTTGACATCTATCACCGGGTTAAGATTGCCGATAAGAATGTTGCCGTCCTTATCATAAGTATCCATATAATATAAAAAGCCGTGCTTTCCATCTGGATATTTATAAACATCAAGCCTGTTTATCTTATATGAAATACCATCATCTTCACCAAGAATGAAATATGCGTTGAATAATCTTTCGGCTTCCTTGGCTGCATCTCCGACCGAAAGCTCTTTGTCATCGGTCATAATATAGGTATCGCCCAGTGCCTCCTCGTCCTCTGTGAACAGATATGTCTTTACAAGATTACTTTTTGTCCCGTAAGCAGATGGATTTCCGTACTGCTCAAAAAACTCATAGGTGATACCCATTGATCCTTTCCGAGATACTGAGACTCCGTTATCTATACTCTTTCCCTCAGGTGCATAGAATATCATTCCAAAATCTTCGTCTGTTGTTATACTGCCCTTCATTTCGGACGAAAGGTCATCTCCGAATATTTCGCTGACAGCCTTCCCGATCCTTTCTTTATAATCAGGGTAATCCCGAACCGTATCATAAACAGGCATCGTGTTACCATCGCCGATGCGCACATTTCTAATAACGATATTCGTATTGCTGCTCCTGATATCGCCCTTTGCTCTCGAACGTATCTCGTCAAGAGTAAGATATTCGAGATCGGGGCGTTGCTCCGTTTGGAAAATCGTCTGAACATTATCGAGAATACTGTTCTCGCGCTTGATTTCTTCGGGTGCTTCGGCGCAGGCGGCGAGGATAAGAGCTGCTATTGTAATAATAACTGCAGATTTTTTGTTCATAGATTACTCCTTTATATTTGCCGGTTATGAGATTTCAGACAAAATCCATACAGCAGCTGCAAATATAACAACCGCTGTAGGACTTGTTGAAGATTATATAGCGTTGATTGTAATGCATCAAACTGATGACTATACTGAAAAAACTAATGATTCCGATTATGGATATCGCTGAAAAAACAGCACAGCTGATTACGCCTTTAAATTTTAATCCCAATCTTTTTTTAGCAGGAATGGGTTTATTCTCATTTTCAATTGGACAGAATACTATTACAGTAAACATTATTACTGCAAAAATACTAATAATATGAATCACGTTTATCACCGCACAAATAAACCTGGCAAGAAAACAAACAATAATAAACGATGTACACATTAACAGATTGCAGCGAAAATAAGAATCGGCATGATATCCACCGGTAAAAACTCTTATAAACATAAAAACAACTAAAAAGAGTATTGATTCCAATATGGCGTAGTTACTATTCCAATCAATATTACCAAAACGATATTCAGAATCGAGGAGATAGTGATCTCAACTCCATATGGATGGTGCCCTCGGTGTCCTGGGAGTGTCCTAAAAATCAGCTCACTATTCTCCCGTCGCTGATCTCAATAACCCTCCCGCACTGCTCCGCGACCTTCGGATCGTGGGTCACAATGATGACCGTCCTGCCGGTCTCGTTGAGGGTGCGGAACAGCTCCATTATCTCCGCGGAGGTCCTGCTGTCGAGGGCGCCTGTAGGCTCGTCGGCAAGTATCATCGAGGGCTCGTTGACGATAGCCCGGGCTATCGCGACACGCTGCTTCTGTCCGCCGGAGAGCTTATTGCAGGGCTTCTTCGCAAGCTCCTCAATGCCCACAGAGCGCAGTGCGGCAAGGGCTTTTCCCTTTTTGTCGGATATCTTTTTCTTGGAGAAATTCAACGGTATCATCACGTTCTCCAGCGCGGTGAAATCCTCTACAAGAGCGAAATCCTGCATCACCATACCGATCTTTTCGTTCCTTATTATCGCGTACTGCTTCTCGGAAAGGTTCTTAACAAGCGTCCCGTCGATGGTGTACTCCCCCTCCTGATAGCTGTCAATGCAGGCGAGGATGTGCAGCAGCGTTGATTTTCCCGCTCCCGACTTGCCAATGACGGCCACCATTTCGCCGTCCTTTATCTCGGCGGAAACGCCGTGCAGAGCCTCGAATTCGTTGGCTATTTGGGGATTGTAGATCTTCACAATTTTATCGAGCTTTATCATATTTATTCCTCCTTCAGGACCTCGCGGGGTTCCGTTTTACCGATTATCAGCAGCGGCATTATCATCGCAAGGGCGAGGTAAAGCAGCAACACTCCCGCGCAGACCGCAAGCGGTATCAGTCCGAATGTAATAACTGTGTCCTTCATAAAGGTCAGCTTGCCGATCCCGAGGACGGCAGCCGTCAGCAGTACGGATACCCCGCAGGTGATAAGCCCCGCCCGCAGGCTCCGCAGAGCGCAGGACTTCCAGGTCGCGCCGCAGATATATAGTACGGCGTAGGCGTGCAGGTGCCGCTTGGTGTAGATCGCGCTGATAGATATACTTGAGATGACCGTAAGGATGAAGATGCAGAGTGCGATGGGAAACAGTGTTGTTAGCTGCTCAAAAATGTATTTGCGGGAGGCTTTGTCTGCATCCTCAAATGCGGTGTAAGAAACATTGTGGCTGCCCAGTGAGTCAAGTGATTTCCTGACCGTTTTCACTTCATCGTCAGCCATATTGCTGCAATCTATGAACTGTATGCCTCGTATTCCCGGGGGTATGTGGTATATCTCCAGAATATCGCTGCTTCGGATGAACATCGCATCGTTGTCGATGAATTCTGAATTATATACTCCGTAAATGTCCCGGTAATCGACCGGCCTGCCTGCCATATAAGGAAATGAGACTACAGAAGCCATGTTTTTCAGCTTGCCTACGACAACGAATTTCAGGTCTTCGGTTTTTGTTGGCTGATAGTTTTCATCCCATTCTGTCATAATGTCGGGAGCAGTTATGATGTCTCCGACACGGTAGCTGCTGCCGGGATTGACGACCGTCGGTATAAGCTTGTCCTTTGCGTAGGAATGCTCCGACCTGTCCGGCCATGACCCGTCCGATAGCAGCGGTGTGAAACGTTCAAGAATATCGGACGGATAAGCTATAAAATGCTGATCCGAGAGCTCGTCTCCGATATCTGTCTGATATGCAGCCCAGTTCGTCGTGATGATCTTTGCGCCCGGAAATTTTGCCTTGAATTCATCCTCTCTGAGATATCCGCCCTCATAGTTGACAAGATACCCCTTGCCTTGCAGGAGGTCAGAGAAATTACCGTACAGCTCATATCTTGACATTATCGCCGAGCTTAGAATGACCCCCAGCGCAAGAACTGCTGTGAGCTGTACCACCTCGAATATCTTGAATACCCTCAGACCCGAGCTTCTGTTCCGCGTCTTTGCCTCGATCAGGCTGTGCCTCTTCACAGTCAGCATTATCATAATCAGCATAACTATCCCCGAGCTGACAGCATATATCCCGAAGATCACAGCATACAGCATAAAGCTGTATGCGTTCTCAAAATGCTCAAACAGCGAGGCAAAGCGCTTCATCAGCAGCCTGTGCCACAGGAATTCCGTCAGTGCGAACAGCGGAAGGTTTATCAGCATACATTCGGTAAGATACATCATTACGGCACGCAGTTTACCGCAGCCACAGATCCGGAATATGGCAAGCTCCCGGCTCCGCCGTTCTAAAATATAGCGGTAGAGTATCACCATATTTACCGCCGCAAGTATGGCTATCAGCACCGAGATCAGCAATACCGCCCGGTAGTAATAGATCTCCTCAGCCTCGGTGAATTGAAGCTCTTCAATATAAGCTTTATCTCCGAGAACTACTGCGGCTTTTTCTTTCAGCTCGTTATACAGTGTGCTTGTAAGCTCCTGCTTGAAAGAAAGCGTGATGATTGATCTGTCAGGGCTGATCCAAAGCTCTGTATCATCCTTTATTGATGTAAACGGGATATAGATATATCCGTCAAGTTGTTTATCTGCTTTGATTATATCAAACCTTTCTCCCTCTATCGTTATGTATTTGTCATTACCGGAAAGAAGTCTGGCTGTCGCATTTCTGTCTACGACACCGACACTGCTGTGATGCTTTGGATCGTAAAGCTCGGTTCCGACCACGACATATTTTCTTCCCTTTGAATAATCTTCGTCACTTATATGATCGGCTATTCTGCCAAACGGAAGTATCTGACCGTTTTTTACTGTAAATGTCATCGATGCACCGTATAAGCCCTCGTCGTCATACTCGATCTCGGAATCATCCTCATAGTCTTTGTCTTCATATTTTTTATATCGGAAAAGATCATTCATAAATCCGTGTATCATCCCGACACATTCCAGATCATCGGTAAATTCGTCGGAAAGCGAAAGCAGTAATTCTGTCAGCCCGCCCTTTGTCACAGTCGATACCATTACTCCATGTTCGTTTTTGTGTGCTGTGCCGAGCTGCGGATATATCCGAAGAGACATTATCTGCTGATTTTCTCCTTTTCGGATATACGCATTGTAATTCTGATACAGCCCGTAAGAAAAGCATATCACCAGACAGGAAACGATGATATTCAGCACCAGCAGCAAAGCGAGAAGTCTCTGCTTCGTAAACATTGAGCAAAGATTTTTCAGTGAATATCTCACCGCGATCACTCCTTCCGGCAGGCAGGGTTTGGTCTGTCATATACAAATACGACAAGCAGACTGATTTCCCTCACTTTTCACTCAATACTTTTTTCGATCTCGGGTAAGTTTGTAGGGATGCACTATTTGAAGGTGCGGTTTTTGGCGGTATTGTCAAAAATCAGGGGCAAAAAAGCAAGCAGAGACAGGTGCCTCTGCTTGCTTTGCTTTTCCGTTTTCACTATGCCATTTCAATAATATGCTTTTCGTAATCGCTGTAATATACATCACCGTTTACGGCATCGACATATCCCATTATCCGCGGACGAGGGTATTGCAGATTGCCTTTGTTGTCCTGCTGCTCCTTGAGTACAAACGTCCACATAGGGCGATAAGTGAACTCTGTATCTCCCTCGGTGTAATAGCAGCAATATTTTAGAGCCGCTTCATTGACCGTAAAATTCATATTCTCTGCAAGACTGCTTGTAAGCTTTGTGCACGCTTCATCAAATGACATGATATCTGTAACTTCCTGCTTTGTCTCAAATCGAGCATCAAAGGTATTATCGACTCTCATCGGATGATCTGCTCCTCCCCAGAAGAATCTGAGGCTGCCTGAGCGCATGGTGCTTTCGGTTTCAATGCCATAGCTGGGTTCTGCCGGATATGCAGCAAACCCGCCGTCATCGAGGGAAAGTCCGTAATGCACTCGGTCATAGGTGATGTTCATCATTGCTCCGTATCCCGTATCTGCGATATATACTGCCGAGAGAACAAGCTCCTCATTTTCGTCAAACATACCGAGCTCCTTTAGCTCCTTGATATACTCATCAGAGCGGCTGACAGCATCAGCCGGCGAAAGCTGTTTGCCGTCAAGCATAGTGAGCTTTTCGGGAGGGATACTGTCAGGAGTATATCTGACATAATCATAACTGCCGATATCATTTACCTGCTCCGGAAAAGCAAAATCAACACAGCCGAGTAAAAAGCCCGCCCTGTTATTGTCAAACTGTGCGGAGCAATTATCTAAAGCTATCGAGGCTCCGAGCAGCTCATGCTGCTGTATCGGATTGCCGGAGTCATCTAATTCTGTCCAGAAATCACGCACCGATCTGTCATCAGGATCCACCTCTATCCCAAACACTGTTTTAACAGCATTACAAAGCACCTTCATATTGCCCTCCGGCTCATCGGAACGCAGAGAGCTTTTCAGGATATAGAATTTATCAGTATTCACCTGTGTCGGCTGACAGGATATCTTTATCCCTGTTTCAATGTTGCTCTGTTTGCTGACATCATCCTCTGAAATTACAGTGCTTTCGGTACTGTTATCAGCATTTGATCTTACATTCTCGGGGACATACTCGGGCGCGATCTCACGGCCTTCCTTTTCTTTAACTATGTTTTCCGGGACGTCGGCGCAGGAGGCCAGTATCGTTACGGCGGCAAGTGCGGTCAGAATAGCTGTTTTCTTCATGTTTATTCACCTCTTTCAACTGATGATGCTGTTGCAGCAAGAGACAAAGATACCGCCATCATCAAAGCAGCCCCCGCTGCCAAAACTCTCTTGAACATTTTCATAAGATTTTCCTCCTTATTTTTGTTTTTGACCGTTTACTTCTATCTTTATATACGACAGATTTTCAAAAACCACTCACTGTATTTGAAAATTTGTATGATCGCACAAATATAGAGGAAGGCGTTTGTTGATTATTACGACTTTGTCCTCTTGGATCGATATAGGAACATCGGTATCAAACCTCCAATCTGCATTAAAGCATTTTCAGATTATACAGTTTTAGTATCACTGTAAACGTAAATGGTCTCATTTGCAGTTCCGCGATAAACCTTGAATACGGATGCTACTCTGTAAGTGTTGCCGGAGTACAGAGTACAAGTATTGAAAAAATCATAAGCATATCCGTAAACAGTTTTTGTCCAAGTCTGAGATGTTCGCCAGCGGTTCCCGTCTCTCACTTGCAGAGTTTGAGTTATCTCTATTTTGGTCGTTGTGCTTGGACAGGTAATACAGCTACCGCAGGTCCTGGTTGAGCCGGAGACCGACAAGGATGAAAAGCAGGTCGTTGTATAGAGATAATTCATCCCTCTCTCTTCTGCAAAAACATTTATTGTCCCAAAAACGATTACAGAGACCAATACTGCAAACAGCGATATGATTCTTTTGAACATAAAAATCCCCCCTTTCTCCAGTAATGTCAAATCGAATACCGATTTCTATATCATTAAACAGAAGAAAGGGGGGAAAAGTGCAATGGTATTAGATTATTCTACTTTTTGCACAGATTTTGCGATCTCAATTAGTGCATCCTTGCTAACAGAAGACGTAATATAGAAGACATATTTCCCATTGTTCCAAATAATATGTGTCAACATATTATTGTCTGTCCATATCATAGCATCGCTGCTATGTATATCAACATGATCAACTATTGCGTTTTCTGTATTTACATTTGCATTACCAAAATCAAAAGTGTACTGAATGAAACTGATCGTTTGCCGGTCATATTTGTATTCTTTGTGAAGCATTTTCTCATTTTCAGAAGAATAGACGAGCTCATAGTCACTTATATCATATGTTATCTCATATATATCCGTTATTCGCTCAGGATAGTCAATACTATCTTCTGTCACCGACCTGACTTCCGAGTGATCAGAGAAAATGCTGACTATGAAATCAAAGAAAGGTTTTCTTAATGCGTCAACGCTCAAAACAGTTGTCATCGAAACGATCAGAAATGCTGCAATAATGCAGGCGAACCTTCTTGCCGATGTGCAGATCAGCGGGTAATATGATTTCTTCTGACGTTTTATAAGCTTTGAAATGTTCCTGGTATACTTTTCAGAAAAGATATGCTCCGTAGGGATAGCTTCGGAAAATTCCATTTGCTCGGGAACAATTACAGCCTGTTCAATAGCTTCAAGATCGTTGTTCATAGTATTTTTCCTTTCGGCAGAATAAAAGAAAACGGCATCTGGATTTTTATATTATAGCACAGTTTCAACAAAATTTAAATAGTCACGATGATCATTTTTGATAATTAAGCATATAAATTGTACTTAAATTACTAAATCAGCCTTGCCATCACAACACAAATGACAAGGCTGAAATAATAATCATAAGATCTTAAACCAACATAAACTGCTTCACACCCCCGCCTTATCCAGTTCATCCAGAAACGCCGGGCGGTTGTTGTATTTGTATCTGAGCTCTTCTGCGAGCTTGTTGGCGGCCTTTGCTCCGAAGCAGCCCATGAAATTACTGAGCAGCTCTGCGGTTTCAGAGTAGCCGCGACGGTCGATAGCGGCGGCAGCCCGTGAACGAATGTATCCGATAAATAGCGCCTTGGTCTCATCACGGAATTCGCTCTTGGAGAGCGTCCTAGCCATATCTGCGATGCTCGGCTTATGCTTGCGGCAGTATTCTATCATCAGATCGGTGCGCTTCTCCTTAACGATGATGTGCTCATAGCAGAGGTTTTCCGGCGCCGAAAGCAGGCGGTCAACTGTAGCTTTCAGCTTGTCCTCCGGGGTCATCTGCCTCAGCTTCACATAACTTTCGATGCTGCCGCGCAAGGTCATTTCACAGAGGATATCGCACAGCTTGCTGTTGTCCCCGGTGATGACATATACATCCTGCAAGCGGCTGAGCCATTCGAGACTGCGCTTTGATTCGCGTTCGTGTCCAAGGAGAGCGTAACGTTCTGCGGCGGCGAGATCATTTCTGTTCATCGCCTGACGGTATGCGAAATGCAGCACCTCATCATTCCCGGTATTCGCTGTAATGAATGCCGCAAGCTCATCGTCGGAGTACCATTTCTCTGCAAGCATCAGCTTGATCTCGGTGCTTTCATATCTGGCAGAATCGGCAAGCACAAAAAGCTCGTCACGATATTCCCTGTTTCCGCCGAATAGCAGAAGAATTATGAACCAGCGCTTTTCGCTGTCGTCAAACGGCAAAAGCCCCATTGCCGATGTGAGCGCTGCCCATTGTGCCGAGACCGCAGTTTCATCACCCGCAGCAATCAGCGCTTCGTTTATCTCCGCCAATGTATCCGCTGTTTCGTCCATATAACTATAGAGCAGATATGGGTCATCGGTACTGTCTCCGGCACGGTCGTTCATAGCCCGCAGCATCCCGAGAAGCACCCGTGTCTGATCGTTCACGTTGTCTGATGCTTTCACCGCTTCAATAGCTTCGGTAACAGCATCCTCCAGCTTTTCTTCGCTGTATTCATCATCTGTAAAAGCATCCTCAAAACCGATCATGAAGCTTTTCAGAATATCCTTTGAAGCATATCTCTCTATGTTCCGGCTCAGCTTGTTCAGCAGTGTCGGATCATCATATGCGGTTGTGAAAACAGCTTTGATTATCTGTTCCTTTTCTGCCTTTTCGAGAATGCTTTGCAGATCGGGGCGCCTGTTGTATTCTTCAATATCATCCTGCAAGGTTATCAGCACCGCTGCCTCATGCTTGCAATAGTTTTCTTTCGCATAGGGACAAGTGCAGAAGAGCGACCTGATATCGCCGTTGGGGAGAAGCCTTACTCCCACGGTGTAGGTCTCCGAGCCATCGACCCTGGCAGTGAAGAAGTCCCTGCCGGCTTTGCTGATCTCCGTGACATTCCCCTGCTCGACATAACCCTGACCGCGGCCGAGTATCCTGTCTTCAAAGATGCTTTCAAGGTCACAGATGTTCATTGGATCACCTCCGGGGTTTATGATACTTTAGCATTGATATCTGTGCAGCTTACTTTATGACAATCAGGGATCTCGGGAATGTGCGCATTCAGTACATCGGTAAGCATACCGTCAATATCGGGGACTCCGATCATCATGAACGGAGATGATCCATCCTCGTCGTCTTCATTTTCGGTGTCTGAATCAGATACCTCTACGTCTTCAGCGGCGGCTTCTTCATCGGATGTTTCCTCATCAGCTTCAAACATACTTTCCGATGAGAAGAATCCGTTAAGGATCTCAGCTGCGATATCGATCACATCAATGGAACAAACCTTTTCCGTCTCTCCGTCCCAGACATTCAATACCTCATAGCCGGGTATCGCACGGACACTCATCAGCGTACCTTCGGCCTTGAATCTGTTGTAGGCTCTGATATAGATATATGCAGCAAGTTTTTTGAGGATCAGCTCGCCATTCTGTTCAGGGGTGAGCTCCGTGTTGAACTGCGCAGAGAGAATAAGTCCGGTCATTGTTCCGGCCAGAGCCATGTTTTCATCATCGGCTTTGTCAAAAGAAACGAGCGGGGAATCAGCGCCCTTTCCGCAGGCATAGAAATCATGGGCATAGCCGAGGACGGACAAGCAGCAGAGCTCTTCTCTGGTGAAGTCATCCCCGGTGAGCTTTCCGCTTGTGAGATCATCGATGAATCCAGTCACGGTTTCAATGAAAGACAGATCATACTTCTCAACATTGTTGATATCCTTGATCCCGAGATCGTGCAGTACCATATTATTACCTCCTGTTAGTTTAGGTTTCCGTTGCTTCTATGGTTTCATTATATCAAAACAGTTGTTCAGAAAATCTATATCTAATCGGAATACATCAGTTTACCGTTTATCCATATCTCCAGAGGATAAAACCCATTCCGCTGGATATTTGGTATTACCACAAGCCGCTGAAAGTCCTCTCTCAGTGCTTTCAATGCAGCGGCTTCATGCTTGCAGTGTGAGTTCTCAGCGTAGGGACAGGTGCAGCTCAGAGCTTCGATCTCGCCGTCGGAATAAACGGTCATGTTCACGGTGTAAGGCTTTGAGCCATTGACCTGAACCGAGAAGCAGTCCGGCTCTGTGGGCTTGATCTCGCCAACCTTACCGCACTCATACATATACTCGCCGCGCCAAAGGATGACCTCATTCGTGAAAATACTTTCAAGGTCAAAGATGTTCATAAGATCATCCTCCTGTAACGTTCTTGGTATGGCCGGTCAATTACTTTCCGAAGCATTCATCGTAAAGTGTGTAGATCATTTTGCAGTTTATACAGTCATAGTATGCTTCGAGGAGTGCAAAATCCTTGGAATATAAAAGCATGTGTGCGTGGCAGGTATCATAATATCCGATCCCGGCTTTTTTGAAGAATTTGGTGTTCTGATCTTCAAGCTTTTTGAACAGCTCCTCAACAGCCGAAAGGTGATCGACAACCGCTTCTGTCGAAACATCATTAAATGATTCAGTTCCCCAAGCATCGTATACAACTGTGCAATACTCGATTTCGGTATCTCTGAAGAATATATCATCATAGACATTAAACTCATATCTGATCCTGTTGCTAAGTTCATCGACCCATTCCGGCTCTTCTTCAAACTCTGCGGCAAGTTCATCAGACACTGGGCGTTCAAAAGGCTGCGGATATGATCTCCATTTTTCAAGATACTCTTCATGCGTCATCTGATCCATTACTTCTTCATATCTTGGCATCTCACTTCTTGGATCAACATATTCATTTCCGGTAAGCCGCTCCATTCTAAAGACAGGACTCAACCCTGTCCAACAGGTGTCAGGAAGCTCTTCAAGTGATATTGTTCTGCCATTTTTCATAACGGCCGCGCCGTCAAAATAGTCAGATGAAGAAAACACGAAATCATCTGTTTTGCCGCTGCCCCAGCACTCTACACGGCTTCCATTATCCCCCTGGGCATCTATCCCCCTGACAATCCTTATGCTGCATACATCTTTAAGCGCCGCTTCATTATCCTTGTATGCCTTGAAGATTCGGCTGATATCAAACTCAGTGGGGTCCCCCTCAACAGCATCGGGAGCATTCGGATAGACTACCTCCATTTTACTGAAATCAATATCCTCGCTTGTCAGATCCTTTGTTTCTTTGTCTTCCGGAATACTGATAAAGTACTGAGCCATGCCATAATCTTCATAAAGCTCTTCCCAGTTCTCCTCAGTGGTGATCTTGATGTGCTTCTCATCGGATCCCGTCTTGACATCACTGTAAACCTTTCTCTCAGAGATCTCAGCGATGTTTCCGTCGTCATCCAGCTTGTGGCAGATGAGCTTGCTTGAAGTGATAGTTTTGATATACGGCAGCATGGTCTCATTGTAGAACTTAACTGCTTCGGGTGAGCTTCTGTCGATCACGATTTCCTGTTTCTGATACATTTTTATTCCTCCTTAAGTCTTACGTCCGGTTTTCTTCTTTATATATATTATACCGGATCAGTTGTTCTATAATTATATATCTGACGCTTTTCTTCAGCACACAAAAGAACTCCGCACAGCCGTTTCCAGCCGTGCGGAGCCCTTAGAAAGGAGTTGTTATATGACTAAGATTTATTTCTTTTTTCCAAAGAAGATCTCGAACAGTAAGTCCCAGCCGACCCTGCAAAACAGGTAGATCACAATAAATATCGCAACAAGTTTGAGTATCGACAACATACTGTTCACCTCCGATCTTCTGTTATGATATCATTATAACAGGTCAGATGTTCGGAATTTATGTATCTCAATACATTTCGGAGACTTTTTTCAGTTCATCAGCGAAGCCCTGCCTGATATCCTTCGGAGCCGTGATCTCGATGCCGTCGCCGTAGCGCATCACCCACAGATAAAACTGCTTGTTGATGCCGCAGGTCGCCCGGACAATTGCGTGATCGGCATCATCAAAATCGTCCCGGGAGCTGACTGTGTCACCAAGCTGTTCCAGCATTTCGTCCAGCAGATACCGTTTTATCTTGAAGGTCACGATCTCAAACCGCTCCACCGGAAATACGTCCACTACAAAGCCCGGAGCTTTCGGCTCCTGCGGCGGTTTAGTCTTGCTCACCTCGCCGCCTTTGATACTCTTGATGCGGTCTATACGATAGGTGCGAAACTGCGCCGTTTCCTCGTTGTAGCAGCGCAGATAAAATCTCTCGTTCATATAGATGACCTTTACCGGCAGCATATCCCGGTGCTTGTCATAATACACGATGTTCTTGTGAACATCAAGCTTACCGTAGCTGAAATTGATCTTGCGGTGCTCGGCAATGAGCCTGTGAATGGTATCAAGGTTGCCAAGCAGATCACGCTGTATCTTGCTGATATTGGTAGCTTCGATACGGCTGATGAGATTCCTGATCTCTGAGTCAGAGCACATACTTTCAAACTTTGTGATAAGGTCCTGCTTTTGCCTGAATGTCAGGAATTTGTTGATCGTCACAGTGTCCACGAGGAAGCGGATCTCATTGAAGGTGAAGCCCTTGCCTTTGAGGGTATAGTAGGCGGTATTGTGTGCGCCGCTGGTCTTTCGGATATCGTATCCCATAGTTTCAAGGCGCTCGATATCACGGCGGATGGTCAGTACGGAAACATTATCCATTCCGGAATTGTTGGCAAGGTGATCCTGAATATCGCGGATAGTCACCCCATGCTTATCGTCCGTCGCACGGGTGAGGTAGTTGAGTATGTGGATTATGCGTTCGTGATCCATGGAGCGACCTCCTTACTTTTTGATCCTCTTATAATACTCCTCCAGCTTCTCATCACATATCCTCCCAATCTCGGCTTTTTCCACATCGGTCAGATTCCTCCACACAGTCGGCTCGACCTCGATAATGCCAAGCGTTTTTGTATGCCAGAGCATCTGCATATCCTGAAAGCGTTTCAGCAGGTCGCAGGCGCAAGGAGCCTTGATCTCGCCCTTTTTGAAACTTGGCTAGATGCTCCTTACGTTCAGGAACGAATATCACCAAGGCATCAATCGCTGATTCCCCATATCTGCTTCAATCTGTTCACAGTATCGATCCACTTGGAAGAGCTTGGCTTAGATGCACTGTTCTGATTGGCAAAAAATCCGGGCTCACGAACGGCATTATCCTCATCGACCGTATATATCCATTGTATTTTTACAACATATTCCGCATTTTCAGGTTCATCGCTTTTATACAGATAATCGGCTCCGTTTTCTAAATCCGAAAAAGCAATTTCACGGCCGTCAATGTTGAACTTAACATCTTTTGCCTGAGTAACTGTATCTGTAACTAAACCATATCCAACGTAGCCTTTCTTAGGGATATACGCAAACACCTTGTCGCCAACGTTTAATCTTTTTAATGTACCTGAATACCAGCTTCCACCGCCAGCTGAAATAAACCCGTATTTTCTCGCGTCTTCCCATGTCCTTGAATGTTCGCCGCAGCCATAAGCGGCATAGGCAAATCCGTTCCATGGCCTTGTGCTGTCGGAGTCTAAAACTCTTTCTTCGATATCCTTGCCGAACCATGTTCTGCCAATTATCTGTTTGCCCTCACATTCATAGACGTTAAAAAACAGAATATTTATCAGAACATCATATTTGTCGCGAAGGTAGTTTATTATCCTTTCGGTACTGGCATCCATTTGCGAGGCAACAATGACCATTTTGACCTTTTGATTTATTGTATCAGCATCAAGAGTAAACTTGTTGTTAAACTTCTTCTGATATGCCTCTTCCAGTGATTTCGGAGCGCTCGGGTATTTTTCAGTATATTTTATATATATATCCAGAATATCTTTGAATGTGTAATTTGATACGCTTGCTGCATAATCAATAGCCTGCGCAGTTACTTCTCTGGGTGTCATATCCCGTTTAAGCTCCACGACCACAAGATCTCCATCAGGCTCCATACAAAGAAGATCAATATATTTGTTTGCTTCAGTACGGACCTGCTCACCAATGATAAGCCAGCTTGGATCAAGAATGTCAGTGTTCTTTACGAACAGTTTTTCAAGTTCTTTCTCGTCTATTACAATGCTCTTGACCTCTTTGCCGTCTTCAATATACCATAGATTCTGATGTAACATTCAAATATCCCCCTTGTCAGCTTTTTCTATTATCTCCGGGATCTTGTCACGGACGAGTTTGTTGTAGGTGGGCATAATAGATCCTCCTATATTTTGCTTCTTATGTGCTAAGTATCCAGTGCCTCCTGCTCCAGTTTGCAATTATTGTCAAGCATATACTGAACAGTATCTCTGAACTCTGTATCCAACAGATCAGTCAGTCTTTTTCTGTCATTTTCAGTCAACGGTCTGGAATAGCTTTTGTAAAGCTCCAGCGTGCTTGTATCCATTCTGAACGGCTTGAAATCAATTCCTGTTCTGGCACGCAGATGTAAAAGAATATAAAATCCGCCCGCATCAATATCTCCGAAATGAAGATACTCCGCTTCCGGATTACATTTAAATATCTTTTTGATGAAATTCCGGCGGTGAGAATTGTGATAACCTCCCAGATATACAGCGAGAGTCTGCGGATCACTAAAACGGTTAAAGGTGGTAAGATTTTCAATGGTAATAAGTCTGTTTCCGCCTATCCGTATTTCATCTATGCTTTTCAGAAGATCGGAAGAGATCGCTATATCACCTTTCAGCGCCGACAGATCAAGCTTCTGCCCGGAAATAACAATGCTTCCGTTTCCTTTGATATATACGTGTCCCGGATTCTTTACTATATTCAGATCCTCGAGAACAGTCTCCTCATCGGGGAAATCGCCGTACCGGAACAAGATCCAGGCAGCTTTCTTTTTTATTCTTTCAAACACTTTTGAATCGCTGTACAGCCTGATCGAAAAGTCTCTCTCATATGTCTCCTCGGTAACATTGAAGATCTCTTTGATCGCTCTCAGTGTTTTTTCAAGTTCATCAACATCCCCGTCAAACCGTTCAACTGATCTGTTGCTGCGAATACGTTCTGTCTGTGCAGAACAATACCTGTTCAGCACCTCATTCTCGTTCAGATATTTCTCCATAAGCGCAAGGAGCGTATTATTAAGCTCCGCTTTTGGTTTTCTTTTCAGATATTTATAGATATCGCCAAGACTGTCAGTGTTCAGTATCACAGACCGTTCAAATGCGTTTTTGGTATATCTGACCGTTACAAACCCCAGCTTTTCAAGCTCGCTGACAGATTCATTTACACTTCTGAACACATCGTATTCAGCGGGGTCTTTATATTTTGGAAAAAGCTTTTTAAGCTGTTCGGTGAAGTTCTGATTTGTTTTGTTTTCTCCTGAAAAGCTCTTGCTTCGTTCATACTTATCAACAAGGTGATCAAGTATTTTTTTCTCATAATTCATCATACGAAAATGCCTCTGTATAACTGTAATGATCTGCATCACTGTAGACCATAACGATATTGTCGGTCTGCTCTCCTATCAGTTCCAATCTTGTTGAGGGAGCAGCAAGGATGATCTGAAAATCCTGAGATTTGAAGAAATCCATCATGCTTCTGATCCTTTCCTCATCCATTTTATCAAAGGCTTCGTCAAGCATTATGACCCTGACGGTTTCACCTGTATTGTATATCTGAGCAAAGGAAGCCGCGATCGCAACATAGTATGGGGTCTGTGTTTCTCCGCCGCTTTTCTCACGGTATATCTTCGAGAACTTCTGTGACCTTCCATCTCTTGTGACTATGTCTATATCATAATCCATATAGCTGCGATAGTCAGTATATTCACGGATAACGTCTTCACCCTTTTCGTCCGAAGCAGTCAGCTTGGAAAACAGCTCTTCCATTTCATCGTGATATTCCTTGTCAAACTGCGTTGAGAACAGATTGAACTCTCCGAGGTTGAAGTTGGACATTATCATTTCATAGAGCTTGCGCTTGCTGCTGTCAGGCGGATAAGAAAACTGATAAGAGTCATTACCGTAGTAGATAGGTTTCAGCGTTTTGTTCAGATCCTTGAAAAGCTCCCGGGCCTTTTCGATGTTCTCACGCATTTTTACAAGGAAGCTCTCCCTGAATTCAATTTCGCAGTTGTTCCGAATAGCTGTCAGTTTTTCTTCATAAGCTATCAGATCATGTCTTGTCAGCGTGTTATATTCTTCTGAATAGATGCCCATAACGCTGAGCCCCGTGCCGAGGTCTCCGTCCTTGTACTTTGACTGCTTGACATTCAGAGCGTTCACCTTGTCATTTCTGCTGTTTTGCAGAGCTGCCTTTCTGGGTTGATAATTAGTATAGATCGTATCGGAGGACTTTGTTCTCTTGTGATCGTCATATTTCTTCCGCGCTTCTGAAAGGGCGGCATCATTTCCTTCGCTCATTTCTTTGATATCCTGCTCGTTGTGATTTGCTGCTGTTTCATGCTCAATCATCGTTGAAGTGTCTGTGTTAATGCTGGATGTGATCTCTGTAATTTCAATAATGATTCCATCTCTGCGGCTTTTAGCCTGGTCAACTTCCTTTTTCAGCAAAGCGGCCTTCTCCTGCAGCTGTAAATATGTAGGATCATTTTCGGCTTCTTTTAAATCGTTATTCAGCTTGGAAAGCTTTTCGTTTATCCGCTTGAGTTCAAGCGGGGATGTTATAACATCTGCAAGCGTCTCAAAATTGCAGTACCCTATCAAATCCAGTGCGCTGTTTGCAGCCTTTATCCTGCTTTCAGCTTTTTCTTTTTCTGTCTTTTTTTCGGCATATTCCTTCTTTTTTATCTCCAACTGTTTTTGCAGGGCATATTTGCCGATATACGGCATCCTGTATATGTCGGGATTTATCTTTCTTAGTGCCTTGCCTTGATAAAGCATACACCCGGAAGTAACAGATGTTTCATACTGTTTCAGCTCATCTGCCGAGCTGCACATTCTTACCTTGTTCAGTACATAGCAAACAAAAGCCTTTGCATATCTGTTTTCGGTAACAATAACGCTTGCAAGGCTGTTTTCTTCCGCAGAGGTATTTGTGTCAAGCCTGGCTGTGTTTACAACAGCCGCAGTATGAACGTGGGCTTTGTTCCTGTCATAGACTGATGCGGCAATATCATAATACTGAGGTTCGACTATCAGATAGAATCGCTGAGTATTGAGATAGCCCTCGACTGCATTCTGCCAATTCTTATTTTCTTCAGATATTTCCAGCAGATCAGCAAGAACATATACGGGCGCATTGATCCCTCTGTTTGCAAGCTCCTGCTCTATCAGTCCTTTCAGCTTAACAACATTCGGATTATATGTGATCTTATTCTGTTCAAGGCCCTTTATTTCCTCGGATAGTCTGTTCAGCTCTGCTGTCAGTTTCTGCTGCACAGCAGTGCAGGTTATACGTTCGCTGTCTATATCCGTTTTAGCTTTTTCAAAACAGCTCTTTATGTCAACAACTATCCTGTTCCTGACTTCGGCATCGGCATCATGCCCTTCCAAAATACCGAGCGACTGATCTGATATCTGTATCAGGGATGGAATGCCTTTTCGGGCAGCTTTTAGCCTTCTGAGCTGCTCGTCCAGCTTATCGGCAGCCTGTTTTGCTGCATACCGGTCTTTTTCTGCGCTGCCGATATCAGACTTGATCCGGTTTATAAGTATCGCATTTTCGCCGGACTTCAAAGCTGACAGCAGATCAGCGTATTTCTCATTAAGCGCGTTATACTCATTATCGAGTGATCCGCTTTCCGATCGCAGTTGAACAAGCCGCTGTGTGTCCGCAGCGATCTTGTTTTTCAGTTTCTCTGCATTGTCACGGTTGGTTCCATATTCGGCTATTTTTATCAGAAGATCGATCACAAGGATCTGCCGGTCGATATTCCGTATATCACTGTATGTATTCTGTATATCTTCAAGCTGGCTGACCTGACGCTTTATCTGCTCAACTATGCCCTGCATTTCTTTGAGATTATTGATATTCTCTCTCAAAGCCTCGATATCAACTTCTTTTTCGGGCAATATGAACTGTGAAACAAAGGATTTAACATCCTTCATAGGTTTAAAAGCTATAGACTTAGGAAGCAGTTCAAAAAAACTGTCCTGCAAATGCCCGAGGCGGTGTCTGAAACGATTCTTTGCCTCTTTGTCGGTATGTATAAATGTTATTTTTCTTCCATTGTTTTTGAATTCATTATCCATTGCAGGCTTGTTGTTTACAATAAAAGAAAGCTGCTCAAAAGAACCTTCTTCACAAAACCATTTTCTTCTGACATCGCTTTCAAGATCGGGAGAATCTGTTTTGAGACCCAAAACAAAGAACCTGTCCTTGCTTTCTTCATACATCTCAATAGCCACATAGGATATGACTGCTCCTTTTCGCAGATATTCATTGCCTTCCTCGCCTGTCTTGCCTCTGACATAAGTTTTAAGCGAACGCTTGCTGTCGCTGTTGGCCGCCTGATTGAAGCGGTGAGTATTGGTCGTCAGGATCATCTGTATCGCATCAAGGACAGTCGATTTTCCTGCTCCGTTTTCTCCCGAAAACAGATTGCTGCCTTTGAATTCGATCGTTTCATTGCTCAGATAATGCCAATTGATAAGGCGGAGCCTATTCATCCTCATCTTCGTCCGTTGACTCATCAGCTCCACCTCCGTTCACATATTTGTTCAGCTTATCTCTGGACTGCTCATATACCTGATCAAGCTGTGCCGGATCAAAAGCCAAAGTTACCGATGCATAAATTTGTATCCTTGTTTCCGGGTCGCTCATATCACTGTCAAGATTGTTGATTATATGATACCGTTTCAGCAGTCCCAAAGATGTTTTCAATTCATGTTTTTTCAGCCTTATCCCTGTCAGGCTGCGGTATCTGTCATATATCTCATCAGACTGTGTAATGACTGAATCTGTCTGCGACAAACGCTTCTTTTCCTCAATATAGATGAGCCTGATTATCAGAAGGAGAATGCTGTCCAGCTTGCGAAGTCTGATCCTGCCTGTTCCGAACAGATTGTTCAGAGATATGATACCCGAATCCTCATTGAGCACGACCTCATATCCGAGAAGGTCGAAATAAGCCTTGAACAGATCCTTTTCCTTGAGGACGAAATAATAGCAGTTCTTTGTATCAGGGCTCTCTTTAAGAATAAAGCACTCGTTCAGCAGCTTGTTAGCATTTATCCTGAATTTTTCTCTTGATACATTTTCGAGCAGCTGTTCAAGCAAAGTGTCTGCATTCATCTTATCTCACCCTCTTTTTAATCGTAAAGTCCTTGAATCTGAAACCGTTTTTGGTGATATATTTGTCATCGGGGACGATCATATAGCTTGACTTTTTATCCTTGCCGTACAGGCTTATAAAGATCAGCCGGATAATATCACGGCGTGTGACCGTATCTATCTCGGATGCACGGATATCGGTTCTGTCCTTTAACAGTTCGCTGACGTACAGATTGATATTCTTTCTCGAAAAACGGTTTGCATTCCTTTCCTTCAGAGCGTTCTTTCGTTTTTCTGCAAGCTCTTCCGGTATGATCTGAGGATCAAATATATCATCGACCTCTGTGATCTTTTTAGTGACCGAAACAGGCTTCAAAGATTCACCGCTGATAAAGCCCTGCGGAAACATATTGAAGATCCTGCAATAGCATTCGGGGATATCATCGTATATGCTCCCGTCCTCCTCGGCGTTGAATGCAGAGGCAAGTTCCCGGAGAACAGTAGAGATCTTTCCCTCTATATTGTTGCTGTTCATAAACGCGAGCTTGGCTCTGGAAACAGCACTTTTGAGATACTTAGTGTGCTTCTTAACTATCTCTTTCTCTATTTCATCGTAGGAGTCAAAATACTCTAAAATATTGGTTACGATCTCACGGATCTTGTCATCGGCAGTTTCCCTGTCGTTCTCATTTTCTATGTTCTGATATCCGATAGCCGCACGTTCCATTATCTCTTTATCGTTGAGTATCCCGCGCAGCCGGCTTTCAATAACATTTCTGAAACGCGAGACATTGTCATTGGTCTTCATCCTGTGATAAGCCTTGGAGCCGATGTTTTCATTGTACGAGAAAAAATGCTCCATCAGTTCTTCAGGACTCTGTCCGTCCGTAAGTTCATCTATGTATTTTCGGATGCTTGTATTCAGCTTTTTGAGCTCAGTAAACAAAGCGAGCGTCCTGTCATAAACAGGCTTTATTATCTGCGGATACGGCCTGTCATAGAGCTTCTCGTTCACCAGCAGGGAATAAATCGCCGAAACCTCGCTTTGATATTCCATCTCATTGGTATCGGTAATTGAGATCAGCGCCTGCATTATAGTCACCGAATGATTCGGCATTATGATCTTCTGGCGGTTATCATTGCCGTACTCATATTCTATCCAGCCGTATGCTTTCAGCTTTCGGAGAAATTCTCCGGCTTTAGCTCGAGGATCAACAAGTATTTCGTTTTCCTCATCGAACCGTATCTCCGAGATGTCAGACTTGTTAAAATAGTCTGTTAGTTTCAAAAGCAGGATCTCTCTGTCAATGCCGTATGACAGCTCCGAACGGTAGGAGTTATATATGATATCGAGGCAATCAACGAAAATGTTTTGATATTTGCTCGTAAGCACCTTGAAATAATCAGCGCCCAGTATGCTGAACAGATCCATTGATCTCACCTCTTGATTTGATCGGTATTGGTGTAATAAAGCTTGATCAGTTGTTAACGATCACAGAAAACCATTTCTCAAAAGAACATATTATATTTAATCAGTCATATTATATCATAGCTCAAACTTTTGTCAATACATTTTTTTGGACAGTTATCCTTTGTAGTTGATTGGTAACATCTATAAAGTACAACAAATCAAATGAATTCTGATTTTTTACCATAGCAAGTGATATACGCCCTCTTCTGAGCTCTTGTCAACGCTACATATACCAAACATCTTTCAGCTGCTTAGCTTTCTCTTTCAGCAATTGGGTCACTATGATCAATTGATGCCTCTAATGGTACAATACGATTATTAGCCGAAACAATAAAAACGTACTGGAATTCCAGTACCTTTACACGGTGCATAGTAGCAATTCTTATACAGTCATGTGTGAGGTCATCCGCTTTAGAGCGCTTTATCTGATATACGCTGTGTAGTTTTTTTCCTTGGCCAAAGGTGATATACCGATGCAGTTCAAAGCCTGAGCGCCGATTTCATACGTATCTATTTCCTTTATCATCCATTCTTCGTCACGAATGATAAGTCTCATTCCGGGAGCATATTCTGTCATGTTTTTCACCCTCGTCAATTTTTTGTACATAAGTGTTACAACAATATGGGTATATCCCAAAAAATTATAGCACATTTCTACAAAAAATACAAGTATTATTGAAATATAATACTCTTTTTTTAAAGCTTTTGAAGTTGCTATCAAATGATTGCAGAGCTTGTTTTGAATTCAATCTCATATAATGCAATTCCTGCGCATATTTAGGCAATGACAGGTCCCTCAGATTTGATACCTAGCTCCTGTTTCTTCTGCTGAATAACCTGCCGCAGCTTCTTATCCACCTTCGGCTGCATCCTGTTCTGACTGCGCACATAGTCATCCTGTATTATACAGATCATTTTAGTTTTATTATAAAAAGCACGGCTTCATAAAACGCAAAAACACTTCTGCCGTGATACAGCAGAAGTGTCTGAAACATCTTTATTTTAGTGACAGCTCTTTAAGCAGTTGATTTTTCTTTTCCATCCAGCCGCCTTTGTAATAGGTGCAGGTCCACATATCCTTGGCAAGGTAATCGTTCGGGTCATCTCTTACAGCAAATGCACGGCAGCCGCCTGCACAGGCGTTTTTATACTCACACTGCGCACATTCCGGATTGTGAGCCATATAATCGCTTATACTGTAATTGATTATCTGCATATACAG
>ODAJ012164711.1_pt1 | contig 36195 bp, 23 predicted proteins | sample 1539241 | NCBI WGS metagenome assembly ODAJ01 (sample SAMN02144231, study PRJEB22623) | gut metagenome | biome: sheep rumen | host: Ovis aries | place: New Zealand
TTCGGTGAAAAGGTCCAGTACTATGCCGGCAAGGCCGGTGAAAAGGTCGAGGCGGGCGTGAAGAAGGTGTACGAAGGCGTCAAGGAAGACGCCAAGGACGCCCTCGAGGACGCCAAGGTCCTGGCCGCCAAGGCCAAGGAAAAGGGCAAGGAGGTTTATGACAAGGCCGCCGACAAGGCCAAGGACGTGTATGCCGAAGCCAAGGAGAACGCCGCCGAACTCGCCGAGAAGGGCAAAGCCAAGGCCGCCGAGCTCGCCGAGAAGGGCAAGGCCAAGATCCAGGACCTCAAGGACAAGAAGGAAGCCTAAGCCCTTCCTTCCATCCATGCAGAAAGTCCCCGGAAGATTTCGTTTCCGGGGACTTTTTGTTTATATTTGTCAGTAACTAAAACAGATAGACATGAAGAAATTGTTCCTGACGGTCCTCCTGTCCTTCGCGGCAGTGGCCGGTTTCCCCTGCACCAACCTCATCGTGGGCAAGCTGGCTTCCACCGACGGAAGCGTGATGTGCACCTACAATTGCGACAGTTTCGGCTTCCTCCAGCCGCTGGACTGGTTTGCGGCCGGGAAGCACGCGCCGGGCGAGATGGTCGCCATCCGCGGCTGGGGTCCCCAGTCCCCCGTGCACTATGTCGCCCAGGCGGACTACACGTACGGCGTCGTGGGTCTGATGAACGACCATCAGGTCAGCATCGTGGAGACCACCTGGGGCGGCCGGAACGAACTGGCCCGCTCCGAGGGCGCCCTGGACTATTTCACCCTGATGGACCTGGCCCTGCAGCGCAGCGCGACAGCCCGGGAGGCCATCGAAGTGATGCACAACCTCGTGCAGGAATACGGCTACAACGCCAGCGGCGAGTCTTTCGCCGTCTGTGACCCGCAGGAAGCCTGGATCATGGAACTCATCGGCAAGGGCCCCGGCCGCAAGGGCGCCGTGTGGGTGGCACGCCGCGTCCCGGACGACTGCATCTCCGCCTATGCCAATGCCAGCCGCATCCGCCAGTTCCCGCAGGCCAAGAAGGCCGACAAGAAGAAGGGCTTCTGCATCGTCGAGGGCGAATGCATGTACAGCGCCGACGTCATCTCCTTCGCCCGTGAAATGGGCTGGTACGACGGTGCCGATGCGGACTTCAGCTTCCGCGAGGCCTACGGCCCGCTCGATTTCAGCGCCATCCGTTACTGCGAATCCCGCGTCTGGAGCTTCTTCCGCCACCACACCGATGCGGAGAAGATGGACGCCTACCTCCCCTTCATCAACGGCCACACCGAAATCTGCGACGAGCTTCCCCTCTGGATCAAGCCCGACAAGCCGCTGAGCGTCCGTGACCTGATGAACGACATGCGCGACCACTACGAGGGCACCGCCCTGGACATGACCGCCGATGTGAGCGCCGGTCCGTGGGCCTCGCCCTACCGCAACCAGCCCGTGAACTACGAGGCCTCCGACGGCACCAAGATGTTCCGTGAGCGTCCCATCGGCTGCCAGCAGAGCGGCATGACGATGGTGTGCCAGATGCGTTCCTTCCTGCCCGACGAGGTGGGCGGCGTGACTTACTTCAACATGGACGACGCCACGATGGTAGCCTATGTCCCCGTGTACTGCAGCATCAACCGCGTCCCGGAGCCCTTCCGCCGCGAGAACAACAACATCCGCGAGTTCAGCTTTGACAGCGCCTTCTGGATGAACAACTGGGTGGCGAACATGGTCTATCCGCGCTGGAGCGCCATGATCGGTGACCTCCGCGAGGCCCAGACCGAGCTGGAGGACTTCTACGCCGCCGAGCAGCCGGAAGTGGAGAAGCAGGTGACGAACCTCACCCACCAGGAGCGCGTGTCCTTCCTGACCGCCAAGACGGAGGCCTACACGACGAAGATGATGGAACGCTGGGACAAGCTGGCGAAGCTTCTCATCGTCAAGCACAACGACCAGACCATGCAGCCGAGCCAGAACGGCGTCATCGTCCCCGGCCGCCGCACCTCCCCGGCCTACGCCCCCGTGTTCATCGACGCGGTGAAAGCGCAGACGGGAGACCGGTATGTGAGGCCGTAAGACATGCACATTCAAATACGAAAGGGGGCTGACCATTGGTCTGCCCCCTTTCCTTTCACTTTATTCGGCCTTCTTCTGCTTCTTCAGGTACTGGTCGCTGAAATCGATCTTCAGTTCCACCCAAAGGGGGAGATGGTCCGACATCTGGAAGGTTCTCCAGCTGCCGGCGAAAAGTTTCGCAGGCGAAGAGACTTCCGTATTCGGCTTGACCGGCTCCTTCGGGGCCTTGGGTGCCTTAGGAGCCTTGGGCTTGGTGCCCTGCTTGGTCTTTTTGTATTCCGCATTCGCCTTCTCGTAGTCCGCCCGATCCTTTTCATACTGCTTCATCTCCTTCTCGTACTTAGCCAGGTTCTCCTCATACTGCTTCATCTCCTCCTCGTACTTAGCCAGGTTCCCCTCTATCGTCTTCTTCTCGCCTGCTGCCGACTTGTCATAGGACTCCTGGTAGAAGGGCAGGTACACTTCCCAATCCGCAGGTTTGAAAACGGACTCCGTGAAGTTAAAGGCACCGGCTTTCTGTTGATCATCATCATAGAGGACCATGTTCCTTTCCAGCTTAAGGCTGAAGGCGATCTGGTCATAGTGATTGACGTGGCCCAGGTCGGTAGGATGCTTGCGGATTTCCTCCGGAATGAAGAACTTATCCTTTGATTTCTCCTTGCCACCCGGGGTCTTATACCGTTCCTCGACAAGCGCATTGAAATACTCACCGGTCGTGTCAGGGATATTAAAGTCACCCAGCAGGATGTAGGACACATCATCCGAATCCTGCCTCTTGAGCAGGAAGTCCGACACCGTCTGGATCTCCTTGAGCCGGCGCTGATAAATGCCCTTGGCGGTATCCTTTCCGTAATAGATGTGGACCGTACAAAGCTTGAAGTCGAACCAACCGGCTCGGAACGATACCATGAACGGGGTTCTTGCGAATTGAACGCCATTCATGAGCTTGTCGTCCGGGAGGACGATCTCGCCGGCCAGGCCGGTGAACTTGACCTTGTTGGTATTGTAGACGAAAGCCATGGCCTCGTTGCCGCCGGCCGACCCTTCGACACCGTCCGACATGACATAGGCCCAGTTGTCGCCCAGGATGGACAACACACTTTCCAGACCGCCGATTTCCTTGGAGTTCACCTCCTGGATCACCACGATGTCAAAATGGTCGATGATTTCCGCAATGTAGTAATAGCTCTCCGGAAGCCGGTTCGCTCCAAACTCACGGATATTCCAGGTCGCGAGCAAAAGCGTCTGCGTCGCCGTCTTCTCCGGGACCTGGGCTTTCAATTGTTTCCGAAGTTCCAAAAGCCGCTCCACCACACGGGCTTTCGCAGCATCGTCCTCGATTTTCTTGATTTTTTTGTAGCTGGCCATAATAGTATAGTAATAGATTTCGTGAATAAGATCAGGTCGGTTTACAACTCGACTCCCACGGCGCGGACGTCACCGAGGAATCCGCCCCCAGGCAAATCAGGGTTCTCCACAACGACGGTAAACTCTTTTCTATAAAGCACCTTTCCGCTGCCATCCGAATCCAAGATGTGCAGAACGACGGCGGTCTCCCCATTCTGAAGGCAGGTAAAGAGAAGGGTGGGCATCTCGACATCGCCCGCCCTGGCCGGGAAGCCCATATAACCGACAAAGGATACATTCAAAATATCCGGCTTTTCGGTGGCGCACTGGATACGGGAGATGTCAACTCCGAGTCCCTCCTTGAACATTCCATTGATCCTGAACGGATAAACGGCAAACCCATTGGACATGATCATCCAACGTCCGCCGTCCCCGAAAGGTCTGATCACGTCGGGAAGGTCTCCATACATATCACCTTTTTCCGCTTCGCGAAGGCGGACACGGAACAGATAGGATGAACGCTTTACCCGCCCTATAGGCTTTCTGATACTTCCATGATCGGCCTTTAACCGCGCAAACGTTTTCACTTTGGAGTTGAATTCTTTTGCCATAGTCATAAAAATATAAGATTGTTATACTTGAATCTTGAAAGTCTGGGAATGGAGGATATTGTCGGGATCCTTCGGGTCCTTGATTTGGAGGGTAAGTTCATAGTCGCCTTTCTTAGACCAGTTGACCCTGACGTAAGGGACCTTTCCATCATCTGTCGTCACCAGGGTTCCCAAGCCACTTCCCGAAATGACAACCAGATTCTTGGTATCCAGCGACAAAGGAACCACATCGGATTCTCCCTTCTTGATCAGCGACTTCTCGACCTTCTTGAATGGGAAGATCCTCATGAACGTCGTGCTCCCCCATTTGGGTCTTTCAATCACATCTGGCAGATCGGCGAAAGGATCGCTCGTACTTGGATTCTTTAACTCTCCCCGGAACAGCAGCGAGGACACATACACTTTCAAGTTCTTCGTAAATGAGCCGTCGTTGGTTCGGGCCGTGATGATCGAACTACCCATCCTGAAGGCGGTCACTTCTCCGGTGGTCTGTACGATGGAAGCAACGGACTTGATGCTGGACTCCCAGACCACCGTCTTATCCGTTGCATTGTCGGGATCGATAATCGCCTCCAGTTTTTCTTTCTGCCCCACATACATTTCAAGTTGTGTCTTCGTCAGGGAGATACCCTTCACCGGTACCCTGTCCCATTCAGGATTATGTACATTCAACTGAATCGTCTGGGAACAAATCACCTTGTTCGCCTTGATGACCCGCAGGGTTGCCGAGGTCCTCCCATTCTTTTTATCCTGCATCCGAAAAACGATAATCGAGCCAGAACTATAATCAGGATGCACTCCTACTTTGGATGTCATGATAGTATCACCTGTAAACTCGCACGAGAGATCGGTACGGGCCGTCAAATAAGGGGTAACGGATGTCCCGTCATTCTTATATGGACAAATCACCAAATCATTATTATAACAATCCCAAGTCGAACCATCTTGCAAGGGCTCGAAAGGATTGAAGGCCTTATTGGGGATATCCGCGAAGAACGAGGTGCCATCCTTTCTGACTGCCCTCATCTTGAAAAGAAGCATGGATGCCTGCAATACTGCAGCACCAAACTTCGATTCGTCCGATTTGGCGATGGCTTGTATCTCGGTCTTTCCTACTTTGACTACTTTGGCTAGACCGCTGGAAGAAAGCTTGACAGCCGAAGGATCTTTCGATTTCCAGATCACATCCGGATGTGTGGCATCGCCCGGCTCCACCTTGGCATCCAATTGTATGGTGTCATTTACAAACAGCTCAGTGAAAGAAGGAGAAACGACAACCCTGGATACGGGAATCACATTCCAGATGGGATTATTGACATTGACAGAGAATCCTTTTGAATAGAACTCACCGTCAGGGCCCTTAATCGTAAGATTTACCCAGGACGTTCCATTTCCGACCATCTTCAATACGATGACAGGGACGGAATCCTTGTCAAGGTAATCGATCGTGCGCATTTTCAAGACTTCTTCATTCGAGCTGGTGCATTCGATGTTGGACTTATCTGTCTTGTACTTTACCGATGAAGAACCTTCGAAAACATAGGGATACAGCACCAATTCATTGTTGTTGACATACCACCTTTCGCCGTCAGCAAAAGGATAGATAACACCGGTGATTTCCTCATTCGCATCGCCGTTCATCGAAAGATTCGTCCGCATCTTGAACCCGAACGTCACGGTCTCTTCCGAGATGACGACATCCGACTGGTAGATAACCCCATAGGATAAGGCCACCTTACCGGCAACCGTACCCGCCTCGTTTTTCCCCGGACCCGTAAACAGAAGCACCCGACATCCTCTCTTCAGAGGGGCCATAGATACGGATTTGCCTATCTCCTCCAACTTGACATCTTTCGCTACGGAAACGAAACTGTTCTTCCAGGCCGGAATCAATTTCTTGAAAGCAGAGGACAAGTCTTTCTCACTGATCGTCTTCTTTTTGGAAACGGTGATGGCCGCAGATGCCATCTTAGTGAGGTCGGCGTCGTCAATTTTCCCAAGTGAACAGATCGTCCTGTACGACTTATCGGTAAGGGGCAAGCCATCCCGAAGCGACGTCACCAGCTGAGAATCGAAAGCTCCTCCCAGGACAGTGCATAGTTCAAACACAGCCGCATTGCCTGTGCATTTCATCTGAACCTCTTCGAAAAATGCGGACGTATCGCCAGAAATGGTCTTGATAAAATTCAGCAAGACATTAGCGTCCGAAGGGAGTAGTCTATCCACAATGTTCGTTTCGACCTCGGCAATACTCATTGACAGGCGTAAACTCTTGTTCAAAGACTCCAGTGCATTCCTGACAGTGGAAGGGTTCTTACCTTGATAAGCCCTTGGATAGAGGCACCACCCTTCGTCATTCATCGAACCTTCAGATCGAAGATACTGATTCGAGCAAACATTCTCGGCGATTTCACCGTACGACCCCTCCGTATATTCCTTATCAGCATTCCAGAACTCATAGAACCCTTCCTGGGAAGTATCATAATAGAAAGGAACGGGGTGTTGAGACAAACATGCTCCGGGGCGCAGCTTTTCCAGTTCGAATGCTTTCTGCAGAATCCTCTCATCCATCGGTTTCTCCATAAAGCTTTCGGTCAGGACACAGACTCTTTGGAGCATCTTGGAGATCCTCTGACAGTCTTTTCGGAAATCCTCTTTCATGGCGTTCCGAAAAACACTCCTATAGATATCCCGGTCCATCTTGTTCCTTTCTATGCGTCCCAGATAAATCAAGAGATCTTCCGGGATGACATTGGGGATGATACCATACTTGCCAGCAAATAAATTATAGTCGTCTATGAACTCATTCAAAGCCATGGCAACATCGCCAAAGAAGGAAATCATATAGTCAGGCACATCCTGCGAAGTAGAGCTCACCAAGCCCTGAATCCGCTGTTTGGCATCATTGAACCTGGTTTTCAATTTCTCGCTATCCGCAAAAACATGGTCCAAAGCGGTCTGGTCCATCAGTGCGAAATGGGAGGAAATCGCGCCCATCACTTTCGCGATCTCGGATTGCCAGGAAATGGCCGACGAACGGATCTGCTCGTTGAACTTCGTAAAATCCCCATGATAATACTCGAAGGCCGGTTCCTTCTTGAAAGAAACGGCACAATTGAGCGGTGACATTTTCTGGAAAAGACTGGAAAGACCGCCGATCGAAATCAGCACCGGCCATGCTTCCAAGATTTCGTCGGCGGTATTCACGTCACAGTGGTCCTTCGAACAGCGTCCCTCATACTCGGGCCTCTTCCCGAAAGCGATGGCTACAACGAACTCTTTCATTTCCAGTTCTGAAATGGGAGTTACCGCAATCTTCTTCTTGTCGGAATCATATTGCATCGCATCTTCTTCCGTCGGGAAGCAGATCCAAGAGACACGGCTTCCACCCAGTTCCATCATATCCTTCAGCCTGTCAGATGCGAATGGTGTCGAAGCGTGCGGTACACCTACCGCAAATCTGTATTCGGTCTCTTCCGGAACCTGGACAAGCCATCCATCCCTATTGACCGCTACTCCCTCTCGAATGACCAATGCGCCATCCGCGATGGAGAAATCCAGACCTTCCACGATTCCGCATCCCAGGAAATGAATCCGGGAAAGCCTCGTTTGTTCATCCAAGAAGGCGAAGTAGCCATTCAGCGTGCTGCTTTTCAGAAGCTGGTTGGGCACGAAATGCGGATACGCGTTTTTATGATTGCTAGCCATATCGTTATGAGTTATTATTCCTGATTTGTATGATCGGGTTCCGAGCCGAATCCACTTCCCAGATACATGGAATCAAGCCTTGTCGTCCCTAATACTTCGTCAAACTCGTGCACATCCTCATCCACGAGCGCTATTTCCGGATAAATGTTCGTAAACAATCTGAATGTCCCCACCATCGCGGCATTTGCCTCGGAACGGCGGGCCTCCCAATCCGGAGCGACAGACTGGCCGGCGCTCTCCCTCATCACGGAGCACCAAGTAGCAAAGGCATCCTCGAAAACGGCCATCACATCCCTGGAGATCCAACAGATCTTGACGTAAATGTGAGCGGGAATCTCCTCCCGGACGATCTTCTCGGCATACTTACGATAATCAAGGTTCCCGGAAAGATCTGTCCACGCCGGGAACAAGACCGTGATACGGAATGAATAAGGGTCTTGCAACAATGCTCCATCATCTTCAGCGAGAGCCAGTTCCAGGAATCCGTCCTCCGGGGAACAAGGGGTGAACAAACTATGCTCAAGCACATAGAGACCCAGTTCATTCCCCTCGGAAATGCGCTTTCTTGCATCGGGTTCATCAATACCCAGACGACGCATGATCCTTCTTTCCACGCCTGTGACCAACCTTTCACTCGACCAGTCAAGACCACAACTTCGCAAAGAACTGATGCGTGGATAATCCTCCAAAAAACGCTTCTTGTCCTCCACGGTTTCCTTGATCGAATAATCGTCATCCGCATGATTCCGGATGAATTCGACAGAGGCGTACTCGGCGAAAGACTCCGCAAATCGTGAAAGAAGATGGTCGAGGACAGTGTTCTTACGAATCAAGTTCTCGTTAAAGTCTTCCACAGGGACCAGATAATCAGGATAATCGCGGAGAACCTTCGACACGTCGATTACTTCGTCGTCCGTGAGTTTCCCATGAAAGTATGTCGTATTGGAATTCGGATCATCCGTCTTGACGGAAAGCAAATCCAGGAACCGGTCCAGTTGGGCCAGATAATCTGAAAGAATCTGGTCGAAGAATGTCAAATAGGCCTTCAATTGCATCCTTTCCGCTTTCCTCAAAGTACTGGCTGATTCAGGAAGGACGTCAACACCCATCCTGTAGGTAACGGGGAAAACATTCTGGAAAGAGAAATACCGGTCTGTATCACGATAAGACCCTTCAGGAACCGGCATGTTCCGGTTGAAATCCTTCAGCGGCGCCCTCTCGTCTTTCCTGGTTTCCACCCGGATGCCATCTTCTCCCTTCGGGGTCGGAGGAAGGAACGTGAGCCCATTGATGCTAAAAATGATGCTGTTGACGAAAATCGACGAAGGGATCTTGATGTTCCGCTGAAAATCAGGAACGAACTTGAACGCAAACATCTCACCGGATGGAATCTCAATTCTCTTGCCGGTATCCTGCCCGATGATGCGTTTTCCCGTTGATGTGTCATCCACGATGAAATGGATGTGGTGGACAGAGCGGACCCCCTTGATTTTCATCAAGATCGCAATGACATCGCTAGCATAGAGTACGGTCTTCCGGTCGAAAGAAACGAGCTCCTGCCTGTCAATGAATCCGAGTTTCGGCATGGGGACACTGAAGATGTCTTTCGGTTCCCGCCCCATGGATAGAAGGTCTTCAATCGTATGAAAAGGAATCGTCGGACTGACATAATCGCACATCCGGTCATAAATCTCCTGAAGGAGAACCCGCATGTCCACGCCGGACTCGATTTCGATTTCCGCACACAATCCTATCCGGACCGGTTCCATGAACCTGATTTCCAGGATGTCCTCGCACAGATTCCTGTGCTGGGCAAACAAGTTCCTGATGGCTATTTCGCAATCTTCGCGGTTCTGACAGGAATCTTCCAGTTCGACGGTGATATTGTAGTAACCATTTACTGAAATGGTACCTGCTTCCAGTCGCTTGGGTATGTACGGAACATTGACGTCTCTTTTGGTCGTCGTGAACCATACGTTCCGCACACCCGGTATGTTCTCCAGGACGAGCTTGCGGTAATCATCCTGCGTAGTAGGAGCGTTGGCAAGAATGACCTCCGCAGGGAACATCGTCCCTTCCAGGGAAACATGTTTTCCACCTTTCCTGGTGAGCAGATCCGCCATCGGGGCCGACGACCGGTAGGACAAGTCGTTGATGGCCAGGGTCAAGGCCTCAAGGATGGTAACGCCAGGATCATGGATATCATAGTCTGTCCAAAAACGCGAGCCCACCTTCCGGATATATTCCAACCCATAGTCGCGAAGACTGTCATAGTCCATCGGCGCAGGAGTCTTAGGTATGTGCTTGTCTTCAGTCATCTCTTGTCAATTAGCAGTATGGCAATGGACCATATGTCCGTCTGCAGACGTGATGACCTCGAGAGGAGATCCGAGCTCTATGCTTCCGTCCATGCCGACCGGCTCGTCTCCATTCTCGAGATATACACTGATATTCTCTATATAGTCCACATACGGAAGGGTTTCCAGAAATGCGATGATATCGGAGACACCATTCCCTTCACGGAAATGCAACCCATCTCCATATCCTTTCCAAGACCGAAGATAGTCCAGCAGGGCATCATTGACAAGCGCCTCGTACCTGATGGAATCATTGAAACCCCGGCGAAGGGCAATGGTCACATCCACGGTCACTTCCTTGTAAACCGGGTTGACAATCTCGATGCCGACAAAGGGCGAGCAGACCGTCTTCAGCTTTTCGCGTACCTTGTTGATCAGTCGTACACCGGATTCCGGTTTGAGGACATCCTCATAAATGAAAGGAATGACAATCATCGTCATGGCGCCGGGTTTAACATCCTCGTACCTGGAAGAATAGGAAGGAAGACATTTGGCAAAAGCCACTTCGGGGAAAGCTTCAAGGACAAGACTCTCGTAGTCCCAGGCCGACCATGCACGACCTTTGTGGCGGAGCATCTCCGCCACCCTCCGATAGAACAGCGAAGCATCTTCCGCCCTTGTCCCAGTCAGACCGTCATAAGGTTGCGAAATCCTTTTCAATCCAACCACGGAGCCGACTAGTTTCGATATGGTATTTGCGGGCAGAGCCTCACCTGCAGGACCGGCACCTTTCGAGGATTTACTGTAGGAGAGCTCGATCGCTCGGCTATGGACATCCATGACCGACATACAGTTTCCATTGCTGCATACGCCCTTGATCCATGTGTATCTGTCCTGCAAGCCTCCTCCCCCTTTCTGCATCATCTGCTGGTAATCCAGCACCACCGTTCCATCCTGGGAAAACCCACAGGTGGTATCCCGAAGGACGCTGGATTCTCCGAACCGTTTCCACTCGTCTCCGATCAGATAGTACCAAGCGACCCGTTCTGCCGCTTCGTGCACGTTGTCCTTCATCCGGAAATGGATGCTCAACTGCCCACTCTCCAGGTCAGCATCGGCAAGGGCCAGATAAAGCGCTGATGGAGAGGCGTCCCCTTCAACCCGGAAATCGGATGTATCGATCAGGAAAGCGGAATTCATGCGGGTGGTCCCCTCGATTTTCAACACGCCACAGGGATGAGCCAGAAAGATATCGGGCATGTCGTCAGAGAATACTGCGGACTTGATCGAGATAGGAGACGTGAGACGGGGAGAGATCGCTGTCAAAGAACCGCTCATCGCGTCTTCAATTTCTTTCGCCCCCACCTTCTCCTCCTTCATGATCTGAAGCAGTTTCAAGGAATACTGCTTAGAAATGTGTTCCTGGTCGCAAGCGTCACTGTCAATCTTGAATTGCACCAGATTCGATTCCACATCCACCTTCGCGGGAATGACACGGCTGAACTCCTCGTTGTTCATCTCGACGACCACGTCCGGATTGACGGAAGGAAAAGGAAGCACCACATTGAACCAATCGTCCCGATGCCCTTCAAACCCAAACGGGTTGACACCTTGAAGATTCTCGACAGGGCCGTACTTGTTTTCCAGGCGCAGCGGCATGCCATCCTCCAACGTAACCCGCAAGTCCCGGATCATCTGGGGAAGGATTGTCGGGATATTCCCGATACCGTCGTTCGAGACGAACCGGATCACCGGATAATCCGTATGATACCCTTCTCCATGAAGCAGCGGGTCATAAGGGACCATCGGAACCATATCTCCACCGATGGACAGCCCGGAACGAATATCATATTTCCCTGCAGAAGCCCACCCCTCGGCAGAAGTGTACTCCGCATCGAGTGTTGCCAAGCGCCTGTGCAGGTCCTCGTATTTACTTAATGTAACCCGGATCATCCGGCCGGTGACGCCAAACAGCTTGGAAGCGACGCAAAGTGCATGCATCGTATGAGAGCCTTCGGCATCCACCATTTCGAAACCTTTATTATCCTTATATCTGGCAAAGCAGGCTACTTCCTCCCTTCCGAGCCGGAGCTCATCCATGCTCTCGTATGTAATGGGTTGCCCGGAGGCATCCTTTCCGGCATCAAAAAGCTGGCCCTTGGGGACACCTACAGACAGGGTGTTCTTGGCAAGTTCGGCAAATACGGTCACAGTCCCTTCGACGGCCTGCTTCAAATTGAATCCAAGAATATCCCGAAAGTAATACTCCATCTGGCGACCGGTCAACTTGTTCAAGTCTTCCTGCTCCACCAGGAGCATCTTGTAAAACGCAAACAACAGAGCCAAGTGCGGGGGAACCGACGAGGTCCGGACCATTTCGTCGATAACCTCGGTGCGGACACGATGTTCATCCCTGTCGTAAACCTGTGAGAAGAACTTGGTCCAGTCTCCATTGTCCGTGTTGTCGTCCCCGGTGAATATGACTTTTTCGGCAAACTCGGCAGTACGTTTCACCAGGTCCTCGAACCGGCGTCCCGCAACTTGCATGGCCTCGGCCGAAGGCGCGAGGGCCAACCGGTCAGATTGCAACATTCCGCGATGGTCGTAAAGAAAACTGTTTATTCTTTCAGCCATAGTCCGTTAATCAAAGTCATAGTGGAATACGTAGACCGTTCCATCTTCGGACAGGTCTTCCCGGATGGTATATTGGAGTACGACATGGAGTTTCCCTTCCGCAGGAGCGCTGCTTCTCACATCGACGTTCCGGACCCGGATGCGCTTCTCGAACTTCCGTACCGCGTCGCCAATAATATCGGAAATACGGTTAACGGCAGCCATCGTCATCGGCTTGAACAGGAATTCCTCCATGCTGGTCCCATATTTCGGACGGAAAAGACGCTCTTCCAGTTTGGTCGAGAAGAGAACTTCGAGGGAGCCGTCGATATCGGCCTCGCCAGTAGTCATGAAAACGGTTCCACCGGCTGAATCAAAGTGCGGAGGAAAACTCCACCCTATGTCTTTCACATTACCCATATCTATCCTCCTATCATAACGGTCGGGCAGCCGACAATGGGCATCGCGCCGCAACCGCATGTGTCGGTGATGCGGAGCGCGGGTCTCCCGCCAATCAGCACCGTCGTGCTGCCGATGATGAACGGCGAAGACGGGATGTGGCCGGGAGGAGGGATCGGGCACGTGTGCAGGTCCCCCAGTACCGCGGCGGGCATGCCGCCGATCAGCACCGTGGAAACGCCCGGTCCCGTGATCACCCCGCCATGGTTGGTCGGGTCCCCTACCCTTGCTGCTGCTGCCATGTTCTTTCTAATTAATCTGCACGATGGATCCCTTGACGACGGTGTTGCCGCTGCTGGAAATCTCGGCCGAAGCGCTGCCCTTCGCAGCGAGTTGTGCATTGGCCTTCAGGTTCACGTTCATTCCTTCGATGTTCACATCGCCTTTCGCTTTGACTGCCACATCTTTCGCGCTGTCCAGGACGATGCCGTCGGAGGAAAGTGTCACTTTGTTTCCGTTCTGGTCCTTCACGAGAACCGATTTCTCATCATCGCTCACCGTGATGCTGTTGCCTCCCGGTGTCTCGATGACGACATGCTTCTTCTTATCGTCGAACTCGATCTTGACACCTTCCCGCGTAACGATGGTCTTGATGTCATTGTCGTCCGACTTGTCGCACGGAGGCGGAGCCGCGCTCCCGTGCAAGGACCCGAGGACCACGGCCTCGGAAGGATTGCCGCCCATGAAACCGACGATGACCTCGTCGCCCACTTCCGGCATGAAGACGAGCCCACGGCCGTCTCCCGCATACGGGATGGCCACCCGGGCCCAGATAGCCGTCGTATCGCTTCCCATCAGCTTGACGCGGATCCGCTCCTCACCCTGCGGGTCCCCTTCCAATGCCTCGACGATGGCCGACTGCAGGCCGTGCGTAGGCGGCGTGACCCCGTCGGCACCCGGTGAATCGATGTCGGTGAACCGCGTGTGGAAAGGGATGTCCTCCAGGCCGAGGCCGAGGGTGGTTTCCCAGCCGTCCCGTGAAAAGCGCTGAATGACGGCCGTCACCAGCGTCTTTCCATCAAACCGCTTGCCCACGCCGTCCAGGGCGACCATATCCAGCGGTTTGACGCCAGCGAATCCGAGCGCCGACACCTTGCCCGTAATCCGGGAAAGGCCGGTCCTCATCGCCTGGGCGTTGGCCATCTGTGCCATGGCGTCGGGCGTTCCCTGGCCGCTGAGGAGTCGCAGCATGTGCGCATCATTGCCGATTCCGGACGCCAGCTCCGCCGTCTTGTCGCTCCCCTGGTCCGTATCGCCTCCGGTCGCATCGGCATCGGTGGTTTCCATCTCCCGGGACGAATAGTTCCAAGCCTCGGCGGTAATGGACTTGAAACGGTCTTGCCCGTTGACGCCGATCTGGAGCCTGGTGAGCGTATACCCATTCGAAATCGTCATCACCGGCTCGGCCGACAAGTCAGGAGCCTGCGCCACGATGCCGTCGGGAGTCGAGCAGAGAACCAATCCGGATGCCTCCGCCCGCATATTGATGAAGTCCCAGTCCGAGCTGTTGTACTGAACAATCTTCTCATGGGTTGCCGGCGTGTCGCCGACATCGGCCTTGATACCGTAATTCCCGGCAATCTCGCTGATGATGTCCGAATCCTTCTTATCTTCGTGGCAGACGAACTGACGTTCCAAGGTCATCTTGAAGGCCTTATGACGGGCAGTGATGGTTACTTCAGCCTTATCCTCTTCCAGGCGCAGAGACCTTTCTGAGACAATGCCTCGGAACACCGGAGACAGATCACCGTCCCGACCGATGGAAATCTCCACTTCGCTGCCGATCGGGAAGCCGTCGGAGTCCGACTCCTCGAGCAAGGAGGGATTATCGTGGAGAACTATTTTTGCCGTAGCGACCCTCCCCGCGAAGCATGCCGTCTCCACGGAAACAAGAAAGGCGGAGCAGTCAAATTCCTGGCCATCAACCTTGAATCCAACGCTTACCACACCACGGTTTTTGTATCCCTCGTTTTCCATCTGCTATTCCGGCTAACTAGGATAATCGCTTATGGAGGAATACAGCTTCTCCTGCTTGGGACGACTGCAGGACATCAACGAAACCGAATCATTCTGTTTGGCTGTCTCGACCGTCTCAGGATACGTCGGACAGGGATAACAGCACTGGGCTGTCGGTATATCTTTCGTGACTGGTTTCGACTGGCCCTTCTTTTTCGATTTCTTGGGGGTATCATTCTTCGTGTCCACCGGCTTGGGTTCATCCACCGAGGAGAACCTGCAGGATGCCTTGATACGCAGCGGATTGCCTTCAGAATCGCAGAGAAGGTACTTGACGGTCATCGAATCGAGTTCTACCTGAAACACCTCATTGAAATAAGTCATCTCCACATAACTTATTTCCTTCTTCTTCGTTTCCTCATTATACGTGCAATACACAGTTTGCAGGAATTTCTTGAACTCCTCGACCAACTTGGTCCCCGGATAAGCGTCACCTGCGACCCCCGTCCCGTCAAAGAAAAGGTCGAAAGAATAGGTCTCCGATTCCACGCCGGCATAGCACGAAGCTCCACTGGACTTGGTCGTCGGATTCTCCGTTATCTTGAATGCAAGCGTACGGTCGAAGGATTCTGGATTGAACATGACCGTGAACTCCTCCAACTCCTCCTTGGCATGCTCGAACTTATAGTCCCAGTATGCCTTGAATTTCATCCGGTGTTCTTTCACCACGCTACTCATCGTTCGTTGTCTTTGAAAGTCTCCTTCTCATAGAACCGACGCGTCAGGATGCCTGCCTCAGACTTGGACACCGTCGAGGGGAAAGATTCTTTCTTCCGACGGTTCTCCCGCGCATCTGAATGACCGCCGATTTCGGCGCGTATCACCAATTCACGTATTCTAAGAGCCATTCTCCATCAAACTGAATCTCATATAGGCCAGTTCCAGTGTCTCGATGACGATCTCGTTCTTGGAGGCACCCAGATCGGACAAGGACAACTTCACCGGGTAAGCCCGCTCGAAGTTCCATGTCTTCACAGGTTCTCCACTGTAATCGAGAATCGACACAAGAACGGTCCTGGTCTCGAATTGGAAGGATTCCACAGCATTTCTGGCCCAAGCGACATCTTCCGGAGCCACCGCTGCCAAAGCCCGCTTGAGTACCAGATTCTTGGCCTTCGGAGGCTTGGGGAGGCGGATGGTGTATCCGTTTCCGCCTCCCTCTTGGAAGTCCTCCGTCTGGATTTCCAGGCTCAGGCCGCTCACTTCGCTGAAAGGAGTACCAGGAGGAAGATTCTCGGCTTTCTTGAATCCCTTCGCTTCATACTTGCCCATCTCGTCATCTTTTACGAACGAGACGTAAAAATGGAAGGAAGGGATCATTTTTTTGTAAATGACCGGATCCTCTTCTTCTTCCTTCTTCTCTTTCTTCTCCGTTTTCCCTGTGATGGACTTTGCTACCTTGTCAACAGTTTTTGCTGCCTTGTCAATCGTTTCATTCACTTTATCGGGAGCATTCTCTGCCTTCTCGGCCAAATCCTTCCCTTTGTCGACAGCATCCTTTCCCTTGTTGACAGTGTCCTTTCCTTTGTTGACCGTGTCCTTTCCCTTATCGACCAGGTCTTTACCCTGATCGACCAGTTTTTTGCCCGTGTCAACCGCGTCCTTGAGAGCTTTGCCCAGATCAGCCATGGAATTCAGTCTGTCTTAGTGATGGTACGGGCTACTCCTTCTTCTCCGCCCTTTCGACGGTGAAGCTTTCGCAGGCGAGTTCAACGCTCTCGATGACAACCTCTCCCTTCGCCGCATTCAGCGATCCGCCATCATACTTGACCGGGAAGGCATTCTTTACGTTCCAGGTGATGACAGCCTCGTGCTTCTCATTCAGAAGCATGATCTTGATGTCGCGCCGCGTGACGGTGTTGTTGTTGATGGTGTTGAACCAGGCGAAGAAACCGTTGTCGGTAGCCATGCTGCCCCGTTTGAGCGTGATGTTCCCGTACTTGCGCAGGCCGGGCATCTTCAGCGTGGTGTACTCTTTGTCCGATCCTTCCCGGTATTCGATGGCGGTTGTACTGACATTCAGCCCCGACACCTCGGAGAAACTGACGTTTTCTTTATCGTCAGGATTCCATTCGACGGTGAAGTGGAACCCAGTAAGGGGATAATTGCTTGCCATATCCTTAAGTTTTTGTAGTGACTTTGATTAAAACGAACGCACGGATTATTCATTGACCTTGTGCGAGAATTCAAGCACGATGAACTCGGCAGGACGGACGGCGGCGAGTCCGATCCGGACCCGGAGATAACCGTTGTTGATGTCGTCATCGGTCATGGTCACACCCTTGCCGACCTCGACAAAGAAAGCCTCGTCAGGAGAAGATCCGGCCAATGCACCATCACGCCAGAGCGTGGACAGGAAGTTGGAAATCTGACACTTGATCTTGATCCAGGTGTTGGAGTCATTCGGCTGGAAAACGGCCCAGAAAGTCGAAAGTTTAAGGCTCTGCTCGACATAGGAGAAGAGTCTCCGGACCGGGACATATCTCCATTCGTTGCTGCCACCGTCCAGTGTACGGGCGCCCCAGACCAGGATGCCCTTGCCCTTGAAGTAGCGGATGGCATTGACGGACTTGGCAGTCTGCGGATCGACGTTCATCTCTTCCTGCTGGAAATCGGAAATGAGCGCCGTAAGGTCTTTCACGGAGGCGACGCCGACATTGGCCGGAGCCTGCCACACACCCACGCGGCCGTCAGTAGCGGCATAAATGCCGGCCATCGCACCGCTGGGCGGGATGACGCTGGCCTGGTCCTGCAGATCTTCGAGCGCTGCGGCATAACCCGGAATCCGAGGGATGATCGCATTAATCTTCAATTTTTTTAGGGCCTTGTCCGTCTCTTTCTTGACCGTTTCGATTTCCTTCATGAGAGCGGCATTCTCCTGATCCTTCGTAACAGCTTCAGGAAGCGCTTTCAGAACCTCTTCAAACGGGATATCCTTCGAATAGGTTGTCTTGAGATAGGGATAGTATGCAGCACCATAGCAAAGGTTGTTTTTGACGCCATCCCGGAAAGTGGAGAGATGATCCCCCAAATCAGCAGGCCTTGTGATGCTCTTCTTGACCTTGGTTGTCTTTCCGTCCTTGACCTCCTCCACCTCTTTCTGTTCCGTGACTGTCGCATCCATCTTCACATCCAGGATGGTAAACCGTCCCCCAATCTTGGCGCAGTGATCCAAAGCCTGTGTCTGCACCGTCGCAAGTTCCGCAGCAGTCTTGAGCAGCAGAGCGGCATCAGGGAAAACGAGCATGGTCACATCAGCCTGCTTCTCGAGAAGATTGATGGCCTTGGTGTAGGCATCGGTTTTCACCTCGTCACCATAATTGCCGATGGACACGACATAGCAGAGGCCGCCTCCATTGTCATAGAACAGACGGATGCTATCGAACAGTGCATACTCAAAGCCGACGGCCTTCCCACCATCGCAGGTGATTGCTTTTCCTTCACCGAATATCGACTGATACTCGAGAAGGCTGGTTACGGGCTGTATCTCCCTTTTCCCAGTGGTCTCGGTAAAACCAATGAAAGCAGGGACAGCGGTGGCCACTCCAGCCACGGACGGAGGGAGCATGGATTTCTCTTCCACGTACACTCCAGGTGTTTTGTACTGTGCCATAACGTTTAGTTAAAAAGTTGAACTTTAGGAATAATATGTATCAATACTTTTTTTCCTTGATCTGAACCATGATTCTACGATCATTATCCTGACTTTCTTCCTCGCTCTTCCCAGCCTCCTGCTCCGCAACCTGAAGTGCATACTCCTCCTGCTCCTTCTTCATTTTCAAAGCCTCCTTCATCTTGCTCTTTTCCTCCTCAGTCAAAGAAGGCGAAACAGCACCCTCCTGATCCATCCGGCCGATATCGATCCGGAGCTGACCTTCTCCGACAACATGGAGCGTATCGGCGTCGGTAAGGCCGGGGATGGTAAGCATCCTGATTTTATACGCGACGGCAGGTACAAGCGTTCCACCGAGTGTCTGCCACATGCTCAACATCTGATCGAAGGACATGCCCATCAGGGAGATATTCATGGAGTTGATGATCTGGAAGTATTTATCCTCCAAATCCTCCGGCTTGCTGACCGTCTTGATGGAGTTCAAGATACTGATGACCTTGGATATCAGGACCAGCGCCGTCTCATATTTGGCTGTGGGCGCGGAAATCAAGACTTCGAGATTGATGTCCAGATCCGGAGAGGTGGGTTTCGTGACATTCTTCTCCTGCCGGTAATAGACATTCTGGGGCTTCCGGCTGGTCTCTTCCTCGATTCGGAGAAGCGTGATTACCAAATCACCCTCCTCTGTTTCCTTGTCTTTCTTGACCGTGTCCAGGACTACACGGATGTTTTCCATCATCGCGTAATCCAGCATGCAGTCGAGATACTCCTTCAAGGAGACCAGAATTTCATGAATTGTTATCGTGGTCATGTGGCGGTCTTGGCAAGAATAGGAGAGCAAGTTGCGTCAAGCTTTCAGCCGACTCCTCCAAATATAATAATTTTTTTTGAACCCCCGCAAGATTTCTAAAAAAAATCATAACAATTTGATATTATCTTAAACCATGCTGGGAATCAAAAGACTACTCCCGCTGCCACTCAACGGCAAGCGCATTCTCAAGCCAAGGAAGATAAACAATTGAAAGGGCCCAAGGCAGATCGTCCAAAAGAATGTCGATGGTATGCCCTTCTACCCGGACGATCCAGGAATCCTCAAACCGTTCGACAGTCCCCGGACGCCGGATAAAACTGCCGCACAAAGCATCGGTGGATGATCCGGACAGTGGCTTCCAGTATGAACAGACGGCCTGCAGCAGGGCCTCCGTTTCCTCTTTTTCTTTTTCAGTGGGTTCCCACTTGGGAGGAATGGTATAACCGACAGGAAGGCCACATAGGATCTTCTCCAAAATCAAGGTATGGTTGTAATGGGGCTCTTCGGCTTTGGTAAGATCACGCAGCAGATGGACGGCGCGCATTTGTGCCAAAGGAGATACGAACACGCCTTCTGTCACAAGACCGAGGTTCTCCATCATCCGGGCGATGAAAGGATGCAGGAGCACGAGTCCTGCATCGCGCACCGGGAATCTCTCTTCCGTGACTTCGGATTCGAAATCCTGGACTTCCCAGATGTCCAAGGTACTACTGACACTGGAGACGGCTCTCTTTTCCGGATTGTCCGGATTGTCCGGATTGTCCGGAATCTCCCGGTCATCCTTGGGACCGGAATCCACTCCCGTCTCGACCGCTTGTCTTTCAAAGTACCTCTTGGGAGGACCTGGTATTGCGACAAACTCCGAATCGTCCCCAGCGGGACGTCCTATGTCATCCATCTTCTCAACGGGAAAACTTTCCGGACTCTCCCTATTGACTTCTGCATACCGGGATGGCCGGGACGCTCCCTCTGAACGGAGCGTTTCGCTCTCCACCTCCCCTCTTTTCTCCCCGCGGCGGACCTCGACATCCGCCGTTCCGGACATGACTTTTCTGTAGTACTTCCACGGCAGGCCGGATGACATGATATACACCGGATCATCCTGGCCAGGGTTCTCCGTGTAATCCATCACCTCGACGGGATGACCTTCCGGGATGTCGGAGAGGGAAATCTCGACATAATGGAAGGTGCGGCTTTCCGTTTCCGGGAGAGCATTTCCGGCTATCGGACCCGTAGCTTCGACCCCGGAATCCGTATCCGTATCTTCAACAGCTGATTCCGGATAAGCCGAAACCTCGGGACGAAAGTCCCGGGGAAGATCCTGTCTTGCCGGTTTTTCCTGTCTTGCCGATATTTCCTGTTTTGCCGGTACTTCCTGTTTCTCCCGTTCCTTCAAACCAGACGCTTCCTCTTGATGCCGAACGGATTCGAAGCGTCTCTCATCCCATTGTTCAGTCGCTTCTCCAGGCACTGCCGTTGCTCTTGCAACGTCCTTGTCTCCGCGCACCGCCGCTTTTGTTTCGATAGCCACGGCGTTTTTTTCGGCCAGTTGGTCCCGGATAGGTTCTATCGGCCCGAGATTGCCGGTCCTGTCTTCCGGCATACCGGCTTCAACTTTCTTGAAATATCTCAATGGCTCGCCGTAAACCATGATATATTCGGGGTCTTCCTCGTCAGCGCTCTCCGAATAATCCATCGCTTCGACAGGATGCCCTTCCGGGATATCACGCAGGGAGATCTCGACATACCGGAACCCGGGGTGAATCCCACCAAGACCGGGCCCGCCATTGCCCATTTCGGCAAGAGCAGAATGGGGTGGTTCTGGTTCAACGGTCCGAATCCCTTCTGCCGTCACGACAGGATGCTGTATCTGAGGCTTTTCGGACAGGTCCTCCACCGCTTTTCCCGCGATCGACTCTTCCTCGGGGCCGATGGCAACCTTCCTAAAAAAACGCAATGGTTCGCCTTCCAATCGGATATACTCGGGGTCTTGCACCCCAGGGTTTTCCAAAAAGGCCATCGACACCACAGGACGCCCTTCCGGGACATCGCCAACGGCGACCTCGAGATACTTGAACCGAAGAGAACGAGGAGGTATCGGTATATCTATCCTATCGAGCTCATCTCTCTCTGGCTGAAAGGATTTCGCTTCATTCTCGACAGCCTCTTGCTTCTCCTCGGCAGGATGGTCAACGCCTCCTCGTTCACCCTCGATAGAAGATCCGGCCTGGGCCAGATATGCCCGCCATCGTTCCACGCGACCGGTCAGCATGGAAGCCGTTTCCGGGAATTCCCGGACCAATCGGGCCAGGATGGCCTCTCGAAGTTGAGAGGAAGGCCTCGGCACTGCGGAAGCAGAAGCAGAAGCAGAAGCAGAGACAGAAGAAGAAACGGAAACGGAAACGGAAACGGAAGCGGAAGCAGAGTCTGCTCCTTCGAATTCAAAGGACTGCCCCACCACCAGCCACAGACTCGCCAACTCTTTTTCCGAGAAGGAATCCACTGAACCCAGGACAGCAGAAGGATTGTCCCGTAAGACCTTGTTGACAATCATGTACGGGTCAAAAGGGGCCTTCCCGTTTTCCCAGGGCACAACTCCGGTTTCTAGATACGCCCGGAGACTGTCGAGCGAGGACGAGACCGGTGGCGCCGGTGAAGTCCTATACTTTTCCAGGGCATTCCGCAACGCCGCTTCGACAGCATCCCGAAGATCCTCGGCACGGACCCGTCCCACGTCGACCTCCAGAAATGGGATGTTTGCATCGAAATCCTGACCCAGCGCCTCTATGACGGACTCGACAGCAGGAACGACATGTCCATCGACCAACGCATCGGCCTCGTCCTGGGCGCCAGCAGGCGTGGACGCTGCAGGCAGGGTCAGATCAACCCTGAGACTGTCGATGTAATGGTCGCTCTCCATCCGCTATTCCATGACCTTTCCTTCTTTTTGGAACTCCCGCCGGATCCCTTCCAGGATGTCCTCATTCCGGATGACGGTCTGCTTCCTGCTCATCGCCAGGACGGAGGCATATTGTACGACGTTCAGGATCGAACCGCCAGCCAGTTCGTGCTTCTTCGCAATCTCCTTCAGATCGACATCCTTGTCGAACTTGCACTTCGGGGAGAAAGTGTTGCGCCACAGCCGTTCGCGCTGTTCGGCATTGGGCATGGGAAATCGGATGACGCATTGGAATCTTCGGGAAAAAGCGTCGTCCATATTGGATTTCAGATTGGTCGAAAGGACGACCAGTCCCCGGTAATCTTCCACTCTCTGAAGCAGATAGGCGACTTCCTGATTCGCGTACCTGTCGTGCGCGTCTTTCAGTCCCGTGCGCTTTCCGAACAAGGCATCAGCTTCGTCGAAAAAGAGAATCCAGTCCTTATCTTCGGCGAGTTGGAAGACCTTGGAAAGGTTCTTTTCCGTTTCGCCGATGTACTTGGAAACGACCATGGACAGATCCACGCAATAGACGTCTTTGCCCGTCTCCTTGCCCAGCAGGCTGGCCGTAAAAGTCTTTCCGCAACCGGAAGGTCCGTAGAAGAGAACCCGGAAGCCCGGCTTGAGGACCCGGTCCAATTGCCATTCTTTCCTGACCCGGTCCCCGTATTCCACCCAAAGCCTGATCTCTTCCACTTTTTCCATCGTTTTCTCATCCAAGACCAACTCCTTCCAGGAGCGGCTGGTGGACAATCTCCTGGCAGGGAAATCTGAAGAGAAAGAGGGTTCGAACTTCCGTTCGAAAACCAGCGTATCCGTCAGTTCCTGGGATGGCCGCATCGCCGAGGAAAAACGCCCTTGCGAGATAATCTCGGGATAATAGGCTGGGTTGGCGAAAACCGGATGCCGGGAGAATGCTTCCATCAGGGCAATCCTCTGCATCACATCGTCCCCGCAAAGCAAGAAGACAGCGGTGGAAAATGTCGGCAGCAGCACATTATCCTTTTCTTCGCACCCGAACTCGACGAACCGCTGCCCTGTATCAGAATTCCTCACATTGAAATAGTCCATCAGCTGCGGTTTCAACAAAGGGACGAAAGAAAGGATCAGACACAACCGCTCTTCATAACCCAGACTGTAGCTGCGGATAAAGGCAGGATAAGCGCCCTCTTTTCCCTCTACCGGCTGGGGCTGGACTTCACGGATGTCGCCAAACGGTGATTCCTGTTTGAAATAGAGCCTCATCCGTACGAGAATCACGTCGGCCAACCATTTCAGTTCATCGTTGAGAAATACTCCGTTTACCATGGCTCAGAATGAAATCGATCGTTTGTTCCGTCAGATACTTTTTGCTAATATATGAATTATTTTGCAATTTTTTTATCATACAACAAAACCATCGAAAAAATTTTGAAGTGTCAAATATTTATCATAAATTTGAAAAACACCTGCGCAACCTTGTTTCCTCCTATTGCTAATTCAATGTGTAACGCATTGTAATCAAACAAGTTACCATGTTTGCCAACACCTATTTGATGGACAGAAAAAAAAATGCTCCATCCCCTTTGAAAAGCGAGAACAGTTCGATCTCCTATCTCTCCCGAACCATCGTTCACCCCAAATTGGAGATGACAGAACCGGGTGACAGTGACGAATTGGAAGCCGATGCTGTCGCCAACGACGTCATGGAAGGCAAGGTCAGCCGCCAGATTTCCGGTGGCGGTGCAGGTGGAGGCCTGGCTGTATCCACGCATTTGGAGAGCCGGCTCAATGCCCGGCAAGGCGGCGGTCAAGTGCTGCCCGAAGGCCTGCGCAACATGATGGAGCGCGGCTTCAACCGCGATTTCTCCCAAGTGCGCCTGCACACCGACAGCGAAGCAGCTGACATGAGCGGCAGCATCAGCGCCAAAGCCTTCACCCACGGCAACGACATCTACTTCAATCGTGGCCAGTTCTCTCCCAATACCACGACCGGACAGCGGCTTGTAGCACATGAGTTGGCGCATGTGGCGCAAGGAGGAAGGACGGTGGCACGAGACCCGTCTGGGCCGACTATCGGTCCCGACCATGCTGCCACCAAAAAAGAGGAGAGCATGTCAACGACAGACTTCTTCTCCCTTCTTTTCTTGTTCAAGTCGGCATTGGATACCTACAAGATATTCCGAAACGCCGAAGCCGGCAAATATGTCGGCGACTTAATTACCACACTGCGTCAATACGATCTTACGGAGGCCTTAAGAGAAGCTTATGAAGCCGCACAGCTCGCCCAAGCCGGGCAAGGTGCAGCGAGAGCCGTCAGCTTTGTCATGAAAGGATTTGATGTAGGATCCTGGATCTTTTCATCCATCATGGATGTAAAACGCGCATACGATTATCGCCATGAGGCCGTTGGCTTCGCCTATTATTCATTGCGCGCGCTTGCTACGCTTGCCAGTTGCCCTTACCTTCCTTTACCTCCGACCGTCAAAGGATTGCTTACCGAGTTTAACACGATTTCCGGTATCGGGGATTTATATGCTTCGGCAGACAATGCCGTTTTCCATCCTTATAGAAGAGCCAAGGAAGTGGGCGATTTCTATGGCGGTCCGGATTCTGCCGCGGGGCTCGTCGGTTTCGGGCTGGCTTCCATCCCTGGTCTAGGTGATGCAGGAGAATGGATTGGGAAAGGATTGGGAGCAGGAGCAGTCGCTCTCGGCATCGATCATTGGTTTTAAACATTGATCGATCAAAGACAATAATCTAAAACACACTGATATGGACCAATTCAAATTTATCGACTTGAAAGCTACGCCCACCGGCAATAGCATCACCATCGAGTGGGAGATCGAAACCAAGATTCCCGCCGACAAACTCAGTTACGAAGCCATCTTGATCGGAGAGAATGGCGACCCCACTTATGAAGTTAGTGATCCGCTGGAGAAGACAAACACGTACACATTCTCCAACTTGAATATGAATACGGAGTTCTCCCTCTTTATCAGAGCCTATGAAGAGCCCGATCATTCGTTCTTGATAGAGTATCCAAAAGATGGTCAGAAAGTTAGCACGCGTGACGACGAGGCCCCTACTGTCAAGTCCAAGGTCCTGAAGGTCTCCTGTCCCGGCGACAACACTTACAAGATCCAGTGGGAGAAAGCCTCCGACAGTGTCACGGAATCCAAAAAAATCATCTACAATGTTTTCAAGAAAAAGGCAGATGATCCGGATAGTGATTGGGAACTGGTCAAATCCAAACCGAACATCGCGTCCGTCACGATCAAGGATCTGAAAGCCGGCAGTAGATTCAGCTTTTATGTTGAAGCTGTCGATGAAGCCGGAAACACGCTCCAATACGATGAGTGCTCTGTGGAAACCGCCGACACCGTAGCCCCCTTGATCAGTAACCAGGAACTGAGATTGATCGACAAGACGGATACCAGTCTGACCATCGGTTGGGACAAAGCGACGGACAATGTAACGGAGGAGAGAAACATCATTTACCAGGTCGTCTGGAAAGAAACCGACAAATCGGAAGCTACCTGGAGATCGCAGATTGCTCGTACTCCTTATCAGTTTACCTTGTCCGACTTGAAACCGGGAACGAAATATAGTCTTCGCGTCGAGGCCTTCGATCAGGCCCGAAACTCAAGCCAGTATTCCATCTTATATGCGGCGACCCAGGATTCCGTAGCCCCTGTCATAACTGACAAATTGCTGCATGCCAGTGCTGGGGACCATTCGATCGTTATCCAATGGACTCCGGCAAAGGACAATGTCACTCCAAAAGACAAGATTGTCTATCTTGTATCCCGTACCGAGTCCGGGAAATGGTTGGATCCTCATGAAGTCAAGGGGAAAAACGAGTACAGCTTTGACGGACTGAAATCTGGGGAACGGTATTCATTCCGCGTAGAAGCCCGGGATGAAGCAGGCAACGTCACCAAATATGCTGAATGCCTGGCGGAAACCCGAGACACAGAGTTGCCTCAGATCGGCGAGGGAACAGTGAGGATGGCGGGAAGATCAAGCTCCGAACTTGCCATCAATTGGGATCTGGCGACTGACAATGTTACGGAGGCAAAAGACATGAGGTATCTGGTCAGTCGGAGCGAAGGCAATTCCTGGTTACCTTCCACCGAATTGACTGGTACGGATTTTTATTGTTTCTCTGGATTGGAACCCGCAACAGAGTACCGTATCCGTGTAATCGCCGTGGACAAGGCCGGCAATAAGGCTGAGTATCCCATACTTACCACCAGCACAAAAGACAGCATCGCGCCCACTGTCAGTAACCTCACTGTCAAAGCAACCGCTGCCGCCGACCGCGTAACCCTGCAATGGGAACTCGCGAAAGACAATGTTACCGCAGCCAACAAGATCAACTATCGGGTTTTCCAAATGACTTCGGGCCAATGGCGGGCAGTAAGATATGAGCCTGGGATATCTGCCTGTGTAATCACGGGGCTTTCTTCCGGCAAACAATACACATTCAAGGTTGAAGCATACGACGAGTCAGACAATCCTCTCAAGTATAACTCGGTAACCGTGACAACCTCGGACAACGTCCCGCCTACCATCAGCAACAACACGATATCTGCGACCGCAACGGATAATAGCGTAGCACTTGAATGGAAGCAGGCAGAAGACAATGTCACTATGGCCGGTTCGATACGTTATGTCATTACAAAATTGGTCAACAATGTCTGGCAGTCAGAGAAAACGCTCGTTGGGACTTGTAAGCATACGGTTACGGGCCTGTCGTCCGGCAAACAATACTCCTTCAAAGTCGAGGCATTTGATCAAGCAGGCAACTCAAGGTCCTATAACATCGTAACCCTGAAAACGCTGGACAAGGTAGCTCCTACGCTTAGCAATAAAGTGATCAGCACATCCAAACCCACGGCGAACAGTGTTCTCCTCTCCTGGATTGCCGCATCGGACAATGCCTCTGTCCATAGCGGAATCCGTTATAAGATTTATTTGTACCCTCAAGGCGCCAGTGCATGGTCAAGCGTATATGAGAGCAAAGGCATTACATCTTATCAACTTACCGGATTGAGCCCCGCGACAAAGTATTCGATCTTTGTCAGAGCCTTTGATGAGAGCGGGAACTACAGTGACTATTCTACCACGTCCGTGACCACGCCGCTGAATACCGTACTGTCAAGGACGGGACAGTTCTATTGCAATGGCGTCTATCCGGGGAATAAAGGCGCTTCCGCGGAGTATTTGTACGACAAAATCGCCAGTCCGTTCAGCCGGCAATATTTCGAACTCTCTTTCGAGTTCTACGGTCTCTTCCCGATGAGCGAGACATCCGGCCCGTATGGTAAAAGCATTTTGATGTTCGGCTCGACGGGCCGCGTGTTCGGCCTGTCTGTTAAAGATGGCTATATCTATGTGAGCACCAATAATCTCACCAACCTGTTCAACACGAACATCCGTTACACCCAACAATCGTGGCAAAGCATCAAACTGGTTCACGATAATGGGAAGCTTACCATCAATGGCAAAGTGATGACGATCGGTTTTGTGAAAAACGAGGGAGACAATGTGCTTACAAGTTGTGATTATGGCCGGGGATCCAATTTCAAGGGATATTTCAGGAACATTGACCTGAAGAGCAAACAGACAGCATCCGCCCCCGTCATCTTGTCGAAACCCAGTACGTTTGCTTGTAACGGTGTTTACCAAAACGGAGCCATTGCCCTCAAGGAGGACCTCGGCAGTAAATTGAATCGGAACTACTTCGAAATATCGTTCGATTTCTGCCCCGCGAGTTGTGACAAGCAGTCGTTTAGCCTGGACAATATCATCACTTTAGATTCTTCGTATAGGGCGCTCGGCTTGATTATGAGGGGAGATGCTGTCGTCTTGACGAAGAATAACGGTGACAACTCGTATGCTACGGGAGTCAAGTTTGCGCTGAACCAGTGGCAACATATCGATCTGGTCCTGAACAACGGGTGTCTTACCATAAACGGAAAGACAATCTATCTGGGTTCGATCCAGTGGTCTTCCAGCAACAATATACTGTCAAGCTTGAATTACAGCAACGGACATGCCTTCAAAGGACAGTTCAAGAATCTGGTTGTAAAGAGCAAGTAATTGCATTATCGACAAAAAGAGGTTGACTCTCGCGAAACGGGAGTTGGCCTCTTTTTGTTTGACAGGTATAGGGTTGGTTTTTCAATGAAATAGTTTGTTTCAAAAGAGCTAACAAAGACTGCGATCATTCTTAATATTCACCTTAAATCCCCACAACCATGGCTACCACCAGTACCAAAAACCCTCCTGTTACCGTTACTATTATTACAGATAGTCAATTCACTATCAAATGGGAGAAGAGTAAAGACCTGCATTACCAAGTATTTCTGAAAGAATATCCCTCCGAAAAGGATTGGCAAAGAAAACTCAATCGAAAGAATGTGGGATCGACCACTGTCAAGAATTTGAAGGCCGGCACGCAGTATGTCTTCAAGGTCCGAGCTTCCGACGATTCCGGGAAAGTCATCTGGGAATACGGAAGCAGCGCAAAGACGAAAGAACTCGTTACAAAGAAGCCCGAATCCAAAAACGATTCAACGCTGAAGGTGACCTCTGTCACTGGTTATTATCTTGGCTTCGACTGGGAGAAAATGAACGACAAAAATGTCCGTTACAATGCCTACTTGAAAGAATCGAAAGACAAGGAATGGAAGATGGTCGCCAATAGATGTACTGACATGAGCGGTATCGGATGCGGTGGTCTGAAAGCGGATACCCAGTACGATTTCTACTATGAAATTGTCGATGAAAAGGGTAAAGTCTTACGACATGAAGCATGCACGGCCCGTACCAGCGACAAGGTGCTGAAGGTGTCCAACGTCACCAGCGGCGGCTTTACAATCGGATGGGAACCCCTGGCGGACAAGAATGTGACGGACTATGGCGTCTATCTCGCCGGAGAAGGACCTGGAACCGCTTGGTGCAAGAAAATGAAAGGTATCAAGAGCTACACCTATACGGGTTTGAAACCGGGCATCCGTTATACGACGCTTGTCTATGCCTATGGCCCGGACGGAAAGGAAGTCTTCACCTATGAAGCTGCCGATGAAGTTTACATTCCTTTCCCCGCCGATGCCAAAAGCATTGTTATCAAACCGGGAATAACCTCTTGCAACGGTGTTTACGGGGAAGGAGCAGTTGGTTTGGATGTGAACCTTGGCAGTCAGTTCAACAGAAAGTGTTTCGAAATCTCCTTCGATTATTTTATCTCCGCCACAGATAAGGACTCGGCCCGCAACGGCAACATCATCACATTCGACTCTTCGTATCGGGCCCTGGGTCTGATTATGAAAGATGGCTCCATCTTCGTGACAACGAATAATGTCAGCAAGTATTTCGACGCTGGAATCCGCTACAAGAAAGAAAAGTGGGAGCATATCAATCTGATCCTCATCGATGGGGACCTTGTCATAAACAGCAAACTCATCAAAGTCGGCGACATCACATGGTCCCCCTCGAACAATATCCTCTCCAGCCGGAACTTCGGCAACGGGCAAGCTTTCAAGGGACAGTTTAGGAACCTGGTCGTCAAGACAAAGTCCACACTGTCCATCTTTGACAAGAAAGAAAACATCATTTGCGACGGAACTTACAACCCCACCTCCATCGGTCAATCGTCTGGTAAAGCCCTGAATATGAACCTGGGCGATCAGTTCAACCGGAATAACTTCGAGATGTCTTTTGAGTTCTATCCCGAAGCCATGTCTGGTCGAAACGACAACATACTTACGCTGGACACTTCTTATCGGTCATTCGGCTTAATCATGCTGAATGATAACATCTGTGTGACAACGAACAATCAAAGAAATCGTTTCAACACCGACATCCAAGTCACGTGCAATGCATGGAATTCGGTCAATCTGGTTTATGACGATGGCCATCTGACCATCAACGGGAAATCTTTCCAAATAGGCAATCTGAGTGAAGGTCGGAACAACGTGATTTCCAGTATGAATTTCAGCAACGGGCATGCCTTCAAGGGACAGATCAAGAATCTAGTCGTAAGGAGCAAATAGAATATACTATTTAAAGAAGCCTACGGAATTCCTCTTGGAAGTAAGGCTGTTAATTGTTTGTTTTTCTTTGTTTGTTTTTCTTTGTTTGTTTTCCTCTACCATGAATCATTCTTTTGAAAATAAAGAACAAACGCCCAAACGACAGGCATCTCACGAAGAATTGCATAACGCACTTGCATTCCCTTCACGTACCGTCGTCCACGCCAAGCTTGAGATGACTGAACCAGGAGACAACGACGAGCAGGAAGCTGATGCCATGGCCAATGCCGTTGTAAGCGGAGAAAAGATCCGTCGCAAAATCTCGGGCAGCGGTGGTTCATCTGGCATCGCCGTATCGCAGCAGATGGAGAGTCATTTGTCGCAACTGCAAGGCAGCGGACGACAGATGCCGGATGGACTGCGGAGCATGATGGAAAGCGGTTTCGGGCAGGACTTCTCGAATGTGCGCCTCCATACTGATAGCGAGGCGGCCTCCATGAGCAGCAGCATCCAAGCCAAAGCCTTCACCCACGGCAACGACATCTATTTCAACCAAGGCCAATTCTCCCCTGAAACTACCAAAGGACAGCGCCTGGTCGCGCACGAATTGACACATGTCGTGCAAGGAACCGGGAAAGTAGGTCGGAAAAAAAAGGGACCAACCACCGATTTCGAGAGCATTCAAAAGCCCTCATATTTGGATTCAGTTTCCAACCTCATCCAACACTTAATAGACATAGCTGCATTACAAAAAGGACGTACAAAAAAGGTCGATGGAAAAAACCAATACCATAGAGACATGAATACATCCGGAAACTGGTGCGATACTTTTGTTCATTGGTGTTTTATCAAGGCTTTCAATCCAATTGGTTTTGAACAAAGGAGTTATTCGGATAACAACTTCACGGCCATATCTCGAGGAATTATTGACTTCACCATGTATGAAAACTACAGGAAACACATGTCTGGGTCAGTTTCGAATTCTTTGGGAATCCTTTTAGATTACGATGGCGACGCGAACCAAACCGGTGATCCAGCGCTTATTCCCGCGAAGAATCCTGTGTTTGTACGACAAGATAGCAACAAGGAAGCCATGTATAATAGAATTGATCAAGAGTATATAGGCAATAAGAACTATACTCCTGATCAGCAGGAAAAGTATAGTAAGTCTTACAAAAGGCTTTACGACAGGCTCCAGCAAGCGAGTGTCGGGGATGATCGTGAACCCCTAAGTGGGGATATTATTATTTTCGTTGGTCATATCGGGATTGTTAAGGAGGTATCAAATGAAGGGGTAATTACGACAATAGAAGGAAACACTGATGGAGGAATAGATGTGGCTGATCGTGGAAATGGGGTTTTTGAAAAAAAGTACTATCCTAACCCCATCGAAACAGACCCCAATATAAGGGCTAAAAGAATAAGAGCTTATAATAGAATAATGGGGTTTAGTCGACCAGATTACAATGGGTTATTGACTTTCTTGGGAAATGTGTACGACAATGAGTTTTATAAGAAAGAGAACCAAGAAGTTTTGACGGAAATGTATCATCGGCGTGAATCCGATGAAAAAAAGTAATCGTCTGTTATTTGTTCATTCCTAATAAACAAGGTACCTCCATCTTTGCTTCCATGCAGCCAGGCTCCCGGCTGCGTTACTATTAAGAACTGTCCCTTTCATTTATCCTAAATCTCCCAACCATGCCTAACATTACTAATCAACCGCTCAACGTCACCAAGGTCACGAGCAACAGTATCACCATCTCCTGGGAAAGATGGGCCGGTTGCACGGTCAATCCCGATCCCATCATCTACAGAGTCGGTATAACGGCCAATGACAATCCCTGGCCCGGAAACTATTGGAAAACCGTCAAGGAAGGAAAAGGTTTCTATACCTACACGTTCACCGGCCTCAAACACAATACTGAGTATGTATTTAATGTAAGGGCTTATGACGAGTCCGGCCAGGTTTGCCAATATCCGCTTGTCAATGGGAGCATGAGCGCGAAAACCCTGGCCCCTGACACGGTGGCGCCCACAGTCACGAACAGAGGCCTGACCGTAACCCGGACCACCAGCAAGACCATCGCCATCAAATGGGAGCCTGCTACCGACAACGTAACGGGAAAGCAGAGTATCATCTACAAAGTCTATTGTAAGTTGTCCGGCGTCCCGAGCGACCCCTGGCACCAGGTCAACGAGGCGAAAGGCATCTCTTCCTATACCTTTAAAGGCTTGAAACCCAAAACGAAATACGCTTTTTACGTAAGAGCCTTTGACGAGGCCGGAAACTTCGTCCAGTACCCGCTGAACAATGGGTATATGACGGCAACTACCAAGCCGGCAGACACGGAATCGCCCACCGTCGAAATCAGTGCCATCACGGTCCTTGAAGCCTCCGGCAACCAGATCATCATCCGTTGGAACCCCGCCACAGACAATGAAACCGCTGCCAAGGACATCCTCTACCAAGTCTATTACAAGCGCGACAACGACACCGGCGACCCCTGGCACCTGGACAAGGAAGCGAAAAACATCACTACACACACCATTACCGGCCTAAGAAACAAAACAAGATACGCCTTGGTCGTCAAAGCGATTGACGAGGCTGGCAATGTGCTCCAGTACCCCCTGGACAATGGATGCTTGACGACCGTGACGGACAGTGCCAATTCCAAGCTGGTCATCCAGAAAGGCGGTTCCGTCTATTGCGACGGCTTATACAGCACCAACAGCAAACACAACCTGTTCGAAAACATGGGCTCCAAGTTCAACCGAAACTTTTTTGAGCTCTCCTTCGACATGTATCCTCTCGCCACGGACACGGACGATCTCAAGAATGATAACATTATCACGATCAGCACCACTTATCGGATTTTCGGCGTGTTCATGAAGAACGGTATCCTCCAGGCAATCGTTAACAATGATTACTTCCACCCGGTCGACCTGGGCTTCCGGTATGCCGCCAATAAGTGGCAGCACTTCTGGGTGGTTTACGATAACGGTACGCTCAAGATCAACAGCCTAGTTACCCGCCAGATCGGCAAACTGGGCGAAAAGGGGGACAATGTCATCTCCAACATGAATTACGGCAACGGCCACGCCTTCAAGGGCTACATCAAGGACCTGATCGTCAGGAGCAGGTAACATACCCCTCCGGCATTATTTGCAAAGGTCCGATTACCAAATTGATAATCGGACCTTTGCTATCATCGGCGGCGAAGGACATCCTCTACCAGGCTTGGATTTGCGAGGGAAACAACAAGAAAGAATCCTAGAAGCTGGACTATGAGGCGAAAGGCGCCACTTCCCACACCTTCAAGGGGCTGAAGACCAACACGCCGTACGGCATCTTCGTCGTAGCCAAGGACGAAGCGGGCAATTTCCTCCGGTATCCCAGCGACTTCGACTTCCTCGTCCAGATCACCAAGGCGACGAGCGACACCCAGGCTCCTACCGTCGAAAACAGGACGCTGACCGTGGTCGAAGCCACCGCCGAAAGGATTTCCTTCCGCTGGAATCCCGCCACCGACAACGAAACCGACGCAAAGGACATCTGCTATCAGGTCTATTTCAAACAGGATACCCCGGAGGAGTCCTGGCATCTGGCCAAAGAGGCCAAGAACATCACCTCCTTCACCATCAACGGACTGAAAAACAGGACCCGTTATGCCTTCTTCGAGAAAGCGTTCGACGAGTCGGGGAATGTCCTCCGCTACCCGGCTGACGACGGTTGCATGACGACGGTCACGGACTGGGACCAATCCACCCTCATCCTCCAGAAGAACGGGTCCATCTATTGCGACGGCGTCTACGGATCGCTCAGCACCGGCAATTTGAACGAGGACCTGGGTCCCAAGCTCAACCGGAACTATTTCGACCTGTCCTTCGATTTCTATCCGCTCGTGACGGACAGCCTGCAATATGACAATCTCATCGCCCTGGACACCTCGAAAAGGGTCTTGGGCCTGATCTTCAAGAACGGGGTTCTCCACGCGACGGTGAATAACGGCTACCTCAGGCCCATCAGCCTGGGCATCCGGGTCGTACCGAAAAAATGGCAGCACATCCGGCTGATCTACGACAACGGCATCCTCAAGGTCAACGACGCACCCGTCCTCAAGATCGGCAAGCTGGACGACCGCGGGAACAATATCCTCACCAGCGTGAACTTCAGCAACGCTCACGCCTTCAAGGGACACATTCGCGACCTGGTCGTCAAGACCCGATAAGCCCGCCCATCCATCCAATCGCCCCAATAAAACCGCCTGGCCAGAAAGGACCAGGCGATTTCGTCCAACCTATTACAATCAACCGTTTCTGTTTTACGGCCGAAACGAAGGCCGTGGATATCATTTCGCAGCCGCAGCGGGACGGCGCATCATGGCCCAGGGATTGAAGTCTGCGAGGAGTTCCAGGGCGGCGCGGTCGGGCGCGTTCTTGACTTCGCTCTTGACGTCAAAGATCATGGTCGGAGCATCCTCGGGCGTGTAGGCGGGCCACTGCGGGATTTCCGGGCAGTTCGGGTTGCCGGTGCGCATGAAGGCGAGAAGGGCGGCCGACATCTGGTCGGAGACACCGCGGGGCTCGGCGCCGCCGCCGGTGTGAGTGACCATGAGGTCGGTATTCTTGAACCAATAGCAGATGTCGGAGCAGTGGAAGGCGCGAATGCGGCCGCCGAAGAGCGGCGCATTGTAGTCGAACCAGGCGAGATAGACCGGGGCGCCCTGCGCGTATTTGGCGTCGGCCGTGGCCAGGACGTTCTTGCGCTGGGCCACTGTGAGGTTCACCAGCTCGATGGGCTTCTTGTTCGGGAAGGCGGCCTGGTATGCCTTGAGGATGTCCTCGGCGTTGGCCTGGCCGAACTGGTCGCGGACCATGGCCACGGCGCCGGCGAAGTCGATGTTCTCGAGTTCGACGTTCTCCTTGCTCAGGGCGAACTCGGAGGAGGTGGTGCAGAGCATCAGGGGCACGTTCTTGGCCACGTCGTCCTTGAAGAAGCCGTCGGCGGGAAGGACCTCGCCGTCAGCGACCGGGGAGAAACCGCCGCCGACTTCGGCGGAGACCTTGTGAGCCAGTTCGTAGTATTCTTCCCAAGGCATCTGCTGGAGCTTCTTCACGTCGCCCTTCACGGTCTTGAGGATGGCCGCACCGACCGCGGCAGAGGAAGCGGGAGCCGTGGCGGAAGTGGCGTTGCCGCTCAGCGCAACCGCCTTATGGACAAGGCCTTTCGCGGAAGGCATGGAAATCACGTCGCACACTTTCGCGCCGCCGCCGGACTGGCCCATGATGGTCACGTTGCCGGGGTCGCCGCCGAAGTTCGCGATGTTGTCATGGACCCACTGCAGGGAGGCCACGAGGTCCAGGACACCCACGTTGCCCGAGTTCTTGAAGGCCGGACCGGCGGCGGAGAGGTCGGAGAAGCCGAAGGCGTTGAGCCGATGGTTCACGCTCACGAATACGATGTCCCCCGCCCGGGCGAGGTTCGCGCCGTGGTAGCCGTCCTGCTCGATGCTGTTGCCGGCGGAGAAGCCGCCGCCGTGCATCCACACCAGGACCGGGCGCTTCTTGCCGTCCGGGGCCGGGGTCCACACGTTCAGGTTCAGGCAGTCCTCACTCACGTCGTAGTAGTTCCAGTGGTCCGTGAAGGTGCTGGAGTTGTTCTTCCACTTGTCGGCCATGTTCTGGGGCGCGTCGTTGCCGTAGAACAT